>ERZ772971.896-NODE-896-length-17967-cov-4.619473_pt1 | contig 17967 bp, 15 predicted proteins | sample MGYA00511943_ERZ772971 | MGnify/ENA primary metagenome ERZ772971 (study PRJEB29015, sample SAMEA2737929) | human oral metagenome | biome: human oral; feature: human-associated habitat; material: dental | place: China | collected 2144 ... | reverse complement strand
TAGTTATAAAATATGTCTTTCTGCTCTGTAAGAACTTCTTGTAAGAGGCGAACTCTCTACATGCCTGAATCCCAGATTTTCCGCGAAAATTCTATACTCTTCGAACTCTTCCAATGGGATAAATCTTTTCACAGGTAGGTGTTTTTTACTTGGCTGTAGATACTGCCCAATGGTGATTACATCCACATTAGCATTTTTGATATCTTCTATGGTCTGGAAAACTTCATCTCTTTCTTCGCCCAGCCCCAGCATTATTCCTGTTTTTGTTCTTCGCTGTCCTGAGTCTTTCAGGTATTTGAGGACATCTAGGCTTCTTTCATATTTAGCCTGAATTCTCACTTCTCGTGTCAGCCTTTTCACGGTTTCCATATTGTGCGAAATGACTTCTGGCGCCACTTCTATCATTCTGTCAAGATGTTTTGTAATACCTTGAAAATCAGGGATTAGTGTTTCTAATGTGGTCTCATGAGAAATTCTTCTCACAGCATTCACCGTTTCTGCCCAGAGGATAGAGCCCATATCTTTCAAATCATCTCTATCCACAGAGGTGATGACAGCATGTTTTATTTTCATTAGTTTGATGGAGCGGGCTATTTTTTCTGGTTCTTCCCAGTTTACATCTAGTGGCTTCCCAGTCTTTACTCCACAAAAACCACACGAACGGGTGCATATATTCCCTAAAATCATAAAGGTAGCCGTTCCTTCGCCCCAGCAGTCTCCCATATTTGGGCAGGAACCGCTCTGGCAGATGGTGTTCAGCTTATATTTATCAACCAATGAGCGGAGTTCTCGGTAGTTTTTTCCCGTTGGGAGTTTTACCCTTATCCACTTGGGTTTATTGGTTATGGTATTTGTCTCGGAAACCTCTTTGTTCATTATTTTTTATTCGTTTTTTAATAATTCAGCTAATATTTTTTTTGCTCTCATTATCCTCACTTTCGTATTTGCAACCGAAATATTCAGAGTTTCTGCAATTTCTTTTATGCTTTTTTCCTCGAAGAATCTTAGCTCCAGTATCATGCGGTAGTTACTATCCATAGAAGCAATCGTGCTGATGATGCGCTGTTGCTGCTGTTTGGAAATCAATAATTCTTCTGGAGATTTTTCAAATTCATTTTTTACTTCCGCTAAATTTTCTGTTAGAGTTTCCTTTTTTGATTCTTTCCGCCAATAGTCTATCACTGAATTTTGTGCGATGGTTAAAATCCAAGTTTTAAACTCAAAATTTTCATCGTATAAATCCAATTTTGCCAAAACTTTTGTAAAAACTACAACAGTAAGTTCATCCGCAGTTACTTTGTCTTGGACTTTTTTTAGAATAAAGCCAAAAACATCTTCCCAAAAATAGTTGATTAATTTGGTTTGTGCCTTTTGGTTTCCTTCCTTTACCTTTTTTAGAAGCTCTTGTAAATCTTCTTTTTTCAAAAAAAAATCAATTTGGAACAAATATAATAAAAAGATTGAATCTTAATGATATATTTGAGATGAACAATAATTTTTTTATGTTTCTTTAATGAAAATCAGTTGATTAAAATATAAACATTAAAAAATCAATTAATTTTTTTGTGATTTATCAGTTTTATTAATATATTTGCAAACCAATTTGATTAAAGGATTTAAAAATTCTTTGGTTAGGCCCTATAACTCAGTCGGTTAGAGTAGCTGACTCATAATCAGCAAGTCCTTGGTTCGAGCCCAAGTGGGGCCACTCTAAAAGCACTTACAGCAAATGTAGGTGCTTTTTTCATATCTTTGACGAAAATTTAAAATTTGAGGATGAATATCAAGGAATTAAAAGATGTCACAATATTATTTGCGGGAGATTCTGGGGATGGGATGCAGTTTACAGGAAGCCAGTTCAGCCAGACTGTCGCTTTCTTTGGGAATGACCTCAGCACTCTGCCGGATTTTCCCGCTGAGATAAGGGCGCCATCGGGGACTATTGCGGGAGTTTCTGGTTTTCAGATACATTTTGGAAGCAGGGAAATAAATTCTCCCGGCGATTCTTGTGATGTTTTGGTAGCAATGAATGCAGCTGCTTTAAAGAAAAATCTTCATAAAGTAAAGCAGGGCGGTATTCTCATCATAAATTCGGCTGGGTTTGATAGGAAAAATCTAGCTCTGGCAGATTATGAGCGAAATCCCATAGAATCCTTGCGAGAGCGCTTTACAATTCACGAAATAGACATTACAAAAAATACATTAGAAGCGCTGAAAGAGACATCTCTCTCTCAAAAAGAGAAAGACAGATCCAAAAATATGTTTGCTCTGGGCTTTATCTATTGGCTTTTTTCAAAGGATGTAAAACATACCGAAGACTATATAGAAAAACACTTTTCTAAAAATTCAGAAATAAAAAAAGCCAATATAGAGGTTCTAAAAGCTGGGTATAAATACGGAGAAATAGCAGAAGTATTCACTGAAAGATTTGCAGTAGAAAAAGCAGAAATGCAGGAAGGAATCTACCGTAGTATTTCTGGAAATGAAGCTGTTGTTTTAGGAGTGCTTTCGGCGGCACAAAAGGCAGGTTTAGAGTTGTTTTACGGAGGTTATCCTATTACTCCCGCATCGGATATTCTACATTATTTGTCTAAATACAAACCTCTGGGAGTGAAAACTTTTCAGGCAGAAGATGAAATTGCAGCAATGACCGCCGTGATAGGAGCTGCCTTTGCTGGTGATTTAGGTATCACGGCTACTTCGGGGCCTGGTATGGCTTTGAAAACAGAGGGATTAGGTCTTGCATTTATGTTAGAACTTCCTATGGTAGTTGTCAATGTCCAGCGGGGAGGTCCCTCTACGGGGTTGCCTACTAAAACAGAGCAGGCAGACCTTCTCCAAGCTGTATACGGGCGAAACGGAGAAGCCCCGATACCCGTCATCGCAGCTAAGTCTCCTTCCGATTGTTTTGCGGCAGCTTTCCAAGCGGTAAAAATAGCTTTAGAACACACCACGCCTGTTATCCTTCTTTCTGATGGATATCTCGGAAATGGTACGGAACCTTGGCTTATCCCAGATTTTGAATCCCTGTCCGATATTCGTTCGCCCTATATTAAAGAAGCAGATGAAGAAGCATACCAGCCGTATGCAAGGGAAGAAAATCTTTCCCGAAGAATAGCTGTCCCAGGTGTAGCAGGGAAAGAGCATGTAGTAGGAGGGCTGGAGAAACAAGACATCACGGGGCATGTAAGTTACGATAGTGCCAATCATCAAAAAATGGTGAAATTACGAGCTAAAAAATTTGAAAATATAAGTGCATCTTATCCTCCTCTAAGTATAGACCAAGGCGGGGAAACTGGAGAAATCCTCCTGCTTTCTTGGGGTTCTTCTTATGGAAGTATCCGAGATGCCGTGAAAAATCTCCTTGAGCAGAATGTTTCTGTCTCACATCTTCAGCTGAGAAACTTGGCGCCATTTCCAAAAGACTTAGGCGAGGTGCTTGGCAGGTTTAAGAAAATCATCATTCCGGAAATCAATAACGGACAGCTTATTAAACTTATCCAAGATAAATATCAGGTAAAATGCATTCCTTTTAATAAAATCCAAGGGACTCCTTTTCTTTCCGCAGAGATAGAGCAGTTTGTCTTGGATAATAGAGACTAAAAACTTTTGGCAGAATTTTTGCCACACTCACCCCAAAAAGATTTATTTATGAAAAAATTTTTGTCAGCATTCGCTTTATTTTTGTTTGGGCTTGTTTTTGCACAGCTCGTTCATATTAACGACGGCGAAAAGATTACTTACAGGATACACTACGGCTTTATAAACGCTGGAGTGGCGGAACTGAGCGTAGGGCAGACCAGCTATAAAGGAAAACCCCACTACCGAGTGATAGGCAAGGGCTACAGCACAGGGATAGTGAATACTTTCTTTAAGGTAAATGACATTTACGAAAGCTACATAGACCCACAGACAGGGCTTCCGAGCTTTTATGTGCGGAACATCTCCGAGGGAAGCTACAGAAGGCATTACGAGACTTCTTTCAATCATGATGATAAGACGCTCGTGCTTTATGACAAGTTTAAAAAGGAAACAAGGAACTTCCGCACCTTTGAGGGGATTCAGGATATGCTCTCCGCCTTTTATCACCTTAGGAATATGTCTCACCAGAAGCTGAAGGTAGGAAGCCAGATAAAGCTAAATGTCTGGATAGATGATGAATCTTACCCTTTTCTCCTAAAAGTAGTAGGCATAGAGACCAAAAAGACCAAACTCGGTAAGATACAATGTCTGAAAATCATTCCATCTGTGATGAGCGGGAGGGTTTTCAAGGAAAAAGAGGGCGTAATCATGTGGGTGACCAATGACCAAAACCATATCCCCGTGGAGATGGAGGCAAAACTCCTCGTAGGCTCTTTGAAAGCCAGCATTTCCTCTCATTCTAATGTGAAATATCCGTTGGCTTTTAACAAATAAAAGATAAAAAACATAGTCCCCCTTTTCATCAAGGGGGATTTTTTTGTTTTTAAAGCTAAAAAAGGCAATCTTCATTAAGAAGAAGATTATCTTCATGTGAAGTAAATAAAAATCTATGTGAAGTAAGTAAATCTTCATGTGAAGGGAGCGTTCCCCAAGATGTAGGAAACGCTCCCCAAGATGTAGGAAAAAAATTCCTTATTCTATTGTAAAGCTTGCACCTATGTGGAACCATCTTCCCGGCATAGGCACCCCGAAAGCTTCGGTGTAATGCGTATTCGTAAGGTTGCTGATGAGCAGATACACCTCGCTGTTTTTTCGGCGGTAGCTCAGTTTTTCGTCTATCAGGTTATAGCTCTTTCCTGTGGTCTGGCGTTCTTGGTAGCGGTAGATGGTTTGGTTATAAATGTTTTGGAACAGCCTGTTTTCCATCTTCGCTATGAACTGATGTTTCAGGTTTTCTGCCGTATATTTAGAAAACTTGGCAGAATACTTCCCGCTGTTGTGCAGGTAGGTGTATGCCGCCTGGAAAGTGGTCTGTATGGAAGGCAGGTGCTTCTCTGCGGAGAGTTCTGCCCCCTTGATATCCACAGAAATGATGTTCTCCGCCTTCCATTTTTCATGGGGCAGGTTCTTTACGAAGTCTATCATGTTATCTGTATTTCTGCGGAAGACACTTGCTTTAACACTGAAATTCCGAGTGTTAAAGGAATACCCAGCCTCCATAGACAAAGCTCTTTCGGAGACCAAGTTTTCGTTTCCTTCTTCGGTTCTGCTTTTATAATATAGGTCGGTATAAGTAGGCGTACGATGGACTTTGGCAATGTTTGCATAGATTTTATGCTGATAGTTAAAGTTAAAACCTACATCCAGCCCAGGGTAGAAATAATCTCCCATGCTGGAAAAACGAACCCAAGAGATACCAGGGATAATCTTCAATCTATCGGAGAAAAACGAGAAGTTATGCTCTAAAAACACCTGCGTGATGAAGCGCTGGTGGTTGCGCAAGTTGTTAGAAGCCAAGTTTTCGCTTCGTAGTTCCACGCCTACGCCAGTAGTCCCTATGGGGGAGAGGTAGCTCAGGTTTATTTCTCCTCCTGCATTGTTCCCTATGTGCATATTTCGGTAGAGTTCTGGTCTTTTTCGGTTCCAGAGATACATGTCTTGTCCCCTGCGCCAGTAGAGAGCAGAATGAAGCCCTAAGTTATTAAACTTCTGGTGATAGCTGGCACTCACCACAGAAGTTTGAATTTCCTCGTATTGTTCTACAGCAGTAGGGCTTCCGTAGAAACCATTCGCCCCGAATTTCTTTTCTAAAAATCCTGCTTGTACGCCTATATTTCCGTTCGGGATAGCTATTTTCCCTTGGTAGAAAACATTTCTGATTTCGTAGTCTGTATTGTAGCGGTATCCTCCAGATGCGGCGGCATTGGTCTGGAATAGATTTTGGAAACCTTCACTCCCGAAAGTGCCGTTCAGACCAAGAGAATAAGTGGAGAAATCTGCCCCTTCTGCCCAGATTTTTGCCTTTTCTTTGGAGGAAGTTTTCGTAATGATGTTGATAGCCCCCGCAAAGGCATTCTGCCCGAACCTTCTTGCTGCGGGACCTTTGATGACTTCTATTCTTTCTATAGAGCTGAGGTCTATGGGTATATTCAGAGAGTTGTGGGCTGTCTGGGAGTCATTCATTTGTATCCCGTTTAGTAAGATAAGTACCTGCCCGAATGTCCCACCCCTGAGCGAGATGTCGGACTGTACGCCATGAGGCCCTCGTCTTTGGATATCCAATCCTGAAAACTGCTGCAAGAGTTCATCTATGTTTCTAGCGGGAGAAGCTTCTATATCTTTTTTGGTAATGACTTCTATATTCTCTGAAACTTTCTGAAGCGGAGTACTAAGGAACTTCCCCTGAATAAGAATCACATCGATTTCCTTTTCCTGCGCCTTAAAATGAATAATATTCACTAATAATAAAACGCTTAATAACGGTTTTTTCATAATGATTAATTTACAAGCTGCAAATATAAATTATTTTAGAATTAGTGCTACATTTTTTAATTTTAAATAAAACATTACCTTTGCATGGTGCAAATTACCCAAGACCATTTAGATGAATTAGAATTTCCAAAACTGCTCAGTGAGATTGCCCCCTATGCGTATTCTCCTAAAATAGCAGCGGAAATTTTAGAAACCAAGCCTCAGCAAATAGATGTGGCTGTATCTCTCCTGAAAAAAACATCCGAATTTCTCAGTTCTTATGAGAGTGAGAATGCTATTCCCTTTGATGAATACGAGGACATAGAAGAAGAACTCCGCCTCATGCTGATAGAAAATTTCCGCTTGGAGGCAGGAGCTTTCATTAAGATAAAAAGAATAACCGAACAGGTAGGAAAACTGCAGTCTTTCTTCCCAAAATTCGTGGAGATTTTTCCTCATCTTTCTGCGGAGGTCAGAGATTTGGAATTCAGAAAAGAAATTATTGATAAAATTTCGGCGGTTTTCAATCGTTTTGGAGAAGTGAAAAACGAGGCATCTCCATCATTAAAGGAAATAAGAGAAGAAATTTCTTTGGCGAAACGCGCTATTCAGGAGAATTTTAATAAATCGCTTACGCACTATGCCCAGCAGGATTTTTTGGATGAAATCCGCGAGAGCATCATAGATGACCAAAGGGTTTTGGCTGTAAAATCGGTGTTCAAAAAGCGGGTTTCGGGCAGGGTTCTCAGCATTTCTAAAACGGGTTCTATTACTTATATCCAGCCAGAAAGCGTGGTAAAACATTACTATCAGCTGAGAGAAAGCGAGGAAAGGGAAAAGAAAGAAATAGACCGAATTTTAAGAAAACTGACAGCAGAAATCGCTGAATTTCAGCCGGAATTATTCAGTTATCAAAAATACATTTTCAGCCTTGATATTACCAGAGCAAAGGCCTTGTTTGCCCAAAAGATAAATGGTGTTTTGCCTAAAATCAACAAGCACAAGTCTCTGAAACTCATCAATGCCTTCCATCCTCTGCTTTGGATACAGAATAAAGCAGAAAACAAGGAGATATTTTCCCAAACGCTGGAATTCACACAGCAGAACAGAATAATCTGTATATCAGGGCCTAATGCGGGAGGGAAATCCATCACTCTTAAGACCGTTGGACTGCTGCAATTGATGGTTCAGTCGGGAATTTTAGTGCCTGTCCATCCTAAAAGTGAAATGTTTTTCTTTGACAAACTCATGACGGATATTGGGGATAATCAATCCATTGAAAATCACCTATCTACCTATTCTTCTCGGCTGAAAAAAATGAGCAGAATAGTCCGCGAGGCCGATGAAAATACCCTTTTGCTGATAGATGAGTTTGGGACGGGCTCAGACCCAGAGCTGGGAGGGGCTTTGGCAGAGGCTTTTCTGGAATATTTTTACGAAAAAAAGAGTTTTGCCATCATTACCACCCATTATACCAACATTAAATTGGTAGTGGAACAGCTCCCTCACGCCCAAAATGCAGCAATGCTCTTTGATGAAGAAACGCTGGAGCCAATGTATAAGTTGGAAATCGGGCAGGCAGGAAGTTCTTTTACCTTTGAAGTAGCAGAAAAAAATAAAATTCCGAGATTCATCATCAATGCTGCTAAAAAGAAAGTAGAAAGGGAAGTGGTAGATTTAGACAAAACCATTGTAAAGCTTCAGCAGGAAAAATTTGAGGTAGAAAAATTAAAATCCCAACTGGTAGAAAAACAGCAGTTTACACAAAATAAAAAAGAAAATCTGCAAAAACTAAACGAGCAGCTCCAGCAGAAGCTCTACAACTTCCAAAAGCTGTATGAAGACGAGCATAGAAAACTGCAGTTTGGGACTAAAATACAGGCATTTATAGACAGCTATGCGAAAGGAAAATCCAGAAAAGAAGTGGTTAAAGATTTTGTGAAAATCTTGGAACAAGAGAAATATCGTAAGCAGGATTCGGATAAAACCGAGGCAGAAAAACTGAAAATCGTCAGGCGAAAAGTTTCTCAGGAACTTAAAAAAGACTCTGTAATACAGAATATTGCAAAAGTAGAAGAAAAAATACAAGAGCAGAATAGAAAGGAACGGGCATTGTGGCTCAAAATAGGTCAGCGGGTGCGTATCATAGGAAGTACCAGCATAGGCACGATAGAAAAAATAGATGCCAAAAATAATAAAGTAACGCTCAACTACGGACTTTTTACAACGCAGATAAGTGCAGATGAGCTGGAAAGAGTGTAGATAATAAATTTAAAACAAACAATATGACTTGGACAGAAGTGCTCTCACCGATAAAGAATTCCGAATATTTCACCACACTTTGGGAGAAAGTAAAACAGGAATACGCCGCTACGAAATGCTTTCCGCCGAAGAATATGATTTTTAGGGCGTTAGAACTTACCCCTTTTGATAGTGTTCAGGTAGTAATTATCGGGCAAGACCCTTATCATAATGATTTCCAAGCGAATGGACTTTGTTTTTCTGTATCAGACCAGGTTACAGCACCGCCATCGCTTAAAAATATTTTTAAGGAATTGGAAGAAGATTTAGGAATATCCAAAACTACCAATGAGTTGGACTCTTGGGCAGCGCAGGGCGTTCTAATGCTCAATGCTACGCTTACTGTGAGGGCGCATCAGCCTAACTCGCATAAAGATTTGGGCTGGGACAAATTCACAGATTTCATTATTCAGCAGGTTTCCGAGAAGAAAGAAAATGTAGTCTTTGTGCTGTGGGGAGCTTTCGCACAGAAAAAACTAAACCTGATTGATGAAAAAAAGCATTTCGTAATTCAGTCTGCCCATCCATCGCCTTTTTCTGTGCATAGGGGATTTTTCGGGAGCCGTCCTTTCTCTAAAATCAATGATTTTTTGGTTTCTAAAGGCAAGTCGCCTATTCGCTGGTAGTTTCCGGAGTTATTTTTAGTTTAATTTCTTTTTTGCTGAATTTTTCCAGCGAAATCTTCCATCCGTTGAAAACTGCCTGATTTCCGTATTTCTTCACAGGAATAGGAGTTTTACTCAGGTACAGCAGTCTCGGTCTGGTATAGACTCCCATCACTTCTACTACGGCTATATCGGCGGAGTATTCTTCCTCTTTTTTTACTTTAACGAAAGTAATGTTCATTTGCTGTTGTTCCAAAAATTGGTTTTCACCTAATTTTAAAACAATGAAAGTAGCTTTTTCTTGCATAGTTTTTTCATCAGGAGCTTTAGAATACTGTGCGGAACAGCTTTTCATCAGCACAAAGAGAAATAAAACGGCCCAAAAATATTTTTTCATAACAAGCGGATATAAAAATAAAACGAAGTAAAAATAATAATTTCCTTCCGAAGTTTGCAAAATACATGCCCTAAAAATACTTTTTGTAAAGTGGAGATAAAAATCTATTTTTGTCGGATATTTATTTCATAATGGATATCATAAAAGACATCAGCGACTCTATTCATTTCTTTGCGAAGGAGTATTTTCCCGATCAGATGGTGCTTTCTGCACAAATCGCCCTTAAATTTCTCTTTCTGGCGGTAGTTTTTTTCGGAATGGACTTTCTCATCCGCAAGGTGGTGGGTATTTTACTGAAAATAGTTTCAGACCGTTCCAAAAGCCTGCGCATAAAAGCCATGATAGAGGCAGGCGTGCATAATGCTGTGGTACATTTCGTGCCGTGGTTTTTAGCTCATCTTTTTATCAAGGATATTTTCTGGCGACACCCGAAGAGCTACCAGCTTTTGGACTCTATTGTTTCCATTTTTGGGGCAGTAGTTTTCATAAAACTGATAGATACACTGCTGCGTTCCGTAGAGAAATACTTTGTTCTGAAAAACGACCAATATAGAGTAACTACTTTCAGGGCGATATACAATGTCGCGAAACTCCTCGGCTATACTATTCTCTTTTTGGTGGTGGTTTCTATGCTTATGGGTGTTACGGTTTCTACGGTTTTAGGATACATCGGGGCATTTACGGCGGTTATTCTCCTTATCTTCCGAGATACGATACTGGGCGTCATTACCGGATTGCATGTTTCCATATCCAAAAGCCTGAAAGTAGGCGACTGGATAGGCATCAAAAAATACGATATAGAGGGGACGATACAAGAAATAAACCTGCTGACAACCAAGATACAGAACTTTGATAAAACCGTCTCTACCATTCCTACTTATGACCTGCTGAGCACAGAGATTAAGAATATCCAGATAATGTACGAGGGGAACTACCGGCGCATCAAACGGGCGGTGTATTTTAATATTAAATCTTTCAGGTTTATAGATGATGAGTTCTATGAAAAGCTGAAAAGCATCAACCTTATTTCTGATTATCTGGAAAAAAGATACGCACAGATAAAAGCCGAAAGAGAAAAAATCCCTAACGGACAGCGGGTAATCAATGGAAAACAACTGACCAACATAGGTGTTTTCAGGATTTATACGCTCAATTATCTCCAAAATAATCCCCACATTTCCCAAAAGGATATCCTGCTGGTGCGCCAGATGGAAATCACCCCGCAGGGCATGCCGCTGGAGATTTACTGCTTTACCAACAAGGCTGGGATGAAGGACTACGAGCAGATACAGGCGGATATCTTTGACCATATCCTCACTGCCGCTGCCGAATTTGATTTGGAAGTCATGCAGATGACACTAAAATAAAACCTCAGTCCATAAAACTGAGGTTTTTTTCTTGTTTTACAGCTTTCATATCATCTCAGAGCATGTTCATATCATCAAAAAGCACCTTCGGATGATGAAAAAGCATATAAATATCATCTCATAGCATGTTCATATCATTAAAAAGCATATTCGGATGATGAAAAAGCATATAAATATCATCTCAGAGCATGTTCATATCATCAAAAAGCATATTCGGATGATGAAAAAGCATATAAATATCATCTCAGAGCATGTTCATATCATCAAAAAGCATATTCGGATGATGAAAAAGCATATAAATATCATCTCAGAGCATGTTCATATCATCAAAAAGCACCTTCGGATGATGAAATAACTCCTTTGGATGTTATTTTTTATCTTCCGAAGGCTTGTTTTGCTCCTTGTTTTCTTGTTTTTTTCTCGGTTTAGCAAAAAACTGCTTCAGCTCACGATGTTTGTCTTCATATCCATCTATATTAACACCTGCCTTATAGCCTGTGTAGGCATAGTCATTTAGGGCATCTTGGTGGTTGTCATAGTCATGCAGGATTTTAGCATTTTTTAGTTTCAGTGTTAGAATTTCTAATCTGTTTAGATAATTCTCATAGAGTTTTCTGCTGTTAAAATCTTTTTCGAACTCGTGCCAGTCTACATCCTGAGAAGCAAGATTGGGCATGGATTTCATAAAATCATACACTTTATTGATGAAAAGTTTATTCTGCTCATTTACGCGTCCATACCGGTGTCTTTCCTCTGGTGACAGAGTTATGTTCAACGGACTCAGCGCTTGTTCTAATTGGTTCAGCGCTTGTTCCAGTGCATTTACTTGCTGCGGATCTAAGTGAAAGTTGTTTAAATCTTTAAGACTCATAATATTTTAATTTTTTAAGATTTAACAAATATAGAAATCTTTTCGGAAAAAACTAAATTTCAGCATATTTTATCCCTCCGGAGGAATAAAACGCAGCTCCCGACCTATAAAACGCCCTAAAGAAATAAAAAAATAAAAATCCGCTTCCGCTCGGTTATTTGTTTTATCTTTGTCCCATGACTACGAACGAAGACAAAAGGCTCTATCTGATAGATGCTTATGCGATGATTTTCAGAGGATATTATGCCTTTATTAAAAACCCAAGGCTGTCCAGCAAAGGGCTGGATACCTCGGCGATATTTGGTTTTACAAACTCACTTATTGAACTGATAAAACGAGAAAATCCGCCACATTTGGCTGTGGTTTTTGATGTTGGCAAAGATAATGTCCGCACCGAAGATTTTTCTGAATATAAAGCCAATAGAGCCGAAACTCCCGAGGCGATAAAGATTGCTGTGCCGTATATCCACCAGATTTTGGAGGCGATGCACATTCCTATTTTGGGAATGGAGGGCTATGAGGCGGATGATGTGATAGGAACTATCGCTGTAAAGGCAGAAAAACAGGGCTATCAGGTCTTTATGGTCACGCCTGATAAGGATTTTGCGCAGCTCGTTACCGAGAATATTAAAATTTATAAACCCGCTACCAAAGGCGGCGGTGTGGAGATTTTAGGAATTCCAGAAGTTTTGGAAAAATACGAGATACAAGACCCTAAACAAGTGATAGATTTCCTTGGAATGATGGGCGATGCGGTGGATAATATCCCTGGGCTGGAAGGCGTAGGAGAGAAGACCGCGAAGAAATTCCTCCAAGAGTTTGGTTCTATGGAAAATCTCTTGGCGAATACGGATAAGCTCACAGGAAAACTCCGCGAAAAGGTAGAAAATTCGGCAGAGAGAGGGCTTTTGTCAAAGAAACTGGCAACCATTCTTACGGATGTTCCAGTGGAGTTTGAACACGAGAAATATCATTTAGAAAAGCCTGATTTTCCGAAGCTGAAAGAGATATTTGATGAAATAGAATTCAAACGATTGTACGAAAATCTGTATAGAATTTTCCATTCTGAGGCGGAAAACCAAGCATTGGAAACAGAAAAAGCCGCTCCGAAGGCAAAAAATGCTGGTCAGGAGGCTGTTCAGCTGGATCTTTTTGCTAATTATGAGGATTCGCAGGAGGCTTCTCTGTTTTCCTCTTATGCAGGAATAGAAAACACGGATCATCTTTATCAATTCATTGATAATGAGAAGGCTCAGAGAATATTGGTGCAAAATTTATTGGGACAAAAGGCAGTTTGTTTTGATACGGAAACGACTTCGCTCAATGAGTTTGAGGCGGAACTTATCGGGATGAGTTTTTCTTACCGAAAAGGCTTGGCGTATTATGTTCCCATTCCCGAAAATAGGGAGGAAGCCCTCGTGGTGCTGGATATTTTCAAGCCGTTTTTTGAGAGTGAAGAAATTCTGAAGATAGCGCACAACTTTAAATTTGATTATAAAATTCTTGCGCAGTACGATGTGGAGATTAGAGGAGAGCTTTTTGATACGATGATTGCTCACTATCTTCTGAACCCAGACGGAAGGCATGGAATGGACTATTTATCAGAAATTTACCTAAAATATCAGCCTATTTCCATAGAAAGTTTGATTGGTAAAAAAGGCAAAAACCAAAAAACATTGAGGGAAGTCAGCCTTGAAACTCAGACCAATTATGCGGCGGAGGATGCGGATGTTACTTTCCAGCTTTATGAGGTTTTCTCTCCACGGCTGAAAAAAGAAAATCTGGAAGAATTATTCCATAAAGTAGAAATGCCACTGATGAAAATCCTCGCAAAGATGGAGCTGGCGGGTATTTCGCTCGATACAGACTGGCTTTCTAGGGAAAGTGTGGATTTAGAAAACGACCTTAGAGAGCTGGAACAGAAGATTTTTGAACTTTCTGGCGAGGAGTTTAATATGAACTCTCCCAAGCAGTTAGGCGAAATTCTTTTTGAAAAATTAAAATTAGACCCAAAGGCAAAAAAGACCAAAACAGGGCAGTATTCCACATCGGAGGAGGTTTTGCAGAAACTCGCTTATAAACACGAGATTATTCAGCACATTCTGAAATACCGAACTTACCAAAAACTAAAATCTACCTATGTAGATGCGCTTCCATCTGAAATAGAACCAAAGGATAACAGGGTGCATACCACTTTTTCGCAGACTACGGCGGCCACGGGAAGGCTCTCTAGCCTAAATCCTAACTTGCAGAATATCCCTATCAGAACAGCTAGAGGACAGCAGATTCGTGGAGCTTTCGTGGCGGAGGAAGGCAAGAAAATCATTTCAGCCGATTATTCACAGATAGAACTAAGGCTGATAGCCGAACTTTCTGGCGAGGATAATATGATAAAGGCTTTCCAAAATGGCGAAGATATCCACGCTTCTACAGCTTCTAAATTGTTCAAAATTCCACTTGACCAAGTGGATAAAACCCAGCGAAGCCAAGCCAAAACCGTGAATTTCGGGATTATCTATGGACAGGGAGCTTTTGCGCTGGCGGAGCAGACAGGACTTTCGCGAACAGAGGCGAAACAGATGATAGATTCCTACTACGAAAACTATCCAAAACTAAAAATCTTCATGATTGAGCAGGTAGAAAAAGCACGAAAAAACGGCTTTGTGGAGACTATTTTGGGAAGAAAAAGGCATTTGAAAGACATTAATTCTAATAATTTCGTGGTGAGAGGACACGCCGAGAGAAACGCCGTAAATGCGCCTATCCAAGGGAGTGCAGCCGATATCATAAAAGTAGCGATGATAGACATAGACAGAGCCTTGTCCGAGGGAGGATTTAAAACAAAAATGCTTTTGCAGGTTCATGATGAGCTCTTGTTCGAGGTGCCAGAGGAAGAAATAGAACCGATAAAAGCCCTGATAAAAGAGAAAATGGAATCCGCAGTGAAGACAAAAGTTCCTTTAATCGTGGAAGTGGGCGTAGGGAACAACTGGCTGGAGGCGCATTAGGAAAGATGGAGTTGGGATTAACTTAAAAATTTTATATTTTTGAAGAAAAAAAATAGATTATGAAAAAGAGTTTTTTAATTTTTGTGATGTTTTTCGTGTGGAATTTATTTTCTGCACAGAAAAATTTTTTAGTCCAGCCTTACATTGAGGTAGGAGCTTCAGTAGATACTCTGGTGGTTCCTGATAGGATTTATGTTTCTATTACCCTGAACGAAGCCGATTCTAAAAACAAAAAGTCGGTAGAGGAGCAGGAGAAACAGTTAGAAACGATTTTAAAGAAATTAAAAATAAATACAGACAAAGATTTGTCAGTTTTGGGCTATTCTAGTGATTTTAAAAAATATTTTTTAAAAGGACAGAATATTCTAAAAACTAAAAAATATTCTCTTCTTGTAAGAGATGCTTACACTTTGGGAAATGTCATCATCAGCTTGGAGGAAGCAGGGATTTCTAATACAGAAGTAGAAAAAGTAGAATATTCTAAATCTAAGGAACTTTTATTAGAATTAAAGTCAGAAGCGGTAAAAAGATCAAGAATAACAGCCCAGAAACTTGTAAAACCTCTTAACCAAAAAGTAGGGAAGGCATTACATATTTCTGATACAAATTATGGAGGAGAAAGATATGAAGAATTTGCTTTAATGGCAGATATATCTCCTGAACCAAAATCATACAAAAAAGAAGGAGCTTCAGAAGAATTTTTAAGAAAACTTGATTTTCAGAAGATAAAATTCTCTACAACTGTTTATGTAAAATATCAATTAGACTAAAAATCAAGAATAAAGGCTGTTCTATAAGGAAACTCTTGGGAGCAGTCTTTTTGTATGAATTTTTTTCATGAAATTTTTAATCGTCATTCCCACGCATAACGAGGAAGAAAATATTCTCCTCACGCTAAATTCTCTGAAATCACAAGGTTTTCAGGATTTTACCTGCGTCATCGTGAATGACGGCTCTACGGATAGAACGAGGGAAATGGTAGAGGGATTTGTAGATAAGAAGCAGTTTCAGCTCATTAATTTAGAAAAATCTGCCCATTCGCCTGGTGCGAAGGTGGTTTCTACATTTTACAAAGGTCTTTCTTCGCAGAATTTAGATGATTTTGATGTAATCTGTAAATTTGATGCTGATATTATCTTTCCTGAGAATTATTTGGAGGAAATCAACAAGATTTATGAAGAAAATCCAAGGGCGGGAATGGTTTCGGGTTTGGTTTATATTAAAAAAGATGAAAACTGGGTTTTTGAGAATATTTCCTCTAAAAATCATGTGCGAGGCCCGATAAAATCATATCGCAAGGAATGTTTTTTACAAATGGGAGGCATTCGGGAAGTTTTGGGCTGGGATAATATCGATGTGATGCTCTGCCAGATGCATGGATATCAGGTGATTACGAATAAATCCCTTTGGGTAAAGCATCTGCGCCCTACGGCGTATAAATACAAAAACGCAAAAGCAAAAAAACTTGGCGAATATTTCTATAACATCGGGCTAGATTTTCCTCTCGCATTCATCTCCTCGGCGAAGTCTTCCTTTAAGAATAGAAGTTTTTCGGAGTTTTTTATCACGATGAAAACTTTCCTGAGCCAAAAACAAGACAGAAAACTCTCCCGCGAGGAAATAAAATACATAAGAAACCTGCGATGGAGAGAAATTTTTAAAAAATTCTAAAAACTTTGTGAAAAAACAAATTGCCTATATAGAAATAGATACTCACGCCGAGATTGCGGAAAATTTTGCGGAATTAACCAAAAATTCAGAGAAATTTTCTGTGGATTTTTATTTTTCAAAAAAAATCTTGAATAGGTTGGATTATTCTGAAATAGAAAACATTATAGAAACTGAGTCTGAAAATCTTTTAGAAAAGCTGAAAGGAAAGTCGTACGATTTGGTGATAATAGGAACGGCGCACCGCTATTTTCGTATTTTTAAACGAATTACAGAAGATTTTCCTGCGGCGATTATCAGCCATAATCTTAATTTTATAGAAGCTCCACGAAGAGTTTTGCTGAAAAATATCTTGGAAAAGGATTTTTCTTTTAGAATGAAGTTGCTTCTGAAAGAAGGGCTTTTGTCCAAATCAGAAGTTTATAAAAACGCAAAATTGCTTTGGGTTCTTGATGAAAATTTAGAAAAAACCTTGGATATAGAGCATTTAAGAAAGGAAACGCATTTTTTGCCTGTTTTCTTTGGAGAAAAGTCTGAAACTATTGAAAAATCAGAGGAAAAACTTATCGTAGTCCCTGGAGAAGTTTCCCAAAAACGGAGAGATTATTCTAAAATAATGGAACAGCTGAAAGGATTTAAAAAAGATATTCCGTACAGAATCGTTTTCCTCGGAAAGGCAGGCGAGGAGGAACTTGCGAAGATACAGGAATCTGAAAAACAGCTTCCGCAGAATATAAAAATAGAATATTTCCGAGAGAGAATTCCTAAAAATATTTTTGAAAATTATCTGGAAAAGGCGGATTTCCTCTGGTGTCCTCTGAAAATGAAAACTTCTTTTTTCGGAGTGGAGGAGATTTATGGAGAAACGAAAATGTCAGGAAATATCGGTGATGCAGTCAGATTTATGAAACCAGCGGTGTTTCCAGCGGTGTATTTGTCTCGCTGTCCTTTTATCATTAAAGAAAACGAAAATATAGAGCAGATTTTTTCTGATAGCACGAATATTTCTGAAAATTCTTTTGAAAACTTCACAAAAGAGAAAATAGTTTTACAGTTAGAGAAAATTATTTTAAATTCGCTAAAATTTAACGAAAAATAATGAAAGATACTCAATCTGGTGTTGCACTGCTTCCATTCTTGGTGTTTGTGATTATATTTTTGGGAAGCGGAATTATTCTTGATGATTTCTATGCTTTTCCGGCTTCTGTGGCGGCACTCTGCGGAGTGATTTCTGCATTTTTACTCCCAAAAGCTGGTTTTCAAGAAAAACTAAAATTCTTCATGAAAGGCTGTGGCGAGGAAAACATCATCACCATGTGCATTATCTATCTTCTTGCGGGAGCTTTTTCGGCTGAGA
>ERZ772971.887-NODE-887-length-18041-cov-3.235517_pt1 | contig 18041 bp, 16 predicted proteins | sample MGYA00511943_ERZ772971 | MGnify/ENA primary metagenome ERZ772971 (study PRJEB29015, sample SAMEA2737929) | human oral metagenome | biome: human oral; feature: human-associated habitat; material: dental | place: China | collected 2144 ... | reverse complement strand
TATGGAAGGTTTAAGTATTGTAGAAAAATAAATTCCCTGGTCATTGTCAGAAACCCATACCTTGCCAGACCTACCCTTTCCCTGAGTTTGTTCCTTGGATACCACTACAGAGCCCTCAGAAGTCTGATTGGCTATGGTATTGGCATATATATTGGTAGAGTCAATGGAATCAAAGTAGTAGACCTCCTGGCCCATGTAGGAAGTCTTTAGCTTGTGTTTTATCTCGTAGGAGCTAAGCCCCCTTTTTTCTTTTCGATGTAGCCTGTATCCGTGTCCAGCCTTTGATTCTATGTCAAAACCTTCGCCCTTTAAGGCCTTGATATGTTTCCAAATAGAGGCCCTCGATAGGCCTAATATATCTGACATATATTCTCCGGATATATATTTATCTGAATTATCTATTAGTATATTTATCACCTTTTCTCTGGTTTTAGTCATCGTGTCACCGTCCTAATAAAAATTTGGTATTATATATATTATACTATCATATATATCATTTGATGGGGGTATTTTATTGTAATAAAATTATAAAGTTAAGTAATACTTGGTAATAATATAATAATTATTATATATGGTTGACTAGGAATAAAAAAATTTCTGTACCTAAAGGTATATTAATGATATAATGAAAACGTCATAAAAGGGCAGTTTCAAGCCTGTATACAAGTATTTGTAAAAATTTTGAAAATAATTTTTAATAATTAAGAATAAAGGAATGGTAAATATATATGTTATTGGTTTTTGATATAGGAAATACAAATATGGTATTAGGTGTATACGATGGAGAGAACCTAGTCAGGGATTGGAGAATAAACACAGACTTGAATAAGACTTCTGATGAATACGGTGTACTTATTAAGAACTTGTTTGATGCAAGTGATATATCTTTGAGTGTAATAGATTCAATTATAGTGTCATCAGTAGTGCCAGCTGTAATGCACTCTTTGGAAAACTTCTGTAGGAAGTACTGTAACATTAGTCCCTTGGTGGTAGGTCCGGGTATAAAGACCGGTCTGAACATCAAATATGAAGACCCTAAGATGGTTGGTGCAGACAGGATAGTAAATGCTGTTGCAGCCATATCAAAGTATAATTGCCCGGTTATAATTATAGACTTTGGTACAGCGACTACATATTGTGCCGTATCCAAGAGGGGCGAGTATATAGGAGGGGCAATTTCTCCGGGTATGAAGATTTCTAGTGAGGCCCTTTTCCAAAAGGCATCTAAGCTTCCTAGGGTGGAGCTAGTTACTCCTGATACAGTTATTTGTAAGGATACAGTATCAGCCATGCAGTCTGGTATAATATATGGTTATGCTGGCCAGGTAGAAAAAATAGTAGGCCTAATGAAGAAGGAATTAAAGGATGAGGAGACTCTGGTAATAGCTACTGGTGGTTTAGCCAATATGATATCCCAGGAAACAGATGCTATAGATGTCATAGATCCTAATCTTACCTTGGAGGGCCTAAGGATAATATATGAGAAGAATATATAGGAAGGATAAAGTATATATAGTTCTTTTATTTAGATAGGAGAAGCAATATAGTGAAATTTAGAGATTTTGAAGTTGAAAATGAAGTTTTTTTAGCACCAATGGCAGGAGTAACAGACCTGCCATTTAGGTTAATATGCAAAGAATTAGGCTGTGGCCTTCTCTATACGGAGATGATAAATGCCAAGGCCCTTTGCTATGATGATAAAAATACAAAGAAGATGCTTAATATATTAGACGAGGAGCATCCGGTTGCCGTCCAGATATTTGGAAGTGAACCTGAATTTATGGGCAAGGCAGCCCAAATTTTGAATGACTACCCGAATGAAATCCTGGATATAAATATGGGATGTCCTGCACCTAAGGTAGTAAAAAATGGTGATGGGTCTGCCCTTATGAGAAATCCCAAGCTTGCAGGACAAGTCCTAGATCAGGTTGTAAAAAACTCAAAGAAGCCAGTGACTCTAAAGATACGCAAGGGATGGGACGACAATTCTGTAAATGCCCTTGAAATAGCCAAAATAGCAGAAGACTGTGGTATATGTGCCATTACAATACACGGCAGGACCAGGGAGCAGTATTATTCTGGTCAGGCTGACTGGGATATTATAGGAGAGGTAAAGTCACAAATATCAATACCAGTTATAGGTAATGGAGATGTCACTAGTGTCGAGGATGCAATTAGGATCAAGGACCATACCGGCTGTGATGCCATTATGATAGGTAGGGGGGCCCAGGGCAATCCTTGGATATTTAAGAGGATAGACCACTATATGAAGACAGGCCAGCTATTAGACCCACCTAGCAAGGATGAGAAGATAGATATAGCCATTAAACACATGGACCTAGCTATAAAGGAGCATGGTGAATATGTGGCTGTCAGGGAAATGCGTAAACATATAGGTTGGTACCTAAAGGGGATGAAACATTCTGCGAGATTTAGGGACCAGATAAACCATATGGTCACTGCGAAAGAGGTAATAGATACCTTGAACCAGTATAGGAACTACTAGGGGGAAATATATGAACAAGCTGATGGATTTTGACCAGGCTATTGACCTGATAAAAGATGGGGATACAGTAGCCTTTTCTGGATTTATGCTGGCAACTGCTGCCAGGGAGATGATGGTAAAAATTGGACAGAGGTACCTAAATGAAGGGAGACCTAAAAACCTAACCCTATATCAGGGAGCTGGTCTTGGTAACAACAATGACCAAGGCATATGTGAGTTATCATATCCAGGCCTGATAAAGAGGTATGTGACAGCCCATTTTGCCAATAATAGACCAATGATAGAAATGGTCCTGAACAATGAGGTTGAGGCCTATAACTTTCCCCAGGGGGTAATTGCCCACCTATACAGGCAGGCAGCAGGTGGAAAGGACTTTGAGATAAGCAGGATTGGCCTAAAAACCTACTGCGATCCCAGGTTAAGGGGTGGCAAGGTCAATGAAGCTGCCAGGGAAGACCTTGTAGACCTAATAGAAATAGATGGAAAAGAGTATTTGAAGTACAAGGTTCCCAATTATGATATAGGTATTATCAGGGGGACAAGTGCGGATGAATTTGGAAATATAAGTATGGAGGAGGAATCATCCATAATAGATTCCCTGGATGTTGCCATGGCTGTAAAGGCCTGTGGTGGCAAGGTTATAGTCCAGGTGAAAAATATAGTTTCTTCTCAATCTATCAATAGGCAGGACGTGGTGATACCGGGTGTCTTTGTAGATGCGATTGTAAAGTCTGAAGACCCTATAAACTACCACCGCCAGACACCAGGAGTATATTATGATCCTATAATAGCCGGCAAGTACAAGTCTGACAAGTATGGATTTAAGCCCCTAGATCTAAATGAGAGGAAGCTTATAGCCAGGAGGGCTGTCCTAGAGCTAGAGGATAATTCGGTAGTAAACCTAGGTATAGGAATACCGGAGGCAGTATCCTCTGTAGCAGCAGAAGAGGGTCTAGAAAATATAATCCTTACAGTAGAGAGTGGACTTATAGGTGGAATACCTTTGGGTGGTTCCAACTTTGGTTCGGCTGTAAATTCATGGGCAGGCCTAGCCATGGCCAGCCAGTTTGATTTTTACAACAGTGGTGGCTTAAAGAAGACCTTTTTAGGATTTGCTGAGATGGACCCCCTTGGAAATATCAATGTCAGCAGGTTTGGCGATAGGATAGGTGGCTGTGGTGGATTTATAGATATTACCCAGTCTACCAAGGATATAGTCTTTTGTGGAACCATGACTGCTGGTGGCCTGGTAACAGAGGTTAGGGATGGTAGGTTAGTTATAGTCCAGGAAGGCAAAAAGAAAAAATTTATAGAGACTATAGATGAGATTACTTTCAGTGCAGAAGAGAGTCTTGAGAGTGGCCAGAATGTAATTTTTGTGACAGAAAGGTGTGTTTTTGCCCTGAGAGAGGGTGGAATAGAGCTTGTGGAAATAGCACCTGGTGTAGACTTGGATAAGGATATCCTAGGTCAGATGGACTTTAGACCTATGATAGCAGAGGACCTAAAAGTCATGGATTTAAGGATATACCAAGAAGGCCTGATGGGCATAAAATAAAAGTGGATTTTAAAGATCCAATATTATATTGTAATTAAATATAATAGTAAGTAGAATTCAGTAAAGAGGTTAGGAGGTAGTTTTTATGGTTAAGGAAGTTTATAAGAATATATATACCTTTCAGGTGGTCTTGCCCAAGAGTCCCCTAAAGGCTACAAATATTTATATAATCAAGGATAGGGACAAGAACCTAGTCTTGGATACGGGTTACCACACACAGGAGACCCTAGATTCTATGCTAGCAGGTTTGGCAGACCTTGGTCTTGAAATGTCGGATACCGACCTCTTTATTAGCCATATGCATGCCGACCACTCTGGCCTGGCATCAAACTTCAAGAGTGCTGGTTGTAAGGTCTATGCCAGTGCTGCCGATGGAAAGATAATCAACGATGCTGCCAATGGTAGCTACTGGCAGCTTTTGTATAAGCTTCTAGACTACTTTAATGTGACTGGTGGTGAAATAATGTTAGAAGACCACCCAGGCTATTTGTTCCAGGCACCCGATGAGGTAGACATGGACATAGTAGCACCAGGAGACATAATAAGAACGGGCGAATATGAATTTGAAGTAATGGACCTAAAGGGGCACACACCGGGACATATAGGCCTATATGAAAGGAAGCACAAGATATTTTTCTGTGGTGATACAATCCTAGAGACGATTACTCCTAATATCACCTTCTGGGGCTTTGAAGAGGGGGATGCCCTGAATACCTACATGAATACCCTGCTAGGTTTGAGAAATATGGATTTTGACCATGTATTTTCAACACATAGGGACCCAGTATTAGACTATATAAAGAGGATTGATGAGATTATAGACCACCATATTTTGAGGCTACAGGAAATACTAGATGCCATGGAGCCTGGTGTAGAATATACTATCAGGGACCTATCTCCTAGGATTACCTGGAGAATCAAGGCTGATTCTTGGGATGATTTCCCACCAGCTCAGAAGTTCTTTGCATCCGGTGAAACTATGGCCCATGTATTTCACATGGTAAAGAGGGGGCAGGTCCACATGGATGAAAGGGAGGGAGTCCTATACTTTACCAAGTTAGACGATAAGTATGACCCTAGCTGGTTAAAAAGGGTATAATGAGTAACTAGATTATTATTTGTTACATTATATTATGAATGAATAATAATCTACATAATGAAAATCTAGGTAAATAATGCTAAAATACGAATATGTAGTGAAACAAATCGTCCTTTTTCATCTAAGTGGAAGATACTTATTTTCAATGAGTATATATCATCAAGTAGGGGTAAAAATATACAAATAAAAAATAGGAGGTCAGATATGGACAGGAAATTTTACGAAGAAATGCTGACAAGGTATCAAAATAAGGATATAGATTCAGAAAAAATGTGGGATATGAGGGCTGCTAGTTTCAATGAAGCAGTAAAAACGGACAAGTCGGGATTTGTAGATGAGGTAGTGAACAGGCTGGCAGAGGCCGGTATACTAGAGGGTGCCAGCGTGCTTGATATAGGTGGAGGTAGCGGTAGGTATGCCATCCCTATGGCGAGACTAGCTCAGTCGGTGACCATGACTGATATTTCTAAAAATATGCTGGACCTGGCAAGAGAGAATGCTAATAGTCAGGGAATAGATAATATAAATTACGAAAAGATGGTATGGGAGACAGCAGACTTGGCCAAGATAGGTTGGGATGCTAAGTTTGACCTAGCCTTTGCATCAATGTGCCCAGCAGTTAGGACTCCACAAGGTCTCAAGAATATGGTATACTCATCAAGGAAGTACTGCCTGATAAACCAGTTTATAGAGGCAACAGATTCGCTGAGCGACTTTTTGATTGAGAGGTCAGGAGTCAAGAGAGGATATAATCCCCACAATGATAGGAATGCTGTCATGGCTAGCTTTAATCTTTTGTGGATGGATGGCTATAGCCCAGAGATTTCCTACCTGACTAGGGAAGACAGGGATGTTCTGTCTGTTGAAGATATATTGAGGGGATATGCCTTTGTCTTTAAGGATATTAAGGAAAAAACGGGGCTTGAAGCTGAGGACTTGATCAGGGAGTACAAGGAGACTTATTGTCCTGAGAGTCAGGGTATAGAGGTTGCTAGCAGGACTGTGCTGGCTATGATTCTGTGGAAGGTATAAAATACAAAAAGGCAACATCCATAGCTATAAGTTTGCTATGGATGCTGCCGCATAATTTAATAGATTTTGTTGATTTAAATTATCACCAACGTTATTTGACATAGGGCCATTTTTTAAAAGAGAATAGTAATACTACCTTTAATTGTGCTATATTTTGTTTAAATTATTTATTTTCTAGCAGATCAAATTCCTTGGCTAGGGCCTGGACAGCATCCTGGCACTTGTCTGATTCTACTATTACAGAAATTGTAATTTCAGAAGTTGATATCATGTCTATATTTACTCCAGCTCCAGCTAGGGCAGAGAACATCCTAGATGCTATATTTGTATGAGTCATCATACCAGCACCTACTATACTCACTTTGGCCAGATTATCAGTTATTACTACTGACCTGGCACCTATTTCCCTTACTACCTTTTCTAAGGCATCCTGGGCCTCTTTTGCTTCCTCTATTGAGCAAGTAAAGGCTATATCGTTCATATTTTCTGTCTGGGCAGACTGGACTATCATCTGTATATTTATATCTAATTTTGATATTTCTCCAAATATCCTGGCAGCTATACCAGGCTTATCAGGTACTCCAAAGACAACGACCTTGGCCACATTGAAGTCGTGGGCTATACCTGTTATTATTCCGTTATGTTCCATAGAAGTATCCTCCTTGACTACTGTTCCTAAATTATGATTAAAACTTGATCTAACATGGACGGCTACCTTGTGAGTCTTTGCCAACTCAACAGAGCGGTGTTGCAATACCTTGGCACCTAAGATAGCGAGTTCTAGCATCTCATCATAAGACACAACCTTTAACTTTTTAGCCTTAGGTACTATTCTTGGGTCACATGAGTATACACCATCAACATCTGTGAAAATCTCACATAGGTCTGCATCTACTGCAGCAGCAATTGCTACTGCTGATGTATCCGAGCCACCCCTACCAAGGGTAGTGACATCGTAGTCAGCATTTTCACCCTGGAAGCCGGCGACTATGATTATATTATCTTCTTCAAGTTCCTTTTTCAACCTGTCAGCTGCCACATTTTTGATCCTGGCCTTGCTATGGTAGGCATCTGTCATAATACCTGCCTGGGGGCCTGATAGGGAGATTGCCTTTTCTCCCATGGCCTGTATAGCCATAGCTAAAAGTGACATGGATATCTGTTCACCAGTAGACAGGAGTCTATCCATTTCTCTTTTGGGAGGCACTTCTGATATTTCCCTAGCCATTTGTATCAGCTTGTCTGTAGTCTTACCCATGGCAGACACAATGGCTATAACCTTGTTACCATCCCTCTTAGTTTCGACTATTCTCCTTGCTACATTTAGGATTCTTTCCTTGTCGGCAAGAGAACTTCCTCCGTATTTTTGTACAATTAGTCCCATTTAGACCACCTCACAGACTGCACCCTGGCTGCAAGGTGCTATTATTTTGCTAGTTCCACTTATGGAATATTTCTGGCTAACCTCTTTAAAGGCCCTCTTGACATGGGGGGCAGAGTCGTGGTCACAGTAGGCTATGATAGTTGAACCGGACCCACTCAATGAAAAGGCAAAGGCTCCAACTTCTAGGGCAGAGGCCTTAAAGTCATCAAAGTTCTTGATTAGGCTCTTTCTATAAGGTTCATGAAGCCTGTCTACCATAGTTTGACCTATTAGGTCCTTGTTTCCAGTCATAAAACCTGCCAGCATTAGGCTCAGGTGACCACTAGTATGGACTGCATCTGCCATACTTATAGACTGGGGTAGGACAGCCCTTGACATGCTAGTAGATACCTCATAATCAGGTATAAATAGGACACAAGTCAGATCATCAAACGGCTTGATAGAGTGGTAGATAACCTGGTCGTCAGGTGCCTTTGTAGATAGGACTATATTACCCATTAGGGCTGGGGCCACATTGTCAGGATGACCCTCTATCTGAGTAGCCAGTTTTAAAATTTCATCTTGGTCAAGATTTGCACCTACCAGGTAATTTGCCACTAGTAGGCCGCCCACTATGGCTGAGGCACTAGACCCCATCCCCCTAGCCAGGGGGATATCATTTATAATTTCAAGCTTATATCCCTTTGGGTACTTGTCAACGTACTTAAAGAGATGGTTCATAGACCTTACAACTAGGTTAGCTTCATGGTCTTTTTCGCTTTCTAGTCCCTTGATAGAAAGGGAAATTTTGTCATCTTCCTGGCACTGGAATGTTGAATACTGTGATAGGGCCATACCTAATACGTCATATCCAGGCCCCATATTTGCTGTAGTTGCTGGTACTTTTACTCTAATCATAAGACCACCTAACCTTCTATCAACTTCAGTACACTTTCCAGGTTGGCTGGAATAGACTGAGGTTTAACTGCTGATTCTAGGCAAGTATCTGGATCTTTTAGGCCGTTACCAGTTAGGATACAAACTACCCTTGCCCCCTTTTCAATATCCCCATTTTTTGCTGACTGGATGACACCGGCTAGGGATGCTGCTGAGGCAGGTTCTGCAAATATACCTTCCTGGTTTGAAAGTAGCTTGTAGGCTGCCAGGATTTCTTCATCTGTAACTGCCTTAATAGATCCTCCAGATTCGTCCCTAGCTACCAGGGCCTTGTCCCAAGATGCTGGATTTCCTATTCTTATAGCTGTTGCCACAGTATCAGGATTTTCAAAAGGATGGCCCTCTACTATTGGAGAAGCCCCCTTGGCCTGGTAACCCTTCATCTTAGGTAGTCTTGTAGACTTTCCTGCTTCCTTGTACTCCTTAAAGCCCTTCCAGTAGGCAGTAATATTACCCGCATTGCCGACTGGTATAGCCAGGTAGTCTGGTGCATCACCCAGGTCATCCACTATTTCAAAGGCACCTGTTTTCTGGCCCTCTATCCTGTATGGGTTTAGGGAATTGACCAGGGTAATAGGGTGGGACTCAGTAATCTCCTTGACTAGGTTTAGGGCATCATCAAAGTTACCCTGGATAGCTACCACCTGGGCCCCATACTGTAGGGCCTGGGCTAGCTTGCCCATTGCTATATAGCCATCTGGTATTAGGACTATAGTCTTTAGGCCATACCTAGCACCGTAAGCAGCAGCTGAGGCTGATGTATTTCCTGTACTGGCACACATGATAGTATCTGACCCTTCTTCTATTGCCTTGGCGATTGCCATAAACATGCCACGGTCCTTGAATGAGCCTGTAGGATTTAGACCTTCAAATTTGAAGTATAGGTCTATGCCAAGCTCCTTACTTAGGTTTAAACTCTTAATTAGGGGAGTGTTACCCTCGTATAGGGATACTAAAGGTGTATTTTCATTAACTGGTAAAAATTCCTTATATTGATTTATTAATCCTTGCCATTTCATATATTAAATCTCCTTCTATATATCTTCTTCTATTCTAATAACTGTTATCGAATTGCTGATATCTTCCAAGTCCTTGATTGCTTTTTTGAAATCTTTTTCTCTCACTCTTTCTGTTACAATTACAAATTGATCTACATTGACCAGGTTTTGACCTAAATCAGTGTTTTCAGGTATTTTATCTATATCGGATATCTCTAGGTTTCTATTAGTTTTATCTATTGACCTTATCTTGAGACCCTTTTTATCAAGTAGGTCTACTAGACCACCCTGACCAAGTTTGTCGCGGCCTGTAACCAGTCTGATGTAGTAGGCAAAGTCAAGGTCTTCAATATCTATTAGGTCCTTGTTTCCCATACTAGCATAGGCTAATTCTGGTTTTGTCTGAGATAAGATAGCCTTGCCAATAGCTATTATATCGCTTACAACGGCTGAACCTGTTGGGTTTCCACCAGCTCCCCTACCATAGTACATCGTCTGGCCTAGGTAGTCTCCATCTACATATACAGCATTGAATTCATACTGAACTCCTGCCAGAGGGTGGTTTTCTCCTATTAGGACTGGGTGAACTCTAGCAACGATACCACGGTCCTTATTTTCAGCTATAGCCAATAATTTAATTTTATAACCTAATTTCTTTGCTTGATTAATGTCTTCTAGAGATATGTTTCTAATTCCTGATACGTATACCTGATCTGATTTTACAAGATTGTGAAAACCAAGGCTAGCAAGTATTGCACACTTCCTTGCTGCATCTAGGCCATCAAGGTCAGCACTTGGGTCTGCCTCTAAATAACCTAGGGCTTTGGCATCTTCTATGATTGATTCCAATGATAAACTTTCTATTTCCATTCGAGTGAGAATATAATTTGTAGAACCATTTACGATTCCGCTGATTTTATTTATATGATTTCCTGTAAGGGAAGTTTGTAGAGTTCTTAGAATAGGGATTCCACCGGCAACTGCGGCTTCAAAAAAGAAATGACAATTGTTTTGTTTGGCGAGTTCTGATAATTCTTTGCCGTAGAGGGCTATTAAGTCTTTATTTGCCGAAACAACGTGTTTTCCATTTTTAAAGGCGGCTTCGATAATTTCCTTGGATTTCTCTATTCCTCCCATTACTTCAACCACTATATCTATCTTTGGGTCTAGAAGAATGTCTTCGGGCCTGGAGGTAAGTATGCTGTTGGATGTATCAACGGAGCGGGTCTTCCCGGTATCTCTGACACATATTTTACTTATCTGCGTGGTGCAGCCTAATTGACTCTCCAACAATTCACGGTTGGAGGTAAGTATCTCCACTGTTGAGGAGCCCACGGTCCCGAGACCAAATAATCCTATCTGTAATGTTTTCAAAATAAATTCCTCCTTCTTATCAAAGTTGACCTCGACTACCCTTATGTAGTCGTAAATAAAATAAAACTAGGTTTGTCTTACTTTATGTGTTAAAAAACATTCTAACACTAAATATGGAAAGTTACAAGTTAAAACTTTCATTTGTTGTAAAATTACATTTTTTAAACTTGTTTTTTTGCCTCTAGCATCTCTGCTATTTGGATGGCATTACTAGCTGCTCCCTTTCTGATATTATCTGCTACACACCAGATGTAGAAGCTATTATCTTGGGAAATATCCTTCCTGATTCTTCCGACATAGACCTCATCGTGACCGCTGGCATCTAGTGGTGTAGGGTAGATATTTTCCTGTGGCTTGTCAAGTAGAACTAGGCCTGGGGCATTTTTTAATATTTCCTTGATTTCCTCAATGCTAGTCTCCTTCTTAAATGTTACATTGATGTCTACTGAGTGTGAATTTAAGACTGGTACACGAACACAAGTAGCCGTAATCTTGACATCCTCGCCAAGGGATAAAATCTTCTTAGTCTCATCAATCATCTTCATTTCTTCTTTTGTATAGCCGTTATCCAAGAAAACGTCTATATGTGGAAGAACATTATTGTAGATTGGGTGAGGGTATTTCTTTGGCTCTTTTCCATCCTGCCCGTTTAATAGGTCGTCTATACCACCCTTGCCTGAGCCTGAAACAGCCTGGTAAGTTGTGTAGGCTACACGGTTTAGACCAAAAGCATCAGCCAACGGTTTTAGTGGGACTACCGACTGGATAGTAGAGCAATTTGGGTTAGCTATTATCTTTCTCTTTAATAGGGGCTCATTGCACTCTGGAACTATAAGGTCTATATCTTCTTCCATTCTCCAAGCACTTGAGTTATCAATCACTATAATTCCCTTGGATTCTGCGATAGGGGCAAACTTACGAGAAGTATCTCCTCCTGCAGAAAAGATTGCGTAATCGATTTCCTTGTCAAAAGAACCTTCGTTTAGTTCTTCTACGATGACATCTTGTCCCCTAAATTGAAGGACCTTTCCTGCTGACCTGGCTGATGCCATAAGGTAGATATTATCAACCCTTAGCTTGCTTTCACCAAGTCTTTCAATCATCTTTGTTCCTACGAGCCCTGTAGCTCCTACAATTGCGAAATTAGCCATAATATAATTTCCTCCTTATGTAAATTTATAAAAAAAGCAAGTGCAGTTAGCCCGCCCTTGCTTGATTTGCTAAATCGCATGTATGAATTCCTATAAAGTTTGTAGAATATTATAAGGGATATAAATGCATTTGTAAATAGAAAAGTCTAAAAAATGAATAAATGTGATAAAATTTGTGCAATTTTTTGATATATTATAGGGAGGAGGTGATCTAATGTACTATTCAAGAGAATATAAGTCACCCCTGGGAAAGTTGACCCTAGTGTGTGACCAGGATAAAAAGTATATAGTAGGCCTATGGACTGAAGGTCAAAAGTACTTTGCAGGTGGTCTAGAAGGGGGCCAGATAGTTTCAACCAAGGGTAAATCGTCAAATCACAGTTTAGATATACTGGATGAAGCGGTATCTTGGCTTGATAAGTATTTTTCAGGCCAAAGACCACCTATAGGTGATTTAAAATTAAGGCCAGAGGGGACATGGGTGTTGAAATTCCAAGTGAAGAAGTACCTATCGTCCAGAAGATGATTTCAGAGATGACCAGTCGAAAAGATTTGAAGTATTTTTCTGATCTTATAACTCAGAGTACTGAAAATCTTAAAGATCCAGCATCTGCTTTTGCTCAACTTCCAAAAGATGCAGTAGTTAGTCGTGAGTTTAGAGTTATTACTAAGGATAAAGATGGTAAAGACTTTGTAATAAAATTCTATGTATATGAAAACTATCAGTATATGACATTATCAGGTATACAAGAGATGCCAGACTTTACTTGGAAATTATCCGATGAAGATTATGCAAAGTTAAAGGATATGGGTAAATAAAGCGTGGTATAAGTATAGTTTTATTTATAAAATAAAGTATATTTAATAACTAAAAATTAATATAAACTGAGAAAAAACAGTAAATGGTTTTGCTGTTTTTTCTTGCTTAAAATCTTAAAGGAAAGAGCAATGAGAAACTGGCCCTTGGACCATGAGGCATAAAGCATAGAGGTAGATGGGGAATTTAAAACTAGTAAAAAGATCTAAACAATGGTGTAATATTATCAAGTGTTTTTAGATATTTTTTGAAATTTATCTATGAAGGGAAAACGATATGAAAGAAATTATGGGTTTTATAAACGATAAACCTTGGATAGTAGTTCTTGTCATGACGATAATGTTCTTTATAAGTATGGGACGCTTGGTATATAAGCAGTCTAAGCGCAAGAAAGCTTTTAAGATGATTAAGGCTATGAAAAATAACCGTGAATTATCCAAGGTATATCTTAGGATAGATAATGGATATGGTGATTTCTGTGATGTTGAGGTTAGTCCTGATGGTGAAAATTGGTATAAGGCCCTATTTTCTGAGGAGATACTAACCCCATCAATACTAGTACCACCGGGGAAGTATGAGGTTAAGTTTTTTGTAAACTCACGGTCAGGCGCTACCGCATACCGTAGCAGGAAGGGTGCTTTTTATACTGAAATCTTAGTAGAACCGTTTATTGATACGATGATCGTATTTGATAATAATACTTTAGCCAGTTGGCAAGAAGACAAGAAGGAGGATAATTAAAATGGGAGACCTAAGAATCAATTTCATCGATAACTGGGAAAAGAAGGATGTTAATTTAGAGGAATTAAGACATGCACTAGAAGACGGAAATTCATCCCTTTATACTGATGCTAGTCTTAAAAAGGTATCAGGTAAGTGGAAAAAATTCAAGGAAAGAGGAATTTCAAACCTTTACCTGGTTAAAGAGTTGGAAGATGATGGTGTTGCATGCGCATACTATGCCTATTCAATAACTGACGGTGTAATTGACGATGAGACTTTAGAGAGAATAAGAGAAATCTGTGCACAGCAACTATCTTCAGGTGAGATGAGAGCCGACGGTTCCTTTTCAAAGCCGGATGAATGGTGGGATACAAATCCCCTGCGTTCGATAAAGGCAGTTGAATCTGGTTCAGCAGATAGCTTACACCAGTATTTATCAGCTGAGCTATATCCATTGGGGATCGTACTTGATTCCAGAACTATCAAGGCAAAAGATGCAAATAAATTAGCCTGCTCAGCAGTTGCCTGGGGTATCAGTACATCACTTTTCAAAAAAGGTGCATATATGAGTGTTCTTATTCATAATGATTCGCTGTAATTTTACTAGATTGGTAAAAGTGGGTTATTAAATTAGTTGTTTAAAATTAATATGAAATAAATTAGAAGTCTTTTACCGAAGACCTAAAATCTTTGATTAATACTAGTTTGCCTAACTCAAATGAATACAAACTATAATATAGCAATTCACTGAACAGTAAATCTAAAGGTTTACTGTTTTTTATTATTCAGATTTCATAAGAAAAAGGTCAATAAATATAAAAAATGTACTTGACAAAGGGCTTACTGGATTGCATAGTAGTGATTTAACAGGAGTATTTATATATCAAAAATATAGAGGAGTTTATTGTGAAAGAATATATCAAATTATACAAAAAAATGAGGGAAGATTATTATCAAAAATGGGGAGCCTATTCCCATCCGGAAGACTGGCAAGATTTCGAAAAACTAAATCAAAAAATATTTGAAGAACATTTAGAAAAGTATAGGGATTCTAGTGATAAGGTATTGAAAACTAAATTATATATCCAGCTTATTCTTGACAAAATTCAATATTTTTCTTACTACTGCGCCTTCCGTGAAGGGGATTTTGAGGATTTGAACAATGCCATTTGGCAAAATGCTAAGGCTTGTCTGCTGGCAGGTGGGATTGGGCATAGTGGTACAACCTATTCAGGAAATATCATAAAAGGAATTTTTACATGTTTTGCCTCTAATGATTTTGAGGTAATCCAAGCTTTTCTTCCACCTAAATTACCCCTACTCAAGGGGACCTTTTACACGGAAAATGTAATAAACCTTTTTCATTCAATCTATTACAAAGATGATAAAAAATTAGAGGAGGCTATGTCAAAGGCCCAATTATTCTTAACAAAGAAAAAGCTTACCGGAATAGCAGAGTACTATGTTAGGTTTTTTGTTTTTCTTGCCGAAAAAAATGTGGACGGAATGACAGAATGCTTAGAAAAGCTTTGTGAAGCCTACCAAAAACAAGGTTATCCTATCAAAAAAATTGATAAATGCTTTGTTCCGGAAATACACGGTTTATATCGCTTGGTAAGATTTATTGATGAAAGTATGTTTGAAAAAATTGAATTACCATCTCATAAGTGTTTTTTGAAAGAATTTGAAGAATGGCAAAAGATAAAAGATTTTCCAAAAGGCCGTCAGTTCTATGAGTATTCTCAAATATTGGATGATGCAAATAAGATTTTACAAGGTTCCTTGCCTGAGATTCACCTAATCAAGGAGGATGGAAAATGGCTGATAGATGTAGAAAGATTTGCTGAAGAGATAAGCAATTGCTGACTAAGATAATGAAAAATTAAAACCTAAATAGAGAAAGATATAAATTTTGGAAGCATAGTCAATGATGAGCCTAAAATATATATTAATTTTGTGATAAAAATTGTAATTTATCTATAATTAAGTTAAAATAAAAAGAGTAGTATAAGGAATTTTATAGACTATATTATAGGTCTTTTAATTATAGATACCTTATAATCGAAAAGTATATGTAAATTTTATTGGAGGATATTTAATATGAACATTAATCAAAAGGCAGTAAATGCTTTGAGAATCTTGTCGGCTGACCAGGTTCAAAAGGCAAATTCAGGACACCCAGGCTTGCCACTAGGTGCAGCACCTATAGCATACAGCTTGTGGGCTAATAACATGAACCATAATCCTAAGAACCCTAATTGGAAAAATAGGGATAGGTTTGTTCTATCAGCAGGACATGGCTCTTCATTACTATACTCTTTACTTCATATGTTTGGATATGGACTTAGTTTGGATGATTTAAAGAGCTTTAGGCAGTTTGGAAGTCTTACTCCAGGGCATCCAGAATACAAGCATACAGCAGGCGTAGAATCTACTACAGGACCTCTAGGTGCAGGTGTATCTACGGCAGTGGGTATGGCAATGGCAGAAGCGCACTTGGCTGCCAAGTTCAACAAGGATGGATACCCTATAGTTGACCACTATACATATGCCCTAACAGGTGACGGATGTCTGATGGAGGGTGTAGCATACGAAGCCCTATCATTGGCTGGTACACTAAAGTTAGACAAGTTCATTGTCCTATACGATTCAAATAAGATAACTATAGAAGGTGATACAGACCTGGCCTTTACAGAAGATGTAGCTGCTAGATTTGAAGCTTTTGGCTACCAGGTACAGGTGGTGGAAGATGGAAATGACCTAGAGGCTATAGATGCAGCAATAGCTAAGGCCAAGGCAGACAAGGAAAGACCTTCTTTAATTATATGTAAGACTCAGATTGGTTATGGCTGTCCAGCTAAGGTTGGTAAGGCATCTGCCCACGGAGAGCCACTAGGTGAAGATAATATAGTAGAGCTTAGAAAGTTCCTAGGCTGGGAAAATCAGACAGCATTTGAAGTGGATGCAGAGATATATGACCACTATAAGGATCTTGCAGAGGAAGGTGCCAATAAGGAAGAGGCTTGGAAGGCTATGTTTGCAGAATATGCGACAAAGTATCCAGAAGAAGCAAAGTTATGGGATGAGTACTTTGCCAAGCCAGATGTGACAAAGATTATAGATTCAGAAGCTTATTGGGCTCATGAAAACAAGGCCATGGCTACAAGGGCTGTTTCAGGTGATATAATAAATAAGTTAAAAGACGTATACCCTAACCTAGTTGGTGGATCAGCTGACCTTGCACCATCTAATAAGACTGAAATGAAGGGCCAGGGATTCTTCTCAGCGACTGATAGGAGCGGTAGAAATATCCACTTTGGTGTAAGAGAGATGGCTATGACAGCTATTACTAATGGTATTTATCTACACGGTGGTTTGAACCCATATTGTGCTACATTCTTTGTGTTCTCTGACTTTATGAAGCCTATGATTAGACTATCATCTCTAATGGGTCTACCAGTTACATTTGTACTGACTCATGACTCTATAGGAGTTGGTGAAGACGGACCGACACATGAACCAATCGAACAATTGGCTATGTTAAGGTCTATACCTAACCTAAACGTATTTAGACCAGCTGACTATACAGAAACTGCAGCTGCATGGGCTAGTGCTATAGGATCAGAGGCAACTCCGACTGCCATAGTACTTACTAGACAGAACCTACCACAGCTAGAGGGCTCTTCTAAGGAAGCCTTCAAGGGTGGATATATACTAGCAGAGGCAGCTAATAAGGACAAGATAGACCTTATTATCTTGGCGTCAGGATCAGAAGTAGAGCTAGCTGTAGGGGCTAAGGAAGAATTAGAAAAGGAAGGCAAGTCAGTAAGAGTAGTATCTGTACCATGTATGGATGTATTTGAAGCCCAGTCTCCTGAATATATTGAAGAAGTACTTCCATCAGCTGTTAGAACTAGACTAGCTGTCGAAGCGGCTAATCCAATGCCATGGTATAAGTATGTTGGCCTAGATGGTGATGTAGTTGCTATGGATACATTTGGAGCATCTGCACCAGCCAAGATATTGTTTGAACACTTTGGATTTACCGTAGCTAATGTAGTTGAAAAGGCTAAGGCTTTAGTTAAATAAGAATATATAATAGGATATGATAAGGAAAGGCCCTACACCCAAGAATTCTTTATTGGGAATGTGGGGTCTTTTATACTGCTTAGGATGAAAAATCAGTATAAAATTCGCCAAAATACGTATATATAACATAAAATATAGTTTATAATTCGTATAATTAAATATAGAAAGAAAAAACTTGTTTTTTAGATAAAAAAACTTACAAAAAAGTGTTGACGCTATATAGCAAGTATGATATTATAATACTTGTCCTTGAGGGGACGGCAAAGTTTGAAGAAAGTATGAAAATGGACAATTTTTTTTGTCACTTTCAAGTTTAATGTGGTTACTATAGCAAGGAGGATACACCTGTTCCCATTCCGAACACAGAAGTTAAG
>ERZ772971.886-NODE-886-length-18041-cov-4.256588_pt1 | contig 18041 bp, 13 predicted proteins | sample MGYA00511943_ERZ772971 | MGnify/ENA primary metagenome ERZ772971 (study PRJEB29015, sample SAMEA2737929) | human oral metagenome | biome: human oral; feature: human-associated habitat; material: dental | place: China | collected 2144 ... | reverse complement strand
CAATCGCGCGATCGCCCTGCAAAGCATCGCTGGTGACGTACATATCTGCCAGATGGTTGACCCGAACCGCACCTGCCGCTTCACCCTGCCGCGCACGGTGTGCGAAACCTTGGGGATTGCGTTGCCGTAAAGCGGCCTTTATGCCTCGGTATGGTTAAACATCTAAAAAATCGTAACGGCGTTGCGTCGCCTTGCCGTACTATCTGTACTGTCTGCGGCGACGCGCCTTGTTACGCTTTTTTATCTATTCAACCATATCGCTTCGTAAGCCGCAGCGCCGGGCGATGAAAAAGGCCAGGGCAGGTGCCAAGCGGCATAAATACTGGCTCCGCCAAGCGGCGTAAATGCTGCCCCCGTCAAGCGGTGAGAATACTGGCCTCGCCAAGCGGGATAAATGCTGGGGATTACAAAATCGCTGTTGCCGCTGCGCGATTTTTCTCAACCCTCTCCCCAAGCCCTTCCCCCACTGGGGAGGGGATTTTTCGTGCGGGTTTTGGCTTTGGGAACGCGCCAAGCGGTGAAAGTGCTGATCTCGCCAAGCGGTGTGTACTGGGCCCGCCAAGCGGCGTAAGTGCCGGCTCCGTCAGGGTGTCAGGCGTTCTTTTTTGTCCGCTTGGCTTTGGCTGCTGTTTTTGTGGCTTTTGCCGCTTTTTCCACAGTCTTCGCGGCTTTGGCCGCTTTGGCGGGTTTCGCTGCTTTTTCTGCAGTCTTCGCGGCTTTGGCTGCCTTGGCGGGTTTTACTGCTTTTTCTGCGGTCTTCACAGCTTTGGTCGCTTTGTCGGGTTTTGCCGCTTTTTCCGCAGTCTTCGCGGCTTTGGTCGCTTTGTCGGGTTTTGCCGTTTTTTCCGCAGTCTTCGCGGCTTTGGCCGCTTTGGCGGGTTTTGCCGCTTTCTCCGCAGTCTTCACAGCTTTGCCCGCTTTGGCGGGTTTTGCTGCTTTTTCCGCAGTCTTCGCGGCTTTGGCTGCCTTGGCGGGTTTTGCTGCTTTTTCTGCGGTCTTCGCGGTTTTAGCCGCTTTGGCGGGTTTTGCCGCTTGCGCGGGTTCTGTTGTTTTGGCCGCCGGCGTTGTTGTCTGGGCAGGCGAAGCGGTGGTCTTGCCGCGTTTTTTGCCGCCGCCGAGTGCTTTGCCCTGGTGGGCGATGAGTTCGAAGTCGATTTTGCGGTCTTCGAGATCGACTTTGGCAACCTGGATTTCGACTTCGTCCATCAGCGCGAAGCGGTAGCCGCTGCGTTCGCCGGTGAGGGTGAAGGTGTCGCTGTGGTAGTGGTAGTAGTCGTTGGTCAGGGTCGAGACGTGGACGAGGCCGTCGATGCCGAGGTCGTCCAGGGCCACGAAGAAGCCGAAGTTGGTAATGCCGGCGATGCGGCCATGGTAGTGCTCGCCGATGCGGTGGCTCATAAATTCGCATTTGAGGAAGTCCATGGCGTCGCGGGTGGCTTCGTCGGCGCGGCGTTCGGTCATTGAGCAGTGTTTGCCTTTTTCGACCATGCTTTCGGCGCTGTACGGGTAGTCTTCGCGGCTGCCGCCGTGCAGGTGGTGGCGGATGGCGCGATGCACGAGCAGGTCGGGGTAGCGGCGGATGGGCGAGGTGAAGTGCGCGTAGTGTTCGAGCGCGAGGCCGAAGTGGCCACGGTTGTCCGGGACGTAGATGGCCTGGCTCATGCTGCGCAGCACCATGGTTTCGATTTGGGCGTAGTCGGGGCGTTCGGCGCAGCGGGTGAGCAGTTCGGAGAATTGTTGCGGGGTGGCGCTTTCTGTTCCGCCCTGCCAGCGGATGCCGCGTTTGCCAAGGAAGTCGATGAGGCGGGCGAGGCGTTCTTCGCTGGGATCGTCGTGGACGCGGTAGAGGGCGGGGATTTTGTGTTTGCCGATGGTTTTTGCCGCGCAGATGTTTGCCGCAATCATGCATTCTTCGATGAGGCGGTGCGATTCGAGGCGTTCGCGGGTTTTGATGGTTTCGATTTTGCCTTCGCTGTCGTAGATGAATTCGGGCTCGGCGGCGTGGAAGTCGATGACGCTGCGCGCTTCTCTGGCGGCGTGCAGGATGTGGTACACGTTTTTCAGGGTGTCGAGCGGGCGGGCGAGTTTGGCGAAGCTGTCACGCAGCAGGGTGTTGTCGGCAAAGAGGATTTCTTCGACGGTTTCGTAGGTAAGGCGGGCATGCGAGTGGATGACGGCGTCGTGGAAGGCGCTGCGCTTGATGCTGCCGTCCGGCGCGAGGGTGATTTCGCAGACCATCGCCAGGCGGTCCACGTCGGGGTTGAGCGAGCAGAGGCCGTTGGAGAGTTTTTCCGGCAGCATCGGGATGACGCGGTCGGGGAAGTACACGGAGGTGCCCCGGTTGTAGGCTTCCACATCAAGCGGGCTGTCGGGGCGGACGTAGTGGGCGACATCGGCAATGGCGACGTAGAGGCGGTAGTTGCTGCCGCGTTTTTCGGCATAAACGGCGTCGTCGAAGTCGCGCGCGGTGATGCCGTCGATGGTGACGAAGGGCAGGTGGCGCAGATCGAGGCGGTTGTCATAGTCTTCCGCTTGCAGTTCGTCGGGCAGGCGTTCGCTTTCGGCGAGGACGTCGGCGGGGAATTCGGCGGGGATGTTGTGGTTTTCGATGGCGATGTCGGTTTCCATGCCGGCCGACATGGCTTCGCCGAGGACGGCGATGATTTTGCCGATGGGCTGCCGGTAGCGCGAGGGGTAGGCGGTGATTTCACCGATGACGACTTGTCCCGCCTTGCCGCCGCCGAGTTCGCCCGCCGGTATGAGCATGTGCTGGGTCAGGCGGCGGTTTTCCGGGACGAGGGTCCACACGCCATGTTGTACGGCGAGTTTGCCGACGATGCGTTTTTGCGCACGTTCGAGGATTTCCACCGGCGCGTAGTCTTTGCGGCCGCTGTCGTCTTCGTGTTTGACGCGGGCAAGGATTTTGTCGCCGTGCATGAGTTCGGCCATGTATTTGGGCGGGATGAAACCGTCCGGTTCGCCGCTTTCCGGGCTGAGGAAGCCGTAGCCTTCCTGGTGGGCGATGACGAAGCCGGCGACAAGGTCCATTTTGCGGGTGACGCCGTAGCGGCCCTGGCGGTTGCACATGAGCTGCCCGGCGCTGAGCATGGCTTTCAGGCGGTATTGCAGGCGGTCGGCTTCTTCGCTGTCCATGGCGAAGGCTTTGGTGATTTGCGCGAAGGTGAGCGGTTTGCCCTGCGCTTCCAGCCAGCTGAGGATGTATTCGCGGCTAGGCAGGGGGTTCGCGCCGTATTTGCGTTGTTCGCGGGCGTGGTAGGGATCTTCCGTCCGCCAGTTTTTTGCGTTTTTCATGGTGTTTCTATAGGTGTTGGCGATGGGGTCAGGCGGTTTTGATGCGCCACGGCCATTCCTGCCCCGCCAGGAAGGGGACGACTTCGTCGTCGCCGTAGGGCAGGGTTTCCGGGAAGGTTTGCGGGCAGCGTTCAAGGGTGATTTCGCCGCTGTTGTAGGGCAGGCCGTAGTAGTCGGCGCCGTGTCTGGCGGCAAAGGCCGGCAGTTTGTCGAGCGCGCCTGCCTGTTCGAAGGCGGCGGCGTAGAGCGGCAGGGTGGCATGGCCGGTGTAGCAACCGGCGCAGCCGCAGGCGTTTTCTTTGCTGTGTTTGGCGTGCGGGGCGCTGTCGGTGCCCATGAAGAAGCGCGGGTCGCCGCTCGCGACGGCGTCGAGCAGGGTGCGGCGGTCGTTCTCGGTTTTGAGGATGGGCAGGCAGTAGTAGTGCGGTTTGATGCCGCCGACGAGCAGGGCGTTGCGGTTGTAGAGGAGGTGATGGGCGGTGATGGTCGCGGCAAGGTTTTCTTTTTGGGCGCGGATGTAGGCGACGGCGTGCGCGGTGGTGATGTGTTCGAGGACGATGCGCAGTGCCGGGTGGCGCTGACGCAGCGGGTCGAGCACGGTGTCGATGAAGGTGGCTTCGCGGTCGAAGATGTCGATGCCGTCGGTCGTTACTTCGCCGTGGATAAGCAGCAGCAGGCCCGCTTGGGCGATGGCGTCAAGGATGGGGTCAAGCGCGGCGGCATCGGCCACACCTTGGGCGGAGTTGGTGGTCGCGCCTTTGGGATACCATTTGACGGCGACGACGCCGGCGGCTTTGGCGGCGCGTACGGTGTCCACGCTGAGGTTGTCGCTGAGGTAGAGGCTCATCAGTGGGGTGAAGCGGGCGCCCGCCGGGATGTGGGCAGTGATGCGTTCGCGGTAGGCAGAGACGGCTTCGATGCTGTCTACCGCCGGGGTGAGGTTGGGCATGATGAGGGCACGGGCGCATTGGCGCGCGGCATCCGGTACGGTGCGGGCGAGGGCAGCGCCGTCGCGCAGGTGGATGTGCAGGTCGTCCGGGGTGGGTAGGGTGAGGGTTTGGGTCATGTTCGGGTTCCGGTTGGGGATTCAGTTATGTTCGTTGCGGTTGAACCAGTGCCGCTGGCGCATGCGGGTGATGTCATCGGCGTCGCTGTTGCGCTGGATGAGGCAGGTGTCGAGTGAGGTGGGTTCGAGGGTGAAGGCGATGGCGTGCAAGACGTTATCGCGGAAGACGTGCAGCACGGCGGCGTTGCCCGGTGCGGCATAGCGCAGGTGGCGCGCCAGTTGGGCGTCGTCGGCGCGGTAGCCGTTCACGGCGATAAGCTGGTCGTCCATGGCAATGCCCGCCAGCGCCGCCGGGCTGGTGTCGTCAATGCGGGTCACGTGGTAATGGTTTCCGTGTTTTTGCCAGCGGATGCCGGGGTCGCTCTGGTAGCGCTGCGCGGTGGGGACGTCGCTGCCGAGGTCGCCGTTGCTGGCGGCGGGCAGCATGTGGATGGTAAGGCCGATGTATGCGGCGGCTTCGTCAAGCGGCAGCGGGTCAGTGCTGTGTACAAGGCGGCGCAGGAAGCCGCGCAGCGGGGTTTCGAGATCATCTGGCAAGAGGTCGGCGGTCAGGCGGATGAAGCGTTCTTCGTCGATGGCTTCACCGCTTCTGTGGTAGTCGTGCCAGAGGCGGTGCATGATCATCGGCAGGCTGACGCCGTCTTCGCTGTGTGCGCGCAGGTAGATGTCGAGGCAGAAGGCGGCCAGCGCACCCTGGATGTAGTAGGTGGTGCTGCTGTTCACCGCGTCTTCGCCGCCGTTGTAGAGTTTGGTCCAGGCTTCGTAGCTGGATTGTGCGAGGGTTTGCACGTGCCGCCCCGGCCGCTGGCGGTAACGGGCGATGTCCTGCGCGAGGAGTTCAAGGTAGCTGTGGATGGTGATGACGCCGCTTCTGACCAGCAGCCAGTTATCGAAGAAGGCGGTGAAGCCTTCGAAGAGCCAGAGCATTTCGGTCGGCTGTTCGTTTTGCAGATCGTAGTGGCGGTATTCGGGCGGGCGCATCGCCTTGATGTTCCAGGTGTGGAAGTATTCGTGCGAGAAGAGGCCGAGCAGTTGGGCGTAGCGGGTGCTGCCCCGGTTATCCGGCTCGGGCAGGCTGTCGCGCGAGGCCATGAGCAGGGTGGAGCAGCTGTGTTCGAGGCCGCCGTAGAGGTTGTCGCCGAGGTGGAGGAGGAAGGTGTAGCGGTTCATGGACGGCAGGCCGCCAAAGAGCATGACGGCTTCGCGGCAGACGGTCTGCACGTCGCGGCGCAGGCGTTCGTGGTCGTAGTCCCAGCAGCGGCCACTGATAACGATGTCGTGCGGCACGCCACCGGCGGTGAAGGACAGGATGGTCAGTTCGTGGGCGAACATGAACGGGGTGTCGATCATCTGGTCGTAGTTGTCGAACCAGTAGGCGCCGTCGCTGTTGGTCTGCGCCCCCGCCACCTGCCAGCCGGCGCGGTGTCCTTCCAGCGCGAGGACGAGACGCTGCGGCAGGTGTTCCATCCCTTCAACGGCGAGGCAGGCGCAGCAAGGGTTCAGGATGCCGCGTTCGTGGTCGAGGTAGCAGCCGCGCACGCTGATGTCGCGCGCGTAGATGCTGTATGTGATGAGGAGTTCGTCGCAGTGTTCGGGAACGCTGGCCCGCCAGCGCGAGGGGGTTTCGAAGCTATGCGGGATGAGGGTGCCGCTCTGGTCGCGCACGGTGAGACGCGAGAGCAGGCGGGCAAAGTCGCGGCGCATGTAGCTGCCCGGTATCCATATCGGCAGGTAGAAGACGATTTCACTCGCTGCCGCCACCGGCACACGCTGCTGCACGTTGAAGCGGTGTCCGCCGGGCGCAGGGGCAACTTGGAAAGAGATAACGGAAGCTGACATAATGACCTCAGAAGCGAAGTTAAGCTGCGTTATCTTACCATTTGCGCTATCTGCGGCTTGAAAAAAGCCCTGCCGCCGCCATGTCTGCGCCAGTCTTCCCGAAGAATTGCCATGAGCCCCCAACACGATTTTGATACCGACACCCTGACCGCCGACCCCGAACTCGACGAACCTCGCCTGTTTGAAGTTGTCCTCCTGAACGACGATTACACCACGATGGAATTTGTTATTGATGTGCTGATGCGCTTCTTCCGCAAAAACCACACCGAAGCCGAAAACATCATGTGGCAAGTGCACGAAAAAGGCAGCGGCGTTTGCGGCATCTACCCGTATGAAATCGCCGAAAGCAAAGTCAACCAAGTCATTGAACACGCGCGCAGTCACAACTTCCCGCTACTGTGCGTGCTGCGACCCCATTAAAGGAGAAGGAGAAACCCCATGCTATCCACCGCCCTGGAAAAAGCCGTTGACCGCGCTTATCACAGCGCGCAAAGCGCCAACCACGAATTTCTCACCCTCGAACACCTGCTGCTCGCGCTATTGGACGAACGCAGCGTCGTTGACGCCCTGCTCACCTTCGGCGTGGACCTCGCCAAACTGCGCGAACAACTCAACAAATACCTGAACGAACACTGCCCGCAATTCCCGCAGGACAACAGTGGCCGCGTTACCCAGCCGACCACCGCCTTCCAGCGCATGATCCAGCGCGCCGTGCTGCACGCGCGCAACGCCGGCAAACAGGAAGTCAGCTGCCTGAACGCGCTTGTCGCCATCATCAGCGAACGCGACAGCTATGCCGCCTACTTCCTGCGCCAACAAGAAGTCGAACGTCTCGACCTCGTCAACTACATCACCCACGGCGGCGCTCAGCCCGCCAAAGAAAGCGAAGAAGCCAAAGAAGGCGAAGAAAACGAAGGACCGCGCAAATCCGCCATAAGCGAGTTCACCAACAACCTTAACCAGCGTGCCCAGGAAGGCCGCATCGACCCGCTCATCGGGCGCAGCCGCGAAATCGAGCGCACCATCCAGACCCTCTGCCGCCGCCGCAAAAACAACCCCATCCTCGTCGGCGAAGCGGGCGTGGGCAAAACCGCCATCGCCGAAGGCCTGGCCAAAGCCATCGTCGAAGGCGACGTGCCGCCCATCCTCAAAAACGCCACCATCTACAGCCTCGACATCGGCTCGCTGCTCGCCGGCACCAAATACCGGGGCGACTTCGAAAATCGCATCAAAGCCCTGCTCAAAGAACTGCGCGCCATCCCCGACGCCATCCTCTTTATCGACGAAATCCACACCATCATCGGCGCGGGCTCGGCAAACAGCAGCAGCATGGATGCCTCCAACCTCATCAAACCGGCACTGGCGAACGGCGAACTGCGCTGCATCGGCGCCACTACCGACAAAGAATACCGGCAAATCTTCGAAAAAGACCACGCGCTGGCCCGCCGCTTCCAGAAAGTGGACATCGTCGAACCCGCCATTGACGACGCCATCGCCATCCTGCAAGGCCTCGTGCCGCGCTACGAAGACTTCCACCACATCCGCTACAGCATGGAAGCCATCGAAGCCGCCGTGCGCCTCTCCGACCGCTACATCAACGACCGCCGCCTGCCGGACAAAGCCATCGATCTCATCGACGAAGCCGGCGCGCGCCAGCACCTCATCCCCGAAGCCGAACGCGGCGACACCATTGACGCCCTCACCATCGATAAACTCATCGCCAGTGTCGCGCGCATCCCGGAAAAAAGCGTCAACAAAGACGACCGCAACCAGCTCAAAACCCTCGAACGCGACCTGAAAACCGTCGTCTTCGGTCAAGATGACGCCATCGAACACCTCGCCGCCGCCATCAAACTGAGCCGCGCCGGCCTGCGTGACAACGAAAAACCCATCGGCAGCTTCCTCTTCACCGGCCCGACCGGCGTCGGCAAAACCGAAGTCTGCCGCCAACTCGCGCACGTCCTCGGCATCAAACTGCTGCGCTTCGACATGAGCGAATACATGGAAGCACATACCGTCAGCCGCCTCATCGGCGCGCCGCCCGGCTACGTTGGCCACGAACAGGCAGGCCTGCTCACCAACCAGATCCAGAAAAACCCGCATGCCGTGCTACTTTTGGACGAAATCGAAAAAGCCCACCCCGACATCATGAACCTGCTGCTGCAAATCATGGATCACGGCATGGTGACCGATGCGACCGGGCGCGAAATCAACTGCCGCAACCTCATCATCATCCTCACCAGCAACGTCGGCGCCTTCGAAATGGAAAAAAACCGCATCGGCTTCGCCGCCGTGAACAGCAAAGAAAGCAGCGACGCCCAGGCCGAAGCCGCGGTCAAACGCCACTTCACCCCCGAATTCAGGAACCGACTGGACGCCATCATCCGCTTTGCTCCGTTGGGTAACGAAGCCATCCGCCACGTCATCGACAAATTCATCATCGAACTCGAACAACAGCTGGAAGACAAACACGTCAGCATTAGCCTTGAAGAAAGCGCCAAAGACTGGCTGGCCAAACACGGCTACGACCCAAAAATGGGCGCACGACCGATGGCCCGTCTCATCCAAAAATACATCAAACAGCCGCTGGCCGAACAACTGCTCTTTGGTGAACTGGCCGAGAATGGCGGCCATGTGGACGTGACCATCCGCGACGACGAACCAGCGCTGGTTATTACTGCTGAAACCCCGGCACCACAAGAAAAAAGCCTGCCGGAACTGTAAACCTGCAACACACCAGGCCCCCGCATAACGGGGGCTTTTTCATAACTTTGCGACGACCGCCCTACCTTATCCTGAAAACCCAGCATTTATCCCGCTTGGTGGCGGTTTGTGAGCCTAGTGTTTCTCCCGCTTGGCGGCTTCCATTAGCCGATGACGCTACGCAGAAAGAAAAACGTAGAGACCTTGCCTGCAACGTCTCAAAAAACAAGAAACCCAGTATTTGTCCCGCTTGACGGTGGTTTGCGAGCCCAGTGTTTGTCCCGCTTGGCGGCAGTTTGCGAACCCAGTGTTTATTCCGCTTGGCGGCAGTTTGCGAACCCAGTGTTTATCCCGCTTGGCTGCGGCTCGTGAGCCCAGTGTTTGTCCCGCTTGGCGGCGGTTTGCGGCCCCAGTGTTTGTCCCGCTTGGCGGTGGTTTGCGAGCCCAGTGTTTATCCCGCTTGGCGGCGGTTTGTGAGCCCAGTATTTATCCTGCTTGGCGGCAGTTCGAGAACCCAGTGTTTATCCCGCTTGGCGGCGGTTTGCGAACCCAGGATTTATCCCGCTTGGCGGGCATTTTTCGCCCTACGGACGAACACCCCCACTCTGACCCTCCCCCGCAAGTAGGGGAGGGCATTCGGATGCTTGCTTGGCGTTCGGGAAGCCCGTATTTATCCCGCTTGACAGCCTTCAGGGTGAAGTAAAGCCGGATCGTGTCCGGCTTTTTGTGGGTTGGTTCAGTGTCCGCCGCAGCCGCAGCCGTCTTCCGCCCAGTGTTTTTTCTTCGTGGTTTTGCCGATGCCGGGGTTGAGGCTGTTGGTCGGATCTTGTACGCGGTAGAAGTCTGCCAGCGCTTCTTTGGCGTGGTAGAGGTGCCCGACGTTGTGTTCTGCCGGGTATTCCGCGCCTTTGCCGTCGAGGTAGTCAAGCAGCAGGTGTTTGACGGCAGCGGCGTCGGTGCCGGGTTTCAAGATGTAGTCCTGGTGCATGACGTGGCAGAAGAAGTGGCCGTAGTAGAGTTTGTGCGCGATGTACTGGTCGATTTCCGGCGGCAGGCGTTCGAACCAGTCGCGTTCGTTGCGGCGCAGGGCGATGTCGAGCGCGAGCAGGTCGCCGACTTGTTTGCCGTGCACGGCGTGGTAGCGGTTCGCGGCGCCAGCGGCGGCGAAGCGGTGCAGGGTCGCTTGTGCGCCTTCGGCACCGTTGCAGGCGTAGTAGGCGCCGCGTTCGGGGTGGGCGCTGAAGTATTCGTCGAGGTAGGCGGCGGCTTCGTCCACACCGCCATCAGCCATTTTCAGGATGAGGTGGTGTTCGTATTTTTGGTGCATGTCGCGCATGAAGGCGGGCAGGTGCGAGGGCAAGGCGTCTGTCATGCACTGGATGAGGCGGTCGCTGCTTGCTGCCGGCAGGTGCAGTTTGGCTGCCCAGCGGTCAAAGGTGTTTTTCCAGCGGAAGAAGCGCGGGATGTGTTTGCTGCCAAGGCGGTCGATGACGAGGTAGGTGTCGCGGCCGTAGCGTTCGGCGATGTCGTAGCAGTCGCGGTGCATGTATTCGCCGGAGACGGGCAGGTTGTTGAAGGTGCCGAGGATGTGGCGGCGCAGCTCGGTGAGGGTGTCGGGGTCGTGGGCGCCGATGTAGTAGGTTTGTTGGCGCGCGGGTTTGGCAAAGGTGTCAATGCGCACGGCGAAGACGATAAGGCGGCCTGCCGAGCCGGAGGCTTCATAGAGGCGGCGGGCGTCGTTGTTGTAGCGCGCGGGGGTGTCGGCGTCGATGTCGCGCACGCGGGTCTGGTATTCGTGGTCGGAGGTTTGGCCGCTGGCGGGCTGGATGTCGGCGTCCGTGTAGTCGCCGTTTTGCAGGCGGTTGAGCAGGGCTTCGGGGTGGCTGCCGAGGTCAAGGCCGAGGTGGTTGATAAGTTCGAGTTCGCCGTTTTCGTTCAGGCGGGCGTAGATGGCCATTTCGGTGTAGGCAGGGCCGCGATGGATGAGTGCGCCGCCGCTGTTGTTGCAGATGCCGCCGATGATGGAGGCACCGATGCAGGAGGAACCGATGACGCTGTGCGGTTCGCGGCCAATGGCGGCGAGGGCGTCTTCGAGTTCGTAGAGGGTGGCGCCGGGCAGGGCGATGGCTTGTTCGCCGTTTTCGATGAGGCGGATGCCTTTCAGGCGGCGCGTGGAGACGAGGACGACGGGGCGGTCGTAATCGCCGTAGGGGGATGAGCCGCCGGTGAGGCCGGTGTTGCTTGCCTGCATGATGATGATGAGGTCGTGCGCGACGCAGGTTTCGGCGATTTGCCAGAGCTGGTAGAGGGTTTGTGGCTGGACGACGGCAAGCACGTCGCCTTCGCCGTAGCGGATGCCTTTGCGGTAGGGCGCGGTTTTTGCCGGGTCGGTGATGGTGTGACGTTTACCGGTAATAGCGCGCAAGGCAGCAAGAGCAGGGTGGTTGGCGGTAGTTTTTTTCATGGGATGTTCCTGTTGCGGTGGGGTTATTTCAGTCCTGCCTTGTCCAGCCCCATGATGTTATCCATCCCCCCGGCAGGGGTGGCGAAGGCGGCGTTGAGGCGGTTCCAGGTGTTGATGGTATTGATGACGTGGGTGAGGGCGACCAGTTCTTCTTCGTCGAAATGGGCGCGCACGGCAGCGTAGTCGGCATCGCTGACATGGTGGTCAGCCAGGCGGGTGAGGGTTTCCGCCCATTGCAGCGCGGCGCGCTCTTTATCATTGAACAGGGCAGATTCGCGCCAGACGGGCAGGTGGTAGAGGCGCAGTTCGCGCTCGCCGTGCAGTTTGGCTTCTTTGACGTGCATATCAACGCAAAAGACGCAGCCGTTGATTTGCGAGACGCGGATTTTGATGAGGTCTTTGAGGGGGTTATCCAGTTTGAGGCTGGTTTCGAGGGCGAGCAGTGCCTGGTAGGTGGCGGTCGCGTGTTGGGAGTAATGCAGGCGCATGGTGGTTCAATCGTGAAAGTGAAAGTGGTCGTCAGTTGTGCCATAGCCGCATAGTTCGTACATTTCCGGCGCAACCGTCCAGACTCGTGCTGTCAGGGCTTCGTAGTTTTCTGCTTCGGTGACGATGCCGAGTGCTTCGCAAACGGCTGTCCAATAGCCACTTTCAGAATCGTGAGTAATATCAACAGAGAAGTCGCGAGAGTGTTTTTGCATGTCTGCGTTTCGCAGGAAATGAAGCGTAGTCATGACAGTACCTAATTGTTGTTTGTCACTTCTTCCATCGGCGTCTTGCGTGAGGCTTTGTTATCGCGGCGCGCTTCTTCGAGACGGGCGAGGTAGGCGTCGTCAATGTCGCCAGTGATGTAGCAGCCGTTGAAGACGGAGCAGTCGAAGTCTTGCGGCAGGCTGTATTTGGTGTCCATGCAGGCGTCGATGAGGTCAGGCAGGGTTTGGTAGATAACGCGGTCGGCACCGATGGCAGCGGCGACTTCGTTTTCTTCGAGTTTGTAGGCGATGAGTTCGCTATGCGTCGGCATGTCGATGCCATAGACGTTCGGGTAGCGTACTGGCGGTGCGGCGCTGGCGAAGTACACTTTTTTCGCGCCTGCATCGCGCGCCATCTGGATGATTTGTTCGCTGGTGGTGCCGCGCACGATGGAATCGTCAACGAGGAGGACGTTTTTGTTGCGAAATTCGAGGGTCATCGCGTTCAGTTTTTGTCGTACGGATTTTTTCCGCTGTTTTTGTCCGGGCATGATGAAGGTGCGGCCGATGTAGCGGTTTTTCACGAAGCCTTCGCGGTATTTGACGCCGAGGTGCGCGGCGAGCTGGATGGCCGAGCTGCGGCTGGTGTCGGGGATGGGGATGACGACGTCGATGTCGTGTTCCGGCCATTCGCGGCGGATGCGTTCGGCGAGTTTTTCGCCCATGCGCAGGCGGGCTTTATAGACGTTGATGCCGTCGATGGTGGAATCGGGGCGGGCGAAGTAGACGTATTCAAAGATGCAGGGGACGCGTTTCGGCGCATCCGCACACTGGCGGTGGTGCACGTTGCCGTCGGCGGTGATGATGAGGCATTCGCCCGGCTCGAGGTCGCGCACGATGCTGTAGCCCTGGGATTCGAGGGCGACGGATTCGCTGGCAATCATGTATTCGAGACCGTCTTCGCCGTCGCGTACGCCGTAGATGAGCGGGCGGATGGCGAACGGGTCGCGGAAGGCGACGAGGCCGTAGCCGCTGATCATGGCGACGACGGCGTAGGCACCGCGCACGCGGCGGTGGGTGGCGGCGACAGCGGTGAAGATGGCGTCCGGGTTAGGGCGCAGTTGCGCCTGGCGTTGCAGTTCGTGGGCAAAGACGTTGAGCAGGGCTTCGGAATCGGAGCGGGTGTTGATGTGGCGCAGGTCGCTGGCGTAGATGTCGCGGATGAGTTCGTCGCTGTTGGTGAGGTTGCCGTTGTGGGCGAGGGCGATGCCGTAGGGCGAGTTGACGTAGAGCGGTTGTGCTTCGGCGGCGCTGGAGGTACCGGCGGTGGGGTAGCGCACATGGCCGATGCCGAAGCAGCCGACGAGACGGCGCATTTCCCGTTCGTCGAAGACGTCGCGCACAAGGCCGTTGTCTTTGTGCAGGAAAAAGCGCCCGTCTTCGTCGCAGGTGGCGATACCGGCGGCATCCTGCCCACGGTGTTGCAGGACGGTGAGGGCGTCATAAAGCGCCTGGTTGACGTAGTGTTTGCCGACGATTCCGACGATGCCGCACATGGTGTTCCCCTTGGTTAAGACGGGCGCGGATTATACTGCCGCGCCCGGTATGGTTACTACACGCCCCCGTCTGTTGCGCGCTCAGTTGAAGGTGTTGCAGCGGCTGATTTCGCCGTATTGCAGGCCGGTGTTGAGCCATTTCATGCGGTCGGCGGAGCTGCCGTGGGTGAAGTTGGCGGGGTTGACCCGCTGTCCGGCACGCTGCATCAGGGTGTCGTCGCCGACGGCTTCGGCGGCTTTCAGGCCATTGCGGATATCGGCTTCGTTGATGCGGATCTTGCTGTATTTTTCGAGTTTGTTGCCCCAGATGCCGGCGTAGCAGTCCGCTTGCAGTTCGATGCGCACGGAGATTTGGTTGGCAGTGGCTTTGTTGCTGCGGCGCATTTGTGTGTGCGCCTGGCCGAGGGTGCCGAGCAGGTTTTGCACGTGGTGGCCGACTTCGTGCGCGACGACGTAGGCGAAGGCAAATTCGCCGCTGGCGCCCATTTTTTGCATTTCGCGGTAGAAGGCGGGATCGATGTAGAGTTTTTGATCGGCGGAGCAGTAGAAGGGGCCGGTGGCGCTGCTGCTGATGCCGCAGGCGGATTGCACCTGTCCCTCGAAGAGGACGAGGGTTGGCTCGCGGTAGGATTTGCCGTACTGGCGGAAGATGGGCTGCCAGACGTCTTCGGTGGAAGCGAGGACGGCGCCGAGGAAGCGTTTGGCTTCGTCGTCTTTGCCGCTACCGGTGCTGCTCTGGCTTTGGCCGATGCCACTGCCTTCGACGAAGCCGAGCATGGTGCCGGGATCGATGCCGAACGCCCAGCCGATAAGGACGATGAGGAGTCCGCCGAGGCCGATGCCGCCGCCGACGAGTGCGCCTCCACCGCGTCGGTCTTCGACGTTGCTACTGCGACGATTGTTTTGCCATTCCATATTGTTTGCCTCTGTTGTGTGGGTTAGTCGGTATTTTCGGCGGCCAGACGGTCGATCATGCCGCGAAACATAAGATCGGGCTCGATGCGGTAGTCCGGCCGGTTGCCGAAAAGGATTTGTGCGTCGCCGCCGAAGGCGAAGCGGTGGTAGTAGTGGCCGGTTGCGGTTTCGAGTTCGTCCATGATGCCGTTGATACCTGCCGGCAAGGCGTGATGGATGCCCGCACCGATGCAGGAAGCGGTGTCGTTGCCGAGCGGGTTGGGTGTCCAGCGCATGGGTTTGAGTTTTTGTGTGTGTTGCAGCAGGGCGTTTTCGGCGAGACGGATGCCGGGCAGGATAAGGCCACCGAGGTGCTGGCCGTCGCAGTCGACGACATCGAGGGTGATGGCAGTGCCGCAGCCGACGACGCAGAGCGGTTCGTGGGTGAGCCCGCGTGCGCCGAGCATGGCAAGGTAGCGGTCGCTGCCGAGCAGGGTAGCGTCTTCGTAGGCAACGGTGAGGGTGTGGTTGGTTTCTTTTTGCGCGGTGAAGACGTGTACCGGTTTGCGCCACAGGTCATCGGCGATGGTGGCGACATCGTCAACGATATCGTCGTTTTTGACACTACTCATGGCGATGCGTTTCGGTTCGGGCAGGAGGTGCCAAGCGCGCCACAGTTTGGTGCGCCAGTCTTCGCGGTAGGACGCCGCTTCGACGATGCCCGGCACGCTGCTGCCGTAGAGCCATTTGATGCGGGAATTGCCCGCGTCGATCAGGAGATACACGGTCAATCCTCGAAGACAAGTTTGCCGTTCACGATGCGCACGGCGCGGCCTTTCTGGTCGATGTCGCCATCAAGGGCGAACTCGCGCCAGCGGTTGATGGCGGGCAGGTAGGGACACAGGTTCCAGTCGGCCAAGCGGGATAACAGCGCGCTTTCCAGTCCGTCCAGATCGGGAACGATGATCTGCGCTAGCGAACCGTCGCCATGCGGACTGACGTTAACGATGACCTGCCCCAGCGGTGCGTCGTCGCGGAAAAGCGCGCCGTCGCGGCGCAGGCGCAAGTCGCCGCTTTCCGCCGCGCAGAGCGTTACCGCCTGCAACAAACCCTGATGCAGCGCGGGGGTACCGTCCAGCGGATAACAGAGGGCAAGCCAGCCACCGCCGCGCGCACAGGCGGGGGCAGACTGCTGCGCCAGCCAGCGGCTGAGGGCATCAACATCGGGGAAAACGCCGTCGTGGCGGGGCAAGTCGTGCACGGGAAAAACCTGAAATTGCTTAGTAGAATGGCGCGGCATTGTACATAACACAGGAACAAACATCATGCGCCCAGCCCTCATCGCCCCCTCCATCCTCTCCGCTGATTTTGCCCGCCTCGGCGACGACGTGGCCGCCGTCCTCGCCGCCGGAGCGGACGTCATCCACTTCGACGTGATGGATAACCACTTCGTCCCCAACCTCAGCTTCGGCGCGCCCATCTGCAAAGCCCTGCGCGACTACGGCATCACCGCGCCGATCGATGTGCACCTCATGACCAGCCCGGTGGACAGCCTCATCGAACCCTTCGCCAAAGCGGGCGCGGACTACATCAGCTTCCATCCCGAAGCGACCATCCACATTGACCGCAGCCTGCAACAAATCAAGGACCACGGCCTGAAAGCGGGGCTCGTCTTCAACCCCGCCACCCCGCTCACCTGCCTCGAATACATCATGGACAAACTCGACCTCATCCTCATCATGTCCGTCAACCCCGGCTTTGGCGGGCAGAGCTTCCTGCCGTCCGCCCTGGCCAAACTGCGCGCCGTGCGCCGCCTTATCGACGCAAGCGGCCGCGACATCCGCCTCGAAGTCGATGGCGGCGTCAAAACCGACAACATCGCCGCAATCGCTGCGGCGGGCGCGGACATGTTCGTGGCGGGATCAGCCATCTTCAACGCGGCCGACTACGCCGCCGTTATCAGCACCATGCGCCAGGAAATCGCCAAAGGACAAACCGCATGAACTACACCCACCAACCCGTCGTCCGCACCATCCTCGCTGACCTGCTCACCCCCGTTGCCCTCTATGACCGCCTTGCAGGCGCGCCCTACACCTACCTACTCGAATCCGTCGAAGGCGGCGAACGCTGGGCGCGTTACAGCATGATCGGCCTGCCTGCGCGCGAAGTCGCCACCATCCGCGACCACTACCTCACCATCCGCCGCGACGGTGCCATCATCGAAGAACGCGAGCTCGCCGACCCGCTTGCCTGGCTCGCCGACTACCACGCCACCATCCGCCCCGCGCCGCTGCCCGTTGACCTGCCGTTCAGCGGCGGCCTCGTTGGCTACATGGCCTATGACAGCATCGGCTATATCGAAAAACGCCTCGCCAAGCGCCCGCAGAACGACCCGCTTGGCGTGCCGGACATCCTCTACATGCAAAGCCTCGACGTCGCCGTGCTCGACAACCTGCGCGGCGAAGTCCACCTCATCAGCCATGCCGACCTCGCCGATCCGGACGGTCTCGCCGCTGCCGAAGCACGGCTGGATGCCATGGTCGCCGCCATCAACCGCTCCGGCACGGCACAAGTGCGCGCGCTGAACCGTAATGCCAGGCCCCCCGTCATCCACCACCACTACCCCGAAGCCCAGTTCAAGGCAGACGTCGCCAAAATCCGCGAATACATCAAAGCGGGCGACTGCATGCAAGTCGTGCCCTCACAGCGCATGAGCTGCGCCTACACCCACGCACCGCTCGACTACTACCGCGCCCTGCGCCACACCAACCCCTCGCCGTACATGTACCTGCTTGACCTCGACGACTTCCACATCATCGGCTCCTCCCCGGAAATCCTCGCCCGCGTCCAGGGCGATACCGTCACCGTGCGCCCGATTACCATCCGCACCGGTGTCCTGCCGCGCGTGCATGGTTCCGCCCTCTTTACCCGTGGCGAAACCCAGGCACTGGTCGTTGCCACCCTCGGCACCGGCCGCGATGCACAAATCATCGACGCCCTTACCGGCGAATACCGCGACATCTTCATGTTGCATTACAACTTCCCGCCGTTCAGCGTCGGCGAAACCGGCCGCGTGGGCTCGCCGAAGCGCCGCGAAATCGGGCATGGCCGTCTCGCCCGCCGTGGCGTGACCGCCATTCTGCCGCCAGAAAGCACCTTCCCCTATACCATCCGCGTCGTCTCCGAAATCACCGAATCCAACGGCTCCAGCTCGATGGCCTCCGTTTGCGGCACCAGTCTTGCGCTGATGGATGCCGGCGTACCGGTCAAAACCCCGGTGGCAGGCATTGCCATGGGCTTGGTCAAAGAAGGAGAGCGCTTCACCGTCCTCTCCGACATCCTGGGCGACGAAGACCACCTGGGCGACATGGACTTCAAAGTCGCCGGTTCCGCCAACGGCGTTACCGCCTTGCAGATGGACATCAAAATTGACGGCATCACCCGTGAAATCATGGAACAGGCGCTAACCCAGGCTAAAGCCGGACGCCTGCATATCCTTGAGATCATGAACCAGG
>ERZ772971.880-NODE-880-length-18075-cov-5.203552_pt1 | contig 18075 bp, 13 predicted proteins | sample MGYA00511943_ERZ772971 | MGnify/ENA primary metagenome ERZ772971 (study PRJEB29015, sample SAMEA2737929) | human oral metagenome | biome: human oral; feature: human-associated habitat; material: dental | place: China | collected 2144 ... | reverse complement strand
AAGAAAAACTTTACTGGATTAAAAATATTTAATATAGAATTTTAATTTATAAACAAACTTTTTAATTTATTAAATAAATGGATACAAACGTAGAAAATGCGAAAAAGAAGCACCCTAAGGGGCTTTATTTGGTGTTCCTAACAGGTATGTGGGAGCGTTTCAGTTACTATGGAATGCGTGGTATTTTGATGTTATACCTCACCAAGACGTGGCTTGAAGGCGGTTTGGCTTTCGATAAAGCTACAGCGAGTCTTATCTATGGCTTTGCCACAGGACTTACCTATTTCACTCCACTGATTGGCGGTTGGATAGCCGATAACTTTTTAGGACAACGCAGGGCAGTATTGTTAGGGGGACTCATAATGTTCTTCGGTGAGTTTGCGTTGTTCTCTATAAACACTCACTTTGGCTTATATTTAGGGCTATTTTTGTTGATTATAGGTAACGGGTTCTTCAAACCGAATATTTCAGCCTTGGTAGGAGGACTCTATGAATCAGGTGATAAACGTTTAGACTCGGCTTTCTCGATTTTCTATATGGGTATTAACTTAGGGGCTTTCTTAGCACCACTCATTACTGGATTCCTTACTGATAACATCTTTGCTACTCACGGTGTAGATGCACAAGGAAAAGAAATAATCCTTTCTTACGGTTATAGATATGGATTCTTGGCAGCTGCTATCGGTATGCTTATAGGAGAGTTGATATTTATTTTCTTTGCACAGAAATACCTAGGCGACCTTGGATTGCAACCAAAAGGTGGTAAGAAAAAAATACAAGAACTTTCGGAAGCCGAAGTACAAAAACCACTTACCAAAGAAGAAAAAGAGCGCATTGCTGTTATCTTTATCTATTTCTTCTTTGCAATCTTCTTTTTTGCAGGATTTGAGCAAGCGGGCTCTTCGCTTACCCTTTATACCGATAACTATATCAACAGGACGGTGATGGGCTTTGAAATTCCTACTGCTTGGTTCCAATCAGTAAACCCATTGTTCATTGTATTATTAGCACCGGTATTTGCATCGTTTTGGGGTACTAAAATGGGACAACGTCTCACTACTCCGTTTAAAATGGGAATGGGAATGATACTCTTAGGGGTAGGGTTCTTCTTTATGCTTGGCGCTGTTTACGAGCGCGGAGGCTCTATAGGGGTAGACCCTAAAGATATAGCAGTGAAAGCGAGCTTAGCTTGGTTGGTGCTTACTTACCTTACACATACCATTGGTGAGTTGTGTTTATCACCGGTAGGACTTTCTACGGTTACAAAACTTTCACCTCCGCGTTTAGCAGGACTTATGATGGGTGTTTGGATGATGGCTGCTTTCTTTGCCAATGCAGCAGGAGGAGTGATTGCTTCTTACGTAGAGAAACTTGGGGCAAGCGTAGTATTTGCTGCGGTTTCAGGATTTGTAATCCTCTGCGGTTTAGGAATGATACTCCTTAACAAGAAACTTCAAGCGATGATGCACGGAGTAAAATAGTGCGAGCGTGTGAGCCACACAGGCGCGTACGAACCGTATAAGTTATATAATAAAGGCTGTCCTATTTTAGGACAGCCTTTTTTTGTTGTATATATTCGGAGTATCGGACGATTCGGACTTGTCGGACGGAGGTAAGACGAGATTGGTGGCTTTATTGGGGAGCGCTGAGGAAATAGAAAGATATCGGAAAAGAACGGAAGAAGGGAGGGAGGGTTTTTGATGAAAAAAGGGTGTAAGGAGGGTGGGGTTAGCTTATAGAGAGCTTATAGGAAGCTTATACGAATCTTGGACGATTGGTATAGAAAGGGTATATAAGTAATTGGTAGTGAATGGTTAAAGGGGAAGGATTAGGGGGTGATAAACAAGAAGAAAAACGAAGATAAAACAAAGGGCAGTGAGATGTGTCTTGAAAATTGTTTTTTGGTATTGTGTGTTATTTTTGTATTTTTGCACCGAAATAAAAGAAGAAGCTACGAGCTTATGTACTTTTATCGTTTTAGTGAGTTAATAATCATAGAATGAAGAAAATACTTTATATAATATTCTTTTTAGTACTTCCTTATTCAGTGAAAGGACAAAATCTTGAAGACAAACGTTGGTTTTCTCAAGCTGAAATAGAAATTACTATTCCGAGGAAAGACAAAGTATTGTACTCTTTCTCGGATATAAATACCGTAGACATAACGAAAAATAGAGACTATAGAGTAGGAGGTATTGTGTTGGACAGGAAAGTGCTATGGGGCACTAATTATTCTATAAATTATCAGTTGTTTAGACGATGGAGCATAGGTGCTTTAGGGGGATTTACTTATCTTTCTTATCCTTCTATATCTGTCTTGAAATTAGGAGGGGTTATTCGATTTGACTTTTCGGAAGAGTTTAAAGCGAATGCTTTTATACAGTTATCAGATTACATACCGCTTAAAAAGAGCTTACAACACAATTTGGGAGAAATCAAACTTGGATTAAGTATTCCCGTATTGGTAGAGGACAAATTTAGTGTTAATGCGAGTTTGTACACTCTTTATTCTACTTTTCATATGGCTAAACCTTTGTTTGCTGATGAAACACCGGACTTAGTAGAGTATCGCGGAGTGGGTTTTGGCTTTGGAGTGCGGTTTTGATAGTAGGAGAAGTTATCGTGTTAAAATTATCAATGGTTAATTGCTAATTGTGAATTGTTTTGTATCTTTGCACCCGAAATGAGTGATTATGGCAAAACTGAAGCTATCGACAGAGTTTTTTTGCGATTATAAACTTATCGCTCTTCACACCCATTTGGAAGACTATCAGCTGGCGTATTTCTTAAATAAAACGCTACATTTGCAGTTGGCTAAGACAAAAGGGAAGGCTTGTTTGATGATGCCTTCGGGAGGACAGTTTTCTTATTATACGTGGGAGGACACCTCTACGGATATTACTTGGCATTGTATAGCTAACAAACTGCAAGACACACAAGCTCCTACGGCTGTGGTTACCCTTTTTGAAGAACTGCCACAGATGCAATATTTGGTTGAGAATGAAAAGAAGGTGGATTACTTTTTGAAGATAGATACTGAAGGGCGGGTGGATATGCCGAAAATTTTAAATCGGCTTCGTGAAGTTCCTGCCACTACCGCACGAGAAATAGCAATTGATACCCTAGATAAAAAATATAAATTGATTTTTCAAGAATGTTAAATACAAAGAAAACAAAGATTGTAGCGACCTTAGGTCCAGCGACCGAGAGTCCTGAGGTGATAAGAGATATGATGGTTGCAGGGGTAAATGTATTCCGCATCAACTTCTCGCACGCCGATTACGACGATGTGCGCAACCGCGTGCAAATGATTCGCCAAATCAACGAAGAAAACGGCTTTCATACCGCTATCCTCGCTGACCTACAAGGCCCTAAATTACGTGTGGGGGTAATGGAAGACGACGCTACGGTATACCCTGGTGACCGAGTTACTTTCGTTACCGGAGAGCCTTTCGTAGGCAACAAAGAGCGTGTGTATATGAACTACAAAGCTTTCCCAATGGACGTGAACCTAGGAGAGCGTATCTTGTTAGACGATGGGAAACTTATCTTTGAAGTAGAATCCACCAACCGCGAAGACGAGGTAGTAGCGGTAGTAGTGCAAGGCGGTCCGCTGAAATCTAAAAAGGGCGTGAACTTGCCTAACACCAAAGTTTCGCTTCCGGCACTTACCGAAAAAGACGTGCGTGATGCCCTTTTTGCTATCACACAAGACGTAGACTGGTTTGCGCTCTCGTTTGTGCGTCACCCTGAAGATATTCAGGATTTAAAAGACCTCATCGAAGAAAATGCTGGACACCGCATTCCTATCATCGCTAAGATAGAAAAGCCAGAAGCCTTGGTGAATATCGATAAGATTATGGCGGCTTGCGACGGTATAATGGTGGCTCGTGGAGACCTTGGGGTAGAAATCCCAGCGGAAGAAGTGCCTCTTATCCAAAAGGAATTGGTACGCAAGGCTAAATCACACCACATCCCTGTAATCATCGCTACCCAAATGATGGAAAGTATGATTTCCAGTTTGACACCTACCCGTGCTGAGGTAAACGACGTAGGAAACTCGGTAATGGACGGTGCTGATGCGGTAATGCTTTCAGGCGAAACTTCGGTAGGAAAATATCCTGTACAGGTAATCCAACAAATGACTCGCATCATCAAGAGTGTAGAGGATTCGAATTTGATACAAGTACCACTTGTTACACCTTTTATCCGTTCGTTGCGCTATGTAACTAACACTATCTGTTTTCACGCAGCTAAGATGGCGAACGACACCAATGCCAAAGTGATTACCTCGCTTACAAACAGTGGGTATGCTGCTTTCCGTATTTCGTCGTACCGACCTAATTCGCACATTCTCATCTTTACTGCCAACAAGCGTATTCTCACCCAGTTGAACCTCTTGTGGGGGGTAACTACTTTCTACTACGACCGCTTTGTTTCTACTGATGAGCTTATTGAAGACATCAACCATATTGCCAACGAAAAAGGCTACGTGGATATGGGGGATATAATGATAAGTCTCGTATCAATGCCAATGCAAGGCAAGGGAATGGTGAACACGTTACGCGTATCGGAAATCGACTCGTGTGCGGTGAATTTTGAGAAGAAAAAGAAGAAATAATTTTAGAGGGTTAATATTTGAGAAAGGTCGTTTGGCAAGGTGCTGAACGACTTTTCTTATTATTGGTTGCAGTACGACAGGCGATTACTTGGGCGAGCCGGACTGGTTATACTAGACCGAAGGCTGACAACTAATTGTTAAATTGATAAATTTGCTTTATCTTTGCACCCAAAGAAGAACAGATATGCCGTTTTTTGGCGTGGGATAATAGCCGATTTGAATAATAATCTAAGAGCTAAAACTAACGACTAATAACAAATACTATGATAAAGAAAATATTCATTTTTACGAGTCTGCTATTAGCAATGGCTTGTAGCGACAAAAAAGAGAAAGAAATAGCAGCGATTCCGATGGACTTTGATTGGATACGTCTTGATTCGCTCTTTATGAAAACTCCCGATACAAAAATGGGCGAGTTAAGTGCACAGTATCCTTATTTTTTCACTCAGAGCGTTACCCCCGAAGAGTGGTGTGAGATACGCAAGGGTTCTATCTTCCCTGACATCCCTGCTTTTGCGAATCTGCATTATGCCGATTTGTACGGAGAAATTGAAAAGAGTGTAGGTACACTTTCTGCTGAGAAGAAAGAGATTAAGAACTTGTTTCAGCATATTAAGTACTATTTCCCCAAGTTTGAGCCACCTAAAGTAGTGATGCTCATCAGTAGGGTAGCTTATGAAACCCGAGTGATTTATGCCGATAGCCTCTTACTTATCGGTACAGATAATTACTTAGGAACTCAACACAAATACTACCAAGATATGGATAAGTACATCAGGGCTGATTTAGACAAGAAAAACCTTGTGATAGATGTAGCTGATGCTTTTGCCGATAAACTCGTACCTCGTGGCATACACCTCACTTTCTTGGACAATATGATTTACGAGGGCAAAAAGCTCTATTTAGAAAGCGAGCTATTACCCAAAAAAACACCCGCTGACCTTTTGCGGTATGACGCAAAGAAGTACGCTTGGGCTGAGGCAAACGAAGCCGAGATATGGCGTTATTTTATAGAAAAAGAATTGCTGTATCAAACAGATAAGAAACTGCTCACCCGCTTTTTGTATCCAGCCCCCTTCTCCAAGTTTTACTTAGAATTAGACAACGAATCACCAGGACAAATAGGTAGATTTATAGGGTTGCGCATAGTACAAGCCTATGCCAAAAATCACAAAGAGGAATCTATGTTGAAAATTTTGGCAATGAAACCTGAAGAGCTCTTCAAGCAATCACTCTATAAACCTGATAAGAATTAAAAGCGAGTTACGCACGCAATTTAATTTAGAAATTAGCAGATTAGTAGATTAGCAAATGTTTTGATTAGCTAACATCTTTTTACTTTGGAGAAATGAAAATTCTAAACACACAACAAATGCGCGAAGCTGATACGCATACTATCTCTGCTGAAGGTATCACCTCGTGGCAACTGATGGAGCGCGCCGCAACCAAACTCTTTGAGTGGATAAAAGAACACCTCCCCAAAGAGCGAACTGTTACCGTATTGGCAGGTACCGGGAACAACGGAGGAGATGGTCTCGCTTTGGCGCGTATGCTTATAGCTGACGGTTGGCAAGTGAATACTTATCTACTTTGCTTTAGCGAACACCTATCGCCCGATTGCCAGCACAACAAAGAACTCTTAGAAGCACAAGGAATTGCGATTGCCGAAATACGAGCCGAACAAGTAAATAATATTACGTTTGGTAAGATAGTGATAGATGCTGTTTTTGGCATTGGACTCAATCGTCCAGCTCCTAAATGGGTACAACAAATATTTGGGAATTTAAACGACTCTAACAGCTATATATTAAGTGTAGATATGCCCTCGGGACTACCTACCGAACGCATTCCGTCTTCCGAGGAGGTTTGGGTACACCCTCACCAAGTGCTCACTTTTCAAGCCCCGAAATTGCCTTTCTTTCTTCCTTCCACAGGTTGCTATATCCGTAAGTGGGAAGTGCTCAACATAGGTTTGGACGAGCATTTTTTAAAGACTCTTCACCCCGATTTCTACTATCTCGAATCCGATATACAGCAATTACAACGACGACGTGCTAAATTTTCGCACAAGGGTACTTATGGGCACGCGTTGCTCGTAGGTGGAAACTATGGTAAAATAGGGGCAGTAGTGCTTAGCGGAACAGCCGTATTGCGCGCAGGGGCAGGTCTGCTTACCGTTGCCATTCCCCAATGTGGTTATAACATACTGCAAACTGCTCTGCCCGAGGCGATGGTACTCACCTGTGAGGAAGAAAAACACTATAAGACAGCAGAGATTCCTTTTACGCCCTCTGCCATAGGTGTGGGTATCGGTTGGGGTACGCATCCCGAAACTGCCTCAGCACTCTTTGATCTTTTTCAACAATACCCTGATACACCTTTTGTAATAGACGCCGATGCGCTGAATATCCTCGCTCAACACCCTGAACAATTAAAAACCCTTCCAAAAGATGCAATTCTCACGCCACACCCTAAGGAATTAGAGCGTCTTATAGGTAAGTGGGACGACGACTTGCACAAGCTCACTAAAGCCAAAGCCTTTGCCAAAGAGCACAAAGTAATACTTCTTATCAAAGGAGCCTATACGATGATAACCGATGGAGAAAAGTATTGGATAAATTCCACTGGAAATGCAGGAATGGCAACTGCGGGCAGTGGCGATGTGCTTACCGGAATGCTTACGGGCTTACGAGCTCAGGGTTATAGTGCGGTAGAAGCTGCTTGCTTAGGTGTCTTTTTACACGGTTTACAAGGTGACCGTGCAGCAAAAAAAATGGGTATGGAACGCCTTATTGCACGTGACCTTTTATAGCCTTGGCACGGTTTTTGCCCATATGTTAACGGTTTATCATTAAAAACTCACAAATAATGAAAAGGCTTATCCTAAGTATGGCAGTAATAGCAATGTTTCTCACCAGTTGTGGCAACAGTAAAAATGCTGTGAGTTACACTCCCGCTGAGAACTATTTTGTGAATAATACTTTCCAAAATACAAAAGTAGAAACTTTAAAAATCGACTCACAAGCTGATTTTGACCGTATCTTTGGAGGTGCTACTACTATCACGGCGCGCCCCACCGCTATTGATTTTAGCAAACAGAGCGTTTTAGCTATCGTGGCTCCTGCCAGCAATAAGGAAGTAAAAATAGAGGTAAAAGCCTTAGAAACCACACTTACAGGTGGTATTTTGGCAAAATATACCATAGATGAAGGTAAAGATTTAGGTCATACAGCCCAGTCTTCTGAAATACTCATCGTAAACAAAACCGATAAAGAAGTAGAGTTTAGAGAAGTATTTTAAAACATAGAAAAATCCCATCGCTATTATTTTATATAACAATAGGGGAGACAGTTTACATAAACTGTCTCCCCTCTCTTTTTGATTAATATCAGTCGGGTATAACCAAATACTATTTCCTCTTTTCCCCTCTTTACGACCTTTGCATCTGCGAGAACTTACGCTATTTTAAAGCGTATAAATATAACTAAAATTGATGACAGCGTGGTAACGAGTGATGTAGTTACCTTTGTTCCAAAAAGAGCCTCCTATTTCGCCAAAAATTGCTAATTTGCTATGATCGGAAGCATATAAATCTATTCCTCCAAAAAGATGATAACCGAGATTGACAGTACCTCCTATCCAACCTTTGTTGTTCACATCCTGAGTTTTGAATTGTCGCCACAAAGGAGCGCTGAGATGAAGTCCGGCACCTGTAACAATACCAATATTAGGGCTCACAGGAGTAACCACAGCTAATCTCAAGGGCACATCAAGGGTAGAGACTCTGAGCATTGCGTAGTTACTTTCACTTTGCTGAAAACTTCCTTGTGAAAACTCGCTGACTCCAAACCCCATTTCAAAGCGGAAGTTTTTTTCAGGAGAGTAGAGCACTCGCATTTGCAGGCGTAGCAAATCACCTCTCATTTGGAAATCACTGCTCGCCATTTCGGCAAGCCCTAATCCTGCATCGAATTCACAAGACCATTTCGCATACGGAATACTATCTTTAGCGGTTCCTTTTTCTTGGCTAAAAGCACTAACAGTAGCGCATAAAAGCAGGGATAATAATAACTTTTTCATTTGTTTTTTATTTAGGTGTTAGTACTGTTTTTATTTTCCAAATAGATAGCACAATAAGCAGTAATAGGGCAGTAATACCTATTACTGAGGGCGCTCATAGAAAATATGGGTAATGAGCAGGAGTACAGCTATTATAAGGATAAATTTGTACATTTAGGTTAGAGTTTTAGAGGTCAAATAACTTTGCCAAAGGTGTTGTTATAGAGAGAAAGTTAGTTTTTATAATATTTCCCAAGCCTTTTTAAGGCTTGGGAAATATTAAAGATATTGAGGACTTTTAAGGTTTCTTACCGATATCATCTACTGGTAACATAACACCTTCAGCTTTAGCTTTAAGAGCTTTATCTAAAGCCTTTTTTCTTCTTGGATCATAGGTAGCCGGATCATCATAACGTTTTCCTACAATCTTAAACATTTTTCCTCTAGGAGTATCTATTTCTTCATATTCATACACTAACACCCCTTCATCCGAAAGATCCACAGGTTCTTCTTTTGTTTTATTAGGTGTTTCAGATTTTGTTTTATTAGGTGTTTCAGAAGTTATATCAACAGAGACTTGTGGTTGACTATAACCTGAAAAAGCTTTTTCAGCTAGTTCACTAGCTGCAACTGATGATTTGAGACTATAATCAATAAAAAAACCTGCAACATCTGCTAATACAACAGTAAACTTTTTCCAAAAACCGCTACCACCTTTTCCTTTTCCTTTTCCTTTATTTTCAGAAATAGAAGTACCTTCAGGTTCCCAAAAAACGGTTTCTTCTCCCCAATAGTAAAAAGAATTACGAGCGATAGAGGTTCCTTGTAGAATATAGTCCTTTTCCTCTTTAGATAATTTACTATTCTCCATTATTCCTCTTTCAAAACTCTCAATTTCAGTCTTTATTCTATTATAATCAAGTTCTTTTTCTTTTGAAAGATTAGCCATAGTAGAAAAGAATTCTTTTGAGACTTTTTGTGTTTCTAAGCTACGTAAAGCAGTGCTTTGCTCTATTACATTTAAATAGAGATTTTCTGCATCACTCATAATAAATTTCATTTGTGCTACAGATGGAGTTTTACCTAAATCTATACCCTTATTAGCATATTTTTGGTTTAACTTAATTGATACCTCATCAATTATTTTAGTAATAATCTCATCTTCACTAAGCCCTACTAATTGGGTTTTATTCTCCTTAGTATTGAGTTCGTCTAGAATTTCATTATGAATCACTCCTGCGAAATCATTAAGGTTTTGAAAGTTCAATGCTTCTTGATATTTTTCGTACGTTTGAGCATTTACTACTTTCATTTTGGCATCAGAACCATTTTGATTTAACTGGTTCTCGGTTTCATTATTCTCTTTAGCACAAGAAAACAACAAACTAACAATCACTAATGTTACAATTTTTCTGTACATAATTTTAAAAATTTTTGTTTATAAAAATAATCGTTTTGCACATTTCTTCTTATGAAGACAGTAACTTGATAGCTCAGTTAGGGAATAATACTTCTTGGAAGATTATTCTATATGATATACATATATCTTCTTCACTTTCTTTTTGATATTTTAATCATAGGCAATGTATTTTTAATTTATTTTTATCTTCTAATTTACATATACAGGAAAAGAAATATTAGAATAGGTCGAACTTTGCAATAAATAGATAACATTGGAATATTTCAATTTAAGAGGGAGTTTCTTTATATAGAAACCATTAGTTGCTACTGTTGTAATATTATTAAACACTCTATTAGAAGCGTTTAGTATAGCTACATTTGCAGAGTCATTCCAAAGATTTTCATCTGTTTGCTCTTTAAATTGAGGATTAGTTAAGTATAAACGCTTATCTGTTAAAGTATAATCATAAGTATAGACACGTTTAGAATAGTTTCCCATATTAGGAAAAGCATAGAATAGAACTATATCACATTTTCCTGTCTTGCTGAATGAGAAATCTATACGAGCAAAATAATTATTAGTATTTATCATCAGAAAATTTCTAATAAAGGCATTAGAAGTATATGTATTTGCTGTCTGAATCCCCAAAGGACTGGTCAAAAATATAAATTGTGTAACCTTTGTTCCTATATTTTGGTAATCGTTATTAATATGTTCCTCAGTAATATTACCTGCTAATATTTCTATACTTACTCCATCAACCGTCGCAAAATATCTTGGTAATGAACCACTACTATCAAGTGTCATTTCTCTAAAAGTTTTGCCTTCTACAACTAAAGGTTTTGCAAAAACTAATTTATTAGCAGAAGGTGATAAAGAAACTTCTAGCACTTTATTTGGATTAGAAAAAGAAGTAAGAGTTAAAAATCTGTGATAAAGAAATATATCATAATCTTCATTTCCTGCGTTAGTAGTTACCCTAAAATAAAAATTAAATGGACGAAGAGTTATCATAGGTAATGCTACATTTGTTGCTGTATTATGTATATTATTCCAATCTTCTGCTGTAGCGGGTTCAAAATATACATATTGTTCAGTAGCTTTGCGTTGAGTTCTAAATTTAAGTTTGTTACCTTCTTTGCCGTGATAAATAAACTGAAATTCTCCTTCATAACCTTTACCTCGTAAGTCCGTGGGTGTATAGGCATCCGAAAGCTCGTGAATATAATTCTTGGTAGTAAATACCAACATAGTACCCTGTCCCTCTTGTATTTCATATTTACTAGTAGTAGAAGAAGAGGTTAATCCCATATCAGAGTTCATTTCTACTAACCCCTCAGGGGTAAATTTCATCAAGAAAGTGAAACCTCCAAACTTTTTATCGTTTGTAAAATAGGTAAGTTTCCAGCCTTGCTGAGCAGTAGTAAGTTCTTTGCGCAATTCGGCTTGACTTTCTTCAAAACGTTCCGAAGGGTTCTTGTCGAACAAGCTATCGGGTTCGTTCTTTTGGCAAGCAACCAGTGTTGCTAATACTATTAGTGTGAATATTATCTTTTTCATCGTTCATCAAGTTTTTATTGTAATACAGAAAGCATTTGTTCTTCTACTTTGGCTTGTAGTGCGTAAAAGTCTATATTCCATTCGCTTTTAAAATAGGCTACTACAAATTCTTCTTTCTTGCGAATAGCTTCTTTAGCCTTGGTATCTGTAATAGCCTCTACTTTAGCATCCCAAGCAGTTTTGCTCATCCCAAGCATTGTAGAGGTCATTTCGGCAAAGTCTTCTACATCATTGGCTCTAGCATAATTGGTAATAAAGCCCAACTCGTTAGCTTCATCATTTCCATAGTTTGCCCAAACGGAGGTGTAGTTAGGAGTTATTTTGCCAAACTCAGTAGAATAGGGTTTTTTCTGGTTGATAATATGGCAATACTCGTGCTGAATGGTATGAAAATACAGGCGAGTGCCAGCGTGATTGGTAAGGTCGAGCTGGTCGACATTAAAAAGGGTAATTTTCATACCACTATCGGCAAAACCAAGAGTGATCGTACCGTTTTCATTAACGTTATAACCTCCTACCAATGAAATTTGTCTTGGAGCCACTTCTTTTATAAAGTTAACTCCTGCTATTTCGGAATAACTATCTATCCAAACCTTTTTAACTACTTCAAGCATAGGTTTTATCTTGCTTTCGGTAGGGGGATATAGAAACTTGTTAAACTCGAAATCGGAATCTTTCCAGTTGTAGGTAACTATAATGTTATAAGGTTTTTGGAAATTGTTGTATATATAAGTATCCAATTCAGTTTGAGCTGTTACATTGGTTTTAAGCACACTTTTATCACTAAGTGTCTCTTTTCTGTTGCAAGCCACTAACAAGAGAGTGAACATTGCTATAAAGTATATCTTTTTCATACAATTGTCAATTGTTAAATTATTAATTGATACTTGTTTTTTATCTTGGATTAGGAGTAATACCTGCAGCCAAGGCGTCTTCGGGTATTTGCAACTCACGACGCAAATCGCCTTTGTTGAGTTCTAAGGTTTGGTTCCCCTTTTGGTGAATTACTTTTAAACCAAAGCGTTTGATATCGAACCAGCGCAATCCTTCGAAAACAAATTCTATACGACGCAAATCGAGCAAACATTGCAACATTTGGCGCTGAGGAGTGGTAAGTGTATAAGCAGGAGAGAGCTCAGTACCTTTTCCGTTGTATTTGGTATTAAGAGCTGTTTCGGTAATGTTATTTACATCGAGCGTTTCTCCTGTTTTAAAAGGTAAATACACTTTTAGGTCTTCGATAAACTTAGCTGTTTGTCCTGTCATTACATAGGCTTCCATACGGTTAAGCAGGGCTTCGTCATAAAGCAAGAGGGTAGCCATTCCGTAGGGGTAACCTGTACCTGCTGAGACGTTGTTTACTTTAAAATATTCTTGATATTTAGGAATATTCTGTATATTCTCATTACCTCCTTGGAAATCATATGCCCAAGGCATATCAAGTGGGTGTAAACTTCTTTGCGATAAGTAGACAGATAAAGTAGCCGTCATCCCGTATTTATTACGACTAAGGTTTCTTTGATATACAGAAGAGGCTCCTGTAATCAAAGCGTTGGAAGGCTCACTGGTACTACTGTATTGCACTTGGCGTTGCAAAGTAGTAAGGGTGTTTATCTTGTTTATATCGCGTACTTTGGCAGCAGGATTACTACCAAGAGCTTCATTGGCGTGTGCAATAACTTTAGCCCATTCTCCTTTTACTAAGTAGAAACGAGTAGCAAAAATATGAGCAGCTTCTTTGGTAAAGTGGAATTTGGGCTTGCTATACGAGGTATTATCAATAAGAGGTAAGCCCTCTTCGAGGTCTTTTTCGATAGCCTTATAGTATTCTTCTACCGACAAGCGTGTGTACTTAGCAAATACTACTTTCTCGGCAGCGGTTACATAAGGTAATCCTAAATCGGAAGAGGCGGTAGCAGGGTTGTAGGGTTTACACCACAACAGCCCCAACATAAAATGGGCGTAGGCGCGTGCTACGAGTGCTTCTCCTTTGAGGTAATTAAGAGAGGAACCTCCACCTAGTTTTTCTACGGCTTCTAAGGCGTGGTTAGCAGAGGCTATGGCACCCCAAGCTGCCCCCCAATAGAAAGTAGGAGCATCCCATCGGGTTTCTTTGCTATCTTTCCACTGATAGAGTTCTGTGTTTAAGATAGAAGTTTCGGTAAGGCTTATTTTATCACCTGCATTATCACTCATTGTCTCGGCAATATCCATATACAAAGCATTAGGATAGGCACTTACCAAGAGTTCTTGCACTTTTTCGGGAGTATCGATTTCGGTACGAGTATCAGGGACTTCGTCTAAGAATTTATCACAAGAAGCGAATAGTAATCCTATGGCTACTATTCTTGTGGTGGTATATAGTATATTTTTCATCGGTGTATTCATTTTTAGATTCCTAAATTGATAGTAAATGTATATTGAGCACTTACAGGATAGGCAACCCCACCAGTGCGGAAGAACTCGGGGTCTTGTCCGTTGAGGTCTTTATGGGCATAAATCAAGAACGGATTGGTGGCTTGTAAGCGCAAGGTAAGATTGTTTACGTGCAAGGCATCCAATACGTCTTTGGCAAAAGTATAAGAAAGACTCATACTTTTCATACGAATGAAAGAACCATCTACTACACGGGCAGTAGAATGGTTGTAGGCATTGTACACGCGACGTAAAGTATCTTCTCCCACCTCATTCAGAGTGAATTTAGAAGGAATAGAAGGTATATTAGTTATCTTTTCGTCACCTGTTCTTACCCATCGGTTTTTCATTTCCTTAGGGAATACACTGAGGTCGTTGTAATCTACAGTATATTGGTCTGCTTTGCGTATTTTGTTACCAGCTGAAGCCGTAATCAAAAAGCTGAATTCCCAATTTTTATATTTGAAAGTATTGGAAAGTCCAGCGGTGAGGTTAGGTTCTACCGCTCCTTCTTTTTTGAGATAAGAAAGGATATCTTGACGGTTTTGGAAATCAATATCTGCATAATCGGTACTGCCATTGCGCAAGTTAAACACAGGGAGGCCTTTATCATTTAACCCTCTGAAATCATAAGAATACAAAGTGTTGCGGGCACCTCCTACTACATTTCCTCCTACTTCGCGCACTAAGTTAAATACATTAGGCTTATATAGAAGGCTTGTAATTTCTTGGTTGAAATAAGCGAAATTGATACCTGTATTCCAGCTGAAATCATCAGTTTTGACATTTTTAGTATCCAAAGCGAGTTCAATCCCTTTTGTTACCATTGTGGCATTGTTGGCTAATTTGGTAATTTCACCACCAATACCTGAGGTACGAACAAGGTCAATTAGGTCTTTAGAGTTCTTTTGGTAAAGGTCTAATGACAAGTTGATACGGTTTTTAAACAAGCCGAGTTCTATACCTACGTTAGTTTCGTATACTTTTTCCCAAGTAAGTTCACTGTTTTGTAGGGACTTAATAGCAATCATACTTTCTCTATCGGCAGAGTTATAACGATTGGCAATACTATTTTCGAAGATAGCCAAAGCGTTGCTAGCAGCTCCTAACCCAGCGATAAGTCCGTAGCTAAGGCGGAAAGCAAGGTTTGAGATGGTGCTATTATCTTCGAGGAATTTCTCGTTGGAAGCGTTCCAACGGGCACTTGCATTCCAAGTAGGTAACCAGCGAGCAGAACGACTACGCCCTAATTGGTTAGAACCTTCATAGTTCAGTGTGCCAGCAAAAACATAGCGGTTGTCGTAGGTATAGGTACCTTGCAAGAAGAAAGCTATACCACGCTCTTTGGTGAAAGATTTACCAAAATAAGGAGTATTTTCTTGTATCGCTTTTTGAATAATGCGATAATCGGTAAAGGCGGTTCCTCCACGTGCAAACTGATAGCCATATCCGTTAAAGAAAGAGTTATCGCGGTCGGTATGGCGATACTCTTGCCCTAAGAATACTTTTAGGTCGTGTACGTCTTTAAACAAGCGTTTATACTCTAAGGCATTGCGGAAGTAATAACTTTGCAAGTTGTTTTCAGTGCGTTTGTATATACCCCCATTAGGCAATGCTACTTGAGGAAGGGCATCAGGGTCGGCAGGATCAGTAAATAAGAAAGGATTAGCTTTGGTTACAACAGTAGTCTGATTGGCGCGGTAAGCCTCTGCTACGTTAGAATCTTCTCTCATAGAGTGCTCGTTTGAACTCTTTACGTGGCGTACAGAACCAAGGAAATTATACTTCAATCCTTTGGCGAGTTTCACTTCTAAGTCGCCCTGAATTTTATACTCGAGCACATTCAAATCCATATAGTTATTGGCGAGCTCGTGCAAGATATTCATAGGAGCATAGTTATAACGGTAAAACTCGTACTTACCATCATCGCCATAAGGGCGCAAAGCACGAGTGGTGTTGAGCGCATAGCTAAAAGGGTTGATATCAAAATCACGTTCATAACTTCCTGTTACGGCATTAGCAGCACGGCTATAAGTACCAGGAGCTTTTTGGGTACGAATAGAGCCTTGTGTAAGCACTCCTATCTTTACGCTAGGTGAAAGCGTATAGGTGGTTTTGAGGTTACCGGTTACGCGGTGTACACGGTCGGCAATTGTCCAACCGGGGTCTACAAAGAAACCTACTGAACCATACACCGTTGCATTTTCACCCCCACCTGAAAGGCTCACCGTATGGTTTTGAGTGAGCGACGGACGGAAGAGGGTTTTAAACCAATCGGTATTGGCATATTCATATTTGCGCAAGAAAGCAAGGCGTGCTGCATCGGTATTTTCGAGTAAGAAAGTGCCTGTAGCGGGATTAAAGGTATCGATAGCACGATACATTATATTATAAGCCCCACCGTAACGCGCTTGGGTATGAGAAGAAAGCGAGAAGTAGCCTTTGCGTTCCAACTCTTGGTATACGTCCATTGTTTCTTGAGAGTTCATAATGTCGTACTGATTATAGTTAGGAATCATACGCACGGACTCTTCTAATTGGTAGTTTATCTGTGTTTTTACGTTTTTCTTACCACTTTTGGTAGTGATAATCACGGCACCGTTTAGAGCACGTGCTCCATAGAGAGAAAGAGCTGAGGCGTCTTTAAGGATTTCGATACTCTCGATATCGTTGGCATTGATACCAGAGATAGCGGAGCTTACCAGGGTAGAAGCATCACCCGAAGCGAGCTGTTCGAAGGTTAGCGGTACTACCTCTTCTTGTACAGCACCATCTACTACCCATAGCGGTTTGGTATCGCCGAAGATAGATGAGCCCCCGCGAATGGTAATTTTAGGTGAAGTACCAAAAGTGCCAGAGATGTTCTGCACGTTTACCCCTGCAGCACGACCTTCGATCATACGACCTACATCGACTACGCCGTCCATTTTGATATTGTCGGCTTTGAGGGTTTGAGCATTACCCGTAAACTTAGAACGGTCGAACTCTTGGTAACCAGTAACGACTACCCCTTTAAGTTCAGTTACGTTCTCTTTAAGGACAACGTTAATCACTTTGGCAGTACCTACTACTTTCTCTACTGAGGCGCTCCCTAGCTGAGAAAAGACTAATACGGCGCTGTCATTGGGTACTTTAATGGAGTATTTACCATCGAAATCGGTGGCGACCCCGTGAGAAGTACCTTTTACCTGTACTGAGGCACCGGGTAGTGGAGTGCCTGCTTCATCTTTTACTACCCCTGTTACGGTGCGTTCTTGGGCAAAGGCAACACCAAAGAACAGCACAGTGCATAACAGTGCATACATCAATTTTTCTTTCATCGCTATTATATTATTTCGTTCAATTAATTTTGCAAAGGTTCAGAAAAAAAAATTATAAAAGCAAATTTTATGGGTAATTTTTTTCTATGTTAAATAACCAAATGTGTATAATTTCCTGATGCTATTTTTTGAATAAAACAAGTGCATTTTCTGAAAATACCCTATTTTTTTTCATCATTTTGCTGAATTCTTTGCAATATTTTCAGAGAATCGCCAAAAACATTGCGTTTTTTTCAGTTTTTCACATATTGTTTTGCAAAATACTTATTTTCAAGTATATAGAAGCTTATAATTCGCTTTTAAACGCTATTTATTAGACTGTAACTTTCTGTGAAATTTAACTTTATTTAACACTTTAAAGTATTATTCTTTTATTGAAATTGAAGTGTTTTTAGGCTAATGAGAGTTTGAGTAATTAGTAAATTAGGTGCGAACCGCACGGGCGGGAGAAAATTAGGAAATTAGAAAATTAGGAAATTAGAAAATTAGAGAATTAGAGAATTAGGAAATGAGGAAATTAGTGATAAAAAAGGTTTTTAAATAGGTCTTACTTGTCGAACAAATCCGGCTGGTCTGAGTTATCGGAGGAAAACGAAAAATATAAAAAGTGAGTCAGGGGGGTTTTTGATGAAAAAAGGGTGTAAGGAGGGTGTGGTTAGCTTATAGAGAGCTTATAGGAAGCTTATACGAATCTTGGA
>ERZ772971.879-NODE-879-length-18076-cov-5.386494_pt1 | contig 18076 bp, 15 predicted proteins | sample MGYA00511943_ERZ772971 | MGnify/ENA primary metagenome ERZ772971 (study PRJEB29015, sample SAMEA2737929) | human oral metagenome | biome: human oral; feature: human-associated habitat; material: dental | place: China | collected 2144 ... | reverse complement strand
GCCGAGCAGCAGCGCGGCCGCGCCATCTGGTGGGACAAGGCGCCCATCGACCTGGCCCGCCGCGCCGAAGAGAACGCCTCGCGCGTGTTCCAGAAACCCTACCCGTACCAGACGGATGTGACGCCAGCGCCCGCCGCTGCCGAAGCGGCCGAGTAAGGCAAACCCTGCATGCAGGACAGCGACAGCCCCGTGGCCGACCACGCCGGTGGCGCCCCTGCCGCGGGCGACGCAAGTACCCCCATCAGCGACGACACACCTTCTGCCCAGTTTCCCGCATCTCCCTCGGATGGCGAGGGCGAGGCGATTGTCCCCGCCCCTGATGGGGGAGACGAGGCGGTAGCACATCCTCCTGACGGGGGAGACGAGGCGGTGGCCCATCCCCCTGATGAGGGAGATGGGGCGGAGGCACATCCTCCTGCTGATGGCAGAAACGAGGCTGTTGCGCCTCCTGTCAATGATGCAGGGGCGGCAGACGGCACCACTGCGACCTCCGGCAGGAAAAAAAAGGGCAAACAGGCCGACGAGCCCAAACCGGACCCGGATGCCGACCTGCCCGTGCTCGCCCTCATCCACGGCGAGCCGCTGCGGCGCATCCCCAACGACCTCTACATCCCGCCCGATGCGCTGGAGGTGCTGCTGGATACCTTCGAGGGGCCGCTGGACCTGCTGCTGTACCTGATCCGCAAGCAGAACTTCGACATCCTCGACATCCCGATGGCGAAGGTGACGGCGCAGTACCTGGCCTATGTGGACGAGATTCGCGCCCGCAACCTGGAGCTGGCGGCCGAATACCTGCTGATGGCGGCGATGCTGATCGACATCAAGAGCCGCATGCTGCTGCCGGTGAAGAAGGCCGACAGCGACGAGGAAGTGGAAGATCCACGGGCCGAGCTGGCGCGCCGGCTGCTGGAGTACGAGCGCATCAAGTATGGCGCTGCGCAGATCGACGCCCTGCCCACACTGGGCCGCGACTTCGTGCGCGCCCAGGTGCATCTGGACCACACGGCCGAGATTCGCCTGCCCGATGTGTCGGCCGACGATCTGCGTGCCGCCTGGGCCGAAGTGCTGCGGCGCGCAAAGCTCGTGCAGCACCACCAGGTGCAGCGCGAGTCGCTGTCGGTGCGCGAGCACATGTCCGAAATCCTGCGCAAGCTGCAGAACATCCGCTTTGCCGAGTTTCACGAGCTGTTCGACCTTGAGCAGGGCACGGCCGGCGTGGTGGTGACCTTCGTGGCCATGCTGGAACTGGCCCGCGAGAGCCTCCTGCAGATCACCCAGGCCGAAGCCTTTGCCCCCATCTACGTGCGGCTGTCGTACCTGCCCAGCCAGGCACGAACAGCGGTGGCGGACGAGCCGATCACGGCTGACGATGACGAAATCATTGCAGACGACTGAGCGAACCTGACGGCAAGGGGCTGCCGCCCCTGCCGGCGTTGCGCTGCCTTTGGCATCATGCAACGTTCGACATTGCCCTGACGTCGGCACAGCCGTCTACAAGCCAGCCCCCACCGTCGGCCCGTCTCGGCCCAGTGTGCCATGCTGGACGTTCCCCTCACACAGGGCACGTTCCCCCCTGCCATAACAGCACGACAGCCCACCGAGGAAGCCGCTGCCCGCCATGCCTTTCACAATCCAGCACAATCTGCCACTCAAGCCCTTCAACACCTTCGGCATTGCCGCGACGGCACGGATGGCATATACCCTGACAGACGACGCAGGCGTGGACGAGGTACTGGAAGCAGCACACCGCCCTTTCATTCTCAGCGGCGGCAGCAACCTGCTGCTGGCCCGCGACCTGACCGAGCCGCTGCTGCTGGTGCGCACGCAGGGCCGGCACATCGTCGATGAACAGGGCGATACGGTGTGGCTGGACGTGGCCGCCGGCGAGGTCTGGCACGACACGGTACGCTGGACGCTCAGCCAGGGCTGCTACGGGCTGGAGAATCTGGCGCTGATTCCCGGGCGTGTCGGGGCAGCGCCGTGGCAGAACATCGGCGCCTACGGGGTGGAGGTAGGCGAACTGATCGATTCGGTGGTGGCCGTGCACCTGCACACGGGCGAACGCCGCCGCTTTGCGGCGGCCGACTGTGCGTTTGGCTACCGGCAGAGCTTTTTCAAGACGGCTGCGGGGCGTGACTGGCTGATTCTGTCGGTGCGGCTGCGGCTGTCGCGCACCTTCGAGCCCCAGCTGGGGTATGCTGAGCTGGCCAGGGCACTCGGCGTCGTGCCACCGGCGGGTGATGGCGTCCCTGGTGCTGCAAACGCAGGCAGCCCGACGAAGACGGGTTCGGGTTCGGGTTCGGGTTCGGGTTCGGGTTCGGGTTCGGGTTCGGAAAGCATGATGGGGCTGACCGCAGCACAGGTCGCGGACACGGTGGAAGCCATTCGCCGTCGCAAGCTGCCCGACCCGGCCGTGCTGGGCAACGCCGGCAGCTTCTTCCACAACCCGGTGGTGGATGGCGACACGCTGGAGCGGCTGCGGCACCAGCACCCGGGTCTGCCGGCACATCCGGTACGTCCCGAACCTCCGGCACATGCCGTCATCCCGGCAGCGCACGAGACGGACACCCGCCTGCCCCCCTCCAGTGCAGCCTCGCCCGTTACCACACATCACCGCTGCGCAACCAACGGGCATTCAGCCCCTGCCACCGCCGGCGCCCTGCCCCATTACAAGCTCTCGGCCGGCTGGCTGATCGACACCTGCGGCTGGAAGGGCTTTCGTGACGGCGATGCCGGGGTATCGCCCACCCATGCCCTGGTGCTGGTGAATTACGGTCAGGCGACCGGGCAGGATCTGCTGAATCTGGCGGGGCGCATCCAGCGCAGTGTGCATGAGCGCTTTGGCGTTGAACTGCATCCGGAGCCGGTCATCGTGCGCTGAGCCGCTCCCGTTCAGACCAGCCAGTCCCCCGGCAACAGGCCATCCACGCGGCGAAACTCGCACGTGCTGTCTGTCACCAGGGCAACGCCGATGTCATCGGCCTGGGCGGTGCATCGGCTGGTTCCTGCAAATCCACCGTACGGGGGTCACCCGCCCACAGATGCTCGAGCGCGTTCAGGGCGGTTTGCGCCTGCCCGGGTACCAGACGTGCTACCACCTTGCCATGCCGCATGATGGCCACCTGCCCGCCCGCCTCCACTTCGGCCAGCAGGGCAGAAAAATGCGCCCTGACCTCAGCGACAGATACACTTTTCACCATTCGGGAATAACCCTATAAAAAGACTGGCATTTGACAACTGACATTTTGCGCCGGAATGACAATCCATCCTCAAACTGATAAGAGGAGTGTCCGATGAGCAAACCCCGTTATGTCATGGCCCTGGACCAGGGCACCACGTCGTCGCGTGCCATCATCTTCGACCAGCGTGGCGAGATGGTGTCGGTGGCCCAGCGTCCGTTCAACCAGTACTTCCCCAAACCGGGCTGGGTGGAGCACGACGGCAAGGAGATCTGGGCCTCGCAGGTGGCCGTGCTGACCGAAGCACTGGCCAAATCGCGGCTGGATGCGGCCGACATCACGGCCATCGGCGTGACCAACCAGCGCGAGACGACGCTGGTGTGGGACCGCGCCACCGGTGAGCCGATCCACAACGCCATCGTCTGGCAGGACCGCCGCACGGCCAAATATTGCGACCAGATTCGCGAGGAGCACGGCGCACGCATCCAGGAGAAGACCGGTCTGGTGCTGGATGCCTATTTCTCGGCCACCAAGGTCAGGTGGACGCTGGACAACGTGCCCGGCGCCCGCGAGAAGGCCGAACGGGGCGAGCTGTGCTTCGGCACGGTGGACACCTGGCTGATCTGGAACTTCACGCGCGGCCAGGTGCACGTGACCGACCCCAGCAACGCCAGCCGCACGATGCTCTACAACATCCACACACTGGACTGGGACGACGAGCTGCTCGAGCTCTTCGGCGTGCCGCGCGCCATGCTGCCGCAGGTGAAAAGCTCCAGCGAGGTGTATGGCGAAACCTCCACCCGCTTCACCGAGGTGTCCATTCCCATTGCCGGCATTGCCGGTGACCAGCAGGCCGCGCTGTTCGGCCAGCTGTGCACGGAGCCCGGCATGCTGAAGAACACCTACGGCACCGGGTGCTTCCTGCTGATGAACACGGGCGACAAACCGGTGAAATCGGCCAACAACCTGCTGACCACGGTGGCCTGGAACATTGGCGGCAAGACCACCTATGCGCTGGAAGGCGGCGTGTTCGTGGGTGGGGCGGCCATCCAGTGGCTGCGCGACGGGGCACGCCTGATCCGCACCTCGGCCGACATCAACAACCTGGCCCATACGGTGGAAGACAACGGCGGTGTTTACTTCGTGCCGGCCCTCACCGGTCTGGGTGCGCCCTACTGGGACCAGTACGCCCGCGGGGCACTGCTGGGCATCACGCGCGGCACCACCGATGGTCATATCGCCCGCGCCACGCTGGAGGGCATTGCGTTCCAGGTCTATGACATCGTGAAGGCCATGGAGGCCGATGCCGGCCAGGAAACGGCCCAGCTGCGGGTGGACGGTGGCGCCAGCAAGAGCGACTACCTGATGCAGACACAGTCGGACCTGTTTGCCTTCGACATCGTACGTCCCCGGACCATCGAGACCACGGCGCTGGGTGCGGCCTATCTGGCCGGCCTGGCCACCGGCTACTGGCCGAGCATCGAGGCGCTGCACGAGCAGTGGCAGGTGGGCCAGGTGTTCAGGCCGAAGCTGCCGGCCGAGCGGGTGCAGGAGATGCTGCACTACTGGCACAAGGCGGTACGCGCTGCCCGTCACTGGATCGAAGAGTAAAAGACCGAAGAATAAAAAACCGGACGTGGTGCGTCATGTGCGGACATGGCGCATCACGACATGGCCTTGACACGGCGCACCTGAACCCGGGCTGCGCCGATGGAGAAAAACATGAACATTTTTACTGCCGAGCTGATTGGCACGGCGCTGCTGCTTTTGCTGGGCAATGGGGTGGTGGCCAGTTGCGCACTGAAGAACACACACGCCAGTGGTTCGGGCTGGATCGTGATCACGGCGGCCTGGGGCTTTGCGGTGTTCACGGGGGTGACGGTGGCCGGGCCGGTGAGCGGTGCGCACCTGAATCCGGCGGTGACGCTGGGGCTGGCGATGATCGGCAAGACGCCGTGGGAGCTGGTGCCGACGTATTTTGCCGGCGAGATGCTGGGCGGGATGCTCGGCGCGTTTCTGGTGTGGGTCTATTTCCGTGACCAGTTCAACAGCACGGAAGATGAGGCCCCGAAAAAGGCTGCTTTCTGCACGGGGCCGGCCATTCGCAATTTGCCGGCCAATTTTTTCTGCGAGGTGCTGGCAACCTTCGTGCTGGTGTTCGTGATTTTCTACATCATGGGCGCGAGCATGACACTGCCGGGGCAGACGGAGGCTACGCCGATCGGGCTGGGTTCGATTGGTGCGGTGCCGGTGGCGCTGCTGGTGTGGGTGCTGGGTCTGAGTCTGGGCAGTACGACGGGCTATGCGATCAATCCGGCGCGGGACATCGGGCCGCGGCTGGTGCTGACGCTGGTGCCGGTGAAGGCGAATCCGGACTGGGCGTATGCGGTGGTGCCGGGGATCGGGCCGATGGTGGGGGGTGCGCTGGCGGCATGGGCGTATATGGCGCTGTCGTGAGCTGAACTGTCGACGCCCATAAGGCATGGTTTAATCGCCAATGCTTCCTGATGCGAGAAGACGGCTCCGCTGTGGGGCCGTTTTCTTTTGGGAGACGGCCCTGGTGCAGAGATGGTTTCCTTTTGGAAGACGAACCCCGGTGCAGAGGTGCCGCCTTTTGCGGAAGACGACTCCGTGCGGCACGCGCTGCGGACCGGTACGCCCCTGCGGCTCATACGCTCACTGAAGCTTTGTTGCCCACGACCTGCGTCGTGGTCAACAAACCTCCAGCGCTATAACACTTTCCGACAACCGGGGCTGCGCCCCGCCTGTCAGAAAGTCGTTCACGCGTACCGCGAAATCGCCGCAGTGCCGTCCCGGTCCGCAGCGCTTCTCTCCGAAATTCAGACTGGCCTTGTGACCAGAGCGTGCAGGATTCATTCATCTCCGCGTCCCCGGTGACGGTCCCGTGATTACATCCCTCCGCAAATCTTTACTTCGTCAACGTTTGCGGTAAGGGATTTTTCACCGTCCCCTTGACGGGCACGGCATATCAGGTTCTGACCAGACATCAGCAACGGAAGGGCCAGAAACGGGCCTCATGTGGGCGTTACGCAGGCGGCCAGTCCTTGCGGCGGAAGACGTATTTGCTGTCGGTGGAGGCGGATTCGTCGAGGCGGTAGCCGTCGCGGTCGAAGGCGAGGAGCTGGTCGGGACGCTGCGCGTCGATGTCGATGGCGTAGCGGGTCATCAGGCCGCGGGCGCGCTTGGCGTTGAAGGAGATGATCTTCCATTTGCCGCCCTCGGGGGATTTGGCGTCGTCACGCCATTCTTCGAAGACGACCTTGATGATGGGATGGTCGAGCTTTTTGGAGTCGACGGCGCTGAAGTATTCGTCGGAGGCGAGGTTGATGAGGACGGGGGTGCTGTCCCCGGCCAGGGTCTCGTTGAGGGTGGCGGTGATGCGCTCGCGCCAGAAGGCGTAGAGATCCTTGCCGGCGGAGTTGGGCAGTTTGGTGCCCATTTCGAGGCGGTAGGGCTGCATGCGGTCGAAGGGGCGCAGCACGCCATAGAGGCCGGAGAGGATGCGCACCAGGCCGTTGGCGCGTTCGGCTTCGGCCCGGGTGAGGGTACGGGCAGCCATACCGTCGTACACGTCACCATCGAAGGCAAACAGGGCGGGACGGCTGTTGGTGTCGTCGAAGGTGTCGGAAAAGCGCTGGTAGCGGGCGACGTTCTCGCGCGAGAGGGCGGCGCTGATGGACATCAGGCCGGACAGGGCCACTTCGTCGTAGCCGCGCAGGATGTCGACCAGCTGGCGGGTCTGCTCGGGAAACGCGGGCAGCGTGGCGGGAACCTCGACGGCCGGTGCGGTGTAGTCGAGGGCCTTGGCGGGGGAAAGGACGATCTTCATGGCTTCTATTATAGCCATGCTTTATCAAGACCAAGATGTCGATATGTATCAACCGCGTGATCGTCCACGGCATGTGCTCGCCCGGCATGGCTGTGATACGCACGATTCGCCCCCACGCAGAACCGTGCAGGCTCCAGACGGCCGGGGGCAAGCAGAATATGGCACCATCCGTGCCGTGCCCTGTGGCGGTGCAGGCTCCTTCTGCCCGATTCCCTGGCGTGGGTTGTGGACTCATTCGTCCCCACACCGGCCTGTGGCCAGTCGTCCCTGCCCTTCTGGTTCCATTCACTGCAGTGGACCATTCCTTCTCCTTCCTGCCTTTCATCCGCCATGCCCCGCCTCATCATCGACACCAACATCTGGCTGGACCTCGTGGTTTTTGGAGACCCGCGTGTGCAGGCGCTGCGCGACGGGCTGGAAAGCGGGCACTACCGGGCCATCGGTACGCATGCCATGCGCAGCGAGCTGGCGGTGGTGCTGGCACGGCCGCAGTTCGGACTGAGCGACGTTCAGCAACAGGCGGCCCTGCAGCAGTGGGAGGCGCTGACGGAGAAGGTGGATGTGGCCCCACCCTGCAACCTGAGCTGCCGCGACCCGGATGACCGCAAGTTCCTCGATCTGGCGGTGGCGCACCGGGTGGACTGGCTGCTGTCGAAGGACCGCGCCCTGCTGGCAGCCCGCAAGTTTGCACTGAAGCGCTTTGACCTGCACATCGGTACGGTGGAGCAGATGCTGGCAGCGGAAACGCGGGGCCAGCATGAAGGCATCACCCAGCCAGAAACCCCGATCCAGCCAGAAGGCATGCCTCAGCCACAAGCCATGGGCGTGACAGGGGCAAGCGACACCCGCCCCACGCAGAAACCATGATCAGCCCCGGTTCCAGCGCAGTGTCCTCCCTTTCCCCCGTCCCGATGTCCTCCACCCCTGCTGACGGGCCGGCTTCCCACGCCGCCCCCCGCTGCTGGCACCTGCTCTGTCAGGTGATCGACAACTTCGGCGATGCCGGCGTGATGTGGCGACTGGCCCGACAACTGCGAAACGAATACGGCTGTACGGTCCGGTTCTTCATCGACCAGCCGGAGATCATGCAGAAGCTGGCACCGGCATGGTTCCAGCCCCCCTCTCCCTGCGCCCACCTCCGTACCCCCACATCCGCATCCACACCTGCATCCGGAGCAGAACAAGGTGACCCAGTCATCACGGCTTCCGCGACCGCTGCAGAGACAGCAGCAGCCAACGCCCCCCCTTGTCCCGATGGCAGCCTCACGATACACCCACTGCACGACAGTCCTGCCCTGATCGAAGGAGCCGACGTGATCGTCTGCGGCTTTCAGGTCCGGCTGCCACCGGCAGCGCGTGCCGCCCTGAAGACGCGAAGCATACGTCCGGTGCCGGTGGCAGCTCAGCCGGCATCAACTCAGCCGGCACCGCCTCACCGGGCACCGCCTCACCGGGCACCAGCTCACCCAGCACCAGCTCGCACAGCATCAGCTCACCCGGCACCGCAGGTGGATGCATCGAACCCGGAAATGCACGACGGTAAGGGGTCTGCCCTGCCCCCGCTGCTGTTGCAGCTGGAATACCTGAGCGCCGAGGACTGGGTGGAGGCAGGTCACGGCCTGCCCAGCCTGCAGCCGGATGGTCTGGTCGAATACTTCTTCAACCCCGGCTTCACCGCCCGCACCGGTGGCCTGCTGCGCGAGCGGGATCTGCTGGCGCAGCGCGACGCCTTTCTGGCCGATCCCGGGAACCGTCTGCACTGGCTGGCCCGGCATGGCGTGCAGCACGCACCTGACGAGCTGCTGGTCAGCGTGCTCTGCTATGCCTCGGCCCCCCTGCTGCCCCTGCTGAAGGCGTGGCTGACGGATATGCCTCCATCCGATAGCCCTTCCGGAACGAATGGCCCCTGCCGGCGGCTGCATCTGCTGATCCCCGGCGCCAGCACCCAGCCCTGGCTGCAGCCGCTGCATGCGCTGGCCGCTGCCCACCCCGCACATGTGAAGATCACCCCGCTGCCCTTCCTGCCCCAGCCCGAATTCGACCGCCTGCTCTGGAGCTGCGATCTCAACCTCGTGCGCGGTGAGGATTCCTGGCTGCGCGCGCTCTGGGCCGGCAAACCCTGGCTGTGGCAGGCCTATCCTCAAACCGAAACCACCCATCTGGACAAGCTGGAAGCCTTTCTGCAGCGCTGCACCCGGTGGCTGGGCATCGGGGACAACCCCACACGGCAGACTGCCTTCGAACGCTGGCAACAGGCCATGCACGCCTGGAACGGCGCCCCTGAAGCCCTGTTGACCGCCATCCTCCCCTGGCTGCACGACCTGCATGAAGCAACCACTCTGGCACAACGGATATCGGACATCGGTGCCCGTGAGGCACCGGATCTGGCAGCCCGGCTGGTTGCCTTTGCACGAAATCACCACATCTGAGCTTCAGTGAGCGTATGAGCCGCGGGGGCGTACCGGACCACAGCGCGTGCCGCAACGGAGTCGTCTTCCAGCAGGAACTCCCTGCACCGGAACCACCTTCCGTGCATCGCAGCCCCCCAGATTTCTGACCGCCCCACCCCCACAACCCGCTATAATCACGGATTCAGCTCAAGCCTCAACCCCCGGACACAACACACACCCATGAAAACCGCCCAGGAACTGCGCGTCGGCAACGTGATCATGATCGGCAACGATCCCATGGTCGTCATCAAGGCCGAATACAACAAGTCTGGCCGCAACGCCGCCGTCGTCAAGCTGAAGATGAAGAACCTGCTGACGGGCTCCGGCACCGAAAGCGTCTATCGCGCCGACGACAAATTCGAAATCCAGGTGCTGGAACGGACCGAAGTCACCTACTCGTACTTCTCCGACCCCGCCTACGTCTTCATGGACGCCGAGTACAACCAGTACGAAGTCGATGGCGAGAACATGGGCGACGCCCTGAACTATCTCGAAGAGGGCATGCCCTGTGAAGTGGTGATGTACAACGGCCGCGCCATCTCGGTGGAACTGCCCACCAGCCTGGTCCGTGAGGTCGAGTACACCGAGCCCGCCGTGCGTGGCGACACTTCCGGCAAGGTGCTCAAGCCCGCCCGCATCAAGCCCACCGGCTTCGAGGTGCAGGTGCCCGCCTTCGTCGAAACCGGTGACAAGATCGAAATCGACACGCGCAACGGCGAATATCGCAGCCGCGTGAAGTGATCGGGTAGCCCCGGACAAAAAACGCCCCGTCTCGACGGGGCGTTTTTTTGCCGGTTGCGACCGGGTTCCAGGTCAGGGTGCCCCTGAAAGCGGGCCTCTGCAAAGCACCTGCAGCACTTTGCCTCCCCAGGTCCGGGCAATCCAGTGGGCATGATGGTCGCACATGTGATGGATGTGCGTGAATGGCCGTACGTGTGACGGATGTACGTGCGATGGAGGTGCGTGTGATGGACGTTCCAGACGGGCGTCTGGGCGTATCCGGTCAGAAAGACCGCAGGCTGCTCCGTGCCATGCCCACTTCCACGGCAGAGTGGGTGCTGCCCGGCCGCCACACCGCCACATCGGTGGGCCCCAGCAGGAAGGAATCGACCGTGGCCCCCTGCCCGCCACGCCGGGCACTGTGACGATGCAACCCACCGGAGCGCCTCGTGCTGCCGAAGGCATAGCCCAGACCGCACTTGCCCAGCACGAACTGGAAACCGGCCACGCCATGGCTGCGCAGGCTGTCGACCACCCGCCAGCCCGGGGCGGGTTGACGGTGCTCACTCTCCTTTGGGGAAGCACCCAGCGCCACCGCGCCCATGGCCGCCCCCTGGCGGGGATAGACATGCCGCAGGAGCACACGGCGCACCGTGGCCTGCAGGGCCGCCGAAGACAGCGGCTTGACCAGATAGCCGGCACAGCCGGCCATGGCCGAACGCAGCAGGTCGGAAATGCCGGAGCGGGCACTCAGCACCACCACCGGCACCGTGGACCCCGTGGCCTTGCGGTAACGCCGCAGCATTTCCAGCCCGCAGCCATCGGGCTGCTGCGGATCGACCAGGATGAGATCGTACGCCCGGGTGGCCAGCACGTCGCTGGCCTGCTCGAGGGTGCCCACGCCATCCACATCCAGACCCAGCTGGCGCATGCCAACGGTGACGTGGCTGCGGCTGGAGGGACTGGGATCGATGACCAGGGCGCGCAGCTGCACATCGGCAGGCAGCCGGCTGTCTGCCAGCAGGGTACGCGCCGTCAGCGTGCTGCGATTGAAAGCATGCTGCTGGGCACGGGCCACCAGGATGTCGGCCGAGCGGTTGAGCACGCCCAGCACGTCGTGCGTGAAGGAGGAAAACAGCAGGTCGTCGGCACCGCGCAGGCGATTGGCGCGACGCCCCACCCCGATGACCGGCACGGCGCGCGGCAGACTGCGCAGGCGGCGGGCCGTGTCCACCCCACCGGGGATGGTGAGATTGACCAGGGCGATGTCGAACTCGCCACTGGTGCGGGTATCGGCCAGTTCGTAGCGGTGCGGGTTGTGCTGCTCACACTGGAAGATCAGTTCGATCAGCCGCAGGAAACGCTGGCCGAGCCCGAACGCAGCCACCCGGAATACCGGACGGGGCGCTTCGGCAGCAACGGCAGGCGCGGTGCTGGGGGCTCGCTGGCCACGTGAATTGAAGGGCGTTTTCCACATAGGCGCCACTGTAGCCAGAAACTGCGCCGATCGCAAACGTTTTTTTAGAAAACATCGTGAATTCAGTGCGTTAGATGCCAGTCCTAGACAAAACTGTAGCTTTTTTGGCAAGAAACCAGGAAGCAAATACACTCAATAGTAAATATGTGTTGAATGACAGGATTTCCGTCAAATCATGACCTACCTGTTCCCCAGGAACCCCCTTCCCGGCAGTTCATGCCGGCAGGCCACTGCGCCGGGTGCTGCCGGTCGGTCTCGGGATGACCGGAATGACCGGCCGGGCCGGCAGGAGTCTGGTCCATCGGCATTGCAGCAGCTGGCGGCATGACCGACATGGCGGCGGCAGACGCCATGGCCGGCGAAGATGTCTCCTGCTCCTGTGCATCAGGGGTTTCCATAGGGCCCCATCTGCACAGCAGGGTTCATTTGTCTTTGCGGCATACAAGTATGATACTGACCAGAACTTCCAGTACATCCGAGACACGCATGACCAGCCCAAGCCCCCTCATGCCGACCTATGTGCGGCAGCCCGTTGCCTTCACCCGTGGCGAAGGCGCCTTTCTGTTCGATACCACCGGCAGGCGGTATCTGGACTGCCTGAGCGGCATTGCCGTCAATACGCTCGGTCACGCCCACCCGGATCTGGTCCCTGCCCTGCAGGACCAGGTGGCGCAGATGATCCATTGCGCCAACCTGTTCGAGATCCCGCTGCAGGATCAGGTGGCCGAACTGCTGCTGGCCCATTCGGGCATGACCAATGCCTTCTTCTGCAATTCCGGGCTCGAGGCCAATGAGGCCATGCTCAAGCTGGCGCGCCTGCACGGTCACGCCCAAGGCATCGATGTGCCGCAGATCGTGGTGTTCGAGCGCGCCTTCCACGGCCGCTCGCTGGCCACCCTGTCGGCCACCGGCAACGCCAGGGTGCAGAAGGGGTTCGAACCGCTGGTGGAGGGCTTCATCCGCCTGCCGTTCAACGACCTGGCTGCCCTGCAGGCGCTGGCCGTCCGCGATGCGGCGGCTCCACGCATCAGCGCCGTGCTGCTCGAACCCGTTCAGGGCGAAGGCGGCATCACGGCCGCCACACCGGAATTTCTGCAGGGTGTGCGCAGCCTGTGCACGCAGCACGGCTGGCTGATGATGCTCGACGAGATCCAGTGCGGCATCGGCCGCACCGGGCGCTGGTTTGCCCACCAGTGGGCCGGCATCCGGCCGGACGTGATGAGCCTGGCCAAGGGGCTGGCCTCGGGCGTGCCGGTGGGCGCCGTGCTGGCCGACGGCCCGGCTGCCGGCCTGTTCACGCCGGGCAGCCACGGCACCACCTTCGGTGGCAATCCGCTGGCCATGCGGGCGGCCCTGACCACGCTGGAAGTGATGGCGCGGGACGGTCTGGTGGCCCATGCCGGCGCGCTGGGCGAGAAGCTCAAAGCCAGCCTGACGGCGGCACTGGCCGGCACCCCCGGTTTCGTGGAGGTGCGCGGCCGCGGCCTGATGCTGGGCATCGTGCTGGACCGCCCAGCCGGCGCGCTGGTGAAGCAGGCGCTGGATGCCGGGCTGGTCATCAACGTGACGGCCGACGCGGTCGTACGGCTGCTGCCTGCGCTGATCTTCACCGAAGCCGAGGCCGACGAGCTGGTCCAGCGGCTGGTGCCGCTGATCCGGGCATTCCTGCAGGCGCCAGCCTCATGAGCACGGGGCTGCACACGCCATGGGACGGCCTCTCCCCTTCACAGACACCACTCGCCGTTCCTGTCGATCAGTCCCTGCCTCGCTGACCACTCATCACCCTGTTGATCGGTCCCTGCCCCACCGCCGGCCTTTTCACGGACCATGATCCACGGCCGCCGGCCCGATGAACAGGGAGTCCAGCGTTACCGCTTCAGCGTTTTCCCATCAGACTTTTCCATCGGGCTGCAGCAGGTCCCCACGCGCTGCTGCAGCCACCACCAGCCAGGTCCATCATGAACAAGCCACCCATCAAGCACTTCCTGAAATTCGACGACTTCACCGGCGAGGAAATCGAATACCTGCTCAAGCGGGCCGATTTCATCAAGAAACGCTTCAAGAACTACGAAACCTGGCACCCGCTGCAGGACCGTTCGCTGGTGATGATCTTCGAGAAAGCCTCCACCCGCACCCGCCTGTCCTTCGAGGCCGGCATGCTGCAGCTGGGGGGTGCTGCCATCTACATGAACACGCGCGACTCGCAGCTGGGCCGCGGCGAACCGGTAGAAGATGCTGCCAAGGTGATCTCGCGCATGTGCGACATCATCATGATGCGCACCTTCGAGCAGTCGATCATCGAACGCTTTGCGGCCGCCTCGCGGGTGCCGGTGATCAACGGGCTGACCAACGAGTTTCACCCCTGCCAGATCCTGGCCGACATCTTCACCTTCCTCGAACACCGCGGCCCCATTCGCGGCCGGACGGTGGCCTGGGTGGGCGATGCCAACAACATGAGCTATACGTGGGTGCAGGCCGCCCGGCTGCTGGACTTCCAGGTGCACATTTCCACGCCACCCGGCTATGCGCTGGACATGTCTCGCATCAGCGAGGCCGAACAGAAGCACCTGCGCCATTTCGAAGACCCGCGCGAGGCCTGTCGCGGTGCCGATCTGGTCACCACCGACGTGTGGACCAGCATGGGCTACGAGGCCGAGAACGAGGCCCGGGCCGCCGCCTTTGCGAACTTCTGCGTCGATGAGCAGATGATGGCCCTGGCCAACCCCGATGCCGTGTTCATGCACTGCCTGCCGGCGCACCGGGGCGAGGAAGTGACGGCCGGCGTGATCGACGGCCCGCAGTCGGTGGTGTGGGACGAGGCCGAGAACCGCCTGCACGTGCAGAAGGCCCTGCTGGAGTATCTGGTCATCGGCCGCGTGCCGACCTGATGCCCCGTCCCACGTTGCTGCCATGTCGCCGCTGCCTGCCGGCATGCCCGGGGGCGTCGCGGGAACGAATGAGTCCATGGCGCGCGCAAAACCACGCGGTGCCATGGGCATCCGGGCGCTGGGTCAGACCTTCTGGCCCAGCTGGCGAACCACCTCGTCGGTGGTCCACAGGTCGTTGGCCACCAGGCGGTAATTGACGAGCGCGGCCAGATAGCCATCGCCCTCCGGCAGTTTCGGGCCGGCGGTGGCGTCCTTCACCACCGTCACCTCGAAGCCCTGCTCGATGAACTCGCGCAGGTGCGACTCGACGCACAGGTTGGCGGCCATGCCCGCCAGCAGGATCTGGTCCACCTTCTGCTTGCGCAGCTGCAGCGTCACATCGTTGCTTTCCGGGCCGAAAATCTTGTGCGGCGAGGCAATGATGGTCTTGCCATCGAAGATGTAGGGTTTGTATTCGGGCATGAAGTCGGCTCCCGAGCCCTCGAAGCCTTTCATGTCATAGGCGCTGGGTCGCGCAAACATGCCACTGTCGTGCATGAAGTGCTCGCCCGGGCCACCGAATTCCCACTGGTGATCGGTGGGATAGTAGTAGTGTGGCGACACTACCACGGGGATGCCGGCGCCCTTGGCCGCCTTGAAGAGGCGCAGCAGATTTGGCACCGTATTGTTTTGCTTGACGCTTTCGCCCACGGCGCCCCAGGCGATGCCTTTCGGGCTCAGGAAATCGATCTGGGGATCGATGACCACCAGCGCCACGCGCTCTGGATCGAGCTTCATGCCCTTGCGTGGCATGCCGTAACTGGACGGCTCGGCATACGGATTGGCTGGCGCCGCCCCCTTGCCCGCGGCATTTCTGCCAGCGGCTTCGGCATTGCCTGCACCGCCCAGCGCCATGGCGCCCAGCGCGGCAACCGCCGCAACGGCTTTGGCATCATGCCCCAGAAACTGGCGGCGGCCCTGGTCGACGGTGTGATCTTTGTGGTTATTGCACATGGTTTCCAAATGAAGAGGAGAAGGTTTCTGGCCGAATCATCCGCGCAGCATGCTGCAATACCACCTGCCCGGTGCCAGTGACGACATCGTCGCCGAATGCACGCAAGGCCGGTTGACACATCATCCCGTCTTTTTACCCGGATGATGGCCGTGCGATGGACGGTCCACCGCTGGCACCTTTCAGGCGACCATTCGTCGGCCCGAGGCGTTCCCTGCCGTATGCTGCGTCGTGTGCTGACGGGACAAAAGGACCCGGACAGGGCGGCTGGCCTGCATCAATCTGTTTCTGTCATCGGCCCACCGGGATGCACCGCGGCGCCCGTGCTGATATCTTTCCCTGGTCGTCACCCCTTCAGCCTTCCGCGCCATGGATGCTCTCAGCCAGCTGTTCACGCACTTTCGCTTTCGCACCGACCTGTTCTTTCTGGGCCGGCTGTGCAATACCAGCACGCATGCCGAATCCGAAAAGGGGTACCTGCACCTGGTCCGCGAAGGGCGATGCCTGTTGCAGATTCCCGACACGCCCCCCATCCGCATCGAGGAACCCACGCTGATCTTCATGTCGGGGCACATGCAGCACACCATGACCCCGCTCGACACCGGCGGACTGGATGTGTTTTGCATCAGCTTCGACTTTGGCAGCGGCGTGCGCAATCCGCTTACCCACACCCTGAAGCGTCCGGTACTGCTGCAGCTCAACAGCAACCCCGACCTGCTGGCGGTGGCCAACCGGATTTTCACCGAAACGGCCGAACGGCACTGCGGCTACCAGATGGCCGTGCACCATCTCTCGGCCTATTTCACCATTCAGGCGGTACGCTGCAGCCTGCGGCTGCGGCATCTGGATACCGGCCTGCTGCGCGGGCTGGCCGACCGGCAGATCGGACTGGCGCTGTCGCACATGCATCAGGATCCGGCTGCGCCGTGGCAGCTGGACACCCTGGCCGAACGGGCGCACATGTCCCGCACGCGCTTTGCGCTGCGCTTCAGGGAGACGGTGGGCGTATCGCCCATGGATTATCTGGCTACCTGGCGCATCTCGCTGGCCCAGAGCCTGCTGCTTCAGGGTGTTCCGGTGGCGCTGGTGGCAGAGCGGACCGGCTACAGCCACAATGCCGCACTGACCCGGGCCTTCACCCGTATCGTCGGCCAGACGCCCACGGCGTGGCTGACCCAACAGCGGGAACAGATGAAGGCCGCGGAGGAAGCCATGGACGCAGAGGCCGCAGAACAGACAATGATTGCAAAACAGGCGACCAGCGCCGAACGGGCAGCGGCCGGTTCCGGCGCATGGCTGAACGATCAGGGGACCGGGATCTGAACCGGTCCCAGGGACTGATCAGCGGCACAGATGCAGGCGCACGCCGGGCCGGGTGTTGATGACGGACGGGTTGCTCTTGACCGTGGTGGAGGCCTCGGGCACCGGCACGGGCTGATGGCGCGGAATGGCACGGCGCACTGCTTCCAGATTGGGCAGCAGCGCCACGGCACGATAGGAGCCCGACAGCAGCAGGTTGAGCTTGCGCAGCGGCGACAGGCCGTCGGCACCGGCACCGATCTGCTGGTCGAGCTGACCGAGCAGCTGGCTGGCCAGCGGCACTTCCAGCACCTGCATCAGCACCTGACGTAGGCAGCGGTGGTAGGCCACGCACTCATCGAACAGCGGCGACTCCGGCAGCGGCTGGAAGCCGTAGCGCGGCATCAGTTCGCGCACTTCCCGGTCGATGGTGGGCTGGTCGGGTTCGAGCAGCGCCAGCACTTCGGAAGCCACCGATTTTTCGACCTGCCCAGTGAGTTCGCTGATCTGCATCAGCACGTCCGGGTAGTTGCGATTGGGAACGCGACGGATGCCGTCCAGAATCAGGAACAGCTCGTCACGACGCATGCGCAGTTTGCCGCGCATGCCAACGTGCCGGCACAGCCGTCGCTGAAAATCCGTGTCGATCAAAACATCGGTCGTGTTGATGTTTTCGAGCAGCCACAAATGCTCGCGCGCATCGGCAACCACACGGCTCATGGTTTTGACCACCGCAATGTCCAGGTCCCGCAGGAGACGCTCGGCAGCCGCTTGGGTAATGGTGTATCTCGACATCGAACATGCCTCGTTTCGATCCAGCCCTCATGATCGGCGCTGCGGCCTGCCGGCCCGGTGCAGGTTTGATGCCCGGACTGCAAATGCGGATCAGCGGCAAGCGGGGCGTTTGCTTTGTACGACAGAACGTGGCATGCGTGCCGAATGGGGTGTGGGAGCGCTGCTGTACATGGGGGCGGCACGTAGCTGTTTTTGCGGGGTTTTTTGGGCAGAAACGCTGCGATGGGATTGTGGTGGCGTAGAGACGGAGGTGTTGCGTTTTATACAGGGCGTGGGGCGGGCCGTGGCTCGATGGAAACAGCCTGCAGGTGAAGCTGCACGGGAGACGGTGTGCTCACGGCACACGGAAGACGGCTTTCGGGCGGGGCGGCACGGGGTACGGGAGGTTCATGCGGCTCCTGCGCTCAATCGTTTTTTGGAGCCCACG
>ERZ772971.878-NODE-878-length-18095-cov-11.778326_pt1 | contig 18095 bp, 10 predicted proteins | sample MGYA00511943_ERZ772971 | MGnify/ENA primary metagenome ERZ772971 (study PRJEB29015, sample SAMEA2737929) | human oral metagenome | biome: human oral; feature: human-associated habitat; material: dental | place: China | collected 2144 ... | reverse complement strand
ATCCCCGACTTTTCACGTTGTTCAGGCTTGCCAACGCCCTCGAGCTCCCCGTCGAGGATCTCCTCCTTGCCGCCTCCGAGACGTTCCAAGAGCAAGTGGAGGCGGGCGAAACCCTTTAGCCCGCGGCGGACGCCCCGATGCGGGGGCGGCCGCTCAGGGCTTCCTTCGAGTTGCGCAGGTTTTCCGAATCTCGCAAAACCTTCGTCGACCTCCCCGATGACGGGGCTGCGATCGGCTCGGTCTCGTCGCGCCTCGGCCGTCTCGGCTTTGTTGCGGGGCGATTGCCGAATTGCCCCCGAACAAAGCGGACGTCGGCTTGACCTCGTTGCCGGAGGCGGCGGTTGAGGCCGGTCGCTGTCGCCCAAACCGGTCGCCAGCTGGGCTTTGATGTGCCTCGGCGCATACTTGCTGGCTCGGTGTGCCGACGATAATGGGCATGAGCCGAAAACGCGCCTATTTGCGGTGGCTGTGCACTTCGTATTTAGCTGTGCGCTCGGCGTTCTTTTATCGGTTGAATACGCCGATTTAATATGTGACTATGGCATGCCTTTTCTGATTCTTGCCGAAACTTGTTTGTCAATGAATGACGTTTCTCGAAGATGTCCGAACCGACGGGAGCGTGCGGGGTTTTCCGCGTCGATCCTCTTAGGAAAAGTCCGACGATCCGACGTAGCCGCATTGACGCCAGGCTTCGTAAACGGCGATCGACGCGGAATTGGCCAGATTCAGCGAGCGTAGGTGAGGCATCATGGGGATTCGCACGGCCGCCGTCACCGCCGGATGGGCGATGACGTCCGCGGGAAGCCCCGTCGGTTCGGGTCCGAAGAGAAAGGCGTCCGTTTCGCGGTAGGCGACGTCGGCAAAGCTGTTCGACGTGTGCCCGGTGAAGGCGAAAATGCGCGAATCCGGGAGCTCGCGAAGGAGCGCCTCGAAGTCGGCGTGGATTCGAAGGTCTGCGAGGTCGTGGTAATCCAATCCCGCACGCTTGAGGTGAGAGTCTTCGAAGGAGAAGCCCAAGGGTTCGACGAGGTGGAGCGTGGCTCCCGTGCATGCTGCAAGCCGAATCGCAGCCCCCGTGTTGCCGGGGATTCGCGGCTCGTAGAAGACGATGTGAAACACCAGCTCAGCGTACACGGGAAGGGGCGGGCACGGCTGCAATGGGCTCGCGCGGCCCGTCTTTGCCCGATCCTCGCCGCGGCTTGGCGAGGGCTGAGCGCGCTTCGTTTGGAATGTGTCGGACCCTCTGCCTATCCTATTTGTCGAACTAACGTTCAATAAGAGGTGTGGAGAAACATGAGAACTTCTGCGGCCTGCGCCCTCGGCGGAAGGGGTTTAAGCGCGGCGGAGCGGCTTGAGGCCGCTCGGCGTGCGCTTGTTTTGGCAGAGAGCGCAGCGGGGGTTTCTTCAGTCGCCGTTTTGCCGGGCAGGGCCTCGCATGGCGAGGCGGTGCTGGGCGCGCCGTCGGGTGGGGCGGCGCCGCGCGAGGCGCCGTCGGGCAGGGCCTGGTCTGGGGCTGCCTCGGATGCGGCGCGCTGGAGGGAGGCTTCGGGCGGCTGGGCGGTCCCCGAGTGTTTGGCCGAGATCCTCCCGCGAGGACTCGAGCCGGGAATGAGCGTCGGATTCTCCGGCAGCGTCCTCATGGGCCTCCTGCTCGCCGGAATCGCCAGCGGCTCGGGGGCGTGGAGCGTCTTCCTCGGAATGCCGGGCATGGGGTGGGACGCGGCCGGATCGCTGGGAGTCGATGCCTCTCGAACGGTTTGCGTGCCGAAGGTGGGGGATGCGGCGCGCACACAGGCGCTGACTGCCGCCGTCGACGGCTTCGACGTCGTGGTCGTCGGGTCTTCCATTCGCCTGGATGCGCGCGAGCGCCGTCTGCTTTCCAAGCGGGCAGCGGTGCGTGGGAGCCTTCTACTCGGGGAGGGATGGGATTGCCGCGATCGCGTCAGGGGAGAGGTCGTCGCGGTCGAAGGCGTCGACCGCGGCGTCGGGCATGTGCGGGCGCTCCTCGTGGAGGCGACTTCCGGACGGCGTCGCGTTCGGCTGCGGATCGGGGCGTGCGGATGGGCCCCGGCCCAGGCCTCCGACGGTGAAAAGAACGAAGCCGCCGGCCGCGCCCAAGGCGGGCTCTCGCTGGTGGAGGCGATTCCCTCATGATGCACGCATCTGTGGCGGTTCCCGACTGGCCGGTTGCGGCGGCGACGTCGGCGGGGCAGGTCGGCTCCGACGAACCGGCTGCTGTTTTGGGGGTCGGCGGCGTCGTATGCGCGAATGCCTGGGCGCGCAGGCTGGGGGTTCGGACGGGCATGCGCAAACGCGAGGCGCTGTCGATCTGCCCGGAGCTCGTCGTCGTTCAGCGCGACGTTCGCCGCGACGCCCTTCGGTTCGAATCGGTCCTGCAGGCCGTGGACGCGCATGTGGCCCACGTCGTGGTCGTCGAGCCGGGAAGGGTGATTTTTCCCGCCCGGGGCGCTGTGCGTGCGGCAGGGTCGATGGAGGCTCTGGCCGAGGCTCTCATTGGGCAGATCGCCGACGTCGCCGGCTGCGAGGCGCACGTAGGCTGTGGCGAGGGAACCCTCGCCGCCCTTCTGGCCGCCCAATCGGACGTTTTCCTCGACGTCGAAGGATCGGCGCAGTTCCTGAAGCGGACCAAGGTCGAGGGGACGCTCGTCGGCGTCGTTCCCTCGCGCAGAGCCGAGGCTCGGTCCTGCCTGGAGCTGCTGGCGACCCTCGGCGTGAGAACCGTCGGGGACTTGACGGATCTCGGGGCAGCCGCCATGGCGTCCCGTTTCGGGGAGATGGGGTCGCTTCTGTGGCAGTTGGCGCGAGGGAGAGACGTCCATCTGCCGGCGGAGGCTACGACGTCGCCGGGAATCGTGTGCACGCGGGTCTTCGAGCCGCCCCTCCAAAACGTCGAAGAAGCCGTATTCTCTGCCCGCGGCCTAGCCGAGGAGCTCGTGCAGGTCATGGGAGTGCGGACCGCCGCCTCCGGGAGGCTGCGCATCGACGCGGTTTTCGACGACGGCGAAGAGCTCTCGCGATCCTGGTCGGTCGGGGGCGGGGGCGCCCGCGACGTCGTCGATCGAGTTCGGTGGCAGCTCGGAGGATGGGCGGGCGGCGGACCCCTCGCGCGGCTCGAACTCAGGCTCGACGCCGCGTCGGCCGATGCGGCCCCCGAGCCCCTGTGGGGAGGAAGGTCGGCGGGAAACGAGCGAGCGGCGGCGGCCGTAGCCCGGATCCAGACGGTCCTCGGCGAGGAGTCGGTGAGGGTTCCCCGCAAGGTGGGAGGGCGCACGGCGGCGCGGCGCCACGCCGAAATCGCGTGGGGCGAGCACAGTTCGGACGACGGGCGCAGATCGGCTCTTCCGTGGCCGGGCGCCATACCCGAGCCGGGGCCTTCGCGCATCCATGTTGCGCCCGTCGACATTGGGCTCGACGGGCGATGCGGACACCGCTTGGCGGTCACGGGGGAGGCGGAGCTGACATGCGCAGGCGGCTGCGCCGATCCCGAACCCGGCCTGCTGCGATCGGCGAAAGGCTCGGCGACGATCCGCGATTACGCAGGGCCTTGGCCCATCGACGAGCGGTGGTGGGATCCCTCCGGACGCTCCAGACGCGCCTATCTCCAAATCGTCCTCGACGGGGCGGCCGCCCTCGTTTATTGCGAGGGCGGAACGTGGCATGAGGAGGGCCGGTATGAATAGACGCCTCTCCGTCGTTCGGCCGGGGGCCGCGAGGCATTCGCCTTCGGGGCGGCCGTTCGCCGAGCCCGAGGGTGCGGTTCCGTACGCGGAACTGCACGTCCACTCCGCTTACAGCTTTCTCGACGGGGCCAGCCTTCCCGCCGACCTCGTCGCTCGGGCCTGCGAATTGGAGCTGCAGGCTCTCGCCGTGACCGACCACGGCGGCTTTCCCGGCGTCGTCCAGCTTGCCTCCGCAGCCAGGACGGCCGGGCTGCCCGCCGTCATCGGAACCGAATTGACCCTTCTGTCCGAAGATAGAAGCGCCCAAGCCGATCCTCCCGGCGAGCACATCGTCCTCCTGGCTCGCGACCCCGAAGGCTACAGACGCCTTTCCCGGACGGTGGGGGAGGCGATGCTGGCGAGCGGGGAAAAGAACCGCGCTCGCTACGAGCTCGAAGACCTGGCGGCTGCCTCCGGCGGAAATTGGATGGTTCTCAGCGGCTGCCGAAAGGGAGGCGTCAGACGGGCCCTGGAGGGGTTGGAAGGGCAAGGGGCGGAGGGTTCCCGCGGCGGCCTCCGCCTGGAGGGCGCCGGAAGCCGCGAACGAGCCGATTGCCTTGGGATTGCCGGAAGCCCCGGGATCGCCGGGGGCCGCAGGAACAGCGGCTTCAATCCCGGAGCCTCGGCTTTTTCCGGGCCTTCTCCCGCTCTGTGGGACGTCGACGCCGCAGTCGAACAGGTGCGCCGCCTCGAATCACTTTTCGGCAAGGAGAACGTAGCGGTCGAACTGACGAACTCCGGAGCCCCGCTTGACCGCGAGCGCTGCCGCGCCCTCGTCGAAACGGCCGACCGGGCCGGCGTCCCCTACCTGGCCACAGGCAATGTGCACTATGCGCGCCCTCGGGACAGGGATGTCGCCGACGTCTTCGCCGCCACGAGGGCTCGAACCACCCTAGAAGAGATTGATCCCTTCCTTCCGGCCAACGGTTCGCACCTTCGGTCGGGGGAACAGATGCTCTCCCTGCACCGAGACCACCCCGAAGCGGTGGCTGAAGCCGCCAGGATCGGGGCCGAATGCGCTTTCGATCTGGCGCTCGTCGCCCCTGACCTTCCCGATTTTCCCGTTCCCGAAGGCCATACCGAAGCGAGCTGGCTGCGTTGCCTCACCCGCGAGCGCGCGCTCAAGCGTTACGGGCCGCGCTTGTCGAACCCGCGGGCGTGGGAGGTGATCGACCACGAACTCGACGTCATCGTCGGCCTCGGCTTTCCCGGGTACTTCCTCATCGTCTGTGAAATCGTCGACTTTTGCCGCAGCCGGGGCATCTGGTGTCAGGGCAGAGGATCGTCGGCGAACTCGGCGGTCTGCTTCGCCTTGGGCATCACCGCCGTCGACGCCGTCCGCCACAAGATGCTCTTTGAACGGTTCCTTTCTCCGGGGCGTTCGGGTCCGCCGGACATCGACGTCGACATCGAATCTGACAGAAGGGAAGAGGTCATCCAACATGTCTATGAACGCTACGGAAGGAAATGCGCCGCGCAGGTCGCCAACACGATCTCTTATCGTCCGCGCTCGGCCATACACGACGCCGCAAAAGCCCTCGGATACGAGGAGGGGCAAGTCGAGGCGTGGCTGCGATCCGTCGAGCACAAGGTTCCTGCAAAAGCCGACGTCGGCGGGTCCGCAGGCTATGAGCCCGCGGGCTACGAGGCGGACGTGCCCGCCGCTGTGGCCGATCTTGCCTCGCGCATGCAGAGGCTTCCCCGCCACCTCGGCATCCACACGGGAGGGATGGTCCTGTGCGACCGTCCTGTGATCGACGTGTGCCCGGCGGGCTGGGCGCGAATGCCGGGACGCACCGTCCTTCAGTGGGACAAGGACGATTGCGCCGAAGCCGGGCTCGTCAAATTCGACCTTCTCGGGCTCGGAATGCTCACGGCTTTGCGAAAGTCGTACACGCAGCTGACCGACGCCGGAATCGCGGGAAGCGACGGGAATCCCCTCGGGCTTCACAACCTTCCCCAAGAAGACCCTCGCGTCTACGCCCTGCTCCAGGCTGCCGACACGGTCGGCGTCTTCCAGGTCGAATCGCGCGCCCAGATGGCCACTCTTCCGCGCCTGCGCCCCGAATGCTTCTACGACATCGTCATTGAGGTGGCCCTCATTCGCCCCGGCCCCATCCAGGGCGACGCCGTCAGCCCCTACCTCGCAAGGCGCCGGGGCCGAGAACCCGTCACGTACCCGCATCCCTTGACCAAGCCGGCCCTGGAAAAAACCCTCGGAGTCCCGCTCTTCCAGGAACAGCTCATGCAAATAGCGATCGACGTCGCCGGGTTCACCCCGGCCCAGGCCGATCGGCTGCGCAAAGCGATGGGCGCGAAACGCTCGCACGAACGCATGTCCGAGCTCAAAAGCGAGCTGTATTCCGGGATGGCCTCCAAGGGCGTGCCCCCGGGCGTCCGCGAGGAAATCTATGACAAGCTCGACGCCTTTGCAGAATTCGGCTTCCCGGAGTCCCACTCCTTTTCCTTCGCCTACCTCGTCTACGCCTCGGCATGGCTCAAAGTCCACTTTCCCGAGCACTTTTACGCCGGCATACTGGCGGCCCAGCCCATGGGCTTCTACTCTCCCCAGAGCCTCGTGGCCGACGCCAGGCGCCACGGCGTGCACGTGGCCTCCCCGTGCGTCGTGCGTTCGCTAGGCGAGGCGAGCGTGAGGAAACGCGGCGCCGCAGAGCGCGACGTCGCAAAATGCGGGGGAGAACGAGCCAAAACGGAATGCGATGAACCCGAGTGCGGCGACGGCGCCGCGGCTTCTACGCGGCTCGTCGATCCCCATGGGGACCTGGAAGTGCGCCTCGGCCTCGATTCCGTTCGGGGCCTCGGCGCCGCAGCGGTTTCCAGGATTCTGAAGGCCCGCCAGGGTGCGCCTTTCACGGATGCGGCGGACATGGCCAGACGCGCCCGGCTGGGGCGCGGGCAGCTCGAGGCGCTCGCCGCCGCGGGGGCTCTGCAAGCGCTCGGAGTGGGCAGGCGCGAGGGAATATGGGCGGCTCAGGCCCTCGCCGACAAGACTGTTCAAGGAAAAGGCTGGTATCAGCCCACGCTTCCGGGAACCGAGAGCATCGGCACCGCCCCGGCCCTCGACGAAATGACCGAGCAGGAGGCCGCGATCGCGGACATTTCCAGCACCGGAGTTTCTGCGGGGTCCTATCCCACGCAATTCCTCCGCGGCGATCTGGCCGGCCGGGGGATCCTGAAAGTCTCCGATCTGGGGGAGGCGCCCGTCGGCAAACGAGTGCGCGTCGCGGGGGTGGTCACGCACCGCCAGCGTCCGTGGACGGCCACGGGAGTCACATTCATCTCCCTGGAGGACGAAACGGGAATCCTGAACGTCGTGTGCTCAACGGGGCTGTGGGACCGATACCGCCAGGTTGCAAGGCGCAGCCAGGGCCTCGTCGTCAGAGGGATGGTCGAACGCGGCGACGGCGCCATGAACTTCGTCGCCGACGCTCTGGAGCCGCTCGCCCTTCCGGTCCAGGCCAAGTCACGGGACTTCCGCTAGCCCACAAGTCCCGAAAGGCGGAGCTTTGCCGTAGACGAACGGCGGTGCCTGGCCGTAGACGGGAAACGGGGGCCTGCCCATAGAATTGTCCACATGTCGCTTATCAAGATCCTGTTCAAGGCAGCCCGCAAAGCGGGGCCCGCCGCGCTGCTCGCCGTCGTCCGGTACGGCCCCGAACTGCGGAAACTCGTCAAAGACAACCCCCGCGTCGTCGAATCGATGACCAAACGTTTCCGTGCCGTCGCCGGCGCGAAGGAAGGACCGTCCGACAAAAAGGGTCTGCATCGCCGCGTCGAGGTCCTCCACGAGCAGGTCACATACGTCTACGCCTCGGCCAACACGTCCGACGTCGCACGCCAAGCCGCGAAGTGGCGGGAAGAGCTCGAACGGATCGATCACGCGATTCCCATCGTCGAGTCGATGAGCAGGCGCGAGCAGTCGGCCGAGCGCAAGAAGCTGGTACGCAAACTCGACGGAATCTCCGCATCTGTGCTGGCCGCGACGGTCGAGGACGCCGTCGAGGACGCCCAGATCGTCGAAGAGGGCGACGAGGCGGCGGGCGCCGGCGATTCCAAGGACGGAAGAACCGGCGGTGCAGCCGGCGATGATGGCTCAGCCAAAAACGGCGGCTCCGCAAGGAATGACGGCTCGGCAGGGAGTGGCGGCCCGGCCGAAAAGGGCGGTGCGGAAGCAAACTGAGGCTCAGGCGCAAAGGGAGGCTCAACCGAAAACGGCAAATAGAGGCAAATAGAACGCAACAATGCGGAAGGGTGCAGCCCCTGGTGTGGGGATGCACCCTCTTGCTTGTGCGCGGAGGGGGACTTGAACCCCCACCCTCTATACGAGGACTAGCACCTCAAGCTAGCGCGTCTGCCTATTCCGCCACCCGCGCAGGTTGTTGATCGGAGCTTGTGGCTCCGAACAACGGATAAGAGATTATCATGCCTTTCTGCCCGAATCAAAGCGAAAAGAGTGGGTTTCATGTGCCCTCGATCACCGCGAATTCCTCCCCGGGTCAGTCGGCCGCTTAAGGCGCACGTTGCCATGTAGTCTTTGAGCCATGGAACCTGCAACCCTCCGCACGCCTAGGCTCGTGCTCTCCCCGGTCGAGGCGTCAGACGTCGACACGATTGCAGAACTCTGCCAGGACCCCGAGATTCAAAAATGGACGACGGTTCCCTCACCCTATACGCGCGAGTCCGCCGAGTTCTTCGTTGAGAGCGTGGCCAAACCGGGCTGGCAGGGGCATTCGCCCAATTGGGCGATTCGCCTCGCCGAAGGAGGCCATTTGACAGACGACGCCTCCGCAGCCGAACGCCAACCCGAGGTCGAACGCCCTCCGTTGATCGGAATAATCGGCATAAGGTCCGATTCCGTGGTCGGGGAAGTGGGCTTCTGGATGTCGCCGCAAGAAAGGGGAAGCGGCTATGCAGCCGAGGCTCTCAAGGCTGTGTGCGACTTCGCCTTCGAGGCAATGGGGTTGCAGGCGCTGGCGTGGCGGTGCGAGATACGCGACGGCGAGCCCAACTGGCCGTCCATGCGCGTGGCCTGGAAAGCCGGTTTCACCCTCGAAGGGGTGTCCCGGGGCATGCTGTCGAACAAGGGCAAGGCTTTCGACGTTGTGATCGGATCCCTCCTGCCGGGCGATTCCCGCGAACCTAAGGGGCCATGGACCGGCCCCGCGAAACGGCGTCCCGGCTTCGGGGATCCGAACCGCCCTGAGGATCTCGTCCGCCAGTTTCACGACGTTTACTCGCTGCCTGTCGTCGAAGACGGCCCCGACGCCGGCCGCGAGCGCGTGCACATGCGCCTGGCCCTCGTGGCCGAGGAATTCGCCGAGCTCGTGGGGGCGGTGTACGGCCGGGCCGCCCGCGAACGGATCGAAGCCGCTTTCGAAGAGGCGCGCAAGCTCGACGACGGCACGCGCGACACCGTCGAAACGGCCGACGCTTTGGGCGACATCGTCTACGTCGTCTACGGCATGGCGCTCGAACTCGGGATCCCCCTGAGCAGCGTTCTGGCCGAGATTCAAAGCTCGAACCTGTCCAAGCTCGGCGAGGACGGCAAGCCGGTTCTGCGCGAGGACGGCAAGGTGCTCAAGGGGCCCGACTACTGTCCGCCGGACATCCGCTCGGCCCTGGGCCTGGCCGAGCGGGACGAGTAGAATCGGGCGCCATGGCTGACCTGACCGCGGTCGCTGCGACCAACCTTGACAAAGCCCTCGCTTCCGAAGCCGGCAAGAGCGCCGCCGTCGTGGCACGCGACGGCATGCTCCGCCAGACTGTCATCGCCCTGCGCGAAGGCACCCGCCTCGGCGCCCACAACTCGCCTCCGGCCGCCTCGCTCCAGGTACTCGTCGGCAAGGTGCGGGTGGAGATAGGCGAGAGCCAGCAGGGCGTGTTCTCCGCCGGGGAGATATGGGTTCTCACCCACGAACGGCACTCTGTGCTCGCGTTGGAAGACGCCGTCTTTCTTCTGACCACCGTCACGTCGACGGGCGAGGGCTCCCACTCTTGAAAGCCGGAGTTCCGGTCGCATTTTGACAGTCGAAGCTCGGCAGCAGGACGTCGGAACCGGCGACATCGACACGTCGGCCTTCGACGTCGTTGCGCCCGCCGGCCGCGAATCGTTCCAGCCCCAAATGCTGCGGGCATAAAATCGGGGCCCGCCTCGACAGAAGGCGGGCCCCGATCGGCTGTCACGCCGATGGGCGGTCCCGATTGAGGAATCCGTGCAGGTAAGGGAGGTGATGCCTGCACGGCCCTATTGGCCAATCGGTCCCGACCCTTGCCTCTTCGGGCCCGTCACGTAAAAGCCCTCGAAGGCTGCCGCTCGCGTTTTCCGCATTTGCATGCGGCTTATCTAGGCGACAAACCAATGTTAACCTTTTCAACTACATAAAGAAAGAAGCATGCCCGAATATGGGGAGCAGGTCCCCGAATCTAGCCGCGCAAGGCCGAGGCCAGGAGTCTTGTTGAGAGGCTGAGTTCCTTGAGGTTGGGAGCGAAAGCGGGACGGGCCTCGGCGTGAAACCGCGGGAAGAGGCGTTTTTCTCCTGGCGAATTCGACTGAACGAGGCCGGAGAAGGCCATGGGCGAAGTCTGGGCGGCGTGAAAGCGGTCGGCCGCAAGCGGCGTTGCGGCTCCGAAAGCAGTTATTTACCTGATTGTCGATATAATAGTTTAGTTATAATACTCAACCGTAAAATGAGACGTCCTGATGAAGAATGCAATTCCGGTTATTTACCTAACTTTATCGTTATTTATTCCATCGGGAAACTCGATCGATCGATTATTCAGAAACATTTGACGTTTGATGATAGTGTGGTTTATAGTAGAAGACAGCTGAACATACATAGCTAGTTGACAGAGTGTAGCCAGTGCGTCGTTCGGGTGTCACTGGATGAGGAAATGGACGAGTCGAGCTGCGTTTTCTGACGTTTCGCGGGTCGATGCGAATGGTTTGTTGAAAGGAGGGGGACATGTCCATCCGTCGTCGGGCCTCCAGGGCCGTTTGCGCGATGTTGGCCGCTGCCGGCACCGTGCTCGCTCCAGACGTTGCGTCGGCTGCCGGAAACGGGCGCTACACTTCGACGTCGCCGGTCGAAGCGGCCAAAGGCCACTCGCCGGTGAAACCGAATGCCGCTGGGGCGGAACGCGGAGGCTCGGACCGCCTTCAAGGCTGGGGCAAACCCGCTTTCAACGACGATTTCGACGACGCCTCCCTGCCCAAGTGGAACGTGCGCGACAACTGGCGGCTCAATCAGGACAAAGCCGTAACGAGTAAACAGAATGTGGAGGTCTCCGACGGACGGCTGACGATTCGCACCAAGCGTCTGGCCAAGGCCGACGTTCGCGACGCCTCCCGTCGGTACTCCAGCGGTTACCTCGACACGGTCGGAAAGTTCTCGCAAAAATACGGACGTTTCGAAGTGCGCGCCAAACTTCCCACGGTCAAGAACAATTCCCGAGGCGTCTGGCCGGCTTTTTGGCTGCGTCCCGACGGCGGCCAGGGAAACGAAGGGGAAATCGACGTCTTCGAGGCCTACGGCACGCCCGACCAAGGCAACGCGGACGTCGATCCCTACGGTAGAAGCGAGGCCACCGCGCATGTCTATCAACCCAGCCGGCACGGAGGGCTGCAGGCTCCCGAAGGGCGAAAGAAGAAGAACGCGTGGACTCCCCAAAGCATCAATCTCAACGACGGAAAGTTCCATACATGGGCCGCGGAGTGGACGCCCGGCAGGATCGCCTTCTTCATCGACGGGCGGAAGTATCACGAAGTGACGAAGAAAACCTGGGGCTCGGCTACATGGAACAAGTTCTTCACAACCGACAAGTTCAATATTCGTCTCAACGTCCAGGTCGGCTCCCCCTATTGGGGGTTGCCTGAACCGGGGAAGACGGCAGATTCCACCGAATTCGTCGTCGACTACGTTCGGGCCTGGGCATACCGGGGCTAGTATTCACGCTTAGCCCCTTTCACGCAGGACTTCGCCGCTCGCACCGGGATACGCGCCCCCGGGCGGGCGGCGAAGTCCGTCTAGGCGCACAGAATCGATAAAATCTGGCCATGGATGACTTTGGATTACCCGATCTCACCGATGTCGACCCCGCTCGGCTCGAAGCCGATATACGCGAGAAGCTCGAGGGCCGTCGCGCGCTTTTGGAAGCGATCGCGTCGTCTCAGGCTCCGACAACCGTTGAGAACACGCTTCTTCCCTTTGAACTGGAAGCCCAACGTTTGGAAGAGGCCGTCGATGTGCTGCACACGTTTGCGGCCTCCGTCGGCGGCGACGAATGGCATGCCGTCGAGGCCAGGCTCAACCCCCTCATAGTCGAGCATGAAGACGACGTCTACCTCGACTCGCGGCTGTACGACCGTTTCAAGGCTCTGGGATCGGCCGAACTAGGCCCGGAAACGGCTTGGTGCGTGTCAGAGCACCTCAAGGCGTTTCGCGCCCACGGCTGCCACCTCGACGCAGTCGCCCAAGAGCGGCTGCGCACGATCAACAAGGAGGCGGCTGACCTGACGACCGAGTTCGGGCAGCTGGCGCTCAAAGCGCAGCTCGCCGGATCGGTCCCCTTGACCGAGGAGGAGGCCGAAGGCCTGAGCGAGTCCCAGAAGGCCGGTTTGGCGGCCGACGCCGAATCGAACCCGGAACTGGCTAAGGGCAAGCCCTGCCTCGTCGTCCTCCGCCTTCCCACTCAACAGCCCGTCCAATCAGCTCTTGCGCGCGCCGATGTTCGCGAACGGATCTTCGAGGCTTCGACGTCGCGGGGCGACGGAAGCGACCCTGCGACGGACACCCGCCGCATCGTCCTCGCGCTCGCGCGACTTCGAGCAGAAAAGGCCCAGATTCTCGGCTACTCCACCTACGCCCAGTATGTCGCCGCCCAGGAAACGGCCGGATCGACGCGGGCCATTCACAGCCTTCTCGAGCCGATGATCGAACCTGCCCAACGCAACGCCGAAGCCGAACATGAGGCGCTTGAAACATACGCCGAGGCGCCGGTCGCCCCGTCCGACTGGCTTTACTTCCGCGACGCGCTCGCCCGCGAGCAGTTCCAGCTGGACAACGAGGCGCTGGCACCCTACCTGGAGCTGACGAACGTCGTCGAAAGAGGCGTCTTCTACGCCGCGAACAGGCTTTACGGGCTGACGTTCTCTGCGAGGCCGGATCTGCACGGATACGCCGAGGGCGTCAAAATATGGGAGGTTCGCCGCGAGGACGGCGCTCTCGCAGGCCTTTTCCTGGGGGACTATTTCGCGCGCACCGGCAAGCGAGGCGGCGCCTGGATGCACACAATCCGGCAGGCTTCGCGGCGAGGGGGAGGATGCGTCGTCGTCTGCAACAATCTCAACGTCACGCGACCGCCCGAGGGAGAGCCTGCGCTGCTGACGTGGGACGAGGTCGAGACGGCCTTCCACGAATTCGGACACGCTCTGCACAGCTTGCTTTCCGACGTCGAATGGCCTTCCGCCGCCGGCGCAAACGTTCCGCGCGACTTCGTCGAGTATCCTTCGCAGGTCAACGAAATATGGGCCAGGCATCCGGAGGTGCTGGCGAACTACGCTCGGCATTTTGCCACGGGCGAGCCCATGCCGGAGGATTTGGCGGCCTCGCTGTCCGCCGCCGACGGCTTCGGCGCGGGGTTCCAAATGTCCGAAATGCTGCAGGCCGTATTTTTGGACCAAGCCTGGCACGACCGCACGCCCGCCGACCTTCCCGAAAGCCCCGACGACGTCGAAGAGTTCGAAAAGGCGACCCTCGAGAGGCTCGGTATCGCGAGCCCTTGGATACCTCCCCGGTACCGAAGCTGCTACTTCAACCACGTCTTCTCGGGCGGCTATTCCGCCGGTTACTACTCCTACCTGTGGAGTGAGGCCCTTGACGCCGACACGGCAGACTGGTTCCGGACGGTCGCCGCGAAAGACGGAGACGGCGGCCTCAACCGCGAGGCGGGGGCAAAGATGGCGGCTGAAGTGCTCAGCCGGGGAAATTCACGCAATCCGCTCGAGGGCTTCGAAAGGCTCCTTGGGCGCTCGGTCGACACCCGGGCGTTGCTGCGGCGCAAACGCCTGCTCTGAATCGCGTGCCGACGAAGGATTCGGGATGGCCCGGGCTTCCATTCGCCAAAGGGGCGGGGACGCCGTCTGCCAAGAGGCTCCTGGCTCGGGCTGCCAATCGTCAAAGGCGCCCAACCGTGAGCCGATGGGGCTGCGGTTGGGCGCCTTTTTACCGAGGAGGTCTGGACCGCCTCGGGTTGCCCGCTACGGGTGCGTGGCGGGGGTGTGCTTGCCGGAGCCGGTCCAGTTGCCGGTGAGCACGGCGGTGTCGGGCTGGGCGAAGGTGTGGGTCGCGTCGGCGTTGCCTCCGCTCAGCGAGTTCCTCAAGTGATAGACGTTGGCTCGGCGAATCGCGAAGGTGTCTTTCCCGTCGCCGTTCCAATCTCCGACCAGATAGGCGTCGCCCTTCCGTCCATATGTGAAGTCGGCGTCGGCGTCGCCTCCGGTCAGAGTGTTTTTGACGTAGATGTGATTGCCTCGCACGACGGCGACGCTGTCCTTGCCGTCGCCGTCGAAATCACCGGCCAGGAACGTATCGCCTTCGCGTCCATAGGTCAGGACGGCGTCGGCGTCGCCTCCGGTCAGAGTGTTTTTGACGTAGATGTGATTGCCTCGCACGACGGCGACGCTGTCCTTGCCGTCGCCGTCGAAATCACCGGTCAAGACGGCGTCGTCCGCGCGTCCATAGGTGAAGGACTTGCCTTCGGTTGTGAAGGTCGTGCCTTGTCGGGTAATGAAGCCGTCCTTGCCCTTCCCGGTGAAGTCGCCGGCGTAGGGGGTGCCTTTGCCGATAGGCGTGGCAGGCTGGGCCGAGTCGGCGGTCCAATCGGTGTAGGTGGTGACCGTCGATCCGCCGGGATCGGCTGTCGGGGACGGGCTCGGCTTAGGCGAGTCCGTGGGGGTCGGACTTGGCTGGGCGGTCGTCGGCGTCGGCTTGGGCGACTCGGTCGGCGAGGCCGTGGGGGTCGGCTTGGGCGACTCGGTCGGCGAGGCCGTCGGCGTCGGGTTCGCGTCGGTGAGCGAACGGACGACAAAGGGCGGGGTCTCGTAACGTTCAGAGGCGTCCTTCGAGTTTTGAGGGTGGCCGGTGCCCTTGGTCACGAGCACGGACATGACGTAACGACCGTCGTCGGCCATCTGCAGCTTGCCGCCTTTCTTGATCCTTCCGTCCCAGGAGAACGTCTGGAAGCTCTTGTCCGCGCCGACGCCGTCGTTGTCGTACACCTGATGCACCGGGACCGACTGGCCCTGCTTTTTGCCGTCGGGGCCTACGGCATTGACGTATATTTTCATGTTCTTGACGGGAGTCTCCACATGCAGACGGACTCTCGGGACGTCGTAGCCCTTCATGGAATACACGTGGTCCTTTTCGGTCACTTCCGTATACTGTGCGTTGTCGTCTGCGCAGTCAGAGGCCACAACGCGGCCGTTCGGGCACGAGGAGACCCTCACGAGCGAGGGCGAGACGTTGTACTTGTCCTCGGGCTTGCGGCCTACGAAGCTGAGGGTCTGACTGTCGTAGAGATCGCCGTACGTCCATTTCGAACTGATCGCCTCCCTCGATTCGTAGTCTCCGTTGAGCCCGGCGAAGGGAATCCGCTGAATGCGCCCGGCGTCGTCCTTCAACGTGATGTAGCCGCCGTACATCGTGATGTAGGGGAGCTTCGTCTCCACCGCTGTTCCCGTTGCGTAGGAACTGTAGCTGCTGGGCGGGGTGACGGTTGCCTTCACCGTTCGCGTCGAATGGGCGGGAACCGTCACCTTGTCCGCAGAAAACGTGACTTTGGTGTTCAGCCCCGGCGCATACTGGAGAAGGGTGTTCGGCCCGTACGTTCCCGCGGCATTCAGGTTGGAGCCGAGGGTGTACGTCTTCTCCTTGTTGGAATGGTTTGTGATCGTCAGATCGGTTGGATTGTTCGAATCTGTGTCGCCCAGGGAAATCTTCGACGGGGTCACAGTGGAGACTCGCTTTTCCTTCCCGGGGGCGGCATAGGAATTCGCCTGGGAAACGGCGGCAGGAATGTCGATGAGACCCGCGCCCTGGTGTTGGACGGGCTCTTGAATCCGCGCCTGCGAGGGGAATCCGCGCTGTATCGGGTAGGAAAGGAGAACGGGGTCGGCCGTGTTTTGGAGCACAGCCTTCACTGCATCGGGGGAGGCCGACGGATTGGACTCGAGCACCAGCGCGGCTGCTCCCGCAGTGTGCGGAGCGGCCATCGAAGTTCCCGAGAGTTCGGCGTAGCCCTTCTTTGCGGTCTGTTTGTCCAGGGGATAGGCGGACGTGATCTCCCCGCCGGGGGCAAGGACGTCCGGTTTGAGCTTGAGGTCGGCCGTCATTCCCCACGCCGAGAAGGTGGAGACCATCGTGGCCGTGTCTGGGTCGACGATCGGCTCTTGCTTGTCCGTCCAGTTGATCACAGGGCTGTTTCCTGCGCTCTTCGCTACGAGCCCTTCGAGCTTTTCGCCCTGCTCCTTGGTGATCGTGCCGACCGGGAGATCGGTCGTTGGATGAATCGAGGCCCTGACGACGCCGTCTTCATTGTTGTAGATCAACAGGCCGACGGCGCCGTCGGCCTGAGCCGCGGCGGCCTTTTCGGCAAAGGTGGAATCGCCTCTGGCAACCAGCGCCACCTTTCCTTCGAAAGGCTTCCCGGGAAGGTCGACCGCTCCGGTCTTCTGGCCGTCGGGGTATGCGGCGAGCTGGGCGCTTCCAGTCGTCGGAGGGACGGCGGCGCCGTCAACGGGCATGTATGTGTAGGAGGCGCCGTCGGCCGTCGTGAAGGTCGACAGAAGCAAGCCGTTGTTGTCCACCGACCCTACGGCGATGGCCTTTGGGGACACCGCCGGGGCGCTGCCCGAGAACGCGCCGTGGTCGCCTTCGTTCCCCTGGGACACGGTAACGACCACGCCGGAATTGACGAGGGCGTCTGCGGCGACGGCGGTGGGATACTCCGGCCATGTCACGTAAGGCGCGCCAATCGACATGTTGACGACGTTCATGCCGTCCCTCGAGGCGCGCTCCATCGCGGTGAGCATGACGCCCGTGTCGGTTGCGCCGTCGCACCCGAAAACCCTGTACGCGCCCAGGAGCGCGTTCGGCGCGACGCCGCGGAAATTGCTCGTCGGGTCGTTGCCCGCCGCGATGCCCGCGACGTGGGTTCCGTGGCCGTGGCAGTCGTTGGGGACCGAGTCGGGGACGGCATTGGGATCGTAGGCGTCGGAATTGATGTCCGAATTGTACCTGTCTCCGACGAAGTCGTATCCGGCGACGACTTTGGACGTGGGGAAGGTCGCCGATCCGGGCACGCCCGATCCGCCGAAGGCGGGGTGGTCGATGTCGATGCCGGTGTCGATGATTCCGATTTTCATCCCTTTGCCCGTAAGGCCCAACTCCTTGTGCGCGTAGGGGACGCCGGTCATTGCGCCGGCCCTTCGCACCTGCGGGAGAACCTTGGACTTTTGGTTCTTCGGCATCGCTACGCTGAGAACGGGGAAGACGGCTTTGACGTTAGAGGCCTTGACGACTTCTTCGAGCCCCGCCTTGTCGGTTTTGACAACCACGCCGTTCCACAGGCGCGAATGCTTCTCGGTCACTTGCACTCGCGACGAAACGTCCGAGCCGAAAGTCTTTTGCTGGGAAGAGATCGCCTGCGGCGACCCTCCCGATATCGTCGGCTTCGATGCCAGCTGCACGAACCATTTTCCTGTGAATCCCGGCGTGCTTTCCGCTTTCTTTTGGAGGCCGTTCGGGTCCAAAGGCGTGGGAGGAGTTTTGGGGGGATCGGCGTGGATCGGAGAGGCGACGACGCCGATCGCGATCCCGATGGCGCTGAAAAACGCAAGCGAGCGTCCGCGCCAATGAGAGTGTTTCATGGATATTTCCCTTCATTTCTAGGTCCTGTTGGTGAGTCAGGCTACCCAGAGTCAATTATCTGTGCGATTGGTTCCGGAATCAACGGTTAATTTCATGTAAGTTGCCGTGGCCTCAAATTTGAGGCCACGGCAACTCGTTATATATTGATTTGTCTTCTACTATTCTATTGCCTTAATTCAGTAATGTTGCGCCTAATTTTTCCTTTCTTATTTGCGGGCGTGCTGCGATGTTTTCGCGGATCCGGCTGGAGAGGTTGCTGTGGGACGCTGCGATCCCGACGGCGACGGGGCGGGCTGCCCCGTCGGTTTGGCGGACGATGTCGGTTTGGCCGTTGGGCTTGGCGTCGGCGAGGCTGTCTGGCCGGGGGAGGCGGTTGGGCTCGGCGTCGGCGATGCCGTTGAGCTTGGCG
>ERZ772971.876-NODE-876-length-18159-cov-3.747846_pt1 | contig 18159 bp, 16 predicted proteins | sample MGYA00511943_ERZ772971 | MGnify/ENA primary metagenome ERZ772971 (study PRJEB29015, sample SAMEA2737929) | human oral metagenome | biome: human oral; feature: human-associated habitat; material: dental | place: China | collected 2144 ... | reverse complement strand
AACAATACACTTGTTTTTGAGAACCACATCAAGAAGATTAAGGGGAAGCACCCCAATCTGCAAAAGATAGATGCTCATACGCTGAGAATTGTAACTACAGAGACAGTAGATAGCAAAAAGAAATACCCTGAGCAGATTGAGATAGTAACAAGAAAGTAAAAATTGAACAGAAATAATTGTTGATTAGAAAATGTTGTATTATCTATTAGAAAACTTTGAAAAATACTACGACTTTCCGGGGTCGGGACTTTATAAATACTTGTCATTTCGTGCAGGCTTGGCATTAATGCTTTCGCTGCTGATTTCTACAATCTATGGGAAGCGTATCATTTGCTTATTGCAACGCAAGCAGATAGGCGAAACCGTACGCGACTTAGGCCTCAGAGGGCAGAATGAAAAGGCAGGTACGCCTACGATGGGGGGGATTATCATTATTCTCGCTACGCTTATCCCAGTGTTGCTTTTGGCAAAATTGGACAATGTCTATACGCTTTTGCTTCTTATTACAACAGTTTGGATGGGTGCGATAGGCTTTTTAGATGATTATATTAAAACTTTCCGCAAAAACAAAGATGGGCTCAAAGGCAGATTTAAGATTTTGGGACAAGTAGGTTTAGGTATCATTGTAGGAGCTACTCTTTATTTTAATGAGAATGTAACAATTAAAAGTGAGAAGACAGGAATAGGAAGGGTTCGGACAGAGCTGGTTTCTCAAGGTGTTGAAAATGCGGTTCCAGAGGTGAAGTCGACTAAGACGACCATTCCTTTTGTGAAGAATAATGAGTTTGACTATGCAAGCTTGATTTCTTGGGCAGGAGAGAATTACCAGCACTATGTGTGGTTGGTTTTTATCCCTATTGTTATCTTGATTGTTACTGCTGTTTCTAACGGAGCTAATTTGACAGATGGGATTGATGGTTTAGCTGCGGGAACCTCGGCCATTATTGTGCTGACCTTAGGGATTTTTGCGTGGATTTCGGGGAATATTATCTTTTCGGAGTATTTGAATATTATGTACATTCCCAGAGTAGGGGAGATGACAGTTTTCATAGCGGCTTTTGCAGGTGCTTTGGTGGGATTTCTGTGGTATAACACTTACCCTGCCCAAGTTTTTATGGGTGATACGGGGAGTCTTACAATAGGAGGCATCATTGCAGTGATAGCTATTGCTGTGCGCAAAGAACTGTTGATTCCTGTGCTTTGTGGTATCTTTTTGATTGAGAACCTTTCGGTAATTCTGCAAGTAGCTTATTTTAAATACACAAAACGCAAATATGGCGAGGGTAGGCGTATTTTTTTGATGTCTCCTTTGCATCATCATTACCAGAAAAAGGGCTACCACGAGAGCAAGATAGTGATGCGCTTTTTGATTGTAGGGATTTTCTTAGCAGTTATCAGCATTGTAACGCTGAAGATTAGGTAATGCTCTTGCTTGAGTGTAAATCTAATCGTTAATCATTTTGATGAGATTTTCGTTGAACCATTTGTATCGGTTGATAATCATAATGTGAGTGCCGTTGTTTACTACAACGGCATTTTTTATATATTGAATAGGGAAGACGGGGTCTTTGCTCCCGTGGATGTGAAGGGTGCGAGCGAGGGGCTCTTTTTGTTGCCAGTTTACAATGCGGTCGATAGACCAATCGAGGTAGGCCGGAGAGCGCATCCCGATGTATTTTTCGTAGAGGGCAAGACGTTTGCTTACGATTTCTGAGAAAGAAAAGCGTTTCCAGAATTCTAAGTCGGAGATAGTACGGGTAGGAAGGAGCTTATGCAGATGAGAGTAACGCGCTAGAAGCATCTTTTTTGGGAGTTCGTATTGTGTTTTTACGCTAGAAATGACAATAAGCTTCTGATAATCCTCTTTTAATTTGGCTATTTCTTGGACAATGATTCCGCCAAAAGAGACCCCTAAAAGGATAGGGGAGGGGGCAGTAATAGCAGTGCTAAGGCGTTCGGCATAATGAGTTAATGATTCTTCTTTTTCAGGAGTTATCCAATCTAATAGCTGTACTTGCCAATCTGCAGGAAATTGCAACCGTTCAAAAATCTTAGGGCTGGCGGCCATTCCAGGCATTAAGTAAATCGTAGGCTTGTCTTTTTTATCCATTTATTATTGCTTTTTTACGAAAAATAAGTATCTTTGCGCCGAATTTAACGAATAGGAAAGTAGTAGATATTTCCTAATTGTTAGGAATTAAGGACAGACAAAATTACAACAATTTTTGTAAATAGTCAATATTACTAATTAAAAAACGCGATAGAATGGAAGTTATTAATAGTGAGTTTTCTCGTCAGTATCAAGCGAAGCTCAATGGGGAGCTTGCTTTTGTAGACTATTCAATACAAGACCGGAAGATATTCTTCACTAAAACACTTATCCCAGAAGGTACGGATGAAGCTTTGACAGATGAGTTTTTCAAAGGGGTACTAGAATTGGTAGCCCAGAAAAAATACAAAGTGGTGCCTGTTTGTCCTTTGGCTATTTCATTTTTCAAGCGTAATAAAACGTATAAAGAGGTGCTCTCGGCAGGGATACGCATTTAAGAAAAGAAGCAATAAAAATGATATTATATGAAAGCTGTATTTTTAGACAGGAACACGCTCTCAGAGCGTATTGATGTAGATATCCCTAAAGGGGTAAACCAATGGGTAGCTTTCCAGAAAACTGCCCCCGACGAAGTAGTACAACGCCTTAAACCGGCCGACATAGCAATTGTAAACAAGGTGAAATTAGACGAAGCAACGCTACGCCAGTTGCCAAATCTAAAATTGATTCACCTTACAGCAACCGGAATGGACAATATTGACAAAGAGGCTGCCAAAGCCTTAGGAATTGAAGTCAAAAATGTAGCGGGCTATTCTACCGAGAGTGTTACAGAACACTTTTTTATGCTCCTTCTTTCGGCAATGCGTGCTTTGAAAACCTATCATAATAGTGTAGAAGACGGTACTTGGCAAAAAGATGGAAGATTTTGTTTGACAGAGCCGCCTGTGTTTGAACTACACAACAAAACGTTAGGTATTATAGGGGTAGGAAATATCGGAAAAGCGATAACCAAAGTAGCAGAAGCTTTCGGAATGAAAGTGCTCTGGGCAGAGCGTCAAGGGAAAGCACCACGCAATGAACAGTATACCGACTTTGATAAGGTATTAGCCCAAAGCGATATTATCTCTCTTAACTGCCCATTGACTCCTGAAACTAAACATTTGGTGAATGAAGCATTTGTCTCTAAGTTGCGCAAGAAGCCTTTGCTCATCAATATGGCACGAGGAGGTGTAGTAGACCCTCAAGCAGTGTATGAAGCTATTGAGAGCAATCGTATAATGGGCTTTGCTACTGACGTTTTTGAAAACGAACCTCCTTTGCCAAACGATCCTTTACTGAAAATAGCTGATCACCCTCGTGTGTTTTATACACCTCACATTGCTTGGGCAAGCGAATATGCTCAAGATAAGTTATGGAGAATTTTGAAACGACAAGTGGAAGAGTTCATTGTAAAATACAAATCAACGCATAAAGAGAATGAAAAAGCATAATTTTAGTGCAGGCCCTTCTATTTTGGCTCCCGAGGTGTTTGAAAAAGCATCTCAAGCTTTGTTAGATTTTGAAGGAACAGGACTATCGGTAGCCGAAATATCGCACCGCAGTGCAGCGTTTTTGCGTGTTATCCAGCGCGCACAAGCTTTGGTTTTGGAAATAGCAGGTCTAGACAACTCCTACGAGGTGTTGTTCTTGCAAGGGGGGGCAAGTATGCAGTTTTTGATGGTGCCCTATAATCTTCTTGAAACCAAAGCAGCTTACATTGATACCGGTACTTGGGCAAACAAAGCACAAAAAGAAGCTGCTCTCTTTGGCAAAGCTGAGGTCGTTGCCTCTTCAAAGGCGGAAGGGTATAAGTTTATCCCTAAAGGGGTAACAGTATCTGGGGACTTTGATTATCTTCACATTACTACCAATAACACTATTTATGGCACAGAGTTTCATACACTTCCCCAAACAACAGTGCCTTTAGTGGCCGATATGAGTTCCGATATCTTTTCACGGCCGTTAGATTATAGCCAATTTGGACTTATCTATGCAGGTTCTCAAAAGAACTTAGGAGCTTCAGGGTCTACCGTGGTAATAGTTAAGAAAGATCTTTTAGGTAAGGTGAGTCGCAAAATACCTTCAATGTTGGACTACCAGTTGCACATCAAGAGTGAGAGCTTGTACAACACCCCATCTACTTTTGCCATCTATGTCAATTTGTTAGTCTTAGAATGGCTACAAGCACAAGGAGGACTTCATGCAATGGAACAACACAACCGTGCAAAAGCCAATTTGCTCTACGGCGAGATAGATCGCAACCCTCTATTGGTAGGCTATGCAAACAAAGAAGATCGTTCGCTGATGAATGTAGTCTTTAACCTTACTGACGAAAGTACCAAGGAACGCTTAGATACCCTCTGCAAAGAGGCTAACATCAGTGGTATCCAAGGTCACCGAAGCGTAGGAGGCTACCGCGCTTCTATCTACAATGCTTTGCCGCTAGAAAGTGTACAAGTGTTGGTAGAGGTACTTAAAGAGTTTGAACGTACTGCTTAGAAAACTATTTCTTTAACAAAAGTCGTTAGTTACTTTAGGGTAGCTAACGACTTTTTTTATGTAAAAGGAGGTGTTTTTAATAGAATGTTGTATATTTGCACGCTTTTTCTTGGTATTATGATGTTTTTCTTAAGAAAAATGTATTGTTATTAGAAATGCTTCAAATGATAAAATTCTGCGAGAAAAGGCTACTAAGGTATATAGTAATTAATAACCCCCAATAATATGCTAAATTTTTTTAAAGGTGCCCTCTTGCTATTTGTGGCGGCAACCCTCACTCAGTGCAAAAAAGATGAGGAGAAAACACCAACTCAAACTACAGATAATACTACATCTAATGCTACCCCAAAAAACTTCCAGCTTGAGAAAACTGAATTAGGTGTGAAAGTAGGACAGACAGCAACCGTGAAACTTCTCAATGGCAAAGGGCCTTATAAATTGGAAGACAATTCCCCTTATGCCGAATTGCTCCTTAATGGTGACAATCTTACTGTGAAAGCCAAAAACTTTCCCGCGCGATTCAGTTTTGGAATTACTGATAAAACCTTAGGTCAAACACTTACCCTCACCGTTTGTGTTACAGCCTTTTCTCCTACCGACTATCAGTTAAGTCCCGATGGCACAACCCTTCTAAAATGGAACAACACAGCCCAAACAATAGTCGATATGAACACCGATTTGGCTCTGAGCAAGATTACAACCATAGCAGAAAACGCTTTTGCTAATTCCCAAGCTACTTTACTTTTCTTACCTAAAACTTTAAAAAACATTCAAAAAGGAGCTTTTGCTTCTTCAAAAATCACTTCCTTGTCCCTTGAGGAAACGGCTCTTGTTTCGTTGGGCGAGGAAACTTTTAAAGATTGCCAAAACTTAGGCCGAGTGTCGCTGCCCTCTACGCTCAAACAGATAGGGAGTAGTGCTTTTTCAGGCTGCAAAAACCTTGCAGAGATTACCCTTCCTGATAGTTTAACGGTGCTTGAACAGTCTGTTTTTGAAGGTACAGCTCTTGCCAATGTACAAATCCCAGAGGCAGTTACTACTATCAAAGCGAAGGCTTTCAAGGGAACAAAATTGCAATCGTTATCTCTAAAAGCTACTACGCCTCCTGTGTTAGAAGCTACGAATGCTATTCCTTCTAATATTCGTTACATTCGTGTGCCTCAGCAAAGCGAACAAGCATACAGAGAAGCCGAAAATTGGAGCAGTTTTGCCAATGTCATCAATCCAAACGAGGATTAATTTGTGTAAATCATAATCTTTTTTGATTCCCCTCTTGCTATGGCAAGAGGGGACTTTTTTTATGCTTTCATTGGGTAGTTGCCGAAAAATACCTACTTTTGTCCACTCAAATAGTAGAAACCTCTTTTTAACAACTTAAAATGAAGCCTAACAAAGTAACTATAAAGGTAATTGTCAGCTATGCACTCCTCATTTGTGTCTCCATAGTAGCAGGCTATGTTATTTTCAAAGAAATCCAAAAGCTCTCTCATCAAGAAAAAATCAATCAAGACGACAGAGCTAAAATTATACAAATCAGTAGGATGCTTACCTTGATGAACAACATTGAGCGCGCCAGCGAAATGGCTGTCCGTACCGACGACAGGCACGCATTGCACCACTTCTTAGAAAAAAAGATTCTTCTGCAAAACGAGATCCTAAAATTCCGTAGAGACATCTCTTCCGAAAAGCAACTCTTAACCTTAGATACCCTCTACTCTTTGCTAAACCTGAAAAGCAAGAACCTACAAGAACTCAAAGCCTTTCAGGAAAGCGATAGCACTGCTGTCATTATCCGGAAAGCCATTGGCAAACTTTCTACCTTGGAGCCTTATTTAGGCTATGAGCTTTACAACAAGAACTATCTTCCTTCACAGTCCAAGCCATCTATAACTGCCTCACCCGACATAGCTACAACTATCCAAAAGTACAAAGATGTCAAAATCCCTGATAGCTTCAAGATTCCCACTCAAACGCCTGTCAAAAAAACGAAGTTTGATAGGGTAGTGCTTGAAACACTCTCAATGCTTAACAGAGCCAACCAAGAGAGTGCTAAAAGCCTTATGAATGAACAAATGCAAAAGCTTTGGCAAGACGACCTCAAAATATCTCGCAAGATGGACGAGCTATTGCACAACTTCGAAGAAGAGGTCATCCAGAACTCTCAACGCCTTAGCCAAGAGCGCCAAACCATTTTTGAAAACAGCAAAAACCTCCTGATGTTAGCCTTTCTCATAGCTTTGGGCATCATTGCTATTTCTTCCATAGTCATTATCAATGATTTTGTGATGGCGCAACGCTATCGAAGAAAATTAGAGGCTGCCAATCAAAAATCTAACAACCTGCTCAAAAACCGAGAACAACTCATCTCAATGGTCAGCCACGACCTCCGTACGCCACTCAGCTCTATCGTAGGCTATTCCGAGTTGCTCAGCAAGCAAAATATCTCAGAGAAAAGCAAAAACTACCTTTCTCACATCAAGTATTCCTCAGAGTACATCACCAAGTTGGTAGACGAGCTCTTAGACTATACCCGCATAGAAGCAGGCAAAATTACTATCGAGAAAGTGCCTTTTAACACAGCCGAGATGATTGATGAGGTAGCCAATAATGTACAATCAGCCTACAAAGCCAAGAACATACACCTCTCTTTCAGTTGTTCTAGTACAGTTTCACAACTGAACTTTTCTTCCGATGCCTACCGTCTTAAGCAGATACTCTACAATCTGATTTCCAATGCCTTTAAGTTTACCGAGCAAGGAACTGTACACATTCAGGCCGATGCCCGTCCACTCAATGAAGACGAGTACGAAATAGGAATCGCCGTTACCGATACAGGAATAGGAATTAAAAAAGAACAACAAAAACACATTTTCAAAGAGTTTACCCAAGCCAACGACGAGATTTCCAAACGTTATGGCGGTACAGGCTTAGGCTTGCACATCTCTCAGAAGTTAGCCCACCTACTCCGTGGAGCTATCTATTTAGAAAGCTATGAGAACAAAGGTAGCACTTTTACCCTCCGCTTCTTGGCCGAAAGAGTGGTCGAGCGAACTAAAACCCCTAAAATCATTACATCCTCCAAGCAGCCAGAGGCCATTACAGTCATCGCTATTGACGACGACCTCACTGTCTTATCCCTCATCGTCGAATTGCTCAAACAGAAAAATATCAACGTAATTACTTTTAACAATGGCAAAGAAGCCTTGGAACAGCTGCCTCAATTTGATTTTGACTTAGTGATTACCGATATTCAGCTCCCTGAAATGAATGGCTTCCACTTTGTTACACTCTTCAACAAGCAGCGCAAAGAAAATCCCCTACCTGTATTAGCTATTACAGGCAGACGCGATGTGCCCGAGAGTTTCTACACCCAGAGTGGCTTTTCGGGTATCCTGCCCAAACCATTTACCCCCGAACAATTCTATCAAAAACTAAAAGTCTTTTTCCCTAATTTAAATACCGAAATAGTGCATCATCTCAACGTAACCCACACCACACCTTCCCAAGGAGGTTATACCCCCGAAGTTTTAGAAAGCTTTATGGGCGACGACCGCGAAGGTATTGCAGCCATCTACGAGCAATTCATCTGCGAAACCGAGGACAACTTGCAGCGTATCAAAACACTTGCTCAAGAAAACGATTATCCTGCAATTAAAGCCATCGCTCACAAAATGACTACAATGTTCGCTCAGATTAACGCCAAACGCGAGTCCGAAATCCTCATCTTGCTGAACAAAATAACTCAAGAAGTCCCTGCTGACCTACAAGAGAAAATAGAAACCCTTACGCAGCTGTTCAAAAACGAATGTCGTCCTGCCATAGAAAGCTACCTTCATCAGCCCCAATAGCCGAAGAGTATTTTTTTCTGTTTCAGTTTCTCAACGGCAGCCTGTAAGCATAGTGGAGACATCCCGAATACATAGTGAAGACATTGCCTTTCCAACTCCAATAATCCTAATACTACACCAGCAGGTTTAGATTAGAAAAAAAGAACTGTTTTTTCTGAAATTGTAGAAATTAGAGAGTTGAGGCAGAAAACTCATTTTAAGAAGATTTCCTCCTCTCTTAACAGAGAACTCTAAAAAAAGTAAGCATTGACGCAAACCCTCTTAAGGCTTGGAACTTTGAGAAAAAAGACGTACATTTGCCAAAAATTAAAACCACCTTACTATGATTAAAGCATCTGAACTTATTTTGAATCCCGATGGTAGTATTTACCACATCAATTTAAAACCTGAACAAATTGCCGATACCATTATTTTGGTAGGCGATCCCAATCGTGTGCCTCGTGTCAGTGCCCATTTTGATAATATTGAGTTTACAACCCAAAAACGCGAGTTTTGCACCCATACAGGTACCTACAAAGGAAAACGCCTCACGGTGCTCTCCACAGGCATAGGCCCCGATAATATTGATATCGTTATCAACGAGCTTGACGCCTTAGTGAATATTGATTTGAACACACGCAAGCCAAAAGAGCAACTCTCTCAACTCAATTTGGTGCGCTTCGGTACTTCTGGCTCTTTGCAAGCCGATATACCGGTTGATAGCTTTGTCCTTTCCTCTCACGGATTAGGAATGGACAATATGTTCCATTCGTATAAGGACAGTCCTAAGGTGCGCGAAATAGCTATGGAAGACGCTTTTATCGCCCATACAGGCTGGAACGAACTCAAAGGACGTCCCTACATCATAGGTTGCGGACAAGAACTCAAAAAACGCCTCCTAACCGATAAAGTGTTTGAAGGCATTACAGGTACAGCCCCAGGCTTCTATGGCCCACAAGGGCGAGTGTTGCGCCTTGCCGTACAAGACCCCGACCTTAATGATAAGCTACACAGTTTCAATTATCAAGGCCACCGGATGACCAACCTCGAAATGGAAACCTCAGCTATCTATGGACTTGCTAAACTCTTAGGGCACCAAGCCGTCTCGCTCAATGCTATTATTGCCAATCGCCCCACAGGTACCTTTACCAAAGATACCAAAAAAGTCGTAGAAGACCTTATCGTATACGGCTTGGAACAATTAGCAAAATAGTATAAGCAAGCAATAAAAGAGCAAAAACCTAAAATGCAAGACAAAAGCAACCTAATGACACCCCTCACCGGACAAGAACTCCACAACTTAGCGATGAACATTGTAGGCGAAGCCTTACAAAAGGAACTACAGTGGGAATTTCTGTTGGTAAATAGCGGACTTAAGCGCGACCCTCAGTTTGTCTGTGTAGACAAGCACAACCAGAAATACTTCATCATTGTGCGGGCAGTGCCTTATGGCGAAGACCCCACCAACTACGATGTTGTTTTTATGGAGGTAGTGCGAAAGCACGCCGAAAAGCACAATGCCCGCACTTTCTATGCAGGTGTAGGGCTCTGCAATGTGCAAGACGATAGCCTCCCCTTGTACAAAGAGGAACCCTATAGGCTAAACTTTCAGGGACTCATTGAAATTTGCTAATCTACAAATTTGCTATTTGTCAAATAATTTGTACTTTTGCCACTCAAAAAACAAACCAAGCAACCAATGAAAATAGACGAATCATTGAACGTGCATAACAGCCTACTCGAACTCATTGGCAACACCCCCTTGTTGGAACTTCACAAAATTACTCAAGGGCTCAAAGGCCGTTATTTTGCAAAACTCGAAGCTTTTAATGCTGGTCATTCTGCCAAGGACAGAATCGCCAAATATATAGTAGAAGACGCCGAACAGAAAGGACTTCTCAAACCCGGAAGTACTATTGTCGAAACTAGCTCAGGCAATACAGGCTACAGCTTGGCTATGATAAGTGCATTGCGTGGCTACCGCTGCATTATCGCTATTAGCGACAAATCCTCGCACGACAAAGTAGAGATGCTACAAGCCTTAGGAGCTGAGGTACACTTGTGCCCCGCAAACGTAGCCCCAGACGACCCTCGCTCTTACTACGAAGTGGCCAAACGTATCCATAACGAAACCCCTAATTCTATCTATATCAATCAGTATTTCAATTCCTTGAACCCCGAAGCTCACTACCAAACCACAGGGCGTGAAATATGGGAGCAAACCCAAGGCGAGATTACTCACGTAGTAGTTTGTAGCGGTACTGGAGGAACCATTTCAGGCATCGCACGCTACCTGAAAGAGAAAAATCCTAAGGTGCAAGTTTTAGGAGTCGATGCCTTCGGGTCAGCAATTAAGAAATACCACGATACTCGCGAGTTTGACCCTGCCGAGGTATATCCTTACAAAATAGAAGGAATAGGGAAAAACCTCATCCCCACAGCTACCGATTTTGATGTGATTGATGAGTTTATCAAAGTAACCGACAAAGAGGCTGCTCTCGCAGCACGCGAATTGGCTCAAACCGAAGGGCTCTTTATGGGCTACACCAGTGGCGCAGCAGTGCAAGCTGTAAGACAATACGCTCAATTAGGAAAATTTGACGAGAATAGTATCGTTGTTGTCCTCTTTGCCGACCACGGTTCTCGCTATATGAACAAAATCTATAGCGACGACTGGATGAAAAAACAAGGTTTTATCAATTAACAATATCAATAGAATGAAAGATTTATTTGAGCATATTTATGCAAACAAAGGAAGTATAGGTCGCTGGTCAGACCACGCCGAGGGCTATTACGTATTTCCTAAATTGGAAGGCGAGTTAGGACCTCATATGAAATTCCAAGGGAAAGAAATCCTCAACTGGAGTATCAACGACTATTTAGGTCTTGCCAATCACCCCGAAGTGCGCAAGGTAGATGCCGAAGCAGCTGCCGAGTATGGCGCAGCTTACCCTATGGGAGCTCGTATGATGAGCGGCCACACCACAATGCACGAAGAGCTTGAAAAGCGTTTAGCTAAGTTTGTTCACAAAGAAGCTGCTTACCTACTCAACTTTGGCTACCAAGGAATGGTTTCTATCATCGATGCCTTAGTTACCAAAAACGATGTAATAGTCTACGACATAGATTCTCACGCTTGCATTATCGATGGGGTGCGCTTGCACTTTGGTAAACGCTACACCTACCAACACAACGATATGGAGAGCTTTGAGAAAAACTTAGAGCGCGCTGCCAAATTAGCCGAAACTACCGGTGGAGGCATTTTGGTAATTTCAGAAGGTGTTTTCGGAATGCGTGGTGAACAAGGAAAACTCAAAGAAATAGTAGCTCTGAAAAAGAAATACAACTTCCGCCTCTTGGTAGACGATGCCCACGGATTTGGAACTTTAGGCCCTAATGGCGAAGGAACAGGCGTACACCAAGGCGTGCAAGACGAGATAGATGTCTACTTCTCTACCTTTGCCAAATCAATGGCTGGCATTGGTGCTTTCGTTGCTGCCAACGCCAAAGTAGTAGATTATCTCAAATACAACCTCCGTTCACAGATGTTTGCCAAATCCCTCCCTATGATTTACGTAAAAGGAGCTTTGAAACGTTTGGAAATGATGGAAACAATGCCCGAACTACAACAAAAATTGTGGGACAATGTCAATCACCTTCAAAACGGACTCAAAGAACGCGGATTTAACATCGGTAATACTAATACTTGTGTAACCCCAGTATTCTTGCACGGAAGTATCCCAGAAGCAATGGCTATGGTAAACGACCTACGTGAGCACTATGGTATCTTCTTGTCCATAGTAGTCTACCCTGTAATTCCTAAAGGAATGATACTATTGCGCATTATCCCTACAGCTTCGCACACAAAAGAGGATATCGAACGCACTTTAGATGCTTTCTCGGCTATTCGCGAGAAATTGGAAACCGGAGTCTATCGTGCTATGAATGCCGAGCTTACGAAAGAAATGGGCGATATGTAAACCTTCCCCTCCGAATTTCATTTGTAATACTTGATATAAAAATACTTTGCCAAAGCGAAATAGCGTATCGTGCTACGGCCTTTGGCAAAGTTTTTGCTTGTGCCCTTGGGTGTGAAAAAAGCTTAAAAATGAATTGTTAGTTGTAATCCCTACATATAATGAAATAGAGAATGTAGAAGCCATCATAAGGGCGGTTTTTGCCCAGACCGATAGGCTTCATATCCTTATTGTAGACGATAACTCCCCCGATGGCACAGCCGATAAGGTGCGTGAACTGCAAACCGAATTTTCCAACCGTCTCTTTTTAGAGGTGCGTACAGAAAAGAAGGGATTGGGCACGGCCTACATTCACGGATTCCGTTGGGCATTAGCGCGTGATTACCAATACATTTTCGAGATGGATGCCGATTTTTCGCACAATCCCACAGACTTGTTGCGCCTCTACGAGGCTTGCCACAACAATGCAGCCGATGTAGCTATTGGGTCGCGCTATGTAAAAGGAGTTAATGTAGTGAATTGGCCTTTGCAGCGTATTTTACTCTCCTATGGTGCATCGGTATACGTGCGGCTTATCACCGGGATGCCTGTCAAAGATCCTACAGCAGGCTTTGTCTGTTATCGCAGAAAGGTGTTAGAGAATATAGGGCTAGATAGTGTTAGGTTTGTAGGCTATGCTTTTCAGATTGAGATGAAGTATCGAGCTTATCTGAGAAAATTTGCTATTGCCGAAGTGCCTATTATCTTTACAGACCGTACCAAAGGAAAGTCAAAAATGAACAAGAGCATTATCCGAGAGGCTATTTTTGGAGTTATTCGGATGCGCTTTCAGAAATAAGTCAAAAAAAGAAGTAAATAATGAATTTTATTAAAAGTAGATTAAAAAGTGTGCAATATGTGTTTCAAGGCATATACTACTTAGTGAAAAACGAACCCCCCGTAATTGTGCACATCCTAACTTCTCTAATCTGGGTTGTTTTAGGATGCTATTTTGGCATTACTACCAATGAGTGGATTGTACAACTTTTGTGCATAGCTTTGGTGCTCTCTATAGAGGGAATTAACACAGCGGTAGAAAAACTCTGCGACTTTGTACATCCTGAACATCATAAAACTATCGGAATCATCAAAGATATTGCTGCCGGAAGTGTCGGATTTGCTGTGATTCCTGTTTCTGTCGTTTTGGGTATTATCTACTATCCTTATGTTTTAAAACTCTTTTAAATAGCTATGAAAGATGTGGTTAAAGGCTATTTGGCGGCCATTGTTTCAGCCTTTACCTTCGGGATGATTCCGCTGTTTATGATACCCATCAAGCAGCAGAACTTCTCAGTTGATGCAGCTCTCTTCTACCGTTTCATTTCAACCAGTATCCTCATTGTAGCTTATCTTATCTATCGCAAAGAATCATTGCGCGTTACTCCTCGCGAAGGCTTTCTTTTGGTTGTCTTAGGGTTGTTATATGCGGTGTCGGCTGAGTTTCTCTTCCTTGCCTACGATCTACTTTCGCCAGGCATCGCCTCTACTATCTTTTTTATGTACCCTTTGATAGTAGCTCTCATACTAGGATTTTTCTTCAAAGAGACAATTACCTTACCCACAGTTATAGCCCTTTTTATCGTATTGATAGGAGTCTTTTTCCTAAGTGTAAAGGATATTGCGAACTTTTCAATCAACTATATAGGGGCTTGTATCTCTTTGTTGGGGGCATTCACTTACGCCATCTATATGCTCATTGTCAATAAGTCTAATATTTCAGTTTCTGGGATAAAAATATCGTTCTATTCTACATTGTTCTCGTCGCTTTACTTTCTTCTAAAACTATTTTTCACAGGGAGAACCCTCCCCATCCCCGAACTGAAAATGGCTGGACTACTTGTAGGCTTTGGAGTGATTACAACGCTACTTTCTATCATTACTCTTGTTTATGCTATTAGAATGATTGGTTCTACCCCCACAGCTATTATTGGAGTAGCAGAACCCGTAGTAGCCGTAGCCATCAGTATTTGGATATTTCACGAAGAAGAGTTTACTTTTAATCTTTTTTTAGGGGTATGTCTTATTATCATAGGAGTGATGATAGATATTTTGAAACCCAAGAAACGAAAGACTGCTTAGCTTCTATTTTGTTCATTGTGCCGCTTTTTTATGTATGATATTCCTCCCAATAGCAGCACAAATCCTAACGCATAATACACAAAAGTAGGCGTGATGACTTTCTCGCCAGTGGCGTAGCTGTGCATTCCTGTCAGGTAGAAGTTTACCCCAAAGTAGGTCATTAGGATACTGCTGAAAGCAACGATACTCATAAAATTGAATAGCCATCGGCCACGCCAACGTGGAATGAGGCGCAGATGGAGCACCAAGGCGTAAACCATTATACTGATGAGAGCCCACGTTTCTTTCGGATCCCAACCCCAATACCGTCCCCAACTCTCGTTTGCCCACATACCTCCTAAGAAGTTACCTATAGTTAGCATCACAAGGCCTACACTGAGGGCTAACTCGTTCACGATGTTCAGTTCTTTTTCAATAAGAGCAAGCTTTTTAGCGTTTTTAGCAGTAGTAACTATCATCAGTAGGAGGTTGATAGTACCTAAGAGCATTCCTAAAGCAAAAGGACCATAGCTACCTACAATCACTGCTACGTGAAGCATTAGCCAATAGCTATTCAGCACAGGTTGTAGTGTGCCAATAGCAGGATCCATCCAATTCCAATGGGCTATCATCAGTATCATCGATGCGATAAAAGCAGTAGCAGCTACCGTTAGGGGCGAACGTCGAGAAAAGAATAGTCCTGCTCCTACTGGCGACCAACCTACATATATCATACTCTCATAGGCGTCAGAGAAAGGAGCGTGTCCTGATAGGTACCAACGTACAATGAGGCCTGCAGTATGTAAGAGAAAGCAACCCCAAAGTAGCCCTATGCCTATTTTAGCAAGTATCAAAAAAAGCCGTTTATCCCAGAAGATGCGCCATAAGAGCACGACGAATAGGAAAATGCCTAGGTACAAATAAGCTTGAAAAAGTTGTTCAAAAATATTGATGCGGTTGTACCACAGTTCAGTTTTTACTTTGGTAGGAGAGGGCAGTATCTCGGCAGAGTAAAACTCTTGTTGCAATTTGATTTGTTCTAATACTTTCTCAGCCTTGCTATAATCCCCTGTTTGGATGCCCTGAGCCACTAAAAGAAGGTAGGCCGGTAGAGCATTCGTTACAAATTTCCGATAGGAAGCATTGGTAATTTGAAGAGTATCGCTCAAAAGTTCTGAGGGCGAAATCCACTTCTGATTTTTGTCATAGGGGAGAGGAAAGACTTTGAAAATATCTCCCTTTATTGCCCTGTTGAGTAGTCCAATGCGTTGGTCTACTTCCTTAAAATCTTTTTGAAATTGGTTGGGGGTAGAGGTATTGTAAATATCGCCGAGCAAAGGGGTGAGCTTGTAGTGCCCTTTAGCATCAAAAAAAACTTTTGGACTGACCCATTTAGCTCCTTTTTCCACTCCCAAAAAACGGTGCAAACTGTCATTAGCTTTCTTCAAATAGATTATTTTAGCCTCGTGCCAAGCTTCTGGAGAGAGCAACATAGAAAGCAGTACTTGGTCAGAAGTAAGTCCTTCGTAGGTGTCGTGTTTGCTAAGCTTTCGTAAAAGCTCAGAAGAAAAAGTGTTGATGGGTTTAAAACGCCCTTCGTCTTGGATGAGCATCTCTCCAAATTTAGCTGCATGAGCTTTGTCAGGCACTGCCATACTAGGTTGTGCTGTTGCTACTGCAGAGAGAAGTAAAGCAAGAATAGTGGCAGCTCTTTTGGCTTGCAATTCTTTGAGTTGTTGGTTGAGCTTTTTGAATCGCGATTTGCCTACAAACATAAATGCTAACAGACTGCCAAAGAGCAACACATAACCTATGTAGGTAAAGAGAGTGCCCCAAAAATCACGATTTACAGAGAGTACTGTGCCTTGTTCATCAGGAAAGAAAGAGGATTGGAAGAGTCGATACCCTTGGTAGTTGAGAATATGGTTCATTTCTATGTCGTACGAGAAAGGCTTTTCTTCCCCGCTAACAGTTACTTTACTCTTGAAAGAAGCATAGCTTTGTTCAGTGCCGGGGTACTTCTCGGCAACGAAATCGTTAAGGGTAATGCTGAAAGGCATTGTTACCTCTCGCGCACCGTAGCTCAAGTGGAAAACAAGGTCGTTTAGTTTAATGCTAACAGGAGGATGCAATAGCCCTCTTTTTCCCATAAGAGTTACGATTTTACGCTCAGCACCCGACACCACTTCTAAAGCTAAGGCATTCATTCCGCCTTCCATACGTTTGAACGATTGGTAAGTAATACTGAAAGGTTTCCCTTTAAACTCAGACTCCCATTGGTAATTATTAGAAGTGTGAGGGGAGAAAAGTATCTCTTTTTGTTTTTTCTTTCGCAAAGATTGCCCTTGGTAGGTGCCATCTACCATAACAGTTAGGTAAGTACGGTCAGACAAATAGGTATTGGTTGTCTCTCCTTCGCGCAAAGAGATAGTCCCTTCATCACCAAAATAGCGTGTAACTCCTGCTCCAAGAATAATGAACACCCACGAGAGATGTAGAACGAGCACTGCCCAATTTTCTTTTTTCAAAAGTTTGTATGGTTGGATGTTGCCTATAAAATTCAGCATAAAAAGAAGCATCATTGCCTCGAACCACCACGTATTGTACACCCAGATACGAGCAGTTTCGGTATCGTAATGACTTTCAACCAAAGTGCCTACTGCCATAGCAATCGCAAAGGCAAGGAATAGAAGTCCCATTAGTCGAGGGTGGAAAAGGAAAGAAATTATTCTATGTTTCATAATGGGGCAAAGATACAATTTTTTCAAGAACCTATTGGTATTTAAAAAAAACTTTGTAATTTTGTGCCAATTATTAGAGAGAAGAAAAATATGGAGCAATTTGGTAACCTCATAAATGTAGCTACTCCTGTAGTGCTCTGCTTTTACTCTGAAAACGTTGAAGACTCTTTGAAAATGACCCCTGTTTTGAAAGAAGTAGCTAATACATTGAAAGAAAGAGTAAAAGTAGTGAAAATAGACGTCAATAAGAATAAAACACTCTGCGAAGCGTTGAAGATAAATGCCTTGCCTACTGTTCTTATTTACAATAAATTAAGTCTCATCTGGAGAGGGGAAGGTTTTCAGAACAGTAATATCCTCCAAATGGAGCTTAGTAAATTCTTATAGGTAATATGGTATCAGCAGCCTGATAACTAATCCATAACTGCGAATGCCGTGCGACTGCTTGTTCATCTTCAGAAAAGTGTCGTAGGTAGCAGTAAATAGGGGTTCAGCCTTATTTTCATACTGCGACCAGAAGCGTCGTGTTTCGTCGTAGTTTTTTAAGATGCCTTTGCGTATTTGTGCGTGTAAAGCATTGTACTCTTCCGGTAAGTATCGGTGAACCTCATTTAGGAGCTGTCGGAGCGCAAATAGTTCAGCACTGTATTTAAAATGCAAATTGTCAGACTTTTGAGCTGCTAAGAATCCTATGTAGTTAGCCTCATCTTCAGCAGCGTAGCCCATTTGGTGGGCTATTTCGTGGCAAGCAGTGATAGGGGTACTATATCCTATTATTTTGCCATTCACCTGCGCTTCATTGGTGAATGGATTCACATAGCCACTATACCCCATATAAGTGAGTAGTTGGCTGTATAATGATGATTTTACGCTTTTTGAGCTTGTAAAATCGGTAATTCCTTTTTCTCCCAGCGGATAACAATCCTTTG
>ERZ772971.875-NODE-875-length-18166-cov-17.919662_pt1 | contig 18166 bp, 16 predicted proteins | sample MGYA00511943_ERZ772971 | MGnify/ENA primary metagenome ERZ772971 (study PRJEB29015, sample SAMEA2737929) | human oral metagenome | biome: human oral; feature: human-associated habitat; material: dental | place: China | collected 2144 ... | reverse complement strand
CCATATCGAAAATCACCACAAAAAACAGCCATACGCCGATGGCGATACCGGCGGCAGTACCGCGTTCTTTGACTTTCGCGCTGATCAAATAACCCATAGACAAAAAGGCTGCACCAAGAATCACACTGGCAATAATCAGGAGGGCAAAGGGTTTCCATGCGGCAAAGTCAACGCCGCCGTTGGCAAGCTGGAGGGTAATGCCCGCCAATCCGTAGCCTGCCGTGGTAGCAAGGGTAAGGATGATGAGATGGCCGATAAATTTGCCGGCAAGGATTTGGTTGCGCGAAATCGGATAGCTCAACAACAGCGCCATCGTACCGCGTTCGATTTCACCAATCAGCGCGTCATAAGAGAGCAACATCGCAATCAGCGGAATCAGGAAAATCGACAGGCTGGAGAGGCTGACAACGGTAACGGTCAACGGATCGACTTTGACTGTACCGGTAGGCGAGCTGCCCAGGAAACCCAATGACAGGGCAAGCGCGGCAAGCAGGAGCGCGGCGGCGAGTACCCAACGGTTGCGCAGGCTGTCGCGGACTTCTTTGCCGGTAATAATCCAAACGGGGTTCATACGTCTTCCCTTTTTAAGAATTGTGCGTACATATCGTCAAGTGTCGGGGTATGGATATCGATATAGGCAAGGTTGCCCAAATCGCCCAATTCGCTCAAAAGTCCCATGCGCTCTTCGGCTTTACATTGCGCTTTATACGACAGGCCGTCTGAAAGCGGCTGCCAACGCTCGCTCAACGGGCGCGCTTCTTTCAAACGGACATTGACGGTCAACGGCAAACCACTTTGGACATGCAGCTCATCCATGCTGCCATCGGCAACTTTCACGCCATTTTTCATGACGATAATGCGGTCGGCGTGGCCATCGAGTTCGGCAAGCGCGTGCGTGCTGAGCAATACGGTTGCACCGCGTCCATTCAGCTCGCGCACGACTTCGTAAAACATTTGGCGTGAAGCCGGGTCAAGGCCCGTGGTCGGTTCGTCAAACAATAAGACTTTAGGCTCGCCCAATAAGGCTTGTGCCAAAGCGAGACGTTGGCGCATACCTTTGGAGTAAGTGCTGACACGGCGGCGTGCCGCTTGAGAAATACCGACGCGTTCCAACAACTCACGGTTTTTACTCAAGGGCTGTTTTTTCAGCTTGGCATAGAAATCCATGGTTTCAATGCCGGTCAATGAAGGGTGAAGCGCGACGGTTTCAGGCAGGTAGCCGATTTGACTGCGAAGCAGTGCGCCTGCCTTGCTGCCGGTACGCTCGCCCAGTAACATGACTTCACCTTCGGTCGGCGTAATCAGACCGAGTATCAGCTTCATGATGGTGGATTTGCCTGCACCGTTATGCCCTGCCATGCCGACGCTTTCGCCTGCTTTGAGGACTAAATCGACTTGGTTGACGGCTTTTTGACTGCCGAATTGTTTAGTCACGTTTCTTAATTCGACGTGGTTGGTCATGAATAATTCCTTTGTGCCGTTTCAGACGGCCTCATTCAAAAGGCCGTCTGAAAACATGTTTAATTCAAAGATCCGTTTTCGGCATTACTCCAATTGGATTGGCGCGTATTGGCTTCGTGCAACAGCTCATCCTTCATGGCTTCGTATTTGGTACTTGTTTTGTTGCTGATCGGTTTCATCAATGGCTTACTGTCGATGACGCCGCCCGGCAAAATAGCGGGGAACTGTGATTGCGCCCATTTGACAATACTGACGGCAGGACTGTTCATCAGCAAACGGGACACGGGAGCGCGCCAAATGATTTGATCGATGATGCCGTTCGGTCGATAGGCGTTGTCGCCAAAACCATCGCCATCAAGATCGAATGCGCTGTTGTCGCTCCAATAATTGCCTCGTCCGCCCTCTCCCCAATCAAGGAAACGGGTGCTGACGTATTTGACTTGGCTTTCGTTGTTGATAAACGAATTATTGAACAGGCTTGTGCCTTCAATGGCCGCGGTAAAGTGAATACCGATTTGACAGTTTTCAAAATGGTTGTCAAAAATTTTATTGAAGTTGGCGTTATAGGCGAATACGCATTTACCGGCTTTGTTGATAATATTGTCGTTAATATCGGAATAGTTGACGTAATTGAGCATGATACCTTGGTCACGGCTGCCCACGGCGATATTGCCATACACTTTAAGACGCTCTGAGAACATCAACACATATCCCATATTGTTGCCAACGGAGATGTTGTTGCTAACCTCGCTGTCGTTGGTGTACATATAATGTACTGCAAAACGCAAATCGCTGAAACGATTGCCTTTATAGGTATTGTTTGTACTGGTATTGGAGAAAATACCGTCACGGCCTTTGGAAATATCGTTGTCGACTACTTGCGCACCCGGCGCATTCCAAACCGTTACGCCATTACCGCGCTCATTCACGCGCAATGTAGCTTCCCCGACAATCTTATTTTCGCGCACCATCGATTCTGCCGCTCCATGGATGTACACGCCGACAGAGTTGTCCAAGACATTATTGTGTTCAATCAATGCGCGCGGAGCCGTCTCCTCAAGATAAATCCCTGCATCCATCGCCGGCAGGCTCAAGCCTGAATTGGAAACAGTCAGATTACGCAGGGTCACGTCAGGCGCATGAACGGCAATGGTACGTCCGCTCCTGTCGCCAATAATCTTGGCGGAGCGGTCAGTCGGCCCTTCAATGGTAATCGGTTTGTCGATATAGAGTTTGGTCTTGTATGTACCGGAGGCAAGCTTGAGCGTATCGCCGGCTTGGGCGCGCGCTAAAGCATCATTGAGATTGTCTTGTGCGGATACGTTGATGACTGCGGCAAAGGCCGTCTGAACCATACTGCCCAACAGCAATACGAATGCGGCACGTTGCCATTTGGAACGATGGGATGGTGTATGCGTCATAATCATATCTCAATTTCAGACGGCCTGTTTTCTACATGATAAACATATGCAGAAACAGGTATTTTGATGTTATAGCAAAGCTGTCTGATGATGGTTTATATTTCATTGACATATTGACTGACAAACAGCTTTGCTATAAAGGCCGTCTGAAAGAATGTCTTTTCAGACGGCCTAAAGGATTAAATCATCAAACCAAAATTATTTTGGTTTAACAATCATTTGGCCTGACATTTCCATGTGCAATGCGTGGCAGAACCATTGGCAGTAGTACCAGTGTACGCCTGGACGGACTGCTTTGAAGGTTACAGAAGATGTCGCTTGCGGGCTAATCTCCATAGCGATACCGTAGCCTTCCAAAGTGAAGCCGTGAGTCAAGTCCTCAATAGTCTCAACGTTGGTCACGTATACGGTCACTTCGTCGCCTTGGTTCACTTCAAATTGAGGGATACTGAATGCAGGCGCAACGGCAGTCATGTACACGCGTACTTTGTTGCCTTCGCGTACGACTTTAGCGGCTTTTTCCAACTCAACGCCGTCTTTTTGCGCTTGTTCCAAAGCATCTTTCCAGAACCATGGGTCTTTGCGGTCCCAAGTTTTGCTTGGGTTCACTTTGGAAGCGGAAACCAGACAGAAGTCGTGCGGTTCTGCAAAAGTCGGGTTGTCGTGAACCAGACGCATTTCATCGCCGGAGATGTCGATCAATTGGTCACACTCAGGTTTCAGAGGACCTGCGTTCAGGAAGCGGTCTTTGGAGAATTTGTTCAAAGACACCAACCATTTACCGTCGGCTTCTTTGGTTTCGCCCATGGTAGTGTGGTTGTGGCCAGGTTGATAGTGAACGTCCAGTTTTTGTTTGATCGGATCGATTTTCTCGCCTTTGTAGGCTTTAATCGCATCATCGATGTTCCATTTCACCATTTGGCTGTCGATAAACAATGTTGTATAAGCATTGCCGCGACCGTCAAATGCAGTGTGTAAAGGGCCAAGACCCAGTTGAGGCTCAGCTACGACAACATCGCGCTCTTTGATTTTGCCTGCAAACAAATCGTCCAGTTTGCTGACATCCAATACGGTAACGGTTGGAGACAGTTTACCGTTGAGCATGATGTATTTGCCGTCAGGGCTTGCGTTACAGCCGTGAGGAGAGTTAGGCACAGGGATGTAGCGGGTGTATGGAGAGTTGGCTTCTGCACGGCCGTCCAACATTTTCACGCCGTTAACTTCTTTGAAGTCACCTTTTTTGATGCCTTCTTCGATAGCAGCCAGGTTAAATACTACACACCAGTCTTGCTCGTTAGAAGAAGCACCTTGTACAGTCAGAGCGCGCTCAGAGTTATAGCAGGTAGAGAAAGAGTATTTACCTTGGTAGTCGGCATCGCCGTTGTCCAAGTTACCGTCTACCAAAACTTGCCATGCGATCTCCATGGTTTCGCCGTCAATTGCGGTATAAACGGCATTCCAAGTTTTAGGATCATCCCATTTGCCTACGCCGTCAACAGGAACGATATGCTCGCCGTTGGCAAAAACGTAACCGGTTTTAGGATAACGTTGCGGACGCAGGCCGTGGATACCTGAAGCATTAGGAATATCAATGATTTTATCGGTTTTCATCACATCCAAGCGGATACGGCAAACACGGGTGTTTGCTTTATCGTTGGCGTAAGCATAACGGCCATCGTAAGTTTGGTCGGTGAAAGACAAGTGTGGGTGGTGCAAGTCGCCGTTAGGGTAGCAACGCAAACCGCTGTCTTGCAAGAATTTACGGGTTTCTTCGGTAATATTTCCGTTGAGGACTTTCAAGCTCTCATTGGTACGACCCCAACCGGTAGCGCTGTCCATATTGAATACAGGGATACGCATCAGTTCGCGCATAGACGGCAAACCGATCAAGCGCATTTCGCCTGATTGACCGCCTGAGAGGAAACCGTAGTATTGGTCAAGTTCACCTGGACCCACTTCGGAAGTCATTTTGCCCGGCTCGGCAGAATGAGCAGCTGCTTTTTCAGCAGGAGCTGCGCCAGAAGCGGCAGCTTTGTCACCCTCACCGTTAGAGCAACCGGCCAAGCCCAACAAACCGGCACCGGCAATACCTGCACCGGAAGCAGCGGCAGTACCTAAGAATGAACGACGGCTTAAGCCGTTTTGTTCTAATTTTTCGTCTGACATACGACACTCCTTGGATAAAATCCGGCGGCCGATTTTTTTCAGACGGCCTACCGATGAAAAAATTTCTAAGTCGGGCTGCCGATACAGCCCTCTTTTTTATAAATAACTACTTATCAACACTAATTGCCGATTCTTTTTTAACAAACTGAACAACTTGTTCTTGAGCATTTTTCGTTGCTGCCGCATCGTACTGCTCAGATTTTGCCGCCGCTTGTTTTTGTTTTTTCTTATTCGTTGCCACTACTTGAGGACAACGTGTATCGTGGTGATACATTACCTGGCAATGCAGGCATTGGATACATTCGTTTGGATGAATATCGCCTTCTGGTGCAATGGCCTGAACCGGACATTCATGTGTACAAATCTGACAAGGGTTGCCACACATTTTATAGCGGCGCAGCCAGTCAAACACACGGAAGCGACCCGGCAATGCGATACCCGCACCCAAAGGACACAGATAACGACAGAAGAAACGTTCGATAAACAAACCGGCAATCAGCAAAGCTGCAGCAAACAATACAAACCACCATTCGCGCATAAACTTCAGAATAATTGCGGTTTTGAAAGGTTCAACTTCTGCAAATTTTTCAGCAGTACCCAAATCGTACAGGGAAATAGCCAGCAAACCGAAGAAGATGACGTATTTAATGGCTGTCAGGCGCGTATGCAACAAATGTGGCACAGTAATTTGTTTTACGCCCAGTTTTTTAGCAACACGATTGGTCAACTCCTGCAATGAACCGAAAGGACACAGCCAGCCGCAGAACGTACCCCTGTTCCACAACAGCATGGTCGCCGCTGTAAAGAGCCACAGAATGAACACCAGCGGATCCATTAGGAAAAATTCCCAGTGGAACTCAGTCAAAATTGCGGAGAACAAGGTCAGCGTATTGACAACCGATAATTGTGCTTGCGCATACCAACCAATATAAACCAAGGTAAATGTCAAGAAGCATAGGCGGAAACGGTCATACCATTTTTCGTAACGTACAATCCAGTCTTGGAATAGGAATACCAACAGGAGAATTGTCAAAGCAATACCGACAACAATAATTTGACCTTGTTTGGCTTTCCAAACCTGTTTCCAAAGTTGGTTGGAAACGCCATCATCACCGGCAGTCGCATCTTCGGCAATACCTGTACTTTCAGGGGCTGAAGCTGCAGCTGCAACTTGCTCAACCGGCGCGCTGATTTCAACAGGTGGCGCTTTGGGATCATCGACATAGTAGCCTTTTGGCAATTCGTAATCCAAATCTGCAGTTACGAAAGCTTTATCGTTAACGCTCAACACACGTTGAATCATCAGTTGTAAACGCCATGGCTCGGCAGCATCAAATTCCACACCTTCAGGGATAGTAAACCAAGAAACCTCTTTAAATGCAGGCGCACCTTCCGCTGCCAAAGCAACCACACGCTCATGTTGTGCATCGGTAAAACGGAAGCTGGTATCGCCCTGAATCATTTCGATACGGTCAAAGATACCGCCACGCACATAGCCTGAGCCCTTCCAAGAGTATCGGCCTTCACCGGCAACCATAATTGCCTGTTGACCTGGTTGCAAACGTTTTTGCAGATTATTCCAACCTGCCTCACCTAAAAGGCTTTTACCGATAGAAGGTTGGCTGACCAAAGCGACATATAAATCAACGAATGTATCGTTACCATCACCCTGCTCTGCATGATCTGCAACACCGGCTTTACCGCCTTTTTCAAATAATTTGTTGATATCATCAACAGAAATATGCAGATGACCAACAGCTTTTTGTTCTAACAACGCATTCCAAGACTGAATGTCTTGTTTATCAGGATTCACAGCACGACGGGGACGGGTTTGAACCGCAGGCTCATTTGCAGCCTGCTCACCAGAAGCGGCAGCAGCACCGGCTTGAGTCGCTTTATCAGTACCCAAATGATATTGATGAATAACCGATTTGACAGAACGCTGAATACTGTCGTTAATCACCATCAACGTTACAGTCGCACCACTGATGATATCCGCGGGAGCCACGCCAGGCTGCGGAGGATTTTTAATAAAATTTAAGCCAATATATTTATCAATGAATTTATCGACTCGGGATTGCGGAATACCGATCAGCATAATTGGTTCATGGTGCTCAACCAATTTTGCTCCCGCAATAGTGCCATCATTGGCCAATGCGATCATCGTATCAATCGGCTTACTCGAATAACCGCGCGTATTAACCACGTCAGTCGTGATATAAACCAGACCAAGCTGCTCTTCGCCTTTATATACACGAGCAACCAAAGGCTTACCTTCAGGTTTGCCGTAGCGATCAGCACCAGGAAAAATTTCAGAAGGCTGAATTTTTGCCAAGAAATCAGGCAAGCGCTCCGCGTAAGCAGGCAGGCTTACTATCATCATAGAAAACACAGCAAAAAGCACAAGGATTCGTTTCCAAATGCCACTTAAGCACTTCATTTCAAGACAGGACATGGCTATTCCCGATATATCGATACTCTAAACACTAATATTATATGAATCATCTATCGGCAATAATTTGATTAAAATCAAATTTACAAATCTTAAAACCAAATTCTACATGCTAATAATACTTTAGAACTATAAAAATAAATCTTTTATTAGTAGACATGAAATATAGAAAAATCAACTCAATCCAATAACCATCTCAATATCGTTAACTTATTTATAATAATACTCAAAACAATTTCTAAAATTTCATTTAGCATATATTAAATAGAATATAACCTGACTTAAATTTTCATAGACCGTCTGGAACCGAATATCGAAGATACTTTAACCTGCCCCTGCAACGACAAAATACATTTCTTGCAAAAACAAAAAGAGCCTGTATAAAACAGGCTCTTTTTCAGACTAATCTTAAGTCAGATTAGAATTTGTGACGCAGGCCAACAGTACCAGCAGTTTTCTCGTATTTATTGTCGCCTTTACCTTCTTTCAACCAACCGGCAGACAGCAAGGCAGAAGTGCGTTTAGAGAAGTCGTAGTCGGCACCAACGATAACTTGGTTGTAAACGCTGTTCTCTTGTTTCACGCCTTCTTCTTTAGCTTTGAAACCGTGAGCGTAAGAAACACGAGGAGTTACGTTACCGAAGCGGTAAGCCGCAGTTGCACCAACTTCAACACGTTCGTTTTTCTTAGCATTTGCGACATCTTTTTTGAAGCCTTCGTATTGACCTACAACAGCAACCATCAGGTTGTCAGCATCGTAACCAGCAGTCAGACGGTGTGCTTGGTGATCTTTGTAAGTACCAGCAGTCAAGGTAGTGTTGCCGTTGAATGTATCCAAGTAGCCAGCATCCAAGACAGCATGTTTAGCGAAAGAACCAGCGTAGCGACCGAAGAAGCCAGAGTTTTCGTAGTTCAGACCCAAATCGTAAGATTCACGGCTTTTCACAGCGTGATCGTATTTATCGCTAGGATTAGCATTGTCGCGAGGTTGGTATTGTACGCTTGCGCTGAAACCACCAAACACAGGAGTATCGTAACGTACAGATACTTTGCGACCATCTACACGTTTGATTTTACCCAGTTGCAGAGTGTCTGCGTTAGCATCACTAGACTCCCAAGGGTCGAAGCTGTCGCTGCTTTCGTTCAGAGCAGTATCCAAGTTACCGACACGAACTTTACCGAAACCACCTTCCAAACCCAAGAAAGATTCACGGTTTGCGAAACCAGAGTCACCACCGGCGATAGAAGTTCTTTGTTCAACTTGCCAGATAGCATTCAGGTTGCTACCCAAGTGTTCGTGGCCTTTGAAACCGATACGAGAGCCGAAGTCAGCAATCTCAGTAGCAGTTTTAGAAGAAGTCTTACCCTCTTTTACTTTAGAAACTTCCACGCCAGCTTTGATTTGACCGTACAGAGTTACATCAGCCATAGCTGCAACAGGCAAAGCCGCCAGAGTCAGGGCAATCAGGGATTTTTTCATTGCTGTATTCCTTTTCTATTGTGAAGAAATAACTTAAGCAGACCGGATAATCCGCTTAGGCTTACTTTATCGCTAGAATCAGCGATTCCATGACTGTCACTATAATTGTTCCTCTCTAAAAAAACAAACTTTATTCAATTCCCCCCACTACCGCAGAAACTAAATAAAGGTAGAGACAACCCCAAAAGTAGAAATTTATTATTTAAAATCAATGATCAATTTATTTAAAACCAACTGTGCATTTTTACAACACTTTATCAGTTTACACATCAATCACGCTATTTTGTTGCTTTTATACCAACAATCCACAGCTAGACTGTCTGAAAACCATTACCTAGAACGCTCATCCACTCGGGCAACGATAGCTGCGTCACTCCAAACTCATCAGGATAGTCAACACCTGTTAAATACAGACCATCAGACATAAAAGTTGGCGGAGCCTTCAATCTACTTTTGGCATGAAAGACCGACTCAAACTCATCCACACTGATTCTGCCACTACCCACATACACCAAAGCACCCATAATATTGCGCACCATATGATGCAAGAATGCATTTCCATGCAAATCAAGGCACAGATAGCGAGAAGTTCCACTAATACTTGTCCTATATAGTGTTTTTATAGGAGATTTCGCCTGACATTCAGCCGCTCGAAAACTAGAAAAGTCATGCTCACCCTCCAATAAGGCAGCGGCCTGCCTCATCAGATTTACATCTAATTTCAAATGCGTCCACCCTACTCTGCCAACCAATAATGGAGAACGAACCGGTGAGGATTCCAATAAATAACGATAATGGCGGCCATAAGCATCAAATCGGGCATGAAAATAAGGTGCAACTTTTTGCGCAACCAACACAGCAACACCAGCAGGCAAATGTGCATTGACTCCCCGCACCCATGCTTGCTCCGGACGGCTTACTGATGTATCAAAATGCACTACCTGAGCAGTTGCATGCACACCCGTATCCGTCCTTCCCGCAACAATAGTATTAATTTGCTCCCCTGCTATTGAAGACAAGGCCTGCTCTAAGGCCGTCTGAACAGTCGGCAAATCTCCAGCCTGTTTTTGCCAACCATAAAAACGGCTACCGTCATAAGAGAGGGTCAAAGCCCAACGCTGCATCAGATGCCCTGTTGTATTTGCTTGTTCAGTCATTTCTTATACTTCTTGTAAATTGATATTGTTGCCTACACTCAGGTAACCAATATTAAAAAGGCGTGATCAACACACGCCTCTCATGTATTTCAGACGGCCTTTATCTTCAACCATCATATAAAGCTGAAATCTTACCCAACCAATCATAGACTCAGACAAAATCTTGCTTTTTAATTTACCATAAAAAAGATGCCGTCTGAAACGGCATCTTCATTTGACTGGCACTTATGCGCCAAGTTCTTTCATCAATTTTTGGGCTTTATGCAGAATATCGCCTTCAGCCTCTTCAATCAGCCCTTGCAATGTTTCTCGAGCCGCTTCAGGATCACCGATTTCGATATACATCTTAGCCAAATCATATTTGGCTTCAAGCGGTGCAGTCATGCCGACTGATTCTGAAACAAAGCCTCTTTCACTATTGCTTTTATCGGCAGCCACTGAAACATCTTCAGCTCCCCATTCCAATGCACCTTCTTCAATCACAAACTCAGAAGCAGCTTCTTCTTTCTCTACTTCTTCTTTGATTTCTTGAATTTGCAAGTCTTGATCTTGCTTGACATCGAATGGCAGCACATGGCTGTCTGAAACTTCAGGGGTTTCTACCGTAAACTCGAGTGGCTCTTCATTTCTTGACTCGGAGACTTTTTTCTCTGCCGCCAAATCAAACTCAGTAAATGTATTTACCTGCTCTTCTTTACGTTCCGGCATAACAACCGATACTGGCTGATACGGATTTTCTGGTTCAGGCTCGTACACGCTTTCTGTTGATTCGATACTATCCCAATCAGCATGGCGGCGTTGCTCTGTCTCAACATCATGCGTTACTGCACCTGAAAGAATACCTGCCTGACTATTGTCAATCTTACCCAAATCAAGTTTGACATCATCGATATTGGAAGATTCTTCTACTTCATTGATAACCACATCATCTTCGAAATCATCTTCGATAAACAGACCATCTTGAGTTTTTTCAGACGGCGTTACTTTAGTTGCAGCAACCGCAGCAGCTGAAGCAGCAACATTTTTCTGTACAACCTTCTCTTCATCCTTACGGCTTACAGGTGCTTCTTCCAGCTCGTCATTACGTTTACCGGCAGCTTTCAACAACAACCAAGCAGCAATAAGGGCTGCACCGCCTGCCAATAACCATTTCCATAAATTGCCGTCTGATTCGCTTTCTGTTTGCTCCGCGACAGAATCCGTGGTTGCAACAGGCTCAGAAGCCACTACATTCTCTTGAGCATCAGAAGCCATAGCTTCTTGACCATCAGATGCAGGAACAGCCGATGCGGTGTTTTCATTGACCGCTGCAGATGCTGCTTGTTCTGCTTGTTCAGCTGAAGCTTGTTTCACTTCTTCCTGTTGCTGTGTATTTACACCAGCATCTTTAACCTGGGCTTCAGTTTGAGCCTCAGGCTGAACAACAGGTTTTTCTGTTTTAGCTTCTGTTGCATTGACGGCTTCATTGCCTTTCTCTGTCGCTGTATTGGTTTTAGCAGGAGCAGACGCAGCCAAGCGTTGCAATTCGCTACGGTTTGGAATATTCAGTACTTTACCTGCCAACATACGGTTGGCATTATTATCAATAAACACATCCGGATTGGCATTTACCAAAGCCTGAATGGTTTGATCCAAGGTCATACCCTGCGGACGGATGCTGGACGCGATGGCAATCAGGGTTTCACCCGTACGCACCAAATGCTGCCTGCCTGAACGTGCAGCCGTGTCGTTTTTAGCAGAGGCCGTCTGAACTTGTTTTTTCTCAGCCTTACGCTGTACATCCTTACGCGCTTGAGCTGTCTGATTACCTGCTGCTTTATTGTTTTTAGTTGCAGGCTGTCGGGCATTGCGTGTCGGCTCGGAAGATTGAGATTCAGTGGCCGGACGGATACGAACAGATGCAGCATCTTTAGAATCATATCCGGCCGGATCGATAATAGCGGTGTACTCACGCGATTGCGCGCCAACACCTACTTGGAAAACCAAAACAGGATCTTTGATGGCTTTAGAAGAGCGGATGGTAACGACTGCCTTATCGCCTGATTTGCGTACCGCTGCGCGCAAATTGCCATTTGAAATAGTGGCCTTACCGCCATTAAGCAGAGCCTGAGCTTCCTCGCCAGTTACAGTGATACTGCCTGTAAAAGGCTCACCCAAATGAGATTGAACATTCAAGCCGCCCAAACCTGCAGAGGTACTGAGCGATGTCATTAAAGCGATAGAAGCTGTAATTAATTTAATATTGTGATGTTTTTTCAAAACTGATCCCCTGTTCGGAAATTATGGTACTAACCAATGTGCACGCATTTAACCATATATTTACTAGATATTACGTCATGATATATTTTTAACCCATTCCTGCCAAGCAATAGAGGCTATTCAGCCTAAAATTCCTTAGCAAATCTATTACTTTTGCATGCTTGTGTTTCTTTTTTACAAATTTCGCCAACCCAAAACAAATATTTCATATAAATATGTGCGATATTAAAGTCATGGTGAAACGTGCAAAAAAACACATCTCCCTGTATGATTAGCATTTACTCAATTAGTTTCATCATTAATATATGAAGATTTTGAGCGACTTATTTGCCGTATTCTTATTTTTCATCACATACATCATCACCAAAGACATGATTGCCGCAACAACTGTTGCGGTTATCGTCGGTATTGCCCAAGCTGCGCTGACCTTTTGGAAACACCGCAAGCTGGACACCATGCAATGGGTCAGCCTGATTTTGATTGTCTTTTTTGGCGGTGCAACGATTCTGCTGAAAGACAACCGCTTTATCATGTGGAAACCAACCGTTCTGTTTTGGATCGGCGCGATCGTTATGCTGTTCAGCCACCTGGCCGGTAAAAACGGGCTTAAAGCCGTCATGGGCAAAGAAATGCAGCTCCCTGATTTTGTATGGACACGCCTGACTTATGCATGGATTGGCTTCCTAATTTTTATGGGTGCGGCCAACCTCTTTGTCTTTACGTATTTTCCAGACCAATGGGTCAATTACAAACTATTCGGCACATTGGGCTTCACAATCATTTTTTCCATCGCACAGGGTATGTATCTGATGCGTTTCCAGTCTAAGGAGGATCAATAATGGAATATTTCATGCTTTTGGCCACTGATGCCGAAGATGTCCACGAAGCACGCATGGCAGCACGCCCTGCTCATTTGGCACGCTTGGAAGAATTGAAAGCGCAAGGCCGTCTGCTGACTGCCGGCCCCAATCCTCTACCAGATAATCCGGAACGTGTTTCCGGCAGCCTGATTGTGGCTCAATTTGAATCTTTGGACGCTGCACAAGAATGGGCAGAACAAGACCCTTACGTTGATGCCGGCGTATACGCAGAAGTATTGATTAAACCCTTTAAAGCCGTGTTCAAATGAGCAATATTCGTCAAATTATCGAGGAACGCCTGCGAACGCTTGAGCCTGAGTTCTTCGATTTTGAAGATGAAAGCCATCTGCATGCCGGCCATGCCGGTAATAAAGGCGGCGGGCATTACGCCATAGTGGTGGTCAGCAACGCATTTGAAAACATTGGCCGCCTCCAGCGGCAACGTATGATTAAGCAGCTTTTACAGGACTTGTTTTCAGACGGCCTGATTCATGCACTCAGTATCAAAGCGGCCACGCCGGACGAATACTTCCATTAAGATTACTACTTAAACTTTGATTTCTAATCATTAATTTATTTCCAATCATTAATTTAAAAGAGAAATACGATGAAAAAAACCTACTTTGCTTCAGCCTTGATGCTTGCCCTGACTTCCGGCACACTGTTTGCCCAAACTTTGGTAACCGTCAACGGTCAAGCCATCGACAGCAGCGTTATCGATGACCAAGTTGCTTCCGTACGCGCCAGCAACCCGAACGTTCAAGACACTCCTGAATTGCGTCAAATGCTGACTGAACGCCAAATTATCAGCACTGTTGTTACCCAAGAAGCCAAAAAATTAAAACTGGATCAAAGCGCTGAATTCAAAGCTGCATTGGAGCAAGCGCGTGCCGATGCCGCCAAGCAAGGCGCAGATAAAAAAGCCACCTTCAAAACCGAATGGGCAGTTTTCGAAAATGATTTGCTAGGCCAAGCTTTCGCGGCGCATATCGTCCGTCAATATCCTGTTCAAGAAAAAGATGTCAAAGCCGCTTACAACGACTTCAGCAACTTCTATAAAGGTACTCAGGAAGTCCAACTGGGCGAAATCGTGACCGACAGCAGCAGCAATGCCCAAAAAGCCATTGCCGATTTGGATGCGAAAAAAAGCTTTGTTTCGGTATTGAACCAATACTCAATTGACGAAGCGGCCAAAAAAGCCGGCGGCATCCCTAAAGCTTATATCCCGCTTAAAGATTTGCAAGAATCAGCGCCTCCGCTTTACGCTGCTGTCAAAGACCTGAAAAAAGGTGCACACACTAAAACGCCACTGCAAAACGGTAATTTGTACGCCGTTTTCTATGTCAATGACCGTCGCAACGTTACCGTACCTTCTTACGAAGCCGCTAAAAACGAGATTGGCAGCGACTTACAGGCAGCCCGTGTTGATGCGGCCATTCAATCATTGCTGAAAAAAGCCAGCATCAAAGTCAACAAATAATATAACGTGCCCGCCGTGATAACGGCGGGCAATAAGGAACTCACATGAACATCAAGCCCAAAACTGCCGTTTTGGCTATCCTCGCCCTATCGACCGTCGGCTTGGCAACCGCCAAAGCACCTGAAATCGATCCTGCACGTATCGACAGCATGGTCGCCGAAGTATTAAGACAGGCCGATCAACATCCCAACCAGACTGCCAAACCCGATGGTCAGGCAATCCGCAAAGATGTGGTTACACGTTTGCAGACTTTGGAAGTTTTGAAAAATGAAGCCATCAAGGCTGGTTTGGATAAAGATGCAGAAGTACAGAATCAGTTTAAAAATGTGGAAGCTGAGTTTTATGCCAACCAATACGCTGCTTATCTAGAACGTCAAACCGCGGTTGACGATGCCGAATTGCGCCGTTTCTACGACCAGCAAACACGCATCATCAAGCTGCAACAAGTCAGCTTTGCTTCAGCCGAAGAAGTCCGCGCAGCGCAAGAACTGCTGCTCAAAGGCTTGTCATTTGAAGAGCTGATGAAACGCTATCCCAACCCCGAACAAGAGTTCGACGGCTTCATCTCTCCGCAGCAGCTTTCGCCTCAACTGGCTACCGCTTTTGCCGACATGAACCGAGGTGATGTAACGCATGAGCCGATTCAGATGGGAAACCGTTTTTATCTGTTTAAACTCAGCGCCGTAGAGCGTAATCCTAATGCCGAACCTTTCGAACTGGTACGCAATCAGCTTATCCAAGCTGTCAAACGACAAAAAGTCGAGAATCAGATCGAACGTATCTTGAAAGAAAACGGCATTAATCCGTAAATTAATTCAATGGTTTCAGGCCGTCTGAAACTATATTTGAACTCAGAGGGCGTATCTTACGCCCTTTTTTACAACTCCTTTTATTCACACAAGATTATGCGCGCTGTTATCCAAAAAGTTACCCAAGCCAAAGTTGACGTTTTGTCCGAAAACTCCTGTGAAACCTGCGGCGAAATCAACAACGGATTTATGATATTGCTCGGCGTTACCCACACCGATACAGAAGCGGACGCCAAATACATTGCGGATAAAACCGCCAACCTACGTATCTTTGAAGACGAAAACAGAAAATTAAATTTATCGCTCAAAGATGTCGGCGGCTCGATATTACTGGTTTCCCAGTTTACCCTTTACGCCGATGCGCGCAGCGGCCGCCGCCCATCTTTCTCCAATGCCGCACCCGCAGAACTAGCGGATAAACTTTATCAATACACCACACAACTTCTACGCGAACATGGATTGACTGTCGAAACCGGCAGATTCCAAACCCATATGCAGGTTTCCCTTTGCAATGATGGGCCGGTTACCTTATTGCTTGATTCGCAAAAAACATTCTAAATTCCATCGAAAAAGGCCGTCTGAAATATTTCAGACGGCCTTTCCATTTCTGATCATTACTAAATCAAGCCTTGCGCTTTCACCCAGTTCATAATATCTGCCTCAACGGCTTCAGGCGAACCCGGATTGTCGATTTTGACACCGTACTCATCAGCACCCAGCTCTTCCAAAATCTCCAGCTGAGAATCCAGCATTCCGGCTTTCATATAATGCCTCTGACGCGACAGCATACGCTCAAGATTGATCGCTTGAGGCGGGGTCAGATGGATAAAAGCCACCTTCCCTTCTGCACCACGTAGAATATCGCGGTATTGGCGTTTGAGTGCGGAACAAGTAACAATGGAATATTTTTCCCCATTTTTTGCCTGCTCCGTCATCCAGTCACGCAAATTGCCCAGCCATGGGTAAGATCGAAATTTTTAGTCACATCAAAAGAATTTGGGGCTGTAGCGTTTTTGTACGATTCCCCAAACATCCATCATACTTTTTCTTAAAAACTGAAGTGCCATGATACAAAGGCCGTCTGAAAAATTCTTCAGACGGCCTTAATTCTTAAACTTCTGCCGGTGGTTACGGTGTATCTTCATCTTCCTGCTGCGTTTTCACTTTGGCAAAGCGGCTGAACCAAATGCCTGCTTCGTAGAGCAGAATCAGCGGAACAGCAAGCAGGGTTTGAGAAATTACATCAGGTGGCGTGATGATTGCGGCCACGACAAACGCACCGACAATCACATACGGACGCGCATTCTTAAGCTGTGCAGTCGAAACAATGCCCATTTTTGCAAGCAACACCACAACGACGGGCACTTCAAACGTCGTACCGAATGCGACAAACATGCCCAAAATAAAGGACAGGTATTTGTCGATATCGGTCGCCATATTGACGCCGACAGGGGTTACACCGGCCAAGAATTTGAAAATCACGGGAAATACCAAAAAATAGGCAAACGCCATCCCAACGAAGAAGAGCGTCACGCTGGACAACACTAGCGGCGTAATCAAGCGTTTTTCGTTTTGGTATAAGGCAGGGGCAACAAACGCCCAAACTTGATACAGCGTGTGCGGCAACGACAGTAGAAATGCCGCCATCAGAGTAACCTTGACCGGCACAAAAAACGGCGCGATCACATCGGTTGCAATCATGCTGGTATCTTTAGGCAGATTGGCCATTAATGGTTCGGCAACAAAGGTATAGAGCTGCTGGGCAAACGGCATCATACCCAAAAAGCAGACGACGATACCGATGACGATCCACATCATGCGGCGGCGCAGCTCGAGAAGATGCTCGATAAGCGGTTGGACGGGTTGTTCGTGTTGAGGTTCGGACACCGGTTGACTCACTTTTTACTTACGGACGCGCAGTTTGGGCTTGGCGTGGAATTTCGGGCGCATATCGCGTTTGCGGCTCATCGCCTGCTTACGCAAAGAAGTCGTATGCAGCGGAGGAACATCGGCAACAGGGGATTCGATATAGCTGACTTCTACCGCCGGAGCAGGTGAAACCGAAGCCGTCAAATACTCACGCCAAGCGCGGTCTTGCTCGGACTCGGCATTTTCAGCCTCGACAAGCTCTTGGGTCTGTACTGCCCCACTCTGCTCAGAAGCCTGGATTGCACTTTCGTTCTCAGTGCTGTTTGAAGCCAGATCAGGCAAAGGATTGCCCAACTCGTCCACTCCAAAATCGGCAGGCGTTTTTTGTTCGGGCAGGCGTTCCCACGGCTTGAGGCCGTCTGAAATATCGCTCAGATTTTTTTGTGCATCATTGCCCAAGTCTTTGATACCGTCGCGAAACTCAGATGCAGCGGTTTCAAATTCCTGCTTTACTTTGCGCAATTCGTCCAACTCAGCCTGAGTGTTGAGTTCCTGCTTGACGTTGTTGACGAATCCTTGCAATTTGCCGACCAAACGCCCGGCCGTGCGCGCAGCTTGCGGCAGACGTTCGGGGCCAAGCACTATCAGGGCGACAACGCCGACCAGCAGCAATTCGCCCAAACCGAAATCAAACATGGATTATGCTTTGTCTTCGTCTTTTTTGTGTTCGATGACTTCGTCTTTTTTGGCAT
>ERZ772971.874-NODE-874-length-18170-cov-21.572233_pt1 | contig 18170 bp, 26 predicted proteins | sample MGYA00511943_ERZ772971 | MGnify/ENA primary metagenome ERZ772971 (study PRJEB29015, sample SAMEA2737929) | human oral metagenome | biome: human oral; feature: human-associated habitat; material: dental | place: China | collected 2144 ... | reverse complement strand
CGGTGGACGCCTTGGGTTCGCCGGGCATCAGGTCGTAGAGGCCGGAGGCGGTCAGGCCCAGGATGATCCCGCGGGCGACGGCGTCGAGGTAGCCGGACCCGGTGGAGTAGGCGTCGCCGCAGGCGACGGCGACGCCGACCAGGACGGAGACCAGCGGCGACCACCGGGATGGGAGTCCGGTGCGTTTGGTGAGGTTGGTGAGGGCGACGATGGCCGGGACGGTCAGGAGGATGCTCATCAGATGCTCGCCCCCAGCGCCCGCAGGTCATCGAGCAGGCTCTTGGCCTGGGCGTGGACGGCCTCCATGAGGGTCTGGACCGTCTCCGGATAGGCGCTGTGCTCGGGAATATCCGGGTTGGCGACCTTGATCGCCTGGTACTCCTCCCAGCTGATCCGGCGCATGCTGCAGCCGGTGACCAGGTAGGCGACGTTGTCGCCTACACGCCACACAATAATCATAGTGTCTCCTAGCGGTGGTTTGATTGGTTCTGGATCGTCTCGGCTGTCGCCGAGCGCGGCATGGTAGATATCGTCCAATTGGTCGATCTTGGCGTCATACGGGCAGTTTTTCCCGTAGGCGGTGGACCAGCGGGCGCCCGTCTGCGCGCGGCACCAGGTTTTCCTGTCGCTCGGGTCGAATCGCCCGAAATCCCCGGCGCAGCCGAGCCTGTGCCAGGCGAGGCCGCGGAGGTCGCCGGGCGTGGCGATCCTCCGGGGGACGTGCGGGTGGGTGTCCCAGATCCAGGCGAGTAGCTGTCCGAGCGAGGTGACCTGCGAGGCTGTGAGGGCCCGCTCGGAGGCGCCGTCCCACGTCTCCACGCTGATGTCGCCGAAATTCCCGGCGCCGGAGGCCCTAGTGGCCTGGGATGTGGAGGCGTACTGGTACACCTCGCCGACACCGTTGACGTAGAACGTAGAGTACGTGCCTTTGTAGGGGCCGTATCGGTAGAGGTTTTGGGCGCCGGAGACGGCGGTGTGGAGGGTCATCCGCACCGGGGTGTGGGACCGGTCGGAGGTTTCGACGTTGAGGGGCCAGTGGTTGGCCCCGGGATACCAAGCCATAGAAGACTGCCTTTCTCTAGTATCCTATCGCGGTCCACATGAAAGCATAAGGCACGTTGCCGCCGGAGCCGCGGAAGCGCGCCCGGAACTTCTCTGTGGACAGTGAGTCGATTTCGAGGGGGCCGGGCGGCGGCTGGCACTGGAATTGCGCATTGTTGATCCCGGACAGCGGGGTGCACGTGATCGAGCACACGCCCTCTTGGAAAGTCACCGGAAATCCGGCTTCGGGCATGTAGGTGAAACCATCCTGGATCGACGTCGGATAGGCGAAGACGATGCCCGTGACGATCCTGCACTTCTTCCAGTAGGCCGCGGCCGCGGTCCCGGAGATGGAGGTGCCGTTGGTGTGCGACGCTACCAGAGAGTTATCGATGGCCTCCGTACGGCATTCGAGCAGCGTATCGTTGAGCTTTTTCGCCGTTAAAAGCTCGCCGTCGGTGAAATTATACACCTTAGTCCTTCCCTTTCCACCGGATGGCTTCCAGCCATGCCGGCACGTATTCGTATGGGATTGGTTTTTGCAGTTCGAGTGTCGTTTTGACGCTCGTAGTATCCAAGAACCACTTGATCCCCTTGATGTGGCAGGGGTAGGTGTCCTGGATCGTGGAGACCATGACGATGTCGGTCAGGTCCAGCTGGGCGGTGAGTCCGACGGTGGCCATGGCGTCGCCGTGGACCCGGTACGGGTGGGCGACGGCCGGGTCGGCCTCGTGCCAGGCCGGCAGGGTGACCGCCGATACCCACGCCGACGGGTAGTTGTAGTAGAGTTTCTTGGCCAGGGTGCCGACGGTGCGGGCTGCCCAGGTGTTTTGGTTGTGTAGGAACTCGAACGTGTTGACGGAGATGGCCACACTCTTTTTGCGTTCCCCGAACTCTAATTCGATCGTCCGCTCATACACCGTGGTCTTTTGCTGGCTCAGGGTACCTTTGTCTCTCCATTTTTTCTGATTCGAGTCCCATTCCTGGTCTACGTGGTCGGTGGTGATATCGAGCCGGGAGATGGCGGAGGACGCGTCGTAGTCGATCGAGGCCTCCGTAGTCTGCGGGCAGACCGTCCCAGACTTGTATTCGGTGATGCCGCCGGCGTCGATCAGGTAGCCGGAGGGTAGTTTGTCGGGCGGGGACCAGGCGAACGCCAGCCAGCCGCGCGAGTCTATGAACCACGGCCTGGAGCCGGTGGCGGTGATGATGTCCAGCCACTGGGCGAGGGACCGCTCCGTGTAGGGCGCCCGGTGGACGCCGAGCCGAGACCAGCCGTTGTCGGACTTGAGGGTGGTGTGCCACGATATCCCGTTGGGGCCGGTGACCTCGCCGATCCCGTTCGCCGTCCACACCCACCCCTCCGACAGCGGCCCGACGCTGGTTTTCGCGGCGAGTTTGGCGGTGGAGTCCACGGATGTTATCTCGGTGGTGTAGGTGCCGTCGGGCTGGTAGTGGGAGACGACCGTATCGACGGTGCCGGTGAAGATCGGCGTCGCGGACGGGACATGCACGAGGATGGTCCGGCGTCCGCGGTGGATCTTGGCGACGCGGGGATCGTAGGAGTCCCTGTAGGTGGCTTTCATGGTGCCGATCTTGTAGGCGGACGTGATCCCGTCGTAGTCCAGGCCGCGCTCGGTCGTGACGGTGACGCCGTTTTCGAGCATGTTCACCCATATCAGGTCGGCGTCGGAGGGCGGCAGCGTGTACTCGCCCAGTTTTATGTTCCCGAGCGTTTCCCAATCGCCGACCTTTCTATTCGGGTCGGGGAACGTCGTGGCGCCAAGGATGATCTTGCCGAGCCGCTGGTTCGCGGATGCCGGGTCGGGTAGCTGGGCCATGAGGGCGTAGGCCTCCGGGCCCGTCGCCGCCAGCCTGTCTCCGGGGATTTCGAGCTCGTGCTCCACGTGCAACTCGCACTCTTGGCCGTCGCATACCTCGGGTGTCTCTATGGTGAGGCGCTGCAGGTAGCGTGGATTGTAGGAGAGCCAGGTGCGGTCGGTGCCGTCCATGGTCTGGGTGCGGATGGCGCCCTGAATCCCGATCCGCGCGGTCGCGCCCGAGACGGTGGGGCATTTGATGGTGACGGCGACGGCCGGCGCCCAGGATGCCGGGAGGGGCGGCAGGTTGATCGTGATCAGGTCGCGGCTGTCTGCTTTGAACGTGAAATCCCCCTTGGGATTGTGCCGCTGGGCGTCGGGGACGAAGACACGGACGCGGTCTTGGCCCCACTGGTCGCCGGACCGCTGGCGCCAGTGCTTGGGCGCGAAATCGAAACGACTGACGGGCGGGTAGACGTGCATGATGCCTCCTATCCTATCAGGTGCCGGCCGGTGGTGCGCTCGTAGTCGCGGATGGCGTCCACGACGGCCTGCCCGGAGCGGGCGTCGGCGGTGAGGGTCTGGACGGTGATGTTGACGGGCCGCGTTTCACGTGGAACCGCGGCTGCGACGGCGGGGAGGGGCATGCCGGCGGGGACGCCGGCGAGGGCCTGGCCGTCGATCATGCCCGGCATGCCGCGGGTTAGGCTTTGGAGGGAGGATCGGACGGCGCCGTACCGGGACGCCATCCCGTCCACGAGGCCTTGAATGATCAGCTGGCCGGCGCCGCGCAGGAGGGTTCGGTCCACGGACTCCGGTCCCTTCCAGGACGTCAGTTTGTTGGTGAGCCATTTGAAGCCGTCTTTTATGGCGCCGAAGCCGGATTTGATTCCGTCCCATAGGCCGCCGATGATTTTCTTGCCGACGTTCAACAAGATTTTGCCTGCGTTGCCGAAAGCTTTCACTATTTTGCCTGGAATTTCGGCGACCCAGCCTACGACTTTGGTGATCCCGTTCCAGACGGAGGATGCTATCTGGCCTATCACGCCCCACACTTTGGAGAGTAGCTTGCCGAACCATCCGATAACCATCCCGATCGAGCCGACGATGGTTTGGAATGTTATTTTGATTTGGTGTGCGGCGGCGCCGATGACGGATTTGATCCCGGACCAGATGGATTTGATGACGCCGAGGAGCCCCTGGAACGCGGAGCCGAGCCAGCCGGCGGCGGTGCGGATGCCGGTGAAGACGGCGCCGATGACGGTGCCGGCTCCGGAGATGACGGCCTTGATCCCCGTCCACACCCAGCCGGCGACGGTCGCGATCCCGGTGAAGACGGCGCCGATGACGGCGGCGCCCCCACGCAGGAGGGCGATGAAGCCTTCCCAGGCGGCTTTGACGATGGCGACGGCGACCGTGAAGATCAGCTTGACGCCGTCCCACGCCAGGCCTACGACGGTGGCGAGACCGGACATGACAGCGGAGACGGCGGTGACGCCGATCTGGAAAACCAGCTTGATGGCCTCCCACGCGATTTTCAGGGCGCCCGCCGCGGCTTTGACGACGCCTACGAGTAGCCGCCAGGCGCCGACGAAGACGCCGCCGATGACGCGGCCGAGTCCTGCTAGGAGGCCGGGGAGCTTGCCGATGAGCGGGACGATATGGTCGGCGATGAACCCGGTCACCTTGGTGACGATTGGCAGGAGCATGTTGCCGAGTTTGGCTTTGGCGTCCTCCCACTTCGCCGACAGCACTTGCTGTTTGTGCGCGAGTGTGTCTGTTTCTCGGGCAAATTTCCCGGTAGAGTCCGCGGACTGTTTTTGGATGAGGGAGAGTGTGGCCGCTTGTGTGGCCTGTGTGGTTAGCTGGCCGTTGACTTTCTTGTAGCCGAGGGCGGCTGCTTCAGCGTCGATTGCGTTCTGGGTGAGGGAAATGCCGTATTTCTCGATCGGATCTCTCTCCCCCTTCAGCGCTGCGGAGAGCGCGTCTACGGCGTCTTTCGTGTCGCCGCCGAACTGCGCGCTCAGGTCGGCGCCGATCTTGATGACTTTGTTGGCCTGGTCAGCGAGTTGGTTGGCTGCGGTGCCCCCGTTTTTCAGCTGGGTGCCGATTAGGGTTGCCATCTCATTGTACTGGTTTCGGGAGAGTCCGACGGCGTCGGCGGCTTTCTGGGCGTAGGCGTGGACCTGTTTGGCGGATGATTTGAAAACGTCGTCCACGGCGCCCATGGATTGCTGTAGATTGGAGGCGGCGCTGACGGCTTGCTTGCCGAGGGCGAAAGCCGCGGTGGCGCCGAATCCTATAGCGCCGGCCGCGAGGCCTTTCATGCCGATTCCGAGCGCGGACATGGACTGCTTGAGCTTGCCCACGCCGCCCTCGGCCTGCCCGATCTTCCCCATCTCCGACCGAAACCTTTTCGTGTCGGCTGTCACACTGATTTTGATTGACTGCTTGCCTGCCACCTTGATAGACTCCTTCCCGTCAGTTGATTCGATCCTGACATCGGGGGAAGCCCCCCCGGGCCTGAGTTTGTTCTCCGCATCTCTCTCCCTCAGGCCCGGGGGGGCACTTTCATGTTCTCTGGCGCCGGTTCCACTCGCGGATGAGCGCCGCCGTCTCCATACGCGTCAGGCCCCAGTATTCACAGGGAGACGTGATGATGCCCGAGGCGACCATTGCCGCCATCTGTCTCACGAAACGGCGCCGTCGCCTCGATCGCAGCTTGCTGGCTGGGTGCGTGGGGGCGGATCCTGGCGAGGATCCCGGTGAGGGCGGCGTCGCGGGGCGGCTCCGTGTGTGAGGCGGCCTCGATGACGTCAAGGGCGTCGGCCATGGTGAGGCCGTCGGCGACGGACGGGGTGATGGCTGGGTCTCCGGGCTGGGCGAGGCGCTGCAGGGCGATGGTGGCGAGGGCCCGCATCATGAGGCCTGGGTCAGGGTCGGCGTCCAGGCCGGCGCCGGTGATGGTCGTGTACATGACCTGCTCCCCGATGGTGAGGGACTCGGCGAAGGCCGAGAACGCCTCGCTTTGGGCGTCAGTGTTGGGTTCCATTAGATGGCTCCTCCTCCGATGTTGTTGTCAAGGCCGAGCTTGTCGCATATCTCGCCCAGGCCTTTCAGGAGATGTTTGACGATGTCCTGGTTGCGGGCTTCGAGGGCCTGCACCAGGAAAGGATGTGGTTTGATGTGGTGGCGGGGCCAGCCGTAGTGTTGGACGCCGGCGTACGGGATGCTTTTCCGGCCGGCGTATACGACGGATTTGGTTTTGCCGCGGCCGGCGCGGATCGATCCCGCGAGGCGCCCGGTCTTGTGGGGTGCGAGGGGTTTGGCGGTGCGGACCACGAGCTCGCCGAGCGAGTGCATGAGCTCCTTCATGTCGCTCGTTTCGGCGCCGGCTCGGGCGAGGGCCCGCATCGCTTTGTCTGCCCCCTGGATGCGCATGGTGACTCCGTCGCCCACGGAGTAGACGCCGTCATGCATCACAGAGCTCGCTTTCTATTTACGCTTGGGTCTTCTTCTCGCGGTTGCGGATCGTGAATTCGATTTCGGTCGTGCTGTCATCGTCGCCGGCTTTGATGCCGATCGCCGGGCGGAGTTTCGGGAACGCGAGCGTGCCGACCCAGTGGGGTTCGTCCACGGTGGGCGTGTCGTTGGCGTGGGGTGCGAGCGTGAAAGGCACATTGTCTTTGCCGGGGTTGTCGAAGACTTTCATGAGGAGGGCTTCGGCGCTCGTGGACTGGACGATGGTGACTTCCAGGGTGGCTTTGCCGACGGAGCCTTTCATGACGTCGCCGAACGTCTTCGTTCCCGCATCCTTGGTTTCCTCTTTCGGGAACTTCCACTCGCTAATCTCGGCGGCGTAGTCCACGTTGTCGATTTTGAGGACCAGTTTGGATCCCCGGAGGCGCTGTATAGCCATACTATTTGGCCTTTCGTGTGATGATGGTTTTGATGGTGATGCGGACGGCGGGCAGCGGGGAGGCGAGGGCGTCGCCGGAGATGGCGACGTACTCGCTGATGCTGATGCCGCCGACGTCCAGGGAGAGCATGACCTGGGCTACCCGGTCCAGCCAGGCGGTGGCGTCGGCGACGGCCATGCCGGGCCGGGCGGTGACGGTGACCCGCCAGGTGGCCCGGGCTTGGGCGTAGGGCAGGTTCTGGGTGTCGCCGGCTTCGACGCCCATGAGCTCGATCCACGCGGTGGCCGGCGGCGGTGTCTGCGGCAGGTAGGAGCGGACGTCGTTCAGATCGGTGCCGAAGGCGGCGCCTAGGATGCCGACCAGGCCTTCCTGGATTTCGGCGCGGCAGTCGGCGATGGTGGGTATCTCGGTCATGCGAGTCCTGGCCTGACGTAGGGAGCGAGCATGGGGTAGACGGCGCGGAGCGGGTCCCTGGCGAGCCGTACCGGGCTGCCGGCGTCCGCGAAAGCCGAGAAGACGCCACCCGGAGACAGCATGCGGGTGTTCAACTCGCGGGCGACTTCGAGGACGGCCCTGTGGGCGATCTTGTCGGGTAGCTCGGAGGCGCCGACGTAGGAGCGGACCATCTGGATGGCGGTGTCGATCATCTCCGCGATATCCGTCGGTTCCAGGGTGGATGCCCCACCCGCGAGGTGTAGCTCGCGAGTGAGGACCAGCCTTAGTTTCTCAAGATCGACGGTGAACGCCATCGTGTCAGCCCTGCTTGAACGTCCAGGGCAGGAGGGCGCCGGGGAACGGGCAGTAGTGGACGCACTCGCTGTAGACCGCAGTGTCGCGGCGCAGATCCAGCACCTGGTCCTGCTGCAGCCGGAGCGGCGCCTCCCCGTCGTCGCGGACGGCGATCGCCCGCTTGTCGTAGAAGCACGCCAGCGTCTCGCCGGGGATCGGCGTGACGGGCACACCGTACAGGTTCAGCGAGATGGGCTTGGTCGGGTCGATTTTGCCTTCGTTGGCGACGGCCGTGTCGGAGCCGACCCAGCGGAGCAGGCGTTTTTCCTCGCCGAGCGCCGCGATCGTCTTGATCAGGTCCCACGTGAGGAAAAGTCCGTCGATCGAGTACTGGTCGGAATCGTCGTATGCTTTCTGTGCGTCGATGATCACGTTGCGCAGCGAGGTCGCCGTGATTTCGCTGGCCTTGGTGGCGCCTCCGACGGAGTGCTTTGCCGCCGCGGCGACGATCTGCTCACGGACGAACTGCACGTTCCACGCCTCGAACGCCTTGGCGTGTTTGATGGCGAGACGCTGCCCGATATCGTCCAGGAACGCCGGATCGGCCCGGTTGATGGTGGCTCGGGTGAGGGCCGTGCCGCCCGCGAACGACGTCACCTTCGCTGTCTTGAGCTCGTCGGTGAGGCTACCGGTCGGCACCTGGGTGCCTTCCGTGTACTCGGCGACCGTCAGGCTGTCTTCCTTGTAGACGGAGTACTGGACGGTCTGGCCCTGCATCGGGACGTCGTGCGTGTACGCCAGCGAGTTGGTGACGCGTTTCTTTGCTTCCATTTTGGCTTGAAGGCGTCCGAGCCAGGCGGGCGGCTGCGCGGACTGGCCCACCTTGGTGACGGTGACGTCCCGGAAAGCCATCCCCTCCGGTGCGTTCTTGATGTAGTCCCCGTAGGACCGGTACTTGGCGAGGGGATGCGGCTCGGTGACCTGAGCGGTCTCCACTCGGTCGATCCGGTCGCGGAGGGCGCGGACGTCGGCGGAGATACCGCCGATCGCATCGTCCAGTCTGTCAATTGCGGTCTCTGCCATAGCATTCACCTTCATTTCTTCGATAGCGGTGTTGTTGGAGCGTTGGTCGGTGATAGCAGTGTCTTCGTAGGCCGGAAACGGAACCACGGAGACTTCGTAGAGGGTTGCTCGGGTGACGGCGACGGCGATCCCGGTCTCGGTGCGGGTGATGGTCTGCCCGTCATCGGCGGGCAGGAACCCGATCGACATTTGGGTGAGGGCGCCGTCGGCGATAAGCTGGCGGACGTCCCTGCCGATCTGGGTATCGGAGATGCGGGCGTCGATCATGAGGGCGCCATCTTCCTCGCGGGTATCGGTGACGACGCCGATGACGTCGCGGTGCTCGGAGAAAAGCTTGACGCCGCCCTCCCGCGGGGTGAGGGCGTCGGAGTGGATGGTTTCCACGAAACCTGGCGCTATTTCGGTGGGCGTGTCCAGGGGGACCGCCCGTGCGGTTATCTCCCAGCCGCCGCCGGTCCCGGCGTCGGCGAGGCGCGTGGTGAGGGGCCCGTTACGCTTCCGGATCCGGTTCAGGGTCGCTGTCGGATGCACCGTCTTCACCATCGGCGTCACCTTCTTCCTTATCGTCGTCTTTCTGGGTTTCGGTTAGTGGGTTTAGTCCTTCGATAGCCCTCACTTCGTCGATCGTGAGGAATCCCGCCTCTATGGCGACTTTGTGGGCGGCGTACCGGGTGGTCGTGTCCGGCCTGAGGAATCCGTCCACGTTGAATCTCACGTCGTCGGGGAGTAGCTCGCTCAGTGCGGCTTCGATTTCCCGCATGTACGGCATCAGCGTGTGCCTGACGAACAGAATGCTTTCTTGCTCCATGTTGGCGTAGGTTTTGGAGTCGCCGTCGCCGGAGGTGAGCATGAGCCGGGCCGGGATCCCGAAAATCCGCGCTACAGAGATGACGTTGACTTTGCGGACGTCCAGTAGCTGTAGCTCGGCCGGCGTCAAATAGCATTGCTTGTAGGTGAGGCCGGAGCCGAGCACGGCGACGCCGCCCTCCGGCGTCATCGTGGCGTTCGCCGCCGTTTTCCACTCTTTCGCCATGTCGGCGGAGAGCGTCTGGTCGGTGGTGAGGATCCCGGTGGGGCGGCCGCCGCGCTTGGTCCACTGGGCGGCGTATTGGTGTGCGTCTATGGCGCCGCGGAGGCCGTCGGCCCACGCCTGGATCGGCCCCTGGCCGAGCGGCTCGCCGGGCACGTGGGTGAGCTGCAGCTGGCGGACGTCCGAGACCGTCAGGGAGTCGTAGGTGATGGTTTTGACGCCGGTGGCGACGTCGATCCGGGCGGAGCACCGTGAGGGATCCAGGACCCGGACCTGGCCTAGGCCGTCGGGGACGCGGAGCCACGCGTTACCGGTCTGGGCGAGGGACTGGGTTATCTCGCCGAGGAATCCCGGCAGTGTCTGGCCGGCCGGCAGGATCCGCTGGATCATCCCGGTGGCGGACCCGCGGGGGCGTCCGAGAGTCCGGGAGTACCGGTCCAGGGTCAGCTGGGAGATAGATCCCTCTAGGATGGCGAGGGCCCGGTAGACGGAGTCCAGGACCCGCGGGTCGTCGCCGGCGTCACGGCGGATGGTGATCCCGTTTTCGACGCGCTGCAGCCGGAGCGGCGCCTGCCGGCCGGTCACCGCCCGGGCGAGGGATGCGAATGGGTTTCGTGCCACGTGGATCACCCTACCATATCTGCAGGACAGGTTTGGACAGGTACTTGCCGGCGGCCCACACGGCGAGCGCGGTGGCGCGGAGGGCGTCGATCGGGCCGTCTGACTTCGCGGCGTCGAAATCCAAACCGCGGTTGGTGACGCGGAGCCTGGCGACGTCGATCGCGGAGACGACGCAGCCGGCCTGGACGTGGGATACGGTGCCGTCACGGGACCGGTCGATCAGGGCCTGGCAGGCGTCCTGGTAGTCGCTGTAGGCGCCGGTCTGGCCGATGCCGTCGGCGGCTAGGGTCTCGGCGATGAGCCGGGTGGGCCCGGTCGGGTCGGCGACGATCCTCCGGTAGCCGTCCGCCCACAGGTAGCGCAGGCGGGGTTCGAGTTCGCGGACGCCGTTCCCGGACCAGGCGATGACGGTGACGGGGTCTCCGTCGTCGTCCAGCCAGGCCGCGGCGATGGTGGCGCCGGTCCCGTCTCGGGAGGCGTCGTAGGCGATGACGGTGTCGCCGGGGCGCCGGTGCTGGGCGGCTGGATCGTCCTCGGGGATCGCCCGGGCCGTCCACATGGCGACGTCGAAAGCCGCCTTGTCGTCCCCGGCGGTCGGGAGGTTGAGGAACGCCCTGCGCCACTCGGCGAGGGGCAGGCCGTCGCCGAGCGCCCGGAGACGCCGCAGCGACTGGGTGTAGCCGATGGCGGGATGGTAGGCGAGGGTGGCGTCGCCGTACGGGTCCCGGTCTGCCAGTTCCGGGTCGGCGGAGAATTCGAAGAACGCCACCCTGGACCCTGGATCCCGAGTGGCGGCCCGGCCGTGGGCGAGTTTCTCATCCCACCATCCGCCCGACGTCGCCTCCGAGCCGCGGGTGGACAGCCGCCAGGACTGGGCGAGACGCCGAGTGGCCTGAGCGGGCTTGACGGCGGCTTCGATCGCGGTGCCCTGCTCGGGCGTGTACGCCCAGCATTCGTCGGCGGATTCCAGGTCGATCGCGTCGCCGTGGATCGCGGAGTCCGTCGGCGGATACGGCTCAAGATAGGCGCCGGTCGGCGCGTAGGTGAGCCGCTCGGCGCCCTTGCCCCGCAGGACTTCGACGCCGGAGTCCTCCACGGCCGGGATATCGTCCACATAGGACCGCCAACGCTTTCCGGCGTCCTTCCCGGTCTGCGCTGTCATCACGGCACGGTGATCGGCGAACGCCAACATCCTGTGCAGATGGATGGCGCCGACCAGATCGGATTTGCCGGCCTGCCGCGGCACGGAGACCATCACCGTGTGATACCACCACTCGCCGGGATGCTCCGGGTCCAACTCGCAGGCGACGTCGGCGACGTACCGCTGCCACGGCATCAGCCGGCGCCCGCGGACCCTTTCGGAGACTTCGGCGACCACGGGGCCGAGACTGGGCCGGTCCGGGTCCCGGAGAGTGGCGTAGGCGGCGGTCAGGCCGTCGGGCAGCTGGACGGACACGGTCAGAGTCCCATCGATCGGGCCGTCACGGCTTCGATGACGGTCTGCAGCGTGTCGAACACCGAGCCGGTCTTCGCTGGGGGCTTCGGCAGCATCTCAATGCCGTCCAGGAGTTGCCTGGCGAGTTGAGTTGTGGCGACGGATACTTTCGCGGCGCAGAGACCGCGGTCCAAGGCCTTCGCCGTGGACAGCATCACCACGGTGAGTAGTTTCGTCCGGTAATCGAGCAGATCCTCCCGCTCAAGATCGTCTATCAGGTCCTTGACGGCGTCGTGGATCGGGGATTCGTCTCGGACTTCAAGGTCGAATAATGGCATTTCACTCCGTTTCGCCGTTTTTTCCGAATTTTAGACGATTTGGGGGGAAATGAAAAGTGGGGGCGGGCTCCCGGCCGGGGCCCGTTGGAAAAAATGCGATCCCGATTTCGGTCGGTCGGCGCCGGACGGTGCGAGAGCCGTCGCCTCGAGCGGCATTGCAGCCGTAGTGCGCTGGTCTCAGGTTCTCGATCGTGTCTGTGCCTCCGCGGCTGACGGGCAGCACATGGTCGATACTCAGTCGGTCTCGCAGCCGCGTCGCGTCGGGGTTGATCATCGTGTGGCAGATGGAGCAGCGCCAGCCGTAGACGTCTATTACCAGTTGCCGCAGCTGCTTCTGGTTCCGGCCTCGCCAGCGTCGTCCTCCGCTCATGCCCCTGAGCATACCCCCTCCGAGCAATCCCCGCAACTCGGATACCCCCGGTCGGAGATACCCCCGGTCGGAGATACCCCCCGTCTCCACAACCTGGGTCTGGTCCGGGAACCGGGATCACCAGGATAGGCGATAGCCCTGTCTCCCCGAGGGGGCGGGCGGAGGGTCCGCCGCATCGCGGCGGGCGGACCCTCCCGATCGCCCTCCCCCCTTTCGCTTTTCTCTAAATGTAGAGGGTTCATCTAAGGGAGAGAGAGTCTCCCTTATGGAGACTCTCTCCCTTAGGGAGATTGATATGGCTAGCACTGTGTTCCGCATGGGCGTCTCCCAGTCTGGGCCGGCGCTCCGGGGCAAACCCCTGGGTCGTCCATGCGGAACACTGTGCCGTCGCCTCGAAATGGGGACAGTGGCCCCGACGTTCCGCATGGTCAGAAGAGGGAATCCGCGGTACCACTGGGATCCGACCCGGTCTGGGCGGGCGACGGCGGGCCCGCACTGTCCCGATCCATGCGGAACGGTGTACCGTTAGGATTTGCGTTCCGCATGGGATGGGCCCAGAATCCCTGCGGGCATGCGCCTAACAAGCCGTGGTTGTAGGCGTGGCTGGCCTCCGCGTCGGCCGCCGCCAGCACGTCCAGTAGCGCCTCGCACGCCCCGGCGAGGGCTTCGTCCTCGGGCAGGGCGCGGGCGATCGAGCGGCGTAGATCCACGACGCCCCAGGCGGCCGTGTGGAGGTGGGAGATGATGCGCAGAGCGACATCCCGGGCCTCCGGATTGGGCCTCAGAACGACGGGCTGGGGGTGCTTCTTCGTTGATTCCATGCCCTGATTCTACCCTGGGCACGACTAATGCCCCCTACCGCCTGGCGGGGGCTTGCATGACGGTATTCGGCTATGGGGCCGGGCGGCTGCGGACGCCCGGGAGGACGGTCAGGCTGTCACCGGGCGAGGCGTTTGAGCAGACGGTTCTCCGGGTCCCGGGCCATCTCCACGTTGTACTCGTTGAGACCGTGTTCGGCTTCGAACTCCCTGGCCAGCACCCAGCCGCACCAGCCGGGGACGGGCCGCCGCATCATCTGCGATACCCGATCGGAATCGTATCCCCGGCTGAGGATCCGGTTCTTCATCTCGGCTACCTCCGTCGGCGTGTAGACCACGTCGCACGGCCTGCGATCCTTCTGCACGAACGGCGCGATCGACGCCGGAGGCGTGGGCGCGGGTGCTTCCGGTGCTTCCCGCGGCGTCTCCGGGCGCTCGGGCGGCTGGGGGGCGTGCTCGATCTTGGAGACCCGCTCCCTGTAGGCCCGGTAGCGGGCGACGGCGGCGTCCTTCTTACGCTTGACCCACTCGCGGAGATTGATCCACGCCAGGTACGCTTTCTTGTCTACGCGGATCCAGGAAGGGCGGGGGCAGCCGTCCGGGCCGATCCCGCCGCGCTCCCAGGCGATCAGTCCGGCCTTTTCGAGGCGCCGGAGGCCCTCCCTGGCCCACCGGTCGGTGATATGGGAGGCCATCGCGACCTGATAGGCGGTGGTGCGGCCCTCCGCCGACTTCGAAGGCAGGCAGACGGCCAGACCCTGCATCGCGTAGGTCATGCACCGATCGAATCCCCCCCAGCCGCGCTGGGCGTGGGAGCGGGTCAGGGACGTCAGCGGCGCCCGGGCATTCATGCCCTCATGGCGCCGAGGAGACTTCGGTTTACTCATTTTCTCATTCCTTTCCTGAGCGGACTGTGCCAGTCTACAGCCTCGCAGTAGTAGGGATCATTCTCGGAGGGCCCCGTGGCGGCGTCGAAGTCCGATATCCACACGGCCTGGAACTGCCCGTCCGCCCCCTTGGGGAATTGGACGGAGACCTGCATACGGCCGGTGGCGATGTTTTCTATCAGCCAGCCCTGGGAGTTGGTGTAGGACCTATCGTGGACGACGCCGGTGGCGACGGTGGTCAGCTGGGCGCTGTACGGGCCGTGGCGCCGCTGGGCGTCTGGGACAACCCGGTACTCCGGGTCGAACCAGACCAGGCCGTTAGAGCGGCCTTCCTGGCGGAGTCTCTCCCACGCCGTCGCCGCCATATACCGGTAGGCGACCAGCTGGTCGGGGGAAACGATGATGGATGGTTTCCTGTAGGCGTCCATCTGGGCGACGCCATGGCCATAGATTTCCATATGCACAGTGTACACCGTTCCGGATGGCGGCGTCAAAACGAAGAGGGGCCCCGGACCGTGCGAGTCCGGGGCCCCAGGGCGCCTATCGGCTTCTAGCAGGGCCAGCCGTCATCGAAATGGCAGCGGAACATGCCGCCGAACAGCCAGCCGAGATACCTCCAACTCATTGGTTTCACCTCCTATCATTCTCCGGTGGTGTCGGGCCGCCACGGGTAGTCCCCCGGCGGCAGGTTGTTGCTGAACCTGGCCCACAAGAGTAGGTTGGGCACGTCTACCACTATGTGCCTATATCCGCTCGGGAGCCTCAGCTGAGGGGACATTTTGAAGTCCGCGCCGACGGGCCACACGCCGCGCTTCGGCTGGTAGGCTATCAGGCTTCCCGGGTAGGTGCCGGCCGGTCGGGTTTCGATCGTCGGCGTCGGATGGAGGCCCTGGTAGTACTCCCCGTCGGCCGGCGGCATCAGCGCCTCCCGGACAATCCAGCCCTGGCCGGCGGCGAGGGTCAGCCGGAGCGCCCAGGCGGGCGTGGTGCATACCCTACGGACCGTCACCCTCGCGGCTCCGCCACGGGCGTAGCGGCGGCCGATATCGGCGAGGGTGACCGTCATCCGGTGCACGACCCTGGCCGTCTTGCCGATCTTCGCGATCGGGGCCGCCCCGTGGGCGCGGGACGTGCCTTTCCCCCACGTGTTGATGGTGTCTCGGGAGACGCCCTCTATCTCGGAGATATCGGCGTAGGTCAGGCCCATCGCGCTGAGGGCGCGGACGCAGGTCTGCAGCTGCTCTACGTGCTCGGACGCCATGGTCACCGCCCCCCGTCGGTCTCGGAGTCCCGGAGGGTCCACCCGTAGGCGTACCCGTAGACCGCGGCGGTGATGGTCAGGACGATCCTCCACGGCGTGGAGGCGGTGGTGACGGCGACGGCGATGAGCGCGACCCATGCCAGGCCGAGCAATGCCACCATCGCCGGCGTCGGGAATGGTTTGGTCATTTCAGCAATCCTGCCTTTCGCGCGAAATTGTCAGCGATCCGCTGGTTCTTGTCGATCCATGCCTGGCGGGCCCTCCGCAGTGTCCGGAGGCCGGTGGGGCAGTGGTCGATCACGGAGTCGGGGAGGGCGTCCAGGACGTCGGTCAGGACGTCGGCGGCGCCGAGCGAGTACCAGGCACGCTGCTCGGGAGAGAGCAGATCCCAGTCGCAATCCAGGCTGGCGCCAGCGGTGCGGGAGTCGTGCAGATGCCTGTAGGCCTCCGTGTGGGCTTTCAGGAGGACGGCGCGGAGCGGCTGAGCCTTGCAGCCGTAGAGGCCGATAGCCGATACGAGGGCGTAGCAGGCTCCGGACCAGTAGAGCGCCTTCGTCTCGGGAGAGTCCCAGTCGCGGACTCCGGGGCCGGTGAGGATTGTCTTGGTCATTTAATGTGCCTTTCCAGTGTTAGATCGTAGATGGCGGTGCAGGCGTCGAAGAACCCGGGCTGCCCGGGGGCAGGGAGGTTTTCGGCGAGGTAGCGCAGGTCGCAGACGAACCGGGCGCCGGGCACGTGCTGGGCGCCTCCGGCGGCGGTCAGCTGCGCCGGGGAGTAGAGCGCGATCGGTGTCCCGTCGGCGGCGCCGATGGAGATGTACCGGTGACCGAGTTCGCGTTCCAGGTGGTGGATGTAGGAGACGCAGTGGGCGGCGAATATCTCGCCGCCCGTGCGGTCCTGAGGATTGTTCACCTTGAAAAGGCCCATATTTATGCCGTTTCCTTTACGATGCGCTCGTACCAGATCGTCAGGTCGCACGTGTACTCGCAGTGGGCGATAGGGTCGAAGACGCAGAATAGCAGGGACAAGAGGCGGGTATCCGGGCCGCCCTGGGGGATCGGGGCGCCGGTGAAGGCATCGATCATCGCGAGCGGGGCTTCGGGATCCCACCATGCGGAGTCCCCCTCCAAGCCGGCCTCGAGCGCCTCCTGGACGCGGTCTGCTTCGGCCTCTATGACGCCTCCGTCCTCGATCAGGTAGTCCAGGACGAAGTCCCGGATCGCGATACGTTCGGAGTATTCCATTATCGTGCCCTTTCGGTCGTTGTGCGGTAGTACTGGGGGCGGGGCCAGCGGGGCCAGGCGAGGCCCCGGACGGTGGCGACGTGGCCGCCGGGCAGGAGCCGGATCGCGGTGTGCCGGCCTCCGTGGTGCAGGTCCACGCTGTAGGCGGCGGCCTCGCGGGTGCCGACCAGGTAGCCCTCGCGGTCGTAGTAGCAGGTGCCCTCGTAGCCCTGGGAGGCTGCGTGGCGGACGTCTCGGGCGATCCGATCGTAGGCGCCCGGCGTGAGCTCGGGATGGTATTCAGGCATGTCCAGGGTATCCTTTCCGGGTGGGGCCCCGGCCCCCGGAGGGGCCGGGACGGGGTTGTCAGTCTTCGGTATCGAGGATGATCAGGGCAAGATCCTCAAGAGCCGCATCGTCGTAGTCGCCGTCCCAGGTAGGATCGAGGTTGGCGATGATCGCGTGCTTGGCGGCTTCGCGGGTCAGGCCGGTCTTCGCGGCGAGCCAGTGCGCCGCATCCTTGGTCTCCCAGTCAATCCACTTGGAGCCCTCGTAGATCTTCATTTCCAATCCTTTCGGGGTTTAGCTCGGGAGCCTTTCTCCCTCGCTGTACCTATAGTCTACCCCGTCCGCGGTACGCTGTCAACTTGGCGTGGTGTGACGCTGGCCACGGACCAGGTCTGGGCGACGGCTGGGTAAAGGGGAGGCCCCCCGCCTCGGCGGGGGGCCTTTCTTCTAGGAGTTCCGGATTTCGTCTCTGAGGCTGATCAGGTCTTCGGGATCGAAGAGTCCTTTGTATCTGGGGAGTTTCTTGAGTTTCCGCTCGGCTTCCTTGAGGAGGATTCCGGTCTCGACTCGGAGCCAGTGCTTGGACTCGGTGAGGTTGCTGGTGAAGGTCCGGGGGAAGATTCCTCGATTGTCTCGCATTTCAGTTTTCCTTTCCAGTTCCGGGAGCCTTTCTCCCTTGCTGTACCTATAGTCTACCCCGGTCGTGGCATGGTGTCAAGCCAGACCGGGGTAGATCCCTGTGGTCTTCCTCACTCTCCTAGGGAGTGTTCGAGCCGGGAGATGCGGGCGTCCACGACGCCGATCTCCTGGGAGAGACGCCGGAGGGTGCCGGCGTGCTCATCCCGGAGGGCGTGGACCTGGCCCTCCACCCGGGCCAGGCCCTCGGCGAGGGAGCGGCCGTCGCCCTGGGGCTCCATCCGGCGGCGCATCGCCCGCAGCTGCCTCCACACGGGGATCAGCCCGGCGACGGCGGTCAGGACGCCGGCGACGGCGGTCAGGATCGGAGCGACGTGCTGCACTACTGGCCGCCTCCCGAGCCGATCTGCGGCGCCGTCGGTGCCGGGGCGGGAGCCGGCAGCTGGGCGACGTGCGCGGCGGCCGCGGCGCCGGGATCGAGCTTCGGCTCCGCCGGAGCGGGCTGCGGAGACTCGGACTCGGGCTCGGAGGCCGGCGTCGGGGACGGCTCGGGCTGGGTGCCGGTGGACGCCGAGTGGCGCCCCGTGCGGACGGCGTCTTTCCCGTAGACGTTGACGGTGGACGCCTTGGGTTCGCCGGGCATCAGGTCGTAGAGGCCGGAGGCGGTCAG
>ERZ772971.872-NODE-872-length-18186-cov-4.624786_pt1 | contig 18186 bp, 11 predicted proteins | sample MGYA00511943_ERZ772971 | MGnify/ENA primary metagenome ERZ772971 (study PRJEB29015, sample SAMEA2737929) | human oral metagenome | biome: human oral; feature: human-associated habitat; material: dental | place: China | collected 2144 ... | reverse complement strand
CAAATTGTTTGGCACAATAAAGATAGATATCAGGTTCACTCTTGCGTTTGCCGATTTCTGGGACAGTGATAAAAAAGTCAAAGTATTTTTTGTGTTTCAGCAAGTTTATCAGCTCTGTTTGAGCGTCTTGTTGCACAAGTCGGTTTTGTTGTTGTAATGCAGAAAGGGTAACCTTCAGTTCGTCCTCTTCTTTGTGCAAGAGTGCTATTTTTTCAGTCAACTGGTTGAGTTCTTGTTGCAAGTTAGCTGCAAGATGGTTTCGCTTCTCGGTTAGCTGTTTTACTTCTTCCTCCAAGGCATGTTGCTCTTGAGCAAGTTTTTCTTCTTTAATTTTTTCTAAGTTCGAGAGCTCTTCGGTGGTTTCTTTAATTTTCTCTTGCAAATAGGTAAGCTGCTGGTCGTAATTTCGCAACGTACTTCTCAGCTGGTCTTCTTCTCTTTTTAAACTCTCGACTACCTCATCAATTTTTACTTTTTGTGGGAATATCTCGCTTATTTTATAATCTACAATGAGCTTTTCAGTTGCTTTTTCTAAGAGTGTGTACACGCGTTTGTTTTCATTAATGTATCTTTCGGCCTCGGGCGTGTTTCGCACTGAGTTGAGCAAACTTAAAAGCTCGTTGTTCCGATCTTTGTCTAACAACTCAAGATTCTCTTTGATGTGTTTTACAAAGTCTGTTAATATTTGCTCATCATCTTTAAAATCAATCTCTCTAACAAAATCAAGTTTATTAAGGCCTACTATATGGATTTTTCTGAAAACACTATTATAAGAGAACTCTACATAGGCCTCTTCGGTAATCTCGTAGATTCCGAAAGGATAATCTTTTTTCAAGTACTTCTTCACCAGAAAATCGTCCTTATCTTTTCCTACGACAATGAAGGGGCCTACTATCTCTTGCTCGCTCTGTACGAAAATAGGGTGTTTTTGTTGGGCATAGACATCAGAAATCAAAGAGATGAGAAATGGATTTTTGACTTTAATTTTTCCTTCACTTTCTAAAATATCACCTTCGACTACCTCTATAAGTTCATCTTTAGATGTAGGATTAATATTGTTGGCAAAGGTCTTACACTTATATGTATCATCTTCGTAGTTCGTTGGGATAACTGTACCATAGGAGACTTTGAGAATCTGGTAAAGGTTATCAAATCTTTCAAAACTCTGTTCAGGCTTGTGATGATTAATGAACACTTGAATCTTATCCATATCATAGCCATCGATATTCTCTACAATTGCTGATTTTCTGTCGACATACAACAAGGGGTGGACAGCTCTGTCGGGGGTGTCTTCATCTTTCATCACCAGCAAGTATCTATCGTTGCTGAACCTAAGGCTAGGATTTTCTTTATAGCTAAAAAGACCTTCTACGTTTTCTATTTTCATATTATATTGTTTAAAATTAATGAGGCTGGCTAAAAAGTTTTGCAAGTAGTTTCTTGGGGAGGGAGTATTCCCCTCCAGAGGGGCTTCCCAATCCTCTTGTGGAGGAATCTGCCAATGCACTGCTTTCAAGACTTTTCAGACAGCCTCTTGTGTTATTATTCTTATTTTACAATTCTATTATTCTCTTAAAGCAGCTCCGAGTTGCTGTTCGAATGCCGTTTGCAATCGCTGCATTGTTTTGTCAATTTGTTTGTCGGTAAGAGTTTTTGCATTGTCTTGCAAAGTAAAACTTACTGCATAGCTTTTTTTGCCTTGTGGCAACTTGTCTCCCTGATAAACATCAAAAAGGTTAAGGCTCTTCAAGAGGTCTTTTTCGGCAGAGAAGGCTACTCTGTAAATATCGGCAAAGGTTATGCTATCGTCCAAGAGCAAGGCTAAATCGCGTCGCACTTCAGGATACTTAGCGATTTCCTTGTAGCGCACTTTATACCCTTTCACTTGTTCGAGGATGGCTTCCCAACAAAGATCTGCAAAAAGTACTTCTTGCTTGATTCCTACTTCCTTGAGTATTTTGTTTTTCACAACGCCCATTATACCCAAGAGCTGTTCGCCCAATAGCCATCGGAATCCTTCGGAAGCTATCCCTTCGGCAGCTTCTAAAGGTAGGATAGATAGGTTGTGCAAGCCTATACGCTCAAAAATGGCTTCGATGACACCTTTTAGCTCAAAGAAAGTAGCTTTTTTGGGGGTATCAGCCCAATGCTCTGCCTGCTTGTTGCCTGTCAAATAGACCGTCAAGTGTTTGTTTTCGGAGTACTTACCTTCTATAAAATGGTAGTTTTTTCCAAATTCGAAGAGCTTAAGGTCGGTGCGTTTTCTGTTGATGTTATAGGCAATGACTTCCAACCCTGAGAATAGGAGGTTTTTGCGCATATAACCCAAATCGGTACTGAGAGGATTGAGGAGCTTTACAGCTTGTTCTGGCTGAGGCGCATAGGTAGTAATTTCCTTTTCTGAAACAAGACTGTTGGTCATTATCTCGAAAAAGCCTTGCCCGATGAGCTGGGTAGCCACTACATTCTGCATATTGTGATCGTCGTACTTAGAGGAGTGTGCCATTGTAGCATTCACTTTCTCTGAAAAGCCGATATTGTTGTAGCCATAAATACGAAGAATCTCTTCGATAACATCGGCTTCGCGTTGCACATCGACCCTGTAGGAGGGCACGAGTAGGCCTAAGCCGCGTTCGGTTACTGAATTAATCTTCACATCTAACGAATGTAGAATTGATTTTATGGTGTCGTGCGATATTTTCTGACCAATCACTCTATCTACCTTGTCAAAAGTGAGGAATACTTGAAAGTCTTCTTGTTTTTTAGGGTAAAGGTCTACCACTTCTGAAGAGATGACCCCTCCAGCAATTTCCTCAATGAGCAAAGCTGCATACATCAAAGCGAACTTACACTCATCGATATTGATACCGCGTTCAAAACGGTAAGAAGCATCGGTGCTGATGCTATGGCGTTTAGCTGTTTTTCTAACCGCTACAGAGTCAAAATAGGCACTTTCTAAAAAGATATTGCGCGTAGAGTGGTTTACTCCCGAGTTCTGCCCGCCTAAAACTCCTGCTAAGCATAGAGGCTTTTCGGCATCGCAAACTATTATGTCCTCGGCACTGAGAGTGCGCTCTACCCCGTCGAGGGTGGTGAAGCGCATTCCTTCGTCGGCTGTTTTGACAATGATTTTTCGACCTACAATATGGTCGGCATCGAAAGCGTGTAATGGTTGACCTAAGGCATGAAGCACATAATTGGTAGCATCAACTACATTGTTTTTGGGAGTAACCCCAATAGCTTTGAGTCGGTTTTGCAGCCAAGCTGGCGAAGAAGCTACACGTATGTTGCTGATAGTAACTCCTGTGTAGCGAGGCACAAGTTTCTTGTCGAGCACTTCGATGTCGACTTTTGCAGAACGGTTGTCTACGTGAAACTTGGTTACTGATGGCGTGATGAGCTCTAATTGAGTGCCTTTCTGTATGAGGCCTGCTCGGAGGTCTCGTGCTACCCCGTAATGGCTCATTGCATCGGCGCGGTTGGGGGTAAGACCTATCTCGAAAACGTTATCAGTTTCTACTTCAAATACTTTGCTGCAAGGGGTTCCTACCGCTATTTTGTCGTCGAGCACCATAATACCGTCGTGGCTTTCGCCCAATCCGAGTTCGTCTTCAGCACAAATCATTCCGAAGCTCTCTTCGCCTCTTATTTTACCTTTTTTTATTTCAAAAGGTTTACCATCTTTATCGTACAGCACTGTACCAATGGTAGCTACGGGCACTTTCTGCCCTTTGGCTACATTAGGTGCCCCACATACTATCTGCAAAGGGGCTTCGCTCCCTACATCTACTTTTGTTATCTTGAGTTTGTCGGCATTAGGGTGTTTTTCGCATTCAAGGACTAAGCCTACCACTACGCCTTTAAGGCCACCACGAACGCTCTCGAAAAGTTCAATTCCTTCTACTTCCAGCCCTAAATCGGTAAGAATGACTGCGGTCTCTTCTACGGGCAAATCTACTTTGAGATACTGTTTTAGCCAATTATATGAAATCTTCATAACTTCTCAGTGTTTATTCAAGGGGCAAAGGTATGAATTTTAATCTGAAATGCAATAGGGAAAAGGCACGAATTTTAGAAAGAGAGTGATACCCTACTTCTCTGACAGTATAGCTATAAGCAGCCTCCTAAAGATTATTTTTCCTGAATTTTCTCTCTGAGCCAATTTGAAAAAGTTAAAAAAGCTTGTTTTTTGGGCTCATCAGAAAAGGGAGAGCCCTCTACTTTTTCATAGCGTTCAAATTCAAGAGCAAAACCTTCAATATTTTCGTCTAAAAGTTGTTTGCTTTGCTGATCGCAGGTGTTTCCTGTGAGACTTCTTATAAATTTCGAATAAACGTTTAGCCAATCGTCTGCTTCTTCTTTCCAAATAAGCTTTATCAAGCCATCGGCTCCCATTTTAGGATTGCTCCAATAACGAGTAAAGTATTGATAGGTTTGGTGCTCGACTATGTGCATTCCTTCTTTTATTTTGTAATCTATCTTGATGCCATTTTGTTCAAACATCTTGTTGGGGCTAAACTCAATTCCTCTTTGATTCTTATGAAAAAGAATATACAAATCGCAATCTTCAGAGGGCAAGCTCTCATAAAATTTTTTGAATTCAGAAGGTGAGATAATGTCTGAAACCAAAAACAACTCATCGTGTAGTGCATCGAAGTTTTCTATCAGTTCTTTCTCTCTAAGAGCCATTACACCTGCTTCTTCTAAGCGTTCAATGTTTTCAAACTCCATTGGGACATTTCCTTCTTTAGGGGAAAAAGTTTTTATCGAATTCCGATTAGTGAATACTATTAATTTTCTTTTTTTCATTCTTGTTTCGATTCTAAGGGGTTCTGATCTTCTGCCCAAATTTTTTCGGGACGAATCCATACGTCTGTAATGTTTTTAATTGTAAACTTCAATGTTCGGCCTACTTTTAAATAATCTGCTCTTTTAGAGGTTGCTTTAGGCAATACAATGTTTTCAACTTTAGCTTTTACAGGCAAGCCTCCCTCTTCCACGGGAGACAAATTGACCCATTTGTTGTTAACTTCCGTGATTGTTGATTCATAAATTTCTTCATTCCAAAGATCTGCCACTAGGGTAGCAAATAGGGAACCTAATTTTACTTCATCAGGTTTAAAGTTTATATTTTCTCCTATTCTATTTTTAAATCTTTCTAAAGATGACAAATCGTTAAAAGCCACCAAGATATCTCTTTCTGAAATGTAGTTAATGACGTTTTCGCACATATATTTCTCGCCTATAGTTTCGGGGGACAAGGGAGAGAGCAAAAGGCAGCGTTTCTGTTCATCAATTCCTTTGACGGTAGTAGTGTACTCTTGATCTTTAAAAAGTACGAAAGAGGAGCTTTTTGAAGAGTTCTGAGATTTTTTTTCTACATTTTTCAAGGATTCTTGTACTAGCGCTTCGTTTTCAAATTGCACTTCTATAGGCACAAAGTAAGTTCTACTCCCTACTGCTTCTAATCCTTTTATTTTTAGATTTTTTTTCAAAAAAAAGTCGTTGTACTCCCACAGGCAGGAGACAATATTTTTGTCATTGATTAGTTTTTGAACAGGAATGACAATACAGCCATAGTTTTCTATTTCTGGAGTTTTAAATATTTTTTTGTTCCAAATGACTTTTTCAATATGAGTACTTATTTCTACATCTCGATAAGTCCATAAATCGTTTTGAGGAAGTTCGCCATTATATAGGAATAAGAACAAGTTTTTTATGTACTCGCAGATCTGATTAGTGTTTACAGAGTACCTATGAGAGGCATCATTTCTTGTTCTAGAGAGTTCTTTAAAATAGTCTACCTTAGATGGAGTTAAGGCAGCATTCAATTCGCGTAATGCTCCCCCCTTCAATTGCAGATTTTCAGACTCAAATTTGTAGACTTCTTCTACAACATCATAAAGGTACATAATGATGAGACTGTTTATTTTATCAGAGAGTAAATCTGTTTTTTGGAGCATTATCTGATTTCGAAATAAGGCAAGATACAAGTTGGCGGCACCTTCTAAAATGGTAAGAATTTTTGTATATCTATTTTGGTTTGTTTTTAAAACAAAAGTGTCTAATATTTTTTTCTTTTTCCCTTTCCCTTCATTAACGACTACTTCATTTTTTTCTGTGTTAATCACTGAAGTTCTATCCTCCAAAGTATTAGCGAAAGAAATCTGATACTCAACAGTAAATACTTTTCCTTGATCTGAACACTTCAAGGTTCGGCCTTCAAATGCTTTTTTAGGCATTAAGACCTCTTTGTCTTTCCAAAAACTTGTTAACCACCAGAATTTTTGTTTAGGGAGACAACGCTCTGTTTTCAAAATTTGTATCCCAGGCAAAAAGCTACGGTATATGAGCTGAATATTTTCATTATAGCAAATAGTATGAACTGATTTAATAAAATCATAGTAATTTGCTATGATGCTTTCGGTATCATTAATTTCTTCAAGTCCTTTTTTTTGCCAGTAGAAAAGAGCCCCTAATGTTATTGTTTTAGCAAAGAAGTTTATTTTATTGGAAGCAGAAACCACCATAATAGGAAAAGAGGGGAAAGAATCGTTTTTTAAGAGTTCTAATACTTTAATCCCAGATACTTCTTCTATTTTTCTTGTGTTTTCGGTTGAGAACAATCTCAAATCCAATATGAGCAACATAGGATTGAGCATGTATTTCGGCATTTGAGAAAAGGCTTTTTGAGCTTCTCTTATTTTGCTTACAATATTTTGTTCAGTATCAGTATTTTGTTCTATTTTAACGGTTTTGAACAGTTCGGTAGTTGTGGTGCCATAGATAATGCGTTTGAAGACATTTGCCCAACCATCATCGGCTTGGTCATCTACATAAATGATTTTAGGAGGAAATTCTCTAAAGTTTTTGCGTACGTCCTGCATATTTACCGAAAAACTTCTTCCAGGAGCGTTATGTAATTCGGTGCCTAAATTGCTGTAGGATTCATTGGGTGTTTCATCTGTGCTGTTAGGAACATTGAGTGTTTCTGGTTGAGTCCCTTCAAAGCTTTCCTCTACCATTTTCACTCTTTCGATTATACTATCGCTTTCTATCTTGTTAAAATATTGTGCAACGATTCCTTGATAACTATTCATTTCTTTCCAAGCCCTTGGTATTGTTGCTTCGGGTTTTTCTTCCTGTAGTTTTTCAAGTGCTTGCTCAAGTTCCTTGATGTTTCCTTCTTGTGATTTTTTAGCTTCATTCAAAGCTCTAATAGCTTTGCTGACTTCTATTATATGTTGAATTTTATACAAGCAATAGACGCCCCACCAGTTGGCAACAGAATGTCTATCGTCAGAAACAATGTAGTCGTTTTTAAAGTAAGGCTTTAAATCTGAGCTTTCTTGTGGTGTATTTTTGACATTTACGTTTCGAACATCAATTGCATGAACAAAAGTTACTCCCTTTGAACACAAGATAATGCGTTCTGGATGCTCTTTCAGCAATTCTGATAAACTTGCAATAGAAAACATCACACAATGCTGAAGGTAGTTTTTCAAACGCAAATACTTTAGCACCTCTATCCCTTTTCTAGAAGCAGCTCCTCCCCCATCTAACTCAATTTCTATGTCTATAAAAAAGAGAGCATCCTTCTCAAAGTTTTGGTTTTCTACCCATTCTAACACCTCTAACAGCGTTCCTTTCCCAGTGGGTAGTATAGCACATTCGTTAGCTCCAAAATTTCCAGTTAGAGCACCGATAAGTTTTTCATCTTTTGTAACAAGTACTTTTTTCATAGCTGTAGTTATTTTTGAATCTACTTATTTTATGGCTTCATCAAGCCATTTTTGAAATGTATTAAACGCCTTTAAATATTGGCATTGTTAACTTTCTTTTATTCTGTTAATAAAATATCTCTTAGGGTTTTACACGAGCAGCACAGACAATATATTGGAACCAATGCGAGTAATCCGAACAAAAGAGGTTCCGAAAAAAGAAAAAGCAACAGTATAACTTCCTCTATCCAAAAATTGCCCTTTTCTGTTTTTTTACTACTTTTGTACTCATTATCATCTTTAGCTTATGCCTACATATCAAAAAATATTCGAAAACAACCGCCTGTGGATGCAAAACCGAAAAGAAAAAGACCCTCTTTTCTTTGAAAAGCTCGCCGAAGACCAGAATCCTGACTACCTATACATAGGTTGTTCCGATAGCCGCGTCGCTACTGAGGAGCTTATGGGAGTAGGCCCTGGAAAAGTATTTGTACACAGAAACATTGCCAATGTAGTAAACACTTTAGATATGAGCTCTACAGCTGTTATTCAATACGCTGTAGAACACCTGAACGTCAAACACATTGTTGTATGTGGCCATTACGACTGCGGCGGCGTCAAAGCAGCTATGCAACCCAAAGACTACGGACTTCTGAACCCTTGGCTGCGCACCATACGAGATGTATACCGACTACACCAAGAGGAGCTTGATGCCATCAAAGACAGCCACGAACGCTTCCACCGCTTGGTAGAACTCAATGTGCAAGAACAATGCATCAACGTAACTAAAATGGCGGTCGTACAAGAGAGCTATGTTAAAAATCAAATACCACTAGTACACGGGTGGGTATTCAACATTCAGACAGGTGAGCTTATAGACTTGCATTTTGACTTTGAAGGCTTTTTGCACAAAATCCAAAAAATATACGACCTAACAGGGCAAAAGTGGTACAAGCAGTATTAAACCGAATCGCAGTGCTGTTCGCAGCATTTACACCCCTCGGTATCTACCTCGAAAGTGCTGTGCCCAATATGCTCGTGACTAAGCGTGTGTTTTAGTTCAGCCTTTATAGCCATAAACTCTTTCAGTGTTACCCCCTCTTTGAGCACAAGGTGGGCTGTGAGCGCATTTTGCGAACTGCTCAGTGCCCAAATATGCAAGTGGTGCACGCTCTGCACCATTGGGTGAGCGGTGAGCAACGCACAGATACGCTCTTTGTCAATCTCTTGAGGCACTCCATCTAAAATAAGTTTGACACTCTCTTTCAGCAGCCCCCAAGTAGAGAATAAAATTACGATTCCTACTATAAAACTGCTGATGGGGTCGGCCATATTCCAGCCTGTAAAGTAAACAATTCCTCCAGAGAAAATCACACCTACCGATACTAAGGCATCTAAGAGCAGATGCAGAAAAGCCCCTTTGATGTTAATGTCCGTTTGCTGTCCTTTGTAAAAGAGAAAAGCCGAAATAGCATTGATTACAACTCCTATGAAAGCGGTAATCATAATAGCGGTTCCTGCCATTTCTGGTGGGTTTGCCAAGCGCTCAAAGGCTTCTACAAATATTTTCACGACTATGTACATTAGCAACACCGCATTGAGCAATGAAGCAAGAATAGAGGCTTTCTTGTAGCCATAGGTGTACAACTGGGTAGCAGCGCGATGCGCGAGCTTCATCCCTATAAGCGAGATGACAAGGCTAGCCACATCGCTCAAATTATGACTCGCATCAGAAATTAAGGCAAGCGAATTTACTTTAAAGCCTACCAAAAACTCTATGATGGTATAAGCTAAATTCAAGCCTATCCCTATGTAGAAAGCGCGGTTTAGGCTGCTTAGGCTAGCTACACTATGCACGTGTCCCTCGTGGTGATGGGAGCCATGCCCGTGACAATGGTGGTGATGAGTGTGTTCCATAAATTTGTTTTGTTAATCTTACCCCGCAAAGATACAAATTATTCTCAAAAAAAGTGAGGTTGCCGTTAGATTTTTTTAAGCTACCCTAAAAAACTAACAGCAACCTCTATTGTTTATCTCTGCTCTGCTATTTTAAGCCTCTTTTTCTCCTTTGGTTTTTCCAAAATTTTGAAGATACCCCCAAAAAAACACCACTACCACTCCTACTATCCACCATTTTCGAGTAGCAAGCCTTTCTTTCTTCTTCACATTCAGCGAGGTGTAGTTCTCCTGTTGTAGCACAAGCTGTTTATTTTGTTGTTTCTGTTGTGTTGCCACTTTCAGCAGGCTATCAGTGTGTTGCTGATACTGCCTGCGACGGTACTGAGACCGACGGCAGTAAAGAGGCCGCAGCGTATCTACCTTCACCTCTTCTACACATATCTCCTCTTGAGCGTCCAGAGTCCATTGTGCCATTGCCAAAGCTGCCTTTTGGGCTTCTTGCTGAAATTTCTGAGCAGCTGCTTCTGCCTGCACTTGTGTTTGGGCTTGCTCCACTGCTTTGTGCGAGGTTTGGCAAGAGGCAAAAAGCAAGCCATAAAAAACAGCCCCCATACACAACAGTTGCTGCTGATAGTACTTCACCCGCTGGATGACGCTTTTCAGCTTTTCCGCATAGGTAGGGTCGGTGGCATAGCCTGCTTTTGCAATCGCTTCGGCAAACTTGCAAGGGTCAGTTTTAAAGCGCAATGCTGGAGCATAGCGCGGAACAGTAAGAAACAAGTGTGCGTGGTCAGTAAAACTCTCTTCGGGGGTGGCGTACTTCTTGAACCAGTCCTTTACAAGATAGGTGTATTTGCCATCAGAGCGAGGAGTTATTTTCAGTATTTGAGGAAATCGCGCCTTGGGCGTAGAGAGCACCTCAGTAGTGAGCAGCAGTTGGCGTTGGTTTTCGGGAGTGTGCGCATCGGCTTTTACGCCAAAAAACATATTGCCAGGTGCGTGGTTGCCCCAGCCTGTCTCCAAAGCTGCTTGAGCCAGAATAAAAACAGATGATATACCCGTTTTGCGCTCGCTTTCAATCGCGTAGGGCGCATATTCTTTAACAAAGTTTTTCATTAAGTTCTTCATCAGTAAAATGTTTGAGTTTTTGTAGCAGGTTTGTTATAGTAGCTTCGAGCGTTTGAATGCGCTGGTTGGCCTCCTTCAGGTCGGTAATGGCTTGTGCATACTTCTGGCTGAGGTCTTCTATCATCTGCCGATAGATTTTCACAGCCTTATCTACATTGTCCAATTCGCCCGACTGCAACTCTAAGCGCTGCTTAGGCTTACCAAACAGCCAGCCTACAAAACCCGAAAGCAACAAACCTACAAAGGTAGCAAGATTTTCTTTGAGTATTTCCATAATAAACTTTAAAAGGAAAGGGGAAAGCGATTGTTTCCCCTTTCTCTTTTTTCTAATTTTTAAAGGGTGAATTCCTTAACGGTGCTATTGCCAGGGCGGTCAGTAGCCGTTACTGTGATTTTAGAGCCTGACAGGGTAGCGTTTAGCGCTGTGGTAGTGTATACCCATTTGCCTTTGTCCAAGGTAGCGGCACCTTCTTCCAAAAGGCTATTAGAAGCACTGGTGATTTTCACCTTTAGGCTTACCACTTTGAAAGAGTTGGTTACCTCTACCTCTATTTTTTGCCCTGCGGCTGTTCCTGTATAGGCGGTTGTGTTCAGTGCGCCCACCACAGGAGCCCTAAGGTAGTCGGCCATTGCCATATTGTAGGGCGAAAGGATTGAACGTTTTTTAGCCTCCTCGGTATAGGCTTGCTTCAGGGTAGGGTCTTTTAATGCCTGTTGGGCATAGGCAGCTGCCGCCACAAACTTTTTCCGTTGCACTATTTGAGTGGCCGTTTGAGGGTTCTTGCGGTTAGGGAATTTAGAAACGATGGTGCATCCGTCTCTTTGACTGAAAACAAGCTGTTTTCCTATTCTTCCGCTCAATCCAGCGGTCAATACATTGTTTAAACTTTTTGCCATTTTGTTTGATATTTATTGTTGTTAATTATTGTGGCAGTGGGCAAGGCATTCTCTTTAATGGCGCGCTTCATTGAGGAGGTGTTGCCTGTCAAAGCACTACTGCCGGTCTTTGTTTTTTTGACACTGCAAAGGTGCGGTGTTTTTTTCGCCCTTGCAAAAAGTTGTAACCGGTGGTAACAAGGTTGTAACCCCCGGTTACAGACCTGTTACCTATTAGGCAGTTTGGGGCAGGCACAAAAAAAAGTGGTCTCCCGAAAGAGACCACTTTTTGTAACAGTTAAAAACTTATTAAAGCTACTATTTTTTAGTAATTTCGTAGGTACCAGTACCTTCTTTTTCGTCAAAAGAAAAACTGATGTCGTAAGTACCTGCTTTTACAGGTATATTGTTCGATACACCACTCTTTAAAACACCGTCAGAAACATATCCGTAGTTAGTACCCCAAGAGTTGTTCAAGCGGAATTTAATTTCGCCATTGTTAAGCTCCACATTGGTAGCTTCCCATTGGTCTAACTGGCCGTTGTAGGTCATTGCGATATCATCGGTATCGCCCCAACCTTTGGCACCGTTTCCTATGATGCCCCAGCTGTATTTCTCGATTTTGTAGGTTAGGGAAGAAAGATTCATAGTAACGCGAACTTTTCCTGTAACAGTAACGTCAATATCAGCACCGTTTTTCGCCAATTTTCCTCCACTTCCTCCGTAGTTCTCATCCCATTTATTGTTGGAGCGGAATTTGATTTTTCCTTGTTTTAAAGTAGTGAATGCTACCAAATTGTTGTCGATATTCCACATTGAAGCATCGGGGCCGTCCCAGCCATTAGGCGCAGCACTTCCTACTACCCCCCAAATAGAAGGGCTGATGAGTGTCTGATAGGAGTTGATGCTAATGGTATTTTCTGATGTTCCTTTGGTCGCATAGCTGTCGCCTACCAATAGGGTTGTAGCAATCTTCACATCGGCAGCTTGGCCTACAGGGAGTTTGAGAGTACGCGCTATACGGTTCAGCTCGGCTACTGTGTAAGTTACCTTTTTAGAGGTAAACAGTTTGGTTTCGGTCTTTGAACCATAAGAAAAAACAGCTTGATACTTCAGCGGTGTATCTACACTGCCCAGATTGGGGGTAAAAGTAAGCGTTAGCGCTTCTTTGCTTGCATTGGCTTCTTCCAAGACTACTTTGTTAGCAGACAGTTGGGTAGTAAGGGTTGCTGCACTGGTATCTACTGTAGTCTTATCTTCTTTTTCGCAGCCTGCTAACAGCACACACGATAGCAAGGCTATTTTAGTTATTTTTCTCATTGTACGTTCGGTTTTTAATATCCTGTATTTTGTTCAATCACTCCTTTTGAAGCCAATACTACGTTGGCAGGGATAGGATAGAGTTTGCGGAAATTGCCCACTCCAGTTCCAGCTGCTACGCCTCCTTTGTAAGGCCACAAGTAAGCATTTTCTACAAATCGGTTGTAGCGAATCAAGTCGGTACGGCGGAAGCCTTCCCAGTAGAGCTCGCGAGCGCGCTCGTTGAGAATCTCTTCAGCAGTGATAGCTCCAAGCGTACTCGCTCCTGCGCGAGTGCGCAATTGGTTTACGTAGCCCAAGGCAGTGGGAATGTTGTTTCCTGTACGAACAGCGGCTTCGGCATAGTTCAAGTACACTTCGCCTAAACGAATCAGTGCCAAATCGGTATCTACATAGTTTCCACCGGGGTCTTTTCCTGCTTTGCCCAATGAAGTTACATTTCGGAACTTAGTGATAGCATATCCTTCTTTGAAGTTTGATATTGAGCTGATTTCATATTCTTGTCCGTCGGTGTGGAACATCGCACGGGCATCAGTCCAAGAGGTAGGAGGGGTACCTGTTCCTTCAAACTTTTGTACGAAAGCTTTGGTAGTGCGGAGTCCAGACCAACCGCTACCTACACCGAAGTCTGAAGGATTCATTGTTCCGCCTACTGCCCCGTGTACTAAGAAAGTAGTTCCTGCCCAAGTTTGAGAGCGCAAACCATCAAAATTGGCAGTGAAGATATTTTCGTTTTGAGCACCGTTGGTGTCGTTGTCTGCCAAGAATAGGTTCTTGTAGCTGCTTGACAAGGTATAGCCAGAAGTAATTGCTTTTTGTGCATACTCCATACAGTCTGCCCAACGAGGGGTTCCTGTATAGACTTCGGCATTGAGGTACAAACGAGAGAGCAATGCCCAAGCAGCCGCTTTGTCTACACGCCCGTATTCATTGGTCTTAGGCGCTTTCAGTTCGCTCTCAATAGCTTTCAGTTCGCTCTCGATGAAAGCAAAAACTTCTGCACGGGTCTTGCGGTCTGAATTGGTAAGTTGGTCTTTCACCTCGGTAACAATAGGGGTAGCCCCAAACAAATCCATTAGGTAATAGTAGGCATAAGCGCGTATAAAACGGGCTTCGGCTACGCCGTACTTTTTCATTTCCTCAAACTGACTATCCTGATTGGTACTGATGAAGGAGTTTGCAAAAGAAACTGTTTGAGCCAAACGGTAGTACATTGCTTCGATAATACCATTGCTGGCAGTCCAGTTCATATTGTGGAAGTCAGGTACACCTGGGTCGCTCCACGCTACTACAGCCTCGTCGGTAGGAAGCTCTTGTAGGTAGAACAACAGACGGCTAAACTGTGTTGTTCCTTCGTCTAACCCTTGAATATCGGGAGAGTCGGTAGGGCCTTTTTGTCCAGTGAGTGCCAAAGAGGCATAAACCTTAGCCAAAGATTGTTCGGCATATTCTTTATTGTTTTTCACTGAACTAGAGTTGATGCTATCTGGGTCTATAGAAGGGTCTTGATCTAAATCTTTCAAACAGCTGCTAAGCGACAAGGCAGCAGCCAAACCCCATATTTTTATGTAATTACTTTTCATACTCTTAGAAATTTAAGTTAATACCGAATAGGTAAGTTTTAGGACGTGGGTATACATTGTTGTCGATACCTGAGGTAGCTCTATTATTGCTATCTAAAGACATTACTTCTGGGTCTAATCCCTTGTATTTAGTAAGCGTAAGCACATTTTGCATTGTTGCATAAAGGCGTACTCTTAGCTTTTTGTCTTGAGGGAAGTTGTAGCCCAAGGTGATGTTGTCAATCTTAAAGAAAGAAGCATCGTGCAAGTACATATCGCTGAGCATTGTTTGGGTTTTACGAGTGCTGAGCAGCGTATCGTAGTAAGTGCTTGGGGTGTTGCGCAAGATGTTGTCTGAGTACACACGGTCTAACGAAGCATTGGCCGAAGAAACGTTGTCGTACACATAGTTTCCTAAACTTGCACGGGTAGCAATGTTCAAATCCCACTGGCCATAGGTAAGGTTGGTGGTAAGCCCCATTGTAACATCCGGATAAGGTGATTTGCCCATATAGCGGTCGTTTTCGTCTATGGTGCCATCGCCATTTCTATCTACATAAGCACCTTCTATAGGGTTGCCTTGTGCATCGTACACTTGTTGGTACAAATAGAAAGTGTAGGGTGCATAGCCTTCTTGGTGGCGTTGTACAGTGTTACCTGTTCCTCCGTTGATACCTCCTACGTTTTGTAGGTTGGTAAGTTTGGTTATCTCGTTCTTGTTGTAGGCTATGTTGTAGGTAAGCGTCCAGTTGATATTTTTCTCATCGTTGCGCACAGGCACTACGCTTGCTATGAACTCTACCCCCTTATTTTCCATATCGCCAATGTTGCTAGCTATGCGGCTACCGTAGTTTGTAAAAGGCGCTACGTTTGCTTCTGCGATAAGGTCTTTGGTAACTTTTCGGTATACATCAAGGCTACCAAAGAAACGGTTGCCGAAGAAACCGTAGTCAATCCCTGCGTTCAAGGTATTTCCTACTTCCCATTTTAGGTGTTTGTTCAAACTTTCGGGGCGCGCTGTAGCAATATAGCGGTTTCCTATCTGGTAGTAGGCTGCATCGTTCACACTTCCTACATAGCGGGTAAGGAAAAGATAGTCGCCAAGACCATTTACGTTCCCTACTTCACCATAGCCCAAGCGCAATTTCAGCTCGTTCACAGTTTCTTTCTCTTTTAGGAAGTCTTCGTTCTTAGCATTCCAAGCCAAGGCTACTGAAGGGAAATAGCCCCAACGATCGTCTGGGTTCAGTTTAGAAGAAGCATCTGCACGAAGGGTAGCAGTTAGCATATAGCGGTTGTCATAACTATAGTTAGCACGACCGAAGAAAGAAACCAAAACATTTCGGCTCTTGTCGTCTACAGGAGTTACCAAATTTTTCTGACCTGTAAAGTATTCGGTTTTTGTAGAGACTTTGCTAAAATAGAAACGCTGGTAAGAGTGTCCTGCCATAAAAGACAAGTTGTGTTTTCCTATCTCTTTCAGATAGTTTGCGTAGGCATCAAAAAGGGCGTTAGAAGCCTCGTTGGTGTATTGCGTATTCACACCATTGAAGGTAGCCGAAGAAGAGGGCATACGAGGGTCTGTGATGTCATCGCCATTGCTCTTGGTGTAATCGATACCAGCATTGACAGTAGCTGTTATTTCCTTGAAGAAAGGCAAGTTGTAGTCTAACTTCACATTGGAAATCAATCGTTTTACGGTAGAGGTATTGTTGCGCAAGTTAAGCAATGCCAAGGGGTTAGAAGGGGCATTGTTGTTTTTGGTATTGCCGGTCATCCAAGTGTGATAGCCAGCATATTTATCAGGGCCTCCGTAGATAGACTGGGTAGGGTCATACTCTACAGCAGCTCCTATAGCACCTTTGTCGGCAAATCGGTTTTTAATGAAAGAGCCAGAAACGTTAAACTCTGTGCGCAAAGATTTGTCAAGGAACTGAGGGGTCAAAGTCAGTTTAGCAGTTCCGCGTTGGAACTTGTCAGTTTTAAGAATACCATCGGCATAGGTATGTCCTACTGATAGGCGGTAAGGAATTGACTTGTAGTCGCCTGAAATACCTACTGTAGTATTGGTAGTAGGAGCTATCTGATAGATTTCTTTTTGCCAGTTGGTATTGGCATTTCCTAAGATATTTTTTTGGTCGGCAGAACCTGTTTCGTTCACCAATTTGCGGAAGTCTTCTGCCGAGAGCAAATCTACATAATTAGACACTTGGCTGAACGAAATGCTTGAGTTTACAGACACTTGCATCTCTTGGTTCATTCTTCCTTTTTTGGTAACAATCATAATGACCCCGTTGGCAGCACGAGAACCGTAGATAGCAGTAGATGAGGCGTCTTTTAGTACGGTCATACTCTCGATGTCTTCTGGGTTGATAGCGTTCAAAACGCTGCGAGAACCGCCAATAAAACCATCGTTCATAGGCACGCCATCAACAACTACCAAAGGGTTAGAGTTTAGGGTAAGGGAGCCTGTACCGCGCACACGGATGTTTTGGCCTTCGCCAGGTGCTCCGCCCGCTGAGGTGATTTGCACCCCTGCTACTTTCCCTTGAATCAGTTGGTCGGCAGATAGAGATTGTCCTTTGCTAAAATCTTTGGTAGTAACAAGGTTTACAGAACCTGTTACATCCGATTTTTTAGCTACCCCATAACCGATGACTACTACGTCTTCGAGTTGTTGCATATCCTCTTGTAGGACAATGTTCATAGTTCCAGCCGCTTTAGCGACTACTTCTTGGCTTTTGTAGCCTACTGAAGAGAATACCACCACTGCCCCGCGGTCTACCTTCAGTTCATAATTACCGTCAAAGTCGGTAGCAGTACCGTGCGAAGTCCCCTTCACTACTACGCTAGCCCCCATCAAGGGTTCGCCAGTACCGTCTTTTACCATCCCCTTAATGGAGATCTGCTGTGCGTAGCCTATGCCGACGCACAAGAAAAATACTACTGCATAAAGTAGTTTGTTCATTTTTACTTTCATACAAATAAAATTTGAAAAATTGTCAATTCCTCTCCCCGCTCCCCTCTCCCAAGGAGAGGGTCAATCCAAAAAGATTTTCTCTTTTCAAAAAAACAGGGGAATTTAAATATATACTTCCCAAACCACTCCCTCCCCTTGGGGGAGGGCTAGGGAGGGGATTATTTAATTTCTTTAATGCTGATAGCGTAGCCTCCACCACTGGCTGCTGTAAGTTTTAGTTTGGTTTTAGCGTTTACTTTTTGTTTGCTAATAGTATAGGCTTTAGGATTGTTTTGCCAGTTGGCATCTTTGGCGTCTGTATAAATAGTAGCTTCGTACTTTTTGTCCTTGTCTAAGAAGTCTAAAACTAGAAGTGAAGTGTGTCCGCCTTCGTATGAAGTGTTGCCTACATACCAATCATTGCTGTGTTTGTCTTTGCGTGCAATGGTAATGTATCGGCCAGGTTCTGCTTCTAAGTACACGCTCTTTTGCCAATCTACAGGAACGTCCTTGATAAATTGGAAAGCATCGGCATACTTGTCGTAATTCTCAGGAAGGTCAGCTGCCATTTGTAGTGGGCTGTACATTGTTACATACAAGCCTAACTGCTTAGCCAACGTGCTGCGCACCTGACTGGTGTTGTTAGGATTTACGTTCTTTACCTCGGTTTCGAAGATACCAGGGGTATAGTCCATAGGCCCTCCTTGTAGGCGGGTGAAAG
>ERZ772971.871-NODE-871-length-18193-cov-3.945749_pt1 | contig 18193 bp, 26 predicted proteins | sample MGYA00511943_ERZ772971 | MGnify/ENA primary metagenome ERZ772971 (study PRJEB29015, sample SAMEA2737929) | human oral metagenome | biome: human oral; feature: human-associated habitat; material: dental | place: China | collected 2144 ... | reverse complement strand
GCGGACTGATTGTGGCAACGGTGCTGACACTGCTCGTCCTGCCCGTCATGTATGCCGTCGCGTATCGGATCAAATAACCGCATTTCCATGGAAGGCTGCTGTACGAGATATCCTCATGCGGCAGTTTTTTCCGCCCCGCCCCTTCACCTTCACAGCGGTCCAAATGCACGCGAAACAGCCCCCGACTGACATGCAGTCGGGGGCTGTTTTTCTCTCTCTTTTCCTACGCCTTTGTCTCCGCGTACGGATAGACGGCGAGATTGCCGTCCTTGTACTCGCCGACATAGACATCCTTCAGCTCATACCCCGCTTCGCGCAGAGCGGCGTTCAGCCAAACGTGATCCTTTTCGATGAGCTCGAGAATGTCCTCATCGACCTGCCCGTCGAGGATGAGCGGATAGCGCGCATTTTCCTCACCATACTGGATGATGGTGAGCTGTCCGTTCGGCTCGAGCACGGCACGCTTGACATCCTTGATGTAGTAGACGCCCGCCAGACGCAGTTTCAGCGTGAGATCATGCGCGAGGAGCCCCTGCCGCATGCACTCGTCCATGAGGATTTTGCCGCGCTCGATGAGGATGGCAGGTGTGCCGTCAACGATCTCCTTGACGCGGCGGTTGTTCGCCTTGATAAATTTCAGCAGGAGCACGAGGAGCGTCCACGCGACGAGCACGAGGAGGAAGTCAATCACAGAGATGGCACTGCTGTAGATAACACCGCCGATGATGCCGCCGAGCACGTAGTTCTGCACCTGATCGGTCGCGGACGTGGGGGCGAGGTTGCCCTTGCCGAGGAGGTTGATCTGCACGATGAGACAGAGCAGACCGAGGGCGAGTTTTGCGAGTACCAGTAAGTAGACGATCATCTCAGTCCTCCTTATCTACGATCTGTATATCCCGCCGCAGGAGGTGCGTGCGTTCATACTGAAACGACGTGTAGTCCGCATTGAAATGAATCACGTAGAACGTGCCCTCTACATCGACGAGCATCCCCTGCTTCAGATTGGTCGAGTTCACCTTGATATCACTGACAGGGACATCGAGATCCTTCCCGAGGCTCTGCACGAACTGTGCCATGCGTGAGGTCTGCTCGCGGTCGCTCTTCATGCGGTTGTAGTCGCCGTACTGTATGCCCCCGAGAAAGATCACCGCCAAAAAAAGCAGGACGACGAGGTCGCGGTAGCGCGAGGAAAAACTGCTGCGCAGATACTTGATGCTCACAACAAACAGTGCGGTGAGCGCGAGGAACGAAATGACGTACCACGCCGTATGGCTCGCCTGTCCAACCTGCTCAATATAGCTGTAGGTATAAAATGACAACGAAATGCCCCCCTTCCCGTGTTTTCCTAGACTACTACAGGAAAATGCATCCGTCAATCACTTTTACCATCTGCATCTGCAATTGTATTCACGTGTACTCACTCAATGGATTGTATTTTTTCTGTATTTTCTGTTATAGCATTTCATACATCCAAAGGAGTGATTTATCAAACACTGTAACGAACCCGCAAGCCAACAATGACAAGGTATCGCAAGAATAACACAGCGATTCTCACACAAAGACAAAATAGCAGTATAGAGGGCGAATCATGGTATTTTGTAGACAAACTGTAGACAAAAACAGAGGGACGACGTGACCTGCGCCGCCCCTCTTATTTTATGCTATCACCACTCCGCGACGTTATACATGACCGTCGCACCTTTGTACTTTCCGCCGTCGAAATGCGCAAGAGCCTCAAATCGCCCCTGCTCATACCCGACGGTCATGAGTGCCTTGCCGTCAATCACGGATGCACCTGCCTTGATGCGGTGATCTTTGCGCAGATTGATCTTGTAGACATCAACCTTCTGCTGATCTGCTGGCAGGTCTTTGCCGTCCTTATCCTTTGTGATCGGCGTGACCACGGTGCGGTCACTCTTTTCCCGCGCCGCCATAGGCAGTGTCGCATCGTCCGTGCGTATCTGCCGCTCTACCACCGTAGCCGCCCGCTCCACCGTCGGGGCGGTGACGTAGTATGTTGTGCTAGGCGCACGCTGTCCCGCCTGTATCGCCGTGATGCGCTTTTCGAGCGCGTTGGCGTTCGCCGTGGATATGTCTAGGCGGTCTTTCAGCTTCTTCGCGTCCTGCGTTTGCTCCTGCGTCATGACGACGGGTTTCTCCTCCGCCGCCTCATGTCCTGCATAGCGTCCGACGGCGTAAGCAATGCAGACGAGCAGGACGGCAAGGATTACTGTGCAGGTCGTTTTGTGCGTTGTAACCGTCTGTTTCATCCGTTCGAGCATGATTTACACCCCCTCTGCGCGTTATGCGTAATCCGTCACCCCGCGTGCAATCGCGCGGGCGAAATCGTCCTGCCTGTCTCTCAGCAGTTCCTCATCCTCCTCGTTGCTGATAAAGGCAAGCTCTACAAGGACGGCGGGCATGTCCGTTGCATGGAGGACGGTGAGCTCGGGCCGCTCTTTCAGGCCGCGATCCACAGTGCCGAGACTATCAACGATCTGCCGCTGGATGCAGTCAGCGAGACGCTCAGCACGTCCGCCCATGTTGTGCACGAGCGTCTCCGTGCCCTGTGCGCTTGTGCTCCCCGCACTGTTACAGTGGATGGATACAAAGATATCCGCTGGCCACTGATTGGCGCAGTCACAGACGGAGCAATCCTGCCGATCGGCATAGTCGCTGTCCCAGTTGAGGTTATCGCTCTGCCACATGCGCACTTCATAGCCGACGGCTTCGAGGTAGCCTTTGACAAGCTCTCCGACCGCCGCCGCGACGTCACACTCACGCAGTCCCGTGACAGGACTCACGGCTCCGCTATCATGCTCAAGGTCATGCCCTGGATTCAAAAATACTTTCATTTGTCATTCCCTCCTTTGCCGATGCCTCCCCGACGACGTGCCATGTCAACGAGCTCTCCTGCCTCCTTGACGCCCGATGCCTGCATGTTTTCGAGGATGGAGATAAACTCTGTCAGTGACAGATACCCGATAACAAGCGTCGTGGCAAAGGCGGGTGCGTGCGCCTTGAGAAGGATAAAGTCAAGTACCGCCGCCGCGCTGACGACGCCGAAGTAGGTCAGTATCTTCGGGACAAAACGCTTGCGCATGATGTCACTCTTGATGTACCCCGCACGTCCTGCCGCACGCAGATTCCAGAACGCCTGCCAGAGGGACGGCTCCTCTACTCCCGTATCAATAAGATGTTGACGCGAGAGGGAAAGCCATTTTGTCACGAGATCAGCGCACACGAGCAGAAAGAACGCCGCGAAGATCTGTGCGTGATCTTCATAGGCGATGGTAACGACAAGTGATACGCCGAGTTTTTCCGCCCATCCGTCCACAAGGCGGTCAAGGACGGGCATGATATATTCCAGCAAGTTGCATCTCCTTTCCTTGCACAGAAAAAGCCGCCATGCGTTATGACGGCTGCTGTGCACTCATTATCATCCTACGCACGCTCGGCGAGGTAGGCGGCGACGTCCTCGCGGTAGATCTCGGGGACGACCTTCTGATCGTCCTTCTTGTCCTCCTCAGAGATTGCCCACGTCCCGTGACGCACGAGATACGCGTAGACAGGTATCATGTATGCCCATTTCTTCATTTTCCCTCACCTCCTTTCAGTGCGGCTTCTAGTGCGGCGAGACGTTCGCCATGTGCAATCAGGCGGGCCTCCTGTGCCGCCATTGCTTCAAACGCGGCGAGGCGCTCAGGGTCTGTGTATGGTTCAGTTGGCTCATCGGGTGCAGAGGGCGGTGCGGGTGTCGGCTCTGGCTTCGGCTTCTCGACCTGTTCCCACTTGCCACCGCGCCAGTATGTGTCATAGCCCTCTTTGGCGGCAGGCGGCTGTGTCTCCGTCATGTTGCCTGGGATTTGCCACGCGCCGCTGATCGGCGATCTGTCGGTGTCGTCAAGGGTACGCTCGCCGACGTATTTGCCATCGGTGGCGTAGGCGTAGACTGTTTTTGTCATGTGTATCCTCCTCAGTATTTAATTTGCGCGATCAGCGTGAACGCGGGCGGCTGGACGGTGTCGGATGATCCATAAATGGGGTTGGAGCGAGAGGCATCTAAATCAAGCACGACAAACGTATTAGAGGTTGGTGCCTCAGCAAGAGAATAATCTCTTGTATTAGCACCCCTGGATGTCATTGCGCCTGCGCCATAATTCGCTAGAGCGTTCATGTGGAATTCGTGCGTCCCCTTGATGTTGGGCAGTCCTGCCTCAATACTTTTGACCTGCTCCCCGCCCTGCAAGACGCGCCCTGTTGCATTTGGCAAGGTCAGCTTATCTTGTGCGCTGTCATAGACGTACTTAGAGCAGTCCCGCGCATACTGCTCCGCTGTGACGGTCATATTGCTCTCCTGCACCCATGCGAGGAGTCGCGGATATTCCGACGCCTTGACGGTTGCTCCGTTGGCCTTGATGTAGCCATCTCTGAGTGTCGGGCGGAGGATGATGTCGCCGACCCGCGCACCATCGCGTACATCGTCCAGTATCCAGACGACCGTACCGTCAGTGATCAGTACCCCTCCGTTTTGAACCATTTGTTCTATTTTAGTTGGAAGTGTCGCACCCGTGGTACCTGCCTTGACGCATTCAAGCCGTGCCCAGCTCGGCAGGGCTTTGTGGTACGCGATGTCGCCAACCGCATAGGTCTTGTTGCGTTGGAGGATGGCGATGCCGGCGTTTGCGATCAGAGCACGAAGATCTGCGTGTGCATCAGGGGCTTTGTTGTGCTCTTCGATGTCAATTTTTGTGGCATACGCGCCGTTCGACGTCTCGATAACAACATTCGGCGCGTTGCCAATGACGATGTGCAGGTCAATGATATCACCATCAATCGGTGTTTCCTTACTCGGGATCCAGTCAGCGTAATTTCCCGCATTCGTATACGCATAGAGCTGTTCCGCGCCGTTCTCTATTTTCGCAAAGACGCCGATCTCGCGATTAATAAAGCCCGCCGCAAGTGCGCTGTTGTCGACGATAAAACGCAGGCGTGCCTTGCCGTTGCCCTCGCTCTGATACCCCTGCAAGGGAAGCTGCATAATGCCATGCTTGAGCGCGGTCAGCGTCTCGATGGAATCCCCCTCCTTGAGCTCCCCGTCGCCGAGTTCGACGCGGACAAAGGTCAGCTTGCCGCCGCCTTGGCTCATGCCCGTCATTTCCTGCCCTGTCCGTGTCAATTTGAGCAGCGGAAATTGTGCCATATCACTCACTCCTTATCACAATATGTTTTTGCTTCTTGACGATGCCCGCAAAGCCAAGCTCCGCAGCGGGGACATTCCACGAAATATCACCGTCTGCACCAATCGATATAACTTTCTTCTGCGACACATATCCTGCAAAATAGAGCGGCATATCGACATCTGCCGTATTGGATATGTGAATGGTCAGATTTGCAGGTACGATGACCCGTGCAAAACGCCGCACATCGTTCGCGCGAAAAATATGTGTACGCGCAATATCAAGCCAGAGCTCGTACCGATCAAACACCTCGCTCGGCGTGACAACGCCTGCACCGAACATCGCATCCAGCATCGACCGTAAAGCGCGTATGGTATACGGTATCATAGCATTGATGCGTGTAAGGATACGCTGACGCCGCGTCTCTATCGGCAGACCGTCGCCGCGAATCATGCGCAGCATGCCCTCCCAACGTGCCGCCCCGTCTGCGTCAATCGCATAGACAAAGGTATTGGCGAATCGCCGCCAGAGGGCTTCCCAGAGCACACGGTACTCAGGATTCTCCACCTGCGCCAATGCGCGGAACTCTGCCGACGGTGCGACGACGGGCGGATAGTAATGCTCTACGCGCACATCCCGCACGATCTTATCCATTCTGCACCTCCCCGCGCACGGCGAGCGCATCAACGCCGAGCGTCAGATTCTCCTCGCGGTCGTTGAGCGTCGTGTGCTGGATGTCCTCGATGCCCGTGAGTGCCAGCAGGCGGCTTTCGATCTGTGAGATGCGGATCGTGATTCCCGCGTTGCTCACGTTGTCGATCTCGGCGTGCTGCGTGTCCTGCCATCCCTTATTTAGCTCCGCAAAGTAGGTATCTATCGTCTCCTCTACCTGCGTCTTATAGTTGGCGTAGGACGTACCCGCCGCAAAGGAAAGATGCAGTCCGATCTTCACCGCAGCGTTCCTCGCGCCCTCAACAGTCACCGTGTGCCCGATGGGGGCGATGCCGATGCCTTCCCCGTGATTCGTCTCGGGGTCGATCGTTGTCTGCACCTTCTGCATGAGCTCTGCTGTCGGCGGCTTGAAATCGCTCGTCATAAAGACGATGCGCACCGTCCCGCCACCCTTCCACACAGGGTAGACCTTCACACCGCCGACGCCGTGGATCGCGTTTACCTTCTGTCGATAGTCAGCGATATTCCCGCCGTATGCCTGGCTGTCAAAGCTCGCCAGATAACGCGCGCGGAAATGCTCCGTCTCCTCCTCGGGCTCGCCCGGAATCGTAATCTCGACAAGATCTGCCGTCTGCAATCCCTCAACATAGTCAATCGGCACAAGCCGCCCCGCAGGGAGGTTGCCCGCCGTACCGAGGGCTTCGCAGGTCAGCAGGTACTCTCCGTTTGTCAGCTTCTCCGTGACGGCGTAGTTGACCGCCTCACACGAGTAACGCGTACCGAGCGGGATATTCAGCGTCGGCGGGGTAAACTTTCCCTTTACGACGGCAGATGTCGCCCCCTTCGGCTTTAGTCCGCGCTCGCGGGCACGCTGAATGAGATATACCCGTTCTGCTGTATCGCCGAAGGTGTTCTTCAGGAAATAATCCAACTCCGCATAGAGCAGCATGAACTCAATCGATGCAGGTGCCGCCGCGTCAAAGATAATGCTCCCCTCACGCTTATCCACGTCGCGTGGGACGTTTTTCAGCATCCGCGCAAGGATTGCCTCTTGTGTCTCTTTTTCATACATTAGATGCTCACCCCCTTCTCCATGGCGATGTCCCCGTAGATGCTCCGCACCCTAAAACGTGCGAGCACATCACCGCGCCGCCCCTGCTCATTACTGCGCACATAGCGGATGTCAAAATCCGTCACATCATTGATGCGGTCATCCTGCACCAGTGCCTCACGGATGCGGCGCGGAATCTCCGAGAGGACATACGGGATTGGCTTGCCGAATAGCTCAGCGAGCTCCACACCGTAGTTCCAGCTATAGATGACGTATTCATATCTCTCTGTATTGATGATTTTATACGCTGCCTGTTCGACCGCCGCGAGGCGTTCCGTGAGTGTGCCTTGAATCCGCTCCTCTTCGATCTGCATTTGATACGTCGTATTCGGCTGCAGATCAGCGCCTGCGAGTGTCTCGCCGAGTCTTGATGTGCTCGTATCAGGTAGCAGCGCCATCGTATCACCCCCATTGTCCCGAAAGATTCGTATGGTCGCGGTTGCGCGAAAGGACAACAAAGCCCTGCCCTCCCGACTGCCGCAGGAGAATCACCGTCTCACCGACATGCAGGCCGTTGTGGACAGTGATTTTCTTGCGCCCCTTGTAGTCGTGATTGTGACTTTCGAACAGCGCATAGCCTCCGCCGCCCGTGCGGTTCTCCGTTGTGTGGCTGACGGTGATGTCTACATCGTAGTCGCGCACAGCGTCGGTCAGCTCGAGAAACTCCTCCGTCACCTCATCCTTGCCCTCAATGCGGATTGTAAGCGGGCTGACACCAATCACTTCGCCAAGGCACCAATCCGAGAGGTCGCTGCTCCCCTGCGTCTGCTGGATCAGCTTCTGGATGGTCTGCAGCAGCTGTGCGCTCATCCCGTAATCACATCTCCCTTCACGGTCAAGTCCATCGTGTGATGCCCCTGCGTCAGCGTGTGTTTCACGTTCTCGACGATGATGCGCTTTGTCAGCGTCTGATCGCCGAGCCGCAGACTGATGTAGAGCATCGAGCCGCCGCGCACACGCAGATCACCGAACGCGTTCTTGATGGTGAGCGTACGCTTCACGCGGTCGTACATCTTGAGCTTTGTATCTGCCATCTGCCCAAAGTTCATCGCCTTCTGCGGATTCACGGATTCGGTCAGCTGCAGTACGCCCCACCGCTTAATATCCGCGCTGTTGACCGCCATCCACACGTCGCGTTTGCCCGTGTCCTTGTTGTCATAGTAGAGCTTGATGCGGTTGTACGTGTCCTTGTCAATCGACGTCTCATACGCGAAATCCTCGGCCGTCTCCGCGTCGATCAGGAGGTCAATCTTCATCGTCTCCAAGTCCTTGACGGTGAGCTTGCCAAAATCGTCATAGAGCACATAGAGCCGCCCCGTGTTCTCCGTGGTCATGTCAAGGAGCGACTGCATGATGTCCATGAGCGTCTTGTTCGCCCCGCGGAACTTCGGGATGGTATAGCCCGTGTCGATGAGCTCTCCGACCTGTAGTTGGAAATCCTCAGCGATGCGTCGTATCTCTTCGCCCGCCGTTAGGTTGACGAAATTATAGGTGTCCTTGTTTTTGAGATAGCGCATCTGGTCGTAGGCGGTCACATCGATCACGTTGTCCTTGCTGTACTTCTGCGCGAATACATAGCCGTAGAAGAAATTCACACCGCCATAGTTCGCCTGCACGACATCGCCCTCATGGAAATCGAGTGCCTCGTCCTTGACGACCTTGAACGTAAGTTTCCCCGGCTGTCCCTTCCAGCACGTCTCCCAGCACACATCATCGAGCACCGCAGGCCAGTAATACTTATCTGTCTCCTTGTTGTGGATGATGAGCTGGAGCTGTTTGTCGTTTTTGGGAGTAGCAGCACCGAGAGACGGCTTGTCTCCCGAAACAAAATCAGCCAATGTGCATCACCGCCCCTGCAGGAAGCCCCGCAACAGGATTCGAGATCCCATTGCTATTCATGATGTCGCGCCAGTCGATACCGCCGTTCGATATCCCCTTTGCGACCTCCCAGATGGATTTTTCGTTACGCACTTTGTACGCCGTCGGAATCGTCCGCCCGATGGCAGGGCGCGTCTCCTTCACCGTCAAATGTTCAACGCCGTTCTCATCCTTCGTCACCTCGCACTCTTTCGTCCCATAGGGGCGATATTGTTTGAATTTCAGTGGACACGTCACGTCGAACCCGTCCTTTGCGTCCTCGTTGATGCTGTAGTCCTCGAGCGTCACAAGCATATTCGTGTCAAAGAGCATAGAAAACGCCCCCGACATGCGACAGATAATGAGCTGCATCGGATACTGCGTTTCCTTCGCTTTTTTGAACGCCGAGAGGAAATGCGACGCCTTTTTGAAGCTGAAGCTGCTGCCGAAGAGCATCCCTGCAATGGAATCCGTAAGCGATGTGTCGTAATCCGCATACGGATAGGGACGGTTCGGCAGACGCGCATCAAAGGCGATCTCCGTCAGCCCGGGTTTTTTGATGATGTTGACCTCGCCCTCGTTGATGAGGTTGATGGTCTTGTTCTTGCCCTTGATCTTGATGGACATCTTTGCGGGCGGCACGGGGAGCATCGTGTCGCCGACGAAAAAGTAATAGCTCATGTCGGATGCACCCCCTCCGCGCCCGCCGCCATCGCCTGAATGAGGCTGTCATTCATATAGGTCATCATGCCGTCCACATCAACGCCGCTCGCGATATTGTTGCTCACGCCGCCCATGTCGATCTGCACCGTCGCCGTCGTATACTTATTGATCGCCTCCTGCTCTGCTGCCTCGCGCAAGTATTTCAGATCCTCCTCCGTGATCTCCATAGCGTCCTTGATGGCGCCCGTATTGTCTGCCGTCTCCTTGCCCGCTTTGCCGATGTCGCCCGTCGGGTCAAACGGTGTGCCGCCCGCAGGAGTATAGCCTGATGCGTCAGGCGTCAGCCCATCGGAAATCCCGGGAATATAGTTATGGATGTCAAAGTTCTGCACAAAATCCCCTGCATCTTTACTCCATTGCCCCGGATCGGCGCGGTACTCAATCTCTCCGACGGCACCGATATTTGTGCCAAAGAGCCCGTTGATGCCCTCTGCCGCCTTGTTGATCAGCTGAATCAGATTGTTGATGCGGTCAATCATAAAGTTCACGGCGTTTGCAACAATCCCTGCCATCGCGCTGAATGCGCTCGCGAGTGCATTTCGTAGCCCGTATGTATGCATGACCCACGCAGCGAAAACGCCAATCGCAACGAGTACAAGCCCTATGACGAGCCCGATCGGGTTCATATACATGATGATGTTCAGGACACGCCACGCGGCGCTTAATCCCTCCGTCACAAATGCCCACGCAGCGGTAGCCGCAGTGGCAAGCGTAGTGCGTAGATTGATGATTGCCAAAACGGCAGCATACGCCGTGCTTGCCGCGTGGAGTGCCCACTGTGCCGCCGTAGCCGCGAGCTGCGAGAGAACATAGGAATCAATCAATACATTTGTTGCTATCCAGTACCCCGCATAGACAGCAAGCCCCGCTATCGCGAAATCAATGAATGCCTCGAAAGACTGGTACGCAATCATGAAGCCTGCGCCGAGCCACGAGCCAATATACGCACCGACTTGATAAATCACATTGCCGAGCCATTCGATATTATTGATGATGCCGAAGATTGCCGCCGCTGCAACGCCAAGCCCCCAGACAACGGCGTTAGCGAGCCGCTGCGCCCCCTCTGTATTGGCAAGACGATTGATCTCTACCAGTACAGGTGTAAAAGCACGAAGCCCCGCATTCTTGATGACCTGCATATTCTGTTCCCACGTGCGCCCCATCGCGCCGAACTGGTCGTTGATGAGGTCGAGGTTCGTGAGGATCGCATTCTTCAGGATGTCAGCGGTGATCTTCCCCTCGCTCGAGATTGCCTTTAGCTGTCCGGGGTCAATCTGCATATACTTCGCGACCATCTGTTCAATGAGCGGCGCGGCTTCGGCGATAGAGCGGAATTCGTCGCCCTGAAGCTTGCCCGAGCCGAGTGCCTGCGTCAGCTGCAGCATGGCGTCTTTCTGCTGCTCTACCCCCGTGCCGCCGATGACAAATAGCTTCTGGATCCCCTCCATGAATGGAACAACATCATGCGCATCGGGGAACGCCTTTTTCGCCGTCATGGCAATCTTGGAGACAGAATCTGCCATCTCCTCATAGCTGCCGCGTGCCCGCTGCGCCGAGGCGTAGATGAGATCATTCAGCTCCGCCGCTCGCTGTGCGTCGCCCGCCACCATGCGCAGACGTGCCTGTATCCCCGCATAGGCGTCACTTGCCCGCGTCAGACGTTCAGGAAGCCCCGAGATGTAGCTGAGCGCGGACATAAAGGCACTCGCCGCGACGGTCGCAAGTGCAAACTGCCCCGCCATGCCCGACAGCCCCGATTTGATCTTTTCAAACGCACCGTTTCCTGCGCTGCGCAGCTTTTGATTCAGCCCCGTGACAAGTCCGCCGAGCATCTGAATCGGCGATGCCGAGCGTTCTGCCGCGCTGCGGATGCCGTTCGCGCCGATCTCTGCCGCCGTCTCCATACTGGATGCGGCTTTCGCCGTGCGGTCAAATTTGCCGATGGTCTTATCCATCGTGCGGGAAATCTTATCCAGCACGGGCGATACACCATCTAAGAGTTCAAACGCCTGCTTAATCGTAGCCACACGTCCCCTCCTTTCAAAATGGGCATAAGAAAAGCACTCCGCATTTCGCAAAGTGCTTTTCTTGTAGTATCTACTTCTTTTTAGGCGTAAACCTATTTCCACAACGACGGCAGAGGCATTCCACGTCCTTATAGCCAATTCCGCCCGCAAGCGCTCCTAAAGGGCCTAAGAGAACCGCGCCAACAAGCCCCTTTCCAAAACCGTACCCCTTCTTTTGAAACTCAATATCCGTAGATTTGCACGCAGGACAGGCCAGAGGCGGTATTTCCTCCTCTACTCGCTCCTCCTGGGGTGTCTGATAGTCCGCAACGCACTTCATGAACACAGGATCTTTATAATGCTCGTCAACGAACGTTGCTATTTCCTTTGGTCTTGCACGAGTGAGGTTTCCTATCTCGGTTGCGATTTGTATCCGCCCCATAAGCCCCTTATGCGCCGCAAATATCGGCACAGGGTCAAATGTAACGCCGTTCAGCGTCTCTTGTGGCACAGGTGCAGGAGCTTTGTCAGGTACATCACCGACAGGATGCCCGCAGTTTGCACAAAACTTGCCCGTCACCTCAGTGCCGCAGTTGGTACAAAACTTACCCACTATCATCACACTCCTCTCGTCGATACTTTGATTATTCGACGTGAGGTTTTTGTATCCTGCTTAGCATTTTCGCCTTGCCTCATTCATCGCCTTCTTGTCCGCCTTCATCTTCAGAGAGATCGCCGCAAATACAAAGGCACGCTCATTCTCCGGCAAGGAGAATAGAACATGTGGCAAGATATGAAATTTCAGGAGCGCGAAATATGCCATGTTGGCATAGAACTCGCCCCCCTTAATTAGTTTTTTACGGCTTTGATCTTCTCATCCATGCCCGCCTCAAAGTTGTTCGCCTGCATGACTGCCTGAAAAAGGTCACTGTACTCGCCCGGCGTCAGCATGAGCCGTACGAGCTCACCAGCTCCGACAGCATTGTAGGAGTTCTGCAGCTCCTCACTGTTGAGGTTCGGATAGGTCACACACGCGCAGATGAGATCGTTCACGTACTGATCCTGATCGAGATGCACTTGCGTCTCGCGTGTCCCTGGCACAAACGACTTCTTGCGATTGCGGTCAGCGATTGCCCTGTTCTCGTCGTTGGAGATCGGCGTGATCTGCCATGCGATTGGCTTGCCGTTCGCGCCCTTGAACCGTTTCGATGCCACGTACTCCACGCACGCAGGTTTGATCGCGTTTTCGGAAAGAAATCCGGTCAGTGTCATGTTTTCCATTCTGTTTCTCCTTTACTGCATACCGTCAAGCATCTTGAACTGTGTCGGCTGCTCCACGTCCTCAAAGGTAAAGTCTACGTCCTGCTCGAGCCATTCGCCGTCAGCGTCAAACCCGGCAATAATGCCGCTGTCAATGTTGCAGTCCTTGAGGATGGTCACCTGCCGCCCTGCCTCTGAGGTTGGATCCTCGTTTGTGATCTGCAGGTCAAAATAGGTATCCTTGCCCGTGGACTTAAATTCCAGAAGCATCCTGTCAAAGAGCGGCGTATTCTTGTAGATCGTCATGCTCCCCGTGCCATTGACGCTCGTTGCCTTGTGCCCCTTTGCCATGCGCCCGAGGATGGCGACCTCCTCTTTCTTCTTCTCAAGCTTTGCCTCGAGTTTTTTCGCTTGGAAGAGCAGGAACCGCTCTCCCTTGACAGACACATACGCCGACGCGAGCTTTGCCGAGATGACATCCTTCGCGTGCATCGTGCGGATCGCACTTAGTGCCATAGTGTTTCACTCCTTTCCTTACGCCACCTCGATGGTCATATAGAGGCGTTCCATACAGCACGTCGGCTGCACGGAGTAGTTCATGAGCACGTCCGTTTTCTTCTCGCCCTGTGTCGGAATCGGTACATCCTTCGGGTCGAAATTCTGAATGGCACGCACGCGCTGATACTCCTTGTGGAGTGCAACGATATCGCCCCAGAGTGCCGTGCGCCCGTCCTCATCGTTCTGCTCTTTGCCGAGGTAGGTCTTGTTAAAGAGCCGTGCCACGTCAATGGCGATCTGATCGAGGACACGGATGACCTGATTCAGCGAGAAGTCCTCGTTTTTCTTTTTCGAGAAGCTCGTGAATGTGTTGATGTCGCTGAGAATATTTGTCTTGCCGACTATATCCCCCGAGACCGAATCCGCGACGTTGTGGAACATCATCATGCCCGAGACCATCGCACGTTCGAGCTCCGACTGACTGTACTTCGTATTGATGCGGTACTCGCCGTCGTAGGTCTTGTTCGTACACGATGCGTTGACTGCACAGCTCGCCTCCGCGCCCGTCAGCCAGTAGACCGCTGCGCCCGGCTGTGCGCCCTCGTCGCGTACGGCGTTCTTGAGCGAGACCACGCCCTCATAGTCGACGTTCTCACATCCGTGGATGACGAGCTGGAACTTCGCGCCCGTTGCCTCGCGCATCCGCCTCGTGAACTGGATCAAAAGCTGCTGGATCGTCGCGTCCGAGCCTGCATAGCCCATGATGTTGAAATAGTACGGCTCGATGGAGTCAAGATAGCTCTGATACTGGAGCCCCGTGACCGCCGCACCGTTTGTGCCGCCCTTCAGCTTCTCGCCCGCCTTCGCCTCGAGATTCCCCGTACGCATCCATGTCACATAGTCGTTATCCGCAACATCCGCCCATGCCTTGACGTTCTTTTGCTCATCCACCTTTGCGGGCGAGCCGTCAACGATCATATAGGTTGTCACGTCAAATGCGCTCGTGTTGTCAACGTTTGCCGCTACAGACACCGTGATGTCATTCCCTCGTTTGCCCGGATACTTTGCCTTCGCCAGTGCGCAGGATGCCGCCACCGCGCCGTTGTCGAGGCGGTAGAAGTACCCCGTTTTGAGGTTGAGGAAGAGATCACGCAGGGACTTGAGCTCCGGCGCGGTATACGCATAGCCGAAGATCGAAAGGCTGCGCTCCTGAAAGTCCTCTGCCGTTACGGCAAACACACTGCCAACGGGGCCCCAGTCCAGCTCAAGCGGCATCGTTGCATAGCCGCGATCCGCGATGTCCGTCGATGCCCGCACACGCGACACAAAATTGATATACGTCCCAGGCAGTTTCTTGTTTTGAAACAGCCAAGTACCGCCGCCCAGTGCCATAAAATCACTCCTTCCCGACTGTCGCCTCAGTGACAGTCCTGCCGTTAAACTCCTCCACCATCTGATCGACCTCGGCGAAGGTGTATTCCTTCCCCTCCTCGAGGAGAATCATGAGCGCGTCGCAGCACGGGCGATACTTCGCCGATGCCGCAAGCGCCTCACGCGTATAGCGTGCCTCCTTCTGCACTGCTTTCTCTTCGTCCATAATCATCATCCTTTCACGCGCTGACGCTGCGTCAGCGTCTCCATCGGCGGGACTTTCTCACGCTCACGGAGAACGAACACGTCATAGTCCGCCATGAAGTGAAGCACGCCGTCATGTATCTCTGCCTCCGTACGGGATGCACGGATGAGGTCGTCCCCCATGCGGATGTATTCGAGCCCCATGAGAAGCGTATCCGTGACCTCCTGCAGCTCCTCGGATGCACCCTCCGTGCGTGGGAAATAATGCACGTCAAAACTGTGCTGCCGAAAGTAGCGGTTGCCGAGCTTCGCCTCCTGCGCCATGCGAAGCGGCAAAATGAAAAAGCAAGGTTCTTCAAAACCCTGCCCGATTTCATCTCGATGCACTTCGATATCGGGAAACAGCTCGCCAAGACGGACGGCGATCCCGTCCACAATGTCATTTCCCATGGATCCTCTCCTCAAAATACCGCTGAATCTTTCGCGCCAGAATCCCATGTGCCGCACTCTCCACCTCGCGAGCAGAGAGGGTCATCGGGAATTGCCCTTCCACCCATGCCGCCTTAAGACATTTACCAATGGCGGGCACATACCGCCCCGGTGTCTGCCGATGCCCGTATTCGACATAGGAGGCATATTCTGTGTTATTGACAAGCTCAACCTGATAGGTATCGCCGATCCTCTGCACGCGAATCTTGCCCTTGAGCAGCATCGACCACCCGCGCCGCAGCGTCCCTCCGCCTGAGAGACGCCGAAGCTTCACTTCGCCCTTGCGCTTTCCATGTTGATACGTTGCCGGACTTCCATCCTTTTCCCTCATCGGCTCATAAGCAGTTTTCCCGACAGGCGTGCGCTTGATGACCTTTCGCAGAAAACGCGCTGTGAGCTCGCCAAGACAGTCCTCGTAGAACCGCTGACGCTCTGCAGGTGTCGCGACTTGCTTCAGCTTTGCTTGAAATGCTTTCAGCTCGCGTGTGTCGATCTTCGCCATTACGGATGCTCCTCCCACCTTGTCAGCGGAACCTCTTGATGCGACTCGTAGACCGCAGGAACGCCCGAACAGGAAAATCGCATCATGCGCCCTCTCTGCGTAACGGTCACGCGGCTGCCGGGCTTGATGTCAATATCAGGCGCGGTAAAGAGCGTGATCGCCTGTGCGATGCTGTCCACAGTGTCCGAACGCCCCGCAGGTGCGACGGTCTTGTAACTGACGCGGCAGGGAATGTCCTGCGCGACCGCCTTCCAGACAAGAGCGGTAATGTTCTTTGCGTTCTTCTCCTTGCGCGCCTCCTCAACCGTCGCCCGACCGTCATAGAGACGTTCGACCGCGCGTCTTACCAGCGGAATTTTCGGTAACATGAGAGATCACGCTCCCTTGTGAGCACCTGCACGAGCGCATCATACCGCTGTTCGGGCGTTGTCCCGCCAAGTTCGACGGTCGTATCCCCCTCTCGGATGGACTTTACGACGTCAAGCCCGTCTGTACCGAAAATCACGCCCTTTTGCATGGCGAGGAATTTGCCTGCCGTCAGTTCGTCGAGCATCGCCCGCAGCCCTTCGGGGATCTCTGCCACGTTGCAGTCATTCTTGATGTGCTGCTCAACGTCGCTGTAGATGTACGAGAGGACGGGCAGGTCAATATCCTGCACCTCGTAGCCGACGGATGCCTTAATCAGCATCCGCACATCGGCAAGCATTACTTGCCGCCCTTCTTGTCACCGTCGGAGGCGTTCTTGTCACCGTCCTCATCGGCAGCACTCGTTACGGGGGCTTCTTCGGGCAGAGCCTCCACGCGAAAGCCCTGCTCCTTCAGGCGTTCTGCCTGCGCCTCAGTGGCGGCATACTGCACCTCGTTGAGCCGTACCAGTCGTTCCATGATATACCTCCTTATGCGCCGATGTTCGCCCAGACGCCCGCGAGCTTATTCGTCGGGATCCAGAGGTCGTGGAATTTGCGATAGTCGAGCTTCCACGCATCCGCCTTCTGGTTCACATCAGGTGTGAAAATGCGCACCTTGTCCGTCTTGGAGATCGCAATCGGCGCACGGCGTGCCATGAGAATCCAGTTGATGGACTTCGCCCCCGTGTCCGCCTTGAAGCCGCCCGCCTCCTGTCCCGAACTCTTTCCGTCATTGAAAACGTATGCCGTCTTCATGCGCAGCGAGGGCACAGAGAAAATTGGAATCTCGTTGTAGGTCTTGACCTTCGTGTTGATTTCCCCCGCCTTGAACTGCGTCACGTCAAGACGCCGCTCGATGTTTTTCACGTTGTTGAGCACCGTGCGGATCGGCGTCGCCATGAGGATCACCAGCTGCTCTGCCTCGCCAATGGCATCCTGCAGGTCGGTGATCTCCTTGTCGAGCTGCGCAAGGATATTCGTCTCGCTCGGCGTGAATCCGTCCGTCGTGCGATGCGCGTTCTTCGCGAGCGCGGCAATGCGGCTGTAGCGGTACGCATCCACCTCGGGAACGACATGCAGCCGCTGGAACTCGCCCATGACCGTCCCTGCCGAGGCGATAAAGTTGCTCTCATCCACATCCATGGAGTCGAGCTGGAACGTGCGGCCGCGATCCTGCGTCAGCTTGTAGTCGTCATAGGAGAGCGTCACAGAGCCCTGGTTAAATCCCTCGTCGCGGTCATAGCGTGCCATGCCCGTGGTCGAGATGCGCGGCATGCGAACCGTGTCGCCGCCGTTGTACTTCACGTTCTGCGCATTACTCTCCATCCAGCCCGATGTCGCCTCGATGCCCATCTGCTTGTCGAGCGACTGCTGGAAAATCTTTGCCATCTCAAGCGTATTGATTGCCATAGAATCCTACTCCTTCCTCTTACAGCCCCATCGCTGTCTCAAACTGCTGCTGAACGCTCGGCGCAGGTGTGCCACCACCATTACCGCCAGGCGGGTTCAGTCCCTCAACCCGCACCGTATCCTCCTCGAAGAGGTATGCGTCGGATTCCTTGAGCTTCTTGATCTGATCGTCAAGCCCCTTAATCGCACCATTCTCCGCCTCTGCGCCCTCGAGTTTGAGGAGTGCACGAACGGCAGCGGTGTTCTTCGCCTTTGCGCCGAGCAGCGACTTTTCAACGATGGAATCAATCTCCATCGCCTTCACCTTCGCTGCGTGCTCCTTGTCGCGTGCATCGGCGGCCGCCTTGAGCTCGTCGATCTGCTTGACGAGTTCAGCGTTGTCCTTGTGATCCTTTTTCAGCTTGTCGAGCTCCCCGCGTGCGGTCTTACTCTCGTCCTTGGCCGCCTTGAGCTCGTCCTCCTTGGCGGTGTAGCGGCTCTTTTCGACGTAGTTCTTTTCGTAG
>ERZ772971.864-NODE-864-length-18293-cov-3.073199_pt1 | contig 18293 bp, 15 predicted proteins | sample MGYA00511943_ERZ772971 | MGnify/ENA primary metagenome ERZ772971 (study PRJEB29015, sample SAMEA2737929) | human oral metagenome | biome: human oral; feature: human-associated habitat; material: dental | place: China | collected 2144 ... | reverse complement strand
TGTATGCTATATAAAGCCTCTGCCTCCTGACAAGTGGTCTACTCTATAGGCTTGCCGAGTGCAGACGAGAAGGCTCCGAATACCAAATTTTAGCTCAACTAAATTAGATCATATGAACGTAAACAAACTCCCCTACGAAGCCCCTGTGGCTGATCCTTTCAAGCTCTCTGCAGCTTCTATGGATATCTGTGTCCAGTTCTCTAGTGATGCAGACTTTGATGACTTCGAGGAAGGCGAAGCTCTCTAGTAAGACGCCTCTCTTCATCGTATTTTTGAATTAAAACCCTCTTGACCCAGACTAAATGAAGTTTAATCTACTCACTGTTACTTCTCTGCTCTGTGGTCTCTTCCTTCTCGGCTCTTGCGCCAAGGACGAACCCCAGTTGGAAAAAATCGATACGGAGGCAGTCGATAATGCCCCCCGCGTCAATGTGCCTCTCCAGCTCGATGCTGAGGTAAGTGCATTCGTCGATCCTCAGACCGCTACCGCACCCTTCCTTAGGGTGCGGGGCCTGCTGCATACTTATAGATAGGTAAAATACTTAACTTTGTGTGAGGGGATTCCCCCTCCCAACGTATTGATCATAGAACGATAAGCTATGAGTAAGCATCCCTTCCGCGGGATGGGCGTGGCGCTGGTCACACCCTTCACCGAATCGCAAGAGGTCGACTACAAGAGTCTGGAGCGCCTCCTCGAACATCTGCTCCGTGATGGGGCTACGGACTTCATCGTCATCCACGGGACGACGGGTGAGTCGCCCTGCCTCACGCGTGAGGAGCGTCAGCGAGTCACTGACCATGTCGTCGAGCAGGTCGCAGGACGCTGCCCGCTGATGATAGGCCTTGGGGGTAACAATACCCGCGAGACGGCAGAGCGCCTTCGTGAGCTTGACCCCCGTGGTCTCTCGGGCATCCTCTCCGTCGTGCCCTACTACAACAAGCCTTCGCAGGAGGGGATGTACCGCCACTTCGCCCACTTGGCCGAGGCGAGCCCGCTTCCACTGGTGCTCTACAATGTGCCAGGGCGTGTCGGGGTGAATATGGCGCCCGACACCGCCGTGCGCTTGGCGCGAGACTTCGATAATATCATTGGGATCAAGGAGGCTTCGGGCTATCCCCAGCAGGCGGCACAGATCACTGCGTGCGAGCTGCCCGAGGACTTCGTCGTCCTCTCAGGCGATGATGCGCTCACCGTGCCCTTCATCCAGAATGGAGCCGTGGGTGTCATCTCCGTCGTGGGCAACGCCTATCCCCGCCTCTTCTCCCACCTGACGCACCTGGCTATGGAGGGACGTATCAATGAGGCCGACATGATCCAGACGGAGATGCGCGCCATCAATACCCAGCTCTTCCAGGAGGGGAATCCCGTCGGGATCAAGGCCCTGCTCTACCTCATGCGTCTCATCGACAGCAATAGCCTGCGCCTGCCCTTGGTCGCTGCGAGCCCCGAGCTCTCCGAGCGCCTCGACGCTACACGCAAGGCCCTCGATATCTACGCCTCCCACCTCTTTGCCTAAGTGAGCTCGACGACAGAGATCAGCGACAGCTATTGGACGCTCGCCGAGCCCAGCGAAGGCGAGTACTCAGAGAAGAGAAGTAAGTTCCTCGCCTACGCCTATCCCGTGACGACCGAGGAGGAGGCGCTGGAGCGTGTGCGCGAAGTACGTACTCGCTACTACGATGCCCGCCACGTGTGCTGGGCTTATCGTCTGGGCCCTACAGGTGAGCCCTATCGTGCGAATGACGATGGCGAGCCCTCGGGGACGGCAGGTAAGCCCATTCATGGTATCCTTGTCTCGCTGGGGCTGACGGAGGTCATCGTCCTTGTCGTGCGCTACTTCGGTGGCGTGAAGCTCGGCACGAGTGGCCTCATCGAGGCTTATCGCGAAGCAGCCTTGGCGGCTCTCACCGATGCGCCCCGCCGTGAGTGCATCCTCACCGAGCGCCTTTGCCTGACCTTCAGCTATGAGCTGATGGGGCCCGTGATGCGTATAGTCAAGGAGACCGAGGCCCGCGTCGTCGTGCAGGACTTCCGAGAGTCCTGCTTCCTCGAGCTTGAGCAGCGCCAGGGCTGTGCCGCTGAGCTACGCTCGCGTCTGGAGCAACTCTATGGGGTGACCCTTCTCCCCGAAGCCCCCGACTCCACCCATTCCGAAGAATAGTATCCTATCATATAGATGGAAGAGAATATACCCACTCCTGAGCCGGAGGCTATAGGCCAACTCACGGACGATGTCGCAGAGCTCAAGGCGAAGTCTGTCTCAGGCTTCGGCTGGTCAACAATCCAGCAGATCGTCGGGCGTGTGACCACCTTCGTGGTGAACCTCGCTCTGGCGCGCCTACTCGTGCCGGAGGACTTCGGTACGCTCGCCGTACTGGGGATCTTCCTCGCTATCTCCGCCCAGCTTGCTGATATTGGCTTCGGGAGCTCGCTGACGCGCTCGGAGCGTGTCGATGATGCCGACCTCTCGACGATCTTCTACTACAACATCGGGATGAGTAGCCTGCTCTACCTCATCCTCTTCATCGCAGCACCGTGGATCGCAGACTACTTCCGCAATCCCATCTTAGTGTCTGTCCTGCGTGTGATCTCGCTGAGCGTGGTCATCAACTCGCTGTATGGTATCCAGGGAATCTTGGTCTGGCGTCAGATGCAGTTCCGAAAGGATATGCTCATCCAGCTCGCTTCGGGAGTGCTCTCGGGGCTTACTGGGGTAGCGATGGCTTACTTCGGCTTCGGCTACTGGTCGCTGGTGGGTATGGGACTGGCAAACTCCATCGTGCGCCTCATCGGCTACTGGTGCTCTTCGTCTTGGCGACCTAAGCTGATCTTCAGTATGGAGAAGCTCAAGCTTCATTTTGGTTACGGCTCTCGTATGGTCGGGGCTGGGCTACTTCTGACGCTGTACAATAACCTGATGACGATCATCATCGGGCGCTCCTTCTCGATGGGGACTCTCGGGCTCTATGGGAATGCTAATGCCCTGTACCTTGTCCCAGTTTCGATCCTTGCAGACCCCATCAACAAGGTCGTATTTCCGATCCTGGTCCGCTTCCAGAATGATAAGGAGCGCCTTCGGGCTACTTATCGTCGTGTGATGCGCTTCCTTTTCCAGCTTTCTTGCCCCATTATGGTGGCTTTGATTGTGCTCTCAAACCCCTTCTATCACTTCCTCTACGGGGATAAGTGGATGGCGGCTGCACCTTACTTCCAGATCCTCTGTATCTGTGGGATCCTCTTCCCCATCAACTCCTATAATATCAATCTCCTTGAGGCAAAGGGCCGCAGTGATCTGCACCTCCGTCTGGAGATTATCCGGCGTATCATCGGGGTTGCAGCAGCCGTCATCGGCTTGCAGTTCGGTATCTATGGGCTGCTGTGGAGTACGGCAATCACGCAGGTGATCTACCTCTTTATCAATAGCCATTACTCGGGTCGCTTCATTGACTATCCCCTTGGCCAGCAGCTGGGCGAACTCTTCCCCTTTGCGCTGATGAGTGCAGCTTCCGGAGGCCTTCTTTGGGGATTAGATACCTATGCATTATCATCACTTGCCGACTTTTGGCGTTTATCTATTGGGAGTACAGTATTAGGGCTGACCTATCTCCTCTTGGTCTACCTCTTTGCCCGTGAAGACTACCTCTACGTATGGGGGCTGGTGCGCCACTATGTGCTGCGTCGCCCCGCTACCCAGTCCTGACAAATTGTTATCTTTGTAGACATTGGTCTACAATACATTGTATCACGTCCATAATCATAGAATGAGAATTATGAAGAAGATCATCTTGGCCTCTCTGGCACTTGTGGCAGTTGCTTCACTGAGCTCCTGCGGTGCGAAGAAGAGCGCTTATCGTAAGGCCTACGAGCAGGCTAAGCAGCGTGAGGTCGCTACTCAGAGCACCACGCCAGCCGTACAGTATGAAGCTCCTGCAGCTGCTCCTGCTGTCCCCGTGACCGTACGCAAGGAGCGTGTCACGACTTACCAGGGCGAAGATGCTACCCGTCTGAAGCGCTACAGCGTAGTCGTAGGTAGCTTCCAGAATCCTACGAATGCTCGCAACCTCAAGGAGCGTATGGTCCAGGCTGGCTACAGCGCCGTCCTCGCTACCAACGACGTAGGTATGCTGCGTGTCATCGTAGCCAGCTTCGATACGCGCGAAGAAGCTGTTGCAAGCCGTGACGCTATCAAGGCTCGCTTTGCTCCTGACTTCAAGGATGCATGGCTCCTGGAAAACGATAACTAATCAGACTTTATAGCCCCCGCCCCAATCCCTGGGGCGGGGCTACCTATATCTATATGGAGATACTACAGAGCTACTCGCTACGTGAGCACAATACCTTCGGTATCGATGCCCAGGCTGACTGGTTCATCCCCTTCGCCAGCATCGAGGATCTCCAGCTATTGAGCCGTGACGAGTACTTTCAAGAGTGTCGCTGTATCACTATTGGTGAGGGAAGCAACCTGCTCTTCCTCACCAATTTTCATGGGATCGTACTCCACTCGGTGATCCAAAGCATTGAGCGTCTCGCTGAGACGGCCGATACGGTCGACCTCCTCGTCGGCTCAGGCGTCAAGTGGGACGACTTCGTAGCCCAGATGGCCGAAGCCGAGCTCTACGGCGTCGAGAACCTCTCCCTCATCCCAGGCGAAGTCGGTGCTGCCGCTGTGCAGAATATCGGTGCCTATGGCGCTGAGATCTGCGAGGTCATCCGCGAGGTGCACACGGTGCATCGTCGTACGGGTGAGGTGCGTCACTTCGCTGTCGAGGAGTGCAACTACAGCTATCGCCATAGCTTCTTCAAGGAGCCCGAGGCGGCTGACTACATCGTCACGCACGTCCTCCTTCGCCTCTCCAAGCACCCCCATCTGAAGCTCGACTATGCTGACCTCCGTCAGCGCGTGGAGGCTCGTACGGCGACGCCTACTGCCCGTGATGTACGTGACGAGGTCATCCGCATCCGCCAAGAGAAGCTCCCTGACCCGAAGGTCTTGGGTAACGCTGGTAGCTTCTTTATGAACCCCATCATCTCGGCCGAGGCTTTTGAGCGCCTTCGTGAGGCTTATCCCGAAGCACCGCACTACGACCTCCCCGACGGACAAGTGAAGGTCCCCGCAGGCTGGCTCATCGACCGTTGTGGTCTCAAGGGCTATCGTCTCGGACATGCCGCCGTCTATGAGCGTCAGGCACTTGTCCTCGTCAATGCTGATGGCGAAGCTACGGGGCAGGATATCGCTCGCTTGGCAGAGTATGTGCAGGAGCAGGTCGCAGAGCGCTTTGGCCTACAGATCACCCCTGAGGTGAGGTACATCTCTTAGATAGCCACCCTTCACCTCGCTGCTTATTCACCTAACTACTCGCTCTACCACGCACCCTCTCTCTCGGTGAGACGGGGTTTTTCTTTGCCGTGGTAGCTCTCCCTCCTACTTACATGAAGGTAATTCTTCTCGGTACGGGCACCAGCACTGGTATCCCCGAGGTAGGCTGTGGCTGCCCTGTGTGCCATAGCTCTGATGCTCGTGACCGTCGTCTGCGCACCTCTGCCCTCATCATCACCGAGGGTGGGAAGCGTATCCTCATCGACTGTGGCCCTGACTTCCACTACCAAGCCACACGTCTCGGTATCGATCGTATCGATGCGATCCTCTTGACTCACGAGCACTACGACCACACGTTCGGTCTGGACGATGTACGTACCATCGCATGGCGTCAGGATATCCCCATCTACGGGCAGCAGCGTGTCCTCGACTCGGTGCGTGCTCGTATGCACTACGTCTTCAGTGACCATCCTTACCCAGGGACGCCTCGCTTCACCCTCTGCCCGATAGAGGAGGGGAGTGATGCTTCCTTCGAGCTCTTCGGTGAGCGTGTCACGCCCATCTCTCTGGCGCATGGCTCGCTACCTATCGTAGGCTATCGTATCGGCGAGGTGAGCTACATCACCGATATGAAGACCATCGAGCCCCGCGAATGGGCTAAGGTCAGTGGCTCACAGCTCCTCGTCATCAATGCCCTGCGCTATCAGCGTCCGCACCCCAGCCACCAGTCGGTGGAGGATGTCGAGCGCCTGCTACCTGAGCTTGCCGTTCGGCCCAAGCTGACCCTTCTCACGCACCTCTCACACCATGCCCCTTCGCATGCCCAGCTGGAGGCGATGCTCCCCGAAGATCTGCAGCCTGCTTACGACCAAGAGTATATCGTGGTCGACGAAGCGGGTCCCCGTATCCTCCCCCTCCCAGAGTATGTAGAGCCCTATAGCTACCGCGATATGGGTCGTATCGCCTATGCCGATGCGTGGGCACTGCAGAAGGAGCTCTTCGAAGCCCAGCTAAAGGCTAAGCACGAGCACCGCCCCACGGAGTCCTTCCTCCTCTTCTGTGAGCACAATCCCGTCTTCACCATGGGCCTCCATGCCGATGCGACGAATATGCTGATGAGCGAGGACTTCCTCCGTGAGAATGGCTACGACTTCTTCTCCGTCGAACGCGGAGGCGATGTCACCTACCACGGCCCTGGGCAGATCACCGGCTATCCCATCCTCGATCTGGAGCGCTTCGGTCTCGGGCTGAAGGCTTATATCGAGCTACTGGAGCAGTCGGTCATTGAGCTTCTCGCCTTCTTCAAGATCGAGTCGGGGCTGAAGGACGGTGCTACGGGCGTGTGGCTCGATGTCGGCGATCCCCAGCGCGAGCGTAAGATCTGTGCTATTGGTGTGAAGAGTAGCCGCTACGTCACGATGCACGGCTTCGCCCTCAATGTCAATACCGACCTCGCTCCCTTCCAGCTCATCAATCCCTGTGGCTTCAAGGAAGGCAAGGTCGCCTCTATCGCTGGCGAAGTGGGTCACGAGGTGGACTTCACCGTGGCTAAGCATCTCTTAGCTTCGATCCTCCATCGTCGTCTTGCGGCCCTCCTTCCTCCGCGTTTCTAATCCCCCCCAATCCCTCCCTTTTTACATCCCCATCACTCACATCATATCCTATGACTACTGAGTTCAATCTCTCTACACCGCCGCTCCTTTTCTCAGCGATCTCTCTCATCCTCCTGGCTTATACCAATCGCTTCCTCTCCTATGCCTCCACGGTGCGCAGCCTCAAGGAGCGCTACGAGAGCAACCCCGAAAGTGAGCCTACCTCCCTCAAGCAGATCGAGAACCTCTACCGCCGTCTTGACCTCATCCGCTGGATGCAGGTGCTCGGTGCATCGAGCCTGCTGGTCTCGCTCGTGGCTATGTTCCTCTACTACCTCGAGTGGAACCTCGCTGGTGGCGTCGTCTTCGGCGTCGGTATGGTCCTCCTCGCTCTCTCGCTCTGTATCTGTATATGGGAGATCCAGATTTCGGTGAAGGCCCTCAACCTCAACCTCCAGTCCATCCGTCGTGAGCGCAGTGGCTCACTTCGTCAGCGCCCAGATGATGAGGCCCTCCAGCGTGAGAAGTCTCGTAGCAAGCGCAAGAAGAACCGCGACAATAAGGACAGCAAGGAGGCTTCTTCCCAGCCCGCAGCTCCTACTCAGCCTCAGGAGAAGCAATCCAACCAAGGTCAGCAGGGCGGTGGTCGTCAGCCCCGTCAGGAGCGTCCCGAGCGCAACGAACGCAATGACCGCGGTGACCGCGGTGAGCAGCGTCAAGAGCGTGGTGAGCGTCAAGAACGTAATGACCGCCAGGAGCGCGGCGAGCGCCGTGAGCAGAATCGCCAAGAGCGTAACAATGCCCAGTCCGAGCGCCCCGCTCGTGAAGGTCGTGGCAATGGCAATAACGGCGGTAACAATAATAATGGCAACGGCGGTAATAACAACGGCAACAACCGCCGTCAGCGTCCCGAGCGTCCCGAGCGCAATAGCGAAGCTACTCAGCAGTCTGCCTCTGAGGTAGCCCCTGCAGCTACGACGCCTGCCGAAGCACCCGCCGAGCGTCAGCCCCGTGCTGAGCGTACAGAACGCAATGATCGCCCCGAGCGTAGCCAGCAGCAGCCCGCCGAAGGTCAGCAGCGTGAGGACCGCCGTCCCCGTCAGCAGCGCCCCCAGCAGGAGGCGACGCCCGTAGCTCGTCCTGCCGAAGCCCCCGCAGCTTCCCCTGCTCCAGCTCCACAGCCCACGCCTGCACCAGCGACTACTCCCGCTCCCGTCGTGCAGGAGCAGCGCCCCGCAGTCCAGCCTGCCGAGCGTCCTGCTCGTCCTATGAGCTACGAAGAGGCTGTTGCCCGTCAGCGTGAAGCCCAGGAGTCCGCAGCGAAGCCCGCTACGCCCTCCGTGCCCCGCACCAACGAAGAGGAATAGTCCTTAGGGCTACGTCCCTCCTCCCCATACGAGTCATTCGGCTCCTTCACCCAATCAGAGGTGGAGGAGCCGAATCTGTTTATAGCCCATCCTTGAAGGGGAAGATTCGCCCCCGTATGGGAGGGTGATATGAACCTATATGGGTCGGCGGGTGAACCTATAGGAGACTGTTGCCGCGAGTTCTGTTCTCTATTTCGAGTGCTAAGGCCTCGCATGCCCAGCCCCACGATATGCCTCTCCGAAGTGAACAGGCGAGCCCTTCGCTTTATCGTGCGTATTCCTCTTATCCAGCGGAGGGAAAAGTGCTATTCTCGTGAAGAAAAAAGCGCCTTCACGTAGTGGCTTTCCGCATCTATGCACGTAGTCTTAAAGACCAGGTACGTAAATCCAAATATCCACGTACGTAGATATTAGAGCCACGTACGTAGTCCAAACTTATCTGCTACTCGTCCACAGTTTTTATCCCTACGCGGAGCAACAACCTGGTATAGGTCACTTTACAAAGCTATATAGGTCGTCGTCTCAACCAATATAGCTTCGCATCGTGACCTATATAGGTTCACTCGCCGACCAATATAGGTCCGATTTTATGGCCGATAGAGGGGAGCCTTATCTCTCCTTACAAGCACATCCCTGATACCGCTGCGTCGAACTCTAAGTGTCTGATGCTCTATCACTTTTCGGATAATCATTCTCGGAGAGGTGGAGTGAAGTAATTGCTGCGGGACTGTACCAATAGTCGTTTGCAAATGTAAGTTGCTGAGTAATCCTACTGAGGGGCTCGCTTAGCGCAAGTAGCTACCGCCTCAATACGCCCTTTCGATTTTGAAGCGAAAGCTCAGAATACCCTTGGCTTTTCACGATAAAAGCCTACCTTTATCCTAAGTTAAATTAGTCGGATATGCTGATATGCTATGACTTAGCTTGAAGCATATCAGACCTATTATTTGATCGCCTATGAAAAAGAAAATCGTACTCATTTCCTGCGTCTCAAAGAAAGAGGCAGAAGCCTGTAAGGCAAAAGACATGTATGTCAGTCCCCTCTTCAAGATGTCTTGGGAGTATGCCAAGCAATTCTCTCCGGACAAGGTGTTTATTCTATCAGCCAAGCACCATTTGCTTGATCCTGAGCAGCGAATCGATCCCTATAATGTGACGTTGTACAAATTTGCTGCTGCAGAGCGGAAAGCATGGGCACAAAGAGTGCTTAGCGACCTGGAAGCCGCAGGGCTGAGCTTGGAGGATGACGAATTCGTTCTCCTCGCAGGGAAGAAATATTACGAGTACCTCCTTGGAGAGAGTGGTATTCGTAATTTCACTCTACCGCTGCATGGGCATGGAGGGATAGGCTGTATCTTGAAATACCTTAAAGAGCAAACATCCAAGCTATGAAATTCAATCGTATATCAGTAGGAGCTGTGAAAGCGCAGGATCCTCGGTTTAGAGATATACCTAAAGAACCAGGAGTATATCGCTGGTGGTTTCCTCGGGGCTTAGCGGAGAAGCTTTTGAAGCCTTTAGCTGGCGTTAAGATAAATCTGATCAGCAAGGAGATTATTGATGGTAAGGAGTATTGGTGTTTGTACTTCGGGATCGCTAAGGACTTACGCCAGCGTGTCCGCTGGCATGCTTGTCAGAAGCACTCTCCGTCAGCTGTCAAGCATGGATTCCTCTCCACGCTACGGCAGAGTATCAGTGCTTTGCTTGGGTTAGATCAAACAATGTCTGCTGATGATGTTAGTGATGTTCTTGAGCAGTGTTATTGGGATTGGTCCCCTACAGCGACTAAGGAAGAGGCAGAAGCTATAGAGAAGAAGCGGCTTAGTATTGAGTATTTTCCCATCAATATTCAGGGAAATAAAAGCGTCGATCCAGCTGTAATTAAGCAACTCACGGAGCTGCGAAAGAAGTACAAGAAATAGGCTTCGTCTAAGATGTAGAATGGTGCAGTCCTTGTGGGAGGTAAGTTACTTACCTTCTACAGGAGGCTGCGCCATCGCTTAAAGCTATGAGAGCAGTGAAGATATGTAGAGGTAGAGTCCTGTGGCATGTACAGCCGTGGGCTTCCCCTTAGATATCGTTATCTTTGTCCTATAGACCAATAAGCTTTCCACAAGAAATATATGACTTGGCAGCAGATCAAAGACTCCCTGCGCGTCCAGCTTTGGATGCTTCTGAAGGGGCGTAAGTATAGCCAGCAGTATCGAGCTATGGCCGACCGCCGTCGTGCCCTGCGTGTGCATGACTCGTGGGAGACCCTCGATGAGATCCTCCGTACGGGTGCCTCAGTGAGCCGCTTTGGCGATGGGGAGCTGCAGATCATGCAGCGCTACCTCGATGAGCTGGAGCGCCCTTCGTCGGCCGAAGAGGTGGATACCTTCCAGCACTACGATGCTTCGCTCGGTAAGCGCCTCTATGAGGTGTGGCAGGTCCCCTCGTCGGAGCGCCATCTGAACTGCGTGCCCTACGCCTTCAAGGACTCCTCCCCCCACCGCGGGTACAACCGCATCTTCTTCGAGCGTGAGGCTCTGATGCGCCTTCCCGCACTGGAGAAGCTCGCTCGCGAACACGACTTCTACGATACGAACTTCACCCGCTTCTACATGGGGCGCTACGATATCCGCGACTATCCTGCGTACATCGAGCGTATGAAGGCGATCTGGAAGGATCGTGACCTGCTCTTTGTCGAGGGCGAGAAGTCGCGCCTCGGTGTCGGCAATGACCTCTTCGATGGCGCACGTAGCGTGAAGCGCGTCCTCTGCCCTGCGACGGATGCATGGGGTAGCTATCCTGAGATCCTCCGTCTGGCGAAGGAGTATGGGGAGGGGCGCCTTGTCCTCATTGCTCTCGGGCAGACGGCGACCGTCCTCGCCTATGACCTCTCCGAAGCCGGTCTGCAGGCTATCGACCTCGGTCACGTGGATGTGGAATATGAATGGTATCGTATGGGTGCGAAGACCAAGGTGCCCATCCCAGGGAAGTACGTCAATGAAGCGCCCGGCGGGCGTACTGTCGCCGAGCACCCTGCACAGGCCGCTTACCTCCAGCAGGTCGTAGCTCGTGTAGGCGAAGCGAAGTCCACTTCGACTGCCGCTCTGACGACTGCCGTCTATCCTATCGAGGTGTTGAGCTGCGAGCACTGCGTAGCGCGTGCTACCGAAGCCCTCAAGGCTGTGGCAGGCGTTAGCTCCGTCGCCATCTCGCTGGAGGCTGGCGAGGCAAGTGTCACCTATGATGCTGAGCACTGCACGCCCGAGGCGCTGCGAGCTGCGGTAGAGGCTGCTGGCTACACGCTCCGCATCGACGCGCCAACGGCATAGCAACGCAAGGCTGCCAGCTTCGGCTGGACCGAACGAATAGGCGGTACGGGTTGTTTTATCCATACCGCATCGAGATACATCGGTGAGGGGTACATCTGCAGACGGCAGGTGTACCCCTTGCCCGTACTAATAGTTAAATTCATTCTATATGGTCAAGAGATCTTTCCCCCTCCTGGGACTTAACTGCGCAGCCTGCGCCGCTCATTCGACGAAGGCCCTGGAGAGTACGCCTGGCGTGCAGTCTGCCACCGTCAACCTCGCCTCCGCTACGACCTTTGTCGTCTATGACGAGACGCAGTGTTCCCCCGAGATGCTCCGCGCAGCTGTGGCTGCTATGGGCTATGACCTGCGCATCGATGAGCCCGAGGTGGGCGAGCTGGAGGCACTTTGTCAGCGGGAAGAGCGAGCCCTACAGCGCAAGACGCTGGTGGCAGTCGTCCTCTCGCTCATCGTGATGGTGCTGATGATGTGGCCGCCGATGACGCTCCCGAAGTCGCTCATCTCCGCTGTCCTCACTGCCGTGACCCTCATCTGGGCAGGCTCGGGCTTCTTCGTGCGTGGCTGGCGTCAGCTACGTGCTGGGGCGGCGGGTATGGATCTGCTGGTGATGCTCTCGACCTCGGTAGCCTTCGTCTACAGCCTCTATCATCTGGGCGAATACCTCTTCATCGCGCCAGAAGCGCACCACCTACACCACCTTTATTTCGAAGCCGCCTCAACGACGGTCGCCTTCGTGCTCCTGGGCAAGGTGCTCGAGGCACGTGCACAGCGTCGCACGTCGTCGGCTCTGCGTCGCCTCATGGGCGGTCAGCCAAAGACTGTGCATCAGCTCCTCCCCTCGGGCGAAGTCATCACGCTGCCTGTCAGTGAGGTCGAGCCCGGTATGGAGCTACGCGCCCTGCCGCACGAACTCTTCGCCGTCGATGGCGAGGTCATCTCGGGTGAATCCTATGCTGACGAGCAGCTCATCAGTGGCGAGCCTATTCCCGTGGCGAAGGTCGCTGGCTCCGAAGTCTATGCTGGTACGCTCAATGGCTCGGGGACACTCGTCTATCGTGCCCGTGAGGTAGGTCGTGCGACGGTACTCTCTCGCATCATCCGTCTTGTGGAGGAGGCACAGTCGTCACGCGCACCGATTCAGCAGGTCGTGGATCGAATGGCTCGAGTCTTCGTGCCCGTGATCGTCCTCATCGCCGTCTTGACCTTCGTCGCATGGGGCTTCCTTAGTCCTGTAGACGGCTGGGAACACGGCTTTGTTGCCGCCGTCACGGTGCTCATCATCGCCTGCCCCTGCGCTCTGGGCCTGGCTACCCCTACCGCTATCATGGTAGGTATCGGCCGTGGCGCCGAAGAAGGACTCTTGGTGCGCAATGCTGAGGCGCTGGAGGCTGCAGGCCATCTCGATACCTTGGTCTTGGATAAGACGGGGACGATCACCGAGGGGCGTCCCGAAGTGAAGGCCATTCGCTGGTGCTTCGCCGAAGAGAATACTTCCTACGCTACCATCTTGGCTGCCCTCGAAGAGCGCTCATCACACCCCTTGGCTGGGGCGATCGTTCGCTCCCTTGGTGTATCTACGCAGGGAGTAACCGAACCCACAACCTTCCGCGAAGAGGCGGGGCGTGGGCTGGAAGGTGTCGTCGATGGGGTGACCTATCGTGTCGGGCAGCGTGCCTTCGTGGAAGAGCTCTCTGGTGTACTCCGTGCCGAAGCCTTGAAGGCCTTGGAGGAAGGCGAGCGCTCGGGTGCTACGTGTAGTCTCTTTGCCCGTAGTGGGGAGGTGCTGGCCGTCATCCTTATCGCCGATACGATACGTGCCACCTCGGCCGAAGCTATCGCATCACTGCGTGCTCGTGGGCTGGAGGTCATCATGCTCACGGGTGACGGGCCGAGTGCTGCCCGTGCCGTCGGCGAAGCTGTCGGGGTAAGCCGTGTCGTAGACAGCGTGCGCCCCGAGGAGAAAGCGGCCTTCGTCGAAGGTCTGCAGAAGGAAGGGCGTCGTGTGGCGATGGTCGGCGACGGCATCAATGATGCCGCGGCCTTGGCACGTGCCGACCTCTCGATAGCGATGGGCAGTGGGAGTGATCTGGCGATGGAGACTGCGATGGTGACGCTTCGTAGCTCCGACCTCAAGGCCTTGGAGCGCTTCTTCCATCTGGCACGCACGACCCTCAGGACCATTCATCAGAACCTCTTCTGGGCGTGCATCTACAACCTCATCGCCATCCCTGTGGCGGCAGGTGTGCTCTATCCCTTCACGGGCTACCTGCTCAATCCGATGCTCGCTGGCGGGCTGATGATGCTCAGTAGCCTCAGCGTCGTCACCAACAGCCTCCTCAGCGCACGCCGCCAGCATAGCTAAATAGCGCTCCCGTGATATTTAGGTATCTTTGTGCCCTATAATAAAGGATAATAGATACGGATACTCTTAAAGTATACACAGCATTATGTCAGATATGCCTAACAGCGTAGCCCCAGCAGAGAGTGGGGAAGAGAAGAAGAGCCTGAACTTCGTCGAGCAGATCGTCGAGGGCGACCTTCGTGCCGGGAAGAATGATGGACGCATCCAGACGCGCTTCCCACCAGAGCCCAACGGCTATCTCCACATCGGGCACGCCAAGGCTATCTGCATGGACTTCGGCATCGCACAGAAGTACGGCGGGGTGTGTAACCTCCGCTTCGACGATACAAACCCCACGAAGGAAGACGTCGAGTACGTCGATGCTATCCGTGAGGATATCGAGTGGCTCGGCTTCCACTGGGGCAATATCTACTATGCTTCGGACTACTTCGAGCGTCTGTATCAGTTCGCCGAAGAGCTGATCCACGCAGGCCATGCCTACGTCGATGAGCAGACTGCCGAAGAGATCGCAGCGCAGAAGGGTACACCTACTACCCCTGGCGTCGCCAGCCCCTATCGCGATCGTCCCATTGAGGAGAGCCTCGATCTCTTCCGCCGCATGAACGCTGGGAAGTTCCCCGAAGGTGCGATGATCCTGCGTGCGAAGATCGATATGGCTTCGTCGAACATGCACTTCCGCGACCCCATCATCTACCGCATCATCAAGGTGCCTCACCACCGTACGGGTACGAAGTGGGGCGTCTACCCTATGTATGACTTTGCCCACGGGCAGAGTGACTTCTTCGAAGGGGTGACGCACTCGATCTGTACGCTGGAGTTCGAGGTGCACCGTCCGCTATACGATTACTTCATAGACCTCCTGAAGAAGGTCGAGCCCAATCACCCCGAGGGCTACCGCCCACGACAGATTGAGTTCAACCGTCTGAACCTCACCTACACGATGATGAGCAAGCGTAAGCTTCTCCAGCTCGTGCAGGAGGGCCACGTAGCAGGCTGGGATGACCCTCGTATGCCTACGATCTGCGGGCTGCGTCGTCGTGGCTATACGCCCGAGTCGATCCGCAGCTTCATCGATAAGATCGGCTACACGAAGTACGATGGTATCATCGATATGGCCCTCCTCGAGCACGCTGTCCGTGAGGATCTCAACCGCCATGCCCTGCGTGGCTCGGCCGTCCTCGACCCCGTGCGCCTCATTATCACGAACTACCCCGAGGGGCAGACGGAGGATATGAGCTTCCTCAACAACCCCGAAGATCCCGACTCCGACAGCCACACGATCCGCTTCTCGCGTGAGCTCTTCATCGAGCGTGAGGACTTCATGGAGGATGCTCCGAAGAAGTACTTCCGCATGACCCCTGGTCAGGAGGTGCGTCTCAAGAGCGCCTACATCGTGCGCTGCACGGGCTGCAAGAAGGATGAGAACGGCAATGTCATCGAGGTCTACGCTGAGTACGACCCCGAGACGCTCAGCGGTCGCCCCGAGAGCAACCGCAAGGTCAAGGGTACGATCCACTGGGTATCTGCCACGGATAGCGTCCCTGCCGAAGTGCGTCTCTACGACCGTCTCTTCCTCGATGAGAACCCCTCTGAGGCGGCTAAGGACAAGGAGCTCGCCGAGCTCCTCAATCCCGAGTCCCTCACCATCGTGCGCGAAGCACGTGTCGAGCCCTTCCTCGCTCAGGCTAAGTGTGGCGAGTACTATCAGTTCCAGCGTGTCGGCTACTTCTGCGTAGACCCCGATAGCCGCCCTGATCACCTCGTCTTCAACCGCACGGTATCGCTCAAGGATACGTGGAAGAAGGTCAATAAGTAGTCCCCTCCCACAGATATGATCGAGTCCTTAGGCTTCATCCAAGATATCCTCCATCACCTGAACTACTTCTGGGTGACGGTGCTTATGGCGATCGAATCGTCATTCATCCCCTTCCCTTCAGAGGTCGTCGTACCCCCAGCAGCCTACAAGGCCGCTACGGGCGAGATGAATATCTTCCTCGTCGTGCTCTTCGCCACGCTCGGCTCGGATATAGGTGCGCTCATCAACTACTATCTGGCACGCTATCTCGGCCGCCCGATCGTGTATAAGTTCGCCAACTCCCGCATCGGTCGCCTCTGCCTGCTGAGTCAGGAGAAGATCGAGAAGGCCGAAGCTTACTTCGTGAAGAACGGTATCAGCTCCACGCTCATCGGGCGTCTTGTCCCAGGGATCCGTCAGCTCATCTCCATCCCTGCGGGGCTGGCAGGTATGCCTCTCAGTCGCTTCCTCCTCTACACCACGATCGGTGCAGGAGCGTGGAACGTCGTCCTGGCACTCCTCGGCTACTTCATCGGTAAGACCGTACCGCCCGAGCTCTTCGCCGAGACCATCCAGCGCTATAGCACGACGATCGGCCTCATCATCCTCGGCGTCCTCGTCGTCGGTGGTGTCGGCTACTACCTCTACAAGCGCCGTCAGAAGGCTGCCTAATCCAAGGGCGCATCACTACCACCTCTAAGGGTAGGTCCCCATCGCCACCTGTGCTATGGGGGCGCACCCTTAGAGGTTTCTTTTTTGCCGTACCTCTCTTTATCCCGTCTTCCTGTGACCACCCTCTCTCTTACGCTGAGCCCCTATCAGGCGTCTTCGGATGCTACGCTGCGCGAGGTCGTGGCGCGTGAGCTCGCCCTACCGCTGGAGTCTATCACCTCGGTCGTGGTGCGCCGCCGCAATATTGATGCTCGTCAGCGCCGTATCCTCGTCAACCTCTCTGTCGAAGTCTATCTCGATGGCGAGCAGCCTGCCGTGGATGACTTCTCCGACCTCGTCTATCCCGATGTCTCGTCGGCACCCTCGTCGGTCGTCGTCGGTGCTGGGCCTTGCGGGCTCTTCGCTGCGCTAAGGCTCATCGAGCTGGGCGTGCGCCCCATCGTCGTAGAGCGTGGGCAGGACGTCATGCAGCGCCGTCGTGACCTCGTCCAGCTGGAGAAGTCGGGCGTCGTCGATCCCGAGTCGAACTATAGCTTTGGCGAAGGCGGTGCGGGTGCCTTCTCGGACGGCAAGCTCTATACGCGAAGCAAGAAGCGTGGGAGCGTGGAGAAGGTCCTTCGTGTCTTCTGTCGCTTCGGTGCCGACCCAAAGATCCTCATCGATGCCCACCCACATATCGGTACGGATAAGCTCCCCATCATCATCCGTCGTATGCGCGAGCAGATCATCGCCTCAGGTGGTGAGGTGCACTTCGCGTGCCGTATGGAGGAGCTGATCCTCGAGCGTGGTGAGGTGCGTGGGGTCGTCTGCTCGGGGGATCGTACCTTCCACGGCCCTGTGCTGCTGGCTACGGGGCACTCGGCACGCGACGTCTACCGCTACCTGCATCGTGCGGAGATCCTTATCGAGGCCAAGCCCATCGCTGTCGGGGTGCGTCTTGAGCACCCGCAGTCGCTCATCGATGAGATCCGCTACCACAGCCCCGAGGGGAGAGGGAAGTACCTCCCTGCAGCCGAATATGTCTACAAGGCGCAGGCCGAGGGTAGGGGGGTGTATAGCTTCTGTATGTGTCCTGGGGGCTTCGTCGTCCCTGCCTCCACGGGGCCAGAGGAGACCGTCGTCAACGGGATGTCGCCTGCTAACCGTGGCTCACGCTGGGCGAACTCCGGCCTTGTCGTAGAACTTCACCCCGAGGATATTCCTGCTACGGGCATTCGGGTCGAGGATCCCACTTCGCCTCTTGCCCTGATGCAGTGGTGCGAAGCCTTCGAGCATAAGAGCTATCAGGCGGCTAATCGCTCGCTCCGTGCGCCTGCTCAGCGTATGACGGACTTCGTCGCGCGCCGCCATTCGTCCACACTACCCTCGTCATCCTATACGATGGGGCTTACCTCGAGCGACCTGCATGAGTGGATGCCCGACTTCATCACGCGCCGCCTGTCGGCTGGCTTCCGTGCCTTCGATCGCACGACACGTGGCTTCCTCACGGGCGAAGCTCAGCTCATCGGTGTGGAGTCACGTACCTCATCGCCCGTGCGTATTCCTCGTGACCGCATGACCTATGCGCACCCCATCGTCGCAGGCCTCTATCCTGCGGGCGAAGGTGCTGGCTTCGCTGGCGGTATCGTCTCGGCGGCTATCGACGGGGAGAATGCTGCTCAGCAGATCGCTCTCGCCCTCGGCCGGTAGTTCGCCCCTCCACTGAGCGCCTCGGTACGCCCTTCGTGCCCCTTCTCTCTGTCCCTTTTCGGGCAGGAAGAAGGGGCTTTTCTTTGCTCTTCACTTTGGGCCTCTTAGGGAAGGGTGCTACGAACCTATATTGTTCGGCGGGTGAACCTATATATAGGTTGTTGCTCTGCGTAGGGAT
>ERZ772971.859-NODE-859-length-18332-cov-6.402254_pt1 | contig 18332 bp, 15 predicted proteins | sample MGYA00511943_ERZ772971 | MGnify/ENA primary metagenome ERZ772971 (study PRJEB29015, sample SAMEA2737929) | human oral metagenome | biome: human oral; feature: human-associated habitat; material: dental | place: China | collected 2144 ... | reverse complement strand
TGAACAACAAGATTCGGGTCATTCAGCGCAGTGCTTACGGATACCGGGATGAGGACTATCTGAGGCTCAAGGTCATTGCCAGTTTCCTGCCCCCGCTACCCGAAAACGCCCGATTGCATCCACACTGATCCGCGAAGACCCTAGAATTCCAGCAGGGCCGCGGTCGGAATTGATGTGGTTCCGGACCGAACACATCTCCCAGTGTTCTAGAATCGCCTGGGCAATCGGGCGTCGTACACGCCGGTTCCGGACCGAACACATCTCCCAGTGTTCTAGAATTTTTTTCGTCTGCTGGCACCAGCAGCGCGCGTTCCGGACCGAACACATCTCCCAGTGTTCTAGAATGGACCGTCATGGCAATCCCAGTGGCCTCAGGTTCCGGACCGAACACATCTCCCAGTGTTCTAGAATTGGCGCGACATTGCGAGACACCGAAACACTGTTCCGGACCGAACACATCTCCCAGTGTTCTAGAATCCACTCGCGCACCGGGAAACCCTTGCGTACGTTCCGGACCGAACACATCTCCCAGTGTTCTAGAATGCACGGATCGTCATTTCCGACGGCGGGCCGGTTCCGGACCGAACACATCTCCCAGTGTTCTAGAATCTGCGGGTCCAATACCTGCAGCGCGAATCCGTTCCGGACCGAACACATCTCCCAGTGTTCTAGAATAACGGCGTGCGGAACTGGCCAGCATTGATCGTTCCGGACCGAACACATCTCCCAGTGTTCTAGAATATAGTCCCGGCCGTCTGCATCGCGATGATTGTTCCGGACCGAACACATCTCCCAGTGTTCTAGAATCTGCTGTCCTCATCGTCGCCAATTTCGGGCGTTCCGGACCGAACACATCTCCCAGTGTTCTAGAATCAGAGTGGGCGCGTCCCTCACGGACGCCCTGTTCCGGACCGAACACATCTCCCAGTGTTCTAGAATTGGGCGATGAATCCTGGAGCGTGGATTATCGTTCCGGACCGAACACATCTCCCAGTGTTCTAGAATCGGGCAACACGGGAGAGTATCGGCGTCAGCGTTCCGGACCGAACACATCTCCCAGTGTTCTAGAATGTACAGGCCCGTCGCCATCCATGGCAGGCCGTTCCGGACCGAACACATCTCCCAGTGTTCTAGAATCGCCGTGCCCCTCGCCGCAGTGTTGCGCGGGTTCCGGACCGAACACATCTCCCAGTGTTCTAGAATGGCTGTTGCAGCTCTCGCGACGGCTGACAGTTCCGGACCGAACACATCTCCCAGTGTTCTAGAATAGTAGTACCACGATTGCCACGCAGGCTGGTGTTCCGGACCGAACACATCTCCCAGTGTTCTAGAATCGCGGCGTATGCAGAATGTCACGCCGCCCGGTTCCGGACCGAACACATCTCCCAGTGTTCTAGAATTGATTTGATCGTCGCGATGTGGGGCGGCCTGTTCCGGACCGAACACATCTCCCAGTGTTCTAGAATTACCCATCCTGCCTGATGATGGTGGCGACGGTTCCGGACCGAACACATCTCCCAGTGTTCTAGAATCCGGCCGCAGGCCATCGGCCATCGCGCGGCGTTCCGGACCGAACACATCTCCCAGTGTTCTAGAATCCCATGCCGGCCACATGACCGACACGAGCAGTTCCGGACCGAACACATCTCCCAGTGTTCTAGAATCCGGGAAATATGCATCGTCCAGATGCCCGGGTTCCGGACCGAACACATCTCCCAGTGTTCTAGAATGGCGCCCCCAACCGCCTACACCTTTGATGCGTTCCGGACCGAACACATCTCCCAGTGTTCTAGAATTTGCTTGTTGATCAGTACACGCAACCCAGTGTTCCGGACCGAACACATCTCCCAGTGTTCTAGAATTCATGGGTGTTGGTCTCTTCAGACCCTGCGGTTCCGGACCGAACACATCTCCCAGTGTTCTAGAATGTTTTGGAAAACGGGCCATACTCGTTATTCGTTCCGGACCGAACACATCTCCCAGTGTTCTAGAATCCAGCGATGGGGCGCGCCTGCCCGCGCCCCGTTCCGGACCGAACACATCTCCCAGTGTTCTAGAATCATCCAGCGACACGGCCGCACCGGAAACGTGTTCCGGACCGAACACATCTCCCAGTGTTCTAGAATCTCACGGTCACTCTCCCGCGTCAATACCGTGTTCCGGACCGAACACATCTCCCAGTGTTCTAGAATCGGTCTCCAGCAACCCATTGATTCTCAAGGTGTTTTACGGAGTTTGGCAGTAAATTTTTCATCAGAATCAGTACACAGGAACGGGCCGCAAGGCCCGTTTTTGTTGTCCGCACAAGGCGACCACAACGTAAAACACTGCAAAATATACGATCAAATTGATGGTTGCCCATGCTCCCGAACTCCCACGCAACGACCGATTTGTTGCCGAAAACATACGATTCTAGCCAACAAATTCTTAAAACAATGTGAACTGGTCCGGTGCCTTTCCGGATTCCTGGATAGCCCCGCGATGGAACGTCAGGATGCGCTCATACTGTTTGTCGGTCAGTTGCAGGATGCTGACCTTGCCTCCTGGAGGCAGAACGGCTTCCACCCGCTTGCAGTAGGTTTCCACCTGCGTTGGACTACTACAGAAGCGAAGGTACACGCTGAACTGGCTCATCTCGAAGCCCATGTCCAACAGGCGGTTGCGAAACTCGGTAGCGGCCTTCCGTTCGGCCTTCAGCACCACCGGTAAATCGAACATCACCAACAGCCACATCAGCCGATACCCCGAAAGCATGTCAGACTACCTCTGAGGCCATTGCTCCCATGTCCAGCGAAGAGCCAGGCAAAGGCAGGTCCAGCTCCTGCCGCTCCCCCAAAAACACCTGCGCCAGGGAGACCGCAAGGCGCTGCGTACAGACCATGATGGGCGTGGCGCCGGCACTGGTCTGCATGTCGGCACACATCACCAGTGCCAGCGCCTTCTTCGTCTCGGGTGTTACCTCAAAAAGACCCTGTCGGATCAGACCTCGCACCTTCAGGTCCACCATTGGCCTGAAGGGCTCCATCAGGTCATCCACCAGACGCATGGCATTGGCATCATTGCTATGGTGCAGTCCGATACTCGGATGCAGACCCGCCGCGATCACCGCACGCGCTGTGGTCGCCCGCAGAATGGTGTAACCGTAATTCAGCAGCGCGTTGACCCCATCAGCCTTCTGGTCCCGTTTGAAGCCATCTCCGAACAGAAGGCCCCAGTATCGACGAGCACCCTGCGCCTCGATGTTGTCCGGATCACCGCTACGAACCTTGCGCACCAGCGCATTCAACGGAGCATCCGGTGCGCCGCAAGCCTCAAGCACCGCCGCCTGCTGCTGCAGCTTCGCTCTGACCACGGACGCCCACATACGCTTCTGCACGGGCAAAGAGGCCGCAATCTGCGCCTCCATGCGTTTGGCCTGGACATGGTGCCCATCAATGGGCCAAAGCATGCCAGCGATGTTATGGTTGGCCCCACAAAGAACAAATGGGCAGCCACGTTCGGCCAGATCAACCAGAAGGTTGTTGGTATAGCTTATACCATGTGCATTGGCGATCAGCGCTGTAATGTCATCCAGCGGAACCTTGCCAGCAAGCTGACGGGTTCCGCCGGTTGTGTGCACCATCAGAAAACCGCGAAAAACGGACAAATGGCGCCTGTCGTCCGCGATTTCTACGATGCGACCAACCATAATACAAAATTATCCTGAATACCCAGGGTCCCTAACAATGCCCAAAGTAGATACCGTGACCTTTCTGCCATGTGACTTCTGGAAGGAACTCGCGTACTTTGATGTGTACTTAAACGGATCATCCTTGTCACGATTTCTGGCATCCACATTGGCCTCGTTAATTGGTGCCATAAATATCTGACCGCTTGACGAAGCAATTTTAACAATTCTCATTGTCACTTCTCTCCCTCCTCCTTCGCCATTACTTTGACTCATCCTTACAGCATCATCGATCATCAATCTAGTAACCAGAGACGCACCGTTTTGAGCGAACTTTGGATCTCGCAATTTCCTAACTGCCTCTTCGCGCGAGGCCCCTCTCCGCATCGCCTCCCGGACAATCTGGTAGGCTCTGAACGTGGAAATCACTTCCCCTTCCCAATTACCTTGTCCGTTTCTGAAGATCTCGATGCAATAGTTGCTGCCACCAACATACCCCTTGTAGGGCAGTGGATGGCCTTCTGCGTCGACGCCATGACGAGCTTCCTGCCCAGGCTCCGATATCATGTTTACGCTTGAGATGTTGGCTTTGGAGGACGTCCGGCTCGGAATGATCGTCTTCCCATCCTTCCCAATCCCATGCGCCGTGTCTTCCAGCATCGCGCCTTCAAACCCGTGATCCGGTTTGTGGCTGACCCAGATGTTGCCAATGGCACGCTCCACCTGGTCCCGGAAGGTTGGCCACGGCGGCTGGAAATTCTTCACCAGCTGTTCGGTACCGGCTTCATCGGCACGGGCATTGGCCGAGGCAAAGCGCTGCAGAAGCCCTTGGTCGGTCACGCCGATCACGCAGGCATCGACCGCGTGATGACGATGATCGTTGCGGTTCTTCTCGCCCGTGTCGCCCAGCAGGAGGTTCAGACCCAGATGGCGGCGCAGCATGGCGGTGAGTGAGCCGGTAATCACGCGCACGTGACCCTTGGTCACCAGTCCCAGATACGATTTGGCCAGACGCGACAGATAACGTGTGTCGTTCAGTGCGCGGGCGATGAAGTCCTTGTCTTCGTGCAGCCAGCGTTTATAGCCGTCCTCGGCAAAGCGGGCGGCCTTGCGCTTGTTGGGCATGGATGCGGCGCGACGCAGGATGTCCTCATACTTCCAGCCCTGCCGCTCGAAGTCGGCACGGGCCTCATAAGGCGTACGGTTACCCTTGACGCGGTTGGCCAGACGGATGCACACCGTCTTGTTGTTCATGCCGTCATCCAGCGTGCGCGAAAACGGCAGGATGTGCTCGACTTCGACCTGGTCCGACAACAGCATTTCTGCAGAGATCTGTTCGCCGCTGTAGGGGCAGCGGCGGTCGGCTGCGTCGCGGCTCAGTTCTTCCCACAGAATCCAGCGCTTGATGTCATCGCGACGAACACTTTCCGGGCTGATGCCCAGAATGCCGGCAATGTCTTCGGAAATCCGCTTGTTCCGCTTCTCGTTGGCCGTCTGTTCACGCTGGATTTCCTCGCGCTGCTTCTTGCTCTGCTTCAGGTCGCGGGCCAGCTCCACCACCACCTCGGCCGGGTTGCCGTAACGGTCGATCAGCGCGTTCACCACCTTGCGCACCTGGTTCAGGCCAATGTGCACGGTGGGGTTGGCAATCTTGCCGTAGCGTTTCTCTTCGGGGTCTTCGCGTTTGTTGGTGCCAAAACTCACGTGCCGCTGCAGCGCCTTGCCGTAGTACGGCAGATGCCGGAGCACCATGCGGATTTCACCGGTCTCTTCGTTGACTTTCGGTTTGCCGGTGGCAGGATCGATGACAGGCAGCTGCTCTTCGCCCTCCACCGAAAAGCCCAGAGCGCTATGACTGCCCAGACCGGCCGCCTCCACCGCCTTGTCGTAGGTGATCACGTCCCTGCGCAGTTCCGGCACGATGAGGTTAAGCGCCTTGCGGCTCAGGTTGCCGTACCCTTCGGGCAGACGTGCGTTGGAAATGACTTTCGCCCGGGCGTCATCCACGCCAGTGCGCTGCTTCAGCCACTCGATGAGATCAGCCTCGCTGTCTTCGTTGACCAGCTGGCAGACGATGTCGTCCTGCAGATTGTCGTCGAAATCGAACCAGGCCTCGCCGAAGCATTCCGGCCGGGACAGGGCTGCAGAGGCGGCATTGCCCTTCAGCTCCTCCCGCCGGTCATCCTCGAGGTTGAAGCGCGTGGTACCGCTCACTTCCAGCAGTTTGCGGATATATTCGAAAGTCGCGTTGTTGCTGCTTCGGCGTGTTCTGGTCTTGCCCTCACCCCCCTTGCCCGCCTTGTCGACTGTCTTTTTCGCCGTGGCTTTGGCGGGCGGTTTGCCTCGCTCCAGCACGTTTACGATCAGGTCGCGCTGTTCCTTCGTCAGCGGGGTCTGCTGCATGCGGTCGTCCACAATACGCAGGTTATTGACCTCCTGATAGATACGAAAGCGCTGGCTGCTGGGCAGTGCCAGCGGCGCACGCTGCTCATCGGGCAGCAGGGTGCACCGGCCCGGGTCCACGGGCTTGAGCGGACGCTGGAAGAGCAGCGTATCGCGCAGGGCATCCCGTGCAGCGTCGTTGAAGAGGACAGGGTTGAAACTGGCCTGTCTGGCCCAGAGGGCATCGAACTCATCGGTAACGATCTGCCGGTCAATCGACAGACTGTAGTTTTTTTCGATGACGTCGTTGCCCTTCTTGTCCTGGGTAAGGATTTCCCGGTTACGCACGGCAGCGCCGGTAAGCATCCGTCTGTACAGCCACTGTCCCGCAGTAAGGCCCTGGTCGCGCAGGGTTTTGCGCATTTCGCTGATGGCACCTTTCATTTTGGAGGTCTCATCAGAGGCCTTGGTCACTTCGTTGCCGTTTTCATCCAGCTCGACCTTGTCCAGCTTGCGGTTGCTCTTGAAGCCGCGGCGCTGGTTGAGGTGGAACAGGGCGCGACCAAACTCCTCGGGTTTGAGTTCGCGTTCCATGCCGGCTGCCCGCAGCTCGTAGGGATTGGGGTACTGCTTTTCCAGCGCCTTGCGTGCCTTCAGATCCTTCGGAAAGAAGCCGAAGTCCACCAGTTGCCGCATCATGCGGGCCTTGCGGCGCAGCATGCGGTCACGGCGGCGGCGCAGGCCGCGCGCCATCCGTCGCTGCACCGCCAGCGGGGCGCCAACGCCTCCATTCTTGGCCGCTTCGCGCCCGTCACTGAAAATCCGTACACCGGCCCGGATGAGGGCCACCGGTGCGTGGTCATTGTTCAGGCGATAGACCGCCCAGCCCAGTGAGGTAGTCCCAAGGTCGATTGCCAGGCGGTAATCCATGCTGTTCTCCGGTTCGGTCCGGGCCGATGGACAGCTGGGAGATGCCGCCATCCGGTGTGCCGGACACAGGTGACTGATTCGCTGCTGCAATTATCTGTGCACACGTGCCTTCTGGCATGCCATCCGGTCCGGAAAAATCGACCGTTCGTCGGCAAAGCGACATCTGATGCGCCGGATGGTGGACTTTTTCCTCGTGCTCGTGGCACAATGGCTTCACTCAGAACACTGGGAGATGTGCTCGGTCCGCTAACAAGCTGAAAGATGCACAAAATGGAAAGCCCCTATATGGGGCTTTCGTCTTTTTTGAGACAGTTTTCTGCAGGCCATCGATTCTGCCTGACACATTGTCGCCACACCGGCTTCTGCATGTGTCCGCAGAGCAGCTACGCTGCAGCATGCTGCGACCTGCCCTGCTGCAGCCACCGGCACAGGCCGGCCTCCGCATCGGCTGCCACCCATGCTTTCGGGCAGCGTTTCTGCGCACGCCTGCCATCCGTGATATGTTTCCTGTCGCGCCCCGGCCACGTCGGGTGCTGCATGGTTTTCTTCCCCCTTTACCGGCAGACGCGACACCATGGCCACCACCCCACCCCTCAAAGTCTCCCTCATCGGCGCTCCCTCCGACGCAGGTGCAAGCCTTCTGGGCTCGGCCATGGGCCCGGATGCACTGCGGGTTGCCCAGCTGGGGCCGGCGCTGGCCGCCCTGGGGCTGGACGTGCTGGACACGGGCAACCTGTCCGGTCCGGTCAATCCGCGTGGCCCGCGTGATCCACAGGCAGCGGGCCTGCGCAATCTGCCGGAGGCCATTTTCTGGACGCAGGCCGTGCACGATGCCGTGTGGGCACAGTTCCAGGCGGGCCGCATGCCCATCATGCTGGGGGGCGACCACCATCTGGCGGCCGGTTCGATCAGCGCGGTGGCGCGCCATGCGCGTGCGCAGGGCAAGAAGCTGCGGGTGCTGTGGCTGGACGCCCACTCCGACATCAATACGCCCGACACCTCGCCCAGTGGCAACATCCACGGCATTCCGGTGGCCAACCTGCTGGGATTCGGGCCGCACGAGCTGATTTCCATGTCGGGTGAGACGCCGGCCATCAAACCCGAGAGCATGCGTTATGTGGGTATCCGCTCGGTGGATGAGCATGAAAAGCGGATGATCCGGCAGATGGGCATCCAGGCTTTCGACATGCGGGCCATCGACGAGCTGGGCATGCGCGAGGCCATGCACCGGGTGCTGGACGGTCTGGATGACGACACGCACCTGCACGTGAGTTTCGATGCCGACTTTCTGGACCCGGAAATCGCCCCGGGTACAGGCACACGCGTGCGCGGCGGCGCCACCTACCGCGAGGCGCAGCTGTGCATGGAGATGATTGCCGACACAGGCCGGATGGCCTCGCTGGATGTGGTGGAGGTCAACCCGGCACTGGACATCCGCAACCAGACGGCCGAGCTGGTGGTGGACCTGGTGGAAAGCCTGTTCGGCAAGAGCACGCTGATCAACCGCTGACTCAGGCAGCCGAAGGGGTTTTCTCGGCCTGCAGGCGCAGGAATTTTTCCATGAGCTGTTCACGCGATTCGTTCAGCTCGAAGTTGATGGGAATGCATTCCACCGGGCAGATCTGCGCACACTGGGGTTCATCGAAGTGCCCCACGCATTCGGTGCAGCGGTTGGGGTCGATGATGTAGTACTCGGGTCCCTGCGAGATGGCCTCGTTGGGGCACTCGGGTTCACAGCAGTCGCAGTTGATGCATTCGTCGGTGATGATCAGGGCCATGGAGTGGCGCTCCTTGGGATGCTGGATGATTCGGTGCTGGGTTCTGGCTTGCGTTGGGTGCCGGATGGGGCGCGGGGTCCGGTGTCGTACCGGGTACTGCATGCGTCGCGGGGTTCAGCATGGCGCTGGTTTCGGTGCGATGCTGTTTTCCGGATTCGGCCCGGGATTCAGAGCGTGTTATGGACTCGGTGTCTCCGGTCGGGTGTCAGGGGGCAGGCGCTGCGGGTGAGCGGCGCTCGCGGTATTTCTGCTGCAGGGCGGCCAGCACGACGGGGCTGACGAAGGGGCTGACATCACCGCCCAGCAGGGCAATTTCGCGCACCAGCGTGCCGGTGATGGACTGGTAACGGTCGTCCGGGATGACGAAGTGGGTATCGATGGCCGGCAGCAGTGTGCGATTGAGGCTGGCCATGCGCCGTTCGTAGTCGAAGTCGCTGGCGTCGCGCAGGCCGCGCACGATGAGTCCGGCCCCCTGCTGGCGGGCAAATTCGGTGACCAGCCCGGTGAAATGCATGACGCGCACGTTGGCCAGACCGGTCAGGATGGCCTTGGCCATGTCGAGCCGTTCGGCCAGGCTGAACAGGGTGCTCTTGCGGCTGTCGGACACGGCAACGATGATGGCCTCGTGATGGGCTGCAACGCGCTGGACCACATCCTGGTGGCCAAGGGTCAGCGGGTCGAAGGTGCCGGGATAGACGACAAGGGTCATGGGGTGTGCCGATGAGAGAAAGCCCGAGTGTATACCTTACCCCATGTCTGCGTCCGCGACCTGATCGTCCGCCGCCTGGACGGAGGCACCAGCGTCACCCGTGTCCTGCAGCAGGTGGTAGTGGACCTGCCCGGCCTTGCCGTTGCGCAGGATGGCCAGACTGCCGCATTGCTGCCGGGCCAGCCATTCGGGCGTGAGCGCAAAGTCGGCCTCGGCGTAGATGAAGCCCCGGGGCGCCAGACGTGCCCGTGCAGCGGGCAGGATGCGTTCCATCCAGCCCGCCCGGAACGGGGGATCCAGCAGGATGAGGTCGGCCGCAGCCCCCTGTGGACCGGCCGGTGGCTGCTGGGCGAGCCAGCGGGTGGCGTCGGCCCGGTGCAGCTGGATGATGCCCTGCGCCCCCAGCTGCTGGATGCTGGCCTGCAGGCCGCGGGCGATGGCGGGGTTCTGTTCGACCATGTCCACACGGGCCGCCCCCCGGGAGGCGGCCTCGAAGCCCAGGGCGCCGCTGCCGGCAAAGAGGTCGATGCAGCGCCAGCCGGTGAGGTCCTGCCCCAGCCAGTTGAACAGGGTCTCGCGGACCCGGTCGGGCGTAGGCCGCAGGCCGGGGGCGTCGGGAACGGGCAGCAGGCGGCGCTTCCACTGGCCACCGATGATGCGGATGCGGGAGGTCATGAGGCGGATTCTAGAGCGTGTCATGGGTTTGCCGCTCCCCGGGGGCTGCTCCCTGAGACTGCTCCCCGGGGACTGCCCCCGGCTCTGCATCCGGGGGTCATTCTGGTGTCCGCTGCCGGGTTCTGCTCCCGGAACCTGCGCACGGCACCTGTGTCGGACTCACGGCGATGCCATCCTTGCTGTGCAGCGCCTTGTCAGCCCGCAGCCGCGGCAAACACGGGGACGAAGGATGCCATGACACGCTCTAGAATCGGGGGAACCGATGCCTTTCCGGAACCCACGACATGTTTGGTTTTTTCCGCCGCAAGAATCAGGATCAGAAAGCCGCCGAAGCCGCCGCGGAGTTTGCCGCTGCAGCCGAACGCACCGAAGCCGAGCAGCAGGCACTGGCCGACGCCCGGCAGGCCGTAGCCAATGGTACGGCCACGCTGGTGCAGCAGGCCCTGGTCATGCAGGCCGACGAGGCAGCGCAGCAGGCCACTGCGGCGCCACCTGCTGCTGGTACAGTTGCTGCCGGTACGGCTGCAGAGCCTGTCACCGAAGCGGCAGCAGCCCCCACGCCCGAGGCACCCGCCCCGGTTGGCCTTGCCCCAACCGAAGCCGCGGTGGCCACATCCACAACGGCAGCTGCATCTCCAGCGCCTGCAGCACCTGCCGCCGACGAGGCCGCCCGGCGTGCGATGGTCGAGCAGGCCGCGCTGCAGGTCGAGCGTGACCTCGCGGCACAGACCGAAGCAAACCGGCACGCAGAAGCCGCTGCCCGCGCTGAACATGCCGCCAGTGCCGATGAAGCGGCCGCCGCCGCGGCCCGGGAAGCCGAAGCACGGCAGGCCGAGGCTGAAGCACTCCGGGCACGCGAGGCTGCCGGGGCGGAACGCCGGGCGGCAGAAGTGGCAGCCCAGCAGGCCGCAGCCGAACAGCAGGCCCGCGAAGCCGCCGCACAGCAGGCACATGCCGGGGCAGAGGCAACCCGGAAGGCAGCACAGGAAGCAGCGGAGCGCACAACCGAAGAACGTGCCCCAACCGTACAGGCAGCCCCCCCGGCAGCTCCGGCATCCTCCTCGCAGGCGGCACCAGTTTCCCAGGCGCCAGCCAGCCAGACAACCGTTAGCCAGACGCCGGCAGCCCAGGCACCAGCCGCCGCTCCCACCACCTATGGCGACAGCGAGATCGTCCCCCCCACCCAGGCCCTGCCGGAGGCCATCCGCCCGGCACGGGCCGGCTGGTTCGAGCGGCTGCGCGGCGGGCTGGCGCGTACCCGGTCGCAGCTAGGCAGCATTTTCAGCCGCAGCAAAATCGACGAGTCGCTGTATGAAGATCTGGAAACGGCGCTGCTGGCCAGTGACACGGGCTATGGCACGACCGAATGGCTGCTCGGCCAGTTGCGCGAGCGGGTCAAACGCGACCGCATCCAGGATGCCGCCGCGCTGAAGACGGCGCTGATCGACATCCTCACCGATCTGCTGGCCCCGCTGGAAAAGCCCATCGACGTGGACCGGGCCAACCCGCTGGTGATGATGATTGCCGGCGTCAACGGGGCGGGCAAGACCACCTCCATCGGCAAGCTGGCACGGCACCTGCACCAGATCGAGCAGTCGGTGCTGCTGGCGGCCGGTGATACGTTCCGGGCGGCGGCGCGCGAGCAGCTGGCCCGCTGGGGCGAGCGCAACCAGGTGCACGTGATTGCCAACGAGGGCGGTGATCCAGCCGCGGTGGCCTTCGACGCCATCAAGGCCGGTCAGGCACGCGGCATCGATGTGGTGATGGTGGACACCGCCGGCCGGCTGCCCACGCAGCGCCACCTGATGGACGAGCTGAAGAAAATCCGCCGCGTGATGGGCAAGGCCATGGACGACGCACCGCACGAGGTGCTGCTGGTACTGGACGGCAATACCGGCCAGAACATGCTGGCGCAGGTGCAGGCGTTCGACGAGGCCGTACAGCTGACCGGACTGATCGTAACCAAGCTGGACGGAACAGCCAAAGGCGGTGCCATTGCTGCACTGGCCCATACGCGCCGCGACAATCCGCTGCCGGTGTACTTCATTGGCGTGGGCGAAGGGGTGGAAGACCTGCAGGGCTTCAGCGCCCGCGAGTTCGCAACCGCACTGCTGGTTTGATGCAGAAACACAACACCAACATTGCCTGCCACATGATGGAAAACCAGCCATCTGTCGGACCTGATAGCAGACCTTACAGTCCGTGTGTCTTTTTTGGTTGACGGACCTTGCCGGTCACGCGAATATGCCCGCTGCATTTTGACACTGAGGACCATTCTCACCATGCAAGCGGTCATTCTTGCGGGCGGCTTCGGCACCCGTATCAGCGAGGAAAGCGCGGTGCGTCCCAAGCCGATGGTGGAAATCGGCGGGCAGCCCATCCTGTGGCACATCATGAAGATCTATGCCTCGCACGGCATCAACGACTTCGTGATCTGCTGTGGCTACAAGAGCCACGTGATCAAGCAGTATTTCCACGAATACGCGATCTCGCACGCCGACGTGACCTTCAATCTGGGCACCAACGAGATGCAGATCCACCGCAACGAGTCGGAGCCCTGGAACGTCACGCTGGTCGAGACGGGGCAGGATTCCATGACGGGCGGCCGCATCAAGCGTGCGTCCAAATACATCGAGGGCGACACCTTCCTGTGCACCTACGGGGACGGCGTGAGCGATGTGGACATCACGGCAGCCATTGCCTTCCACAAGCAGCATGGCCGCGAGGCCACGGTGACGGCCGTGCAGCCCCCGGGCCGCTTCGGTGCCTTCAGCCTGCCGGCCGACCAGACGCGCATCGAGTCGTTCATGGAAAAGCCGCAGGGCGACGGCGCCTGGATCAACGGCGGCTACTTCGTGCTGGACCGCAAGGTGCTGGACCGTATCGAGGGCGACGACACGGTGTTCGAGCAGGAGCCGATGCGTTCGCTGTCGGCCGATGGCCAGCTGGAAGCCTGGCGTCACACCGGCTTCTGGCAACCGATGGACACGCTGCGCGACAAGCACGTGCTGGAAGAGCTGTGGGCCTCGGGCAAGGCGCCGTGGAAGCGCTGGTAAGCTGGTAAGCTGGTAAATCCGTGACGTTCCGCCCTGATGGGCGGAGCCCATCATGCAAAAAGGCCGGTATCCCGCAGGAACCGGCCTTTTTGCATGCATGGCAGATATTTGGGCATCACTACGCCAGGCATCATGACGCCATCACCGGTCAGCAGCAGCGCCCCTCGCCATGCCCCGCCCCGGCAGCAGCTTCACCCGGCACCAACGCCCGACCAGACAGCAACGCCCGCCATGCTGTGATGCAGGCGGGCGTTACCGGTTGAACCGGGGTGCCCTGCCCCGCCGGTGCACGACAGGCACGGCAGGGAGGGACGCAGCGGGGTTCAGTTGTACCGGCGGTAGACCACCTTGGTGGGGGCACCTACCAGCAGGCCGTCGGTGCTGCCGGCTTCGAGGGCCTTTTTGTAGACCTTCGCGGCGCGGGCCACGGCTTCGATGGTGTGGTCGATGTCGGCGTCGCTGTGCGCATAGCTGACGATGAAGCTGGGGGCCAGCACGCCCCAGCGGATCAGCTCCTGCATGAACAGGGTGCGGAACGGCTGCGAGGGCTTGTGCTCGTGGTCGTGAGTGGAATAGAGCAGGTTGCAGCCACGGCCGGCAATGCCCAGATATTCGTTCACGCCCAGATCGGCGGTAACCTGCTGGAAGCCGGCGCGCAGGCGGTCGCCCACGCGGTACAGGTGCTCGATGACCGGCTCGTCGCGGTAGATGCGCATGGTTTCGATGCCGGCGGCCAGGCTCGGGCCTTCGGCGCCGTGCGTGGTCGAGAGCAGAAACACGCGCTCGCGGTTGTGGAACAGGCCACCCAGTTCCATCACTTCACGCTTGCCGGTGAGGGCCGACAGCGAGAACCCGTTGGCCATGGCCTTGCCGAAGCAGGACATGTCAGGGGTGACACCGTACAACGTCTGGGCGCCGCCCTGGTGGAAGCGGAAGAGGCTGATGGTTTCGTTCAGCGTGACGAGCGCACCGTGCTGGTGCGACAGGTCGATGACCTGCTGCAGGAAGCCCTCTTTCGGCTCTTCGGTGCGGGCCGGCTCCAGCAGCACCATGGCGATCTGGTCCGGATACTGGGCAAACAGCTGCTTCAGGCTGTCGATGTCGTTGTAGTTGAACTTGACGGTCAGGTCCACTTCGGCACGGTTGACGCCGCCATCCATGGCGGTGGTACCGATGAACCAGTCGTTGTACGAGAAGAAGGGGCTGTTGCTGCAGATGGCCACCAGTTTGCGGCCGGTATGGGCACGGGCCAGCTTGAGGGCGGCCGTGAGAATGGTGGAGCCATCCTTGGCAAACTTGACCATCTCGGCGCTGGGGATCAGCGACTGCAGCATTTCGGCGGCCTGCAGTTCGATGGTGGCCGGGCGGTTGAAGTTGTTGCCCAGCAGCATCTGTCTGTGGGCCGCCTCGATGATGGACGGATACGCGTGGCCCAGCGTGACGGCGCGCAGGCCCATGCCGTATTCGATGAACTCGTTGCCGTCCACATCCCAGATGTGGCAGCCCTTGCCGCGCTCGATGAAGCCCGGCGACAGCTCGGGGTACTGGTCATCGCCCTTGGCGTAGGTATGGGCACCGCCCGGGATGACGCTGTGCACCTTCGGGCGCAGCGCTTTGGACTTGTCGAAGCAGGTGCGCTCGACCATGGCGGGCGCGGCAGGCTTGGCAGAGGAACTCATGAGATGGACTATCCTGAATGGCTGCCCCCAGAACGGCAGAGGCAGGTGACATGATGAAACCGGGAAACCCTGAAAGCGAAAAGACAGCACCGGCAGCGGAAAACTGCAAGCCCTGGTCGACGGAAAGCAGCAGCAAAGCCCCGAAAGCCTTGCAGACAGGGCCCGGCACAGGCATGGCCCGGGCCCCATCCACACCGGGTCGTCTACTGTGTGCCCCCCTCTCCCAGCAGCCCGCAATCCAGCAGCGCCTCGGCAGCCTGATGAATCAGCCCGAAGGGCAGGTCTGCCTTTTCGGTAATGTCGAGCAGGCTGTTGGTGCCGTCGGACTGGTTGAGCACCCACAGCAGTGCCAGCTGCAGTTTCTGGCCCTCGTTGTGCCCGCCGATCAGCGAATACAGCCCGCGACGCCCCAGCTGGGGCTCGCCAAACGGGCTGAGATTCCGGTAGGTGCCGTTGCGCTCGACCATGCTGAACGCCTGGAGCAGCAGCCCAAGCGAACGCTCCAGATGTTCGGGCCGGATGAAGTCGAGGTTGTCGGCCGAGGTGTGGTACTGCGGGTAGCTGCCGTAGGTGGAACGCGAGAAGCAGCCCATGGGCAGGTTGAAGCCGGGCGAACAGAACTGGCGTTCGTCGTAGCCGTAGGGGAAGAACGGGATCTGTTCGTGCGCCTCGCCGCTTTCGGCCAGCATCAGCGCCATGATGCGGTCGATGTCGGCATCGCCCCGGCGGCTGCGCTTGTAGTGGTACTGGCCGCCATCGCCCACACCCGAGATCACCACCCCATGGGCCACACGCTGCGTCACGTCCTGCCGCTGCGACAGCCAGCAGATGGCGCCGATGGTGGCCGGGATGAAGATGAAGCGGTACGTGTAGCGGCGACGGGGCAGCGCAGCCAGCGTCTTTGCCAGCCAGGTGGCGGTGGCAATGCCCGACAGGTTGTCGTTGGCCAGCGAGGGATGGCAGACGTGGGTGGAGACGAGCACTTCCTCGGTGCTGTCGCCGGGCAGCACGCATTCGCCGAAGGTCATCGCGCCCTGCACGAGGTCGGTATCGACGCAGACCTCGTAGTTGCCCGGTTCGAGCGCCTGCAGCTGCCGGTCGGTCAGGCAGAAGCCCCAGTCACGCTTGAAATACTGGGTGCGGTAGGGAATCCAGTCCGGCCGGTCGGGCAGCGAGAAGAGGTGCGGCCGCAGCTCGTCCAGCGTCAGCGTGCCCCGGAAGGGCGCGCTGTAGTTGACCAGATGCAGGTTGTGGTCGGCAATGTCCACCACCTTGCGGCCGTCCGGCCCCTTGATCCACGCAGCCCGCACCACCCATTCCTGCGGCACCTCCCAGTCGAAGATCTTCGTGCCGGTGGGCACCTCGGTCACCGTGAGCGGGATGTGATGAGCAATGGCGGCCAGCGTGTCGCGCACGCCCTGCCCGGTGATGCTGCGCAGCATCGGGTAGAGCCGGGTGCAGAAGGCGTGCATGGCTGTGCCCCGCCCTGCGGCCTGGCTGGCAAGCGAGGCCGCGGTCAGCGGAGCGGCGGCGGGTTCGGAACCGGAACGGGTGGCGGACATGATCATTCGAAGATCTGGACTTCGGGCACCAGGATGACGAAGCGGCCGCCCCATTCGCGGATGGCGCTCATCTGCTTCATCACCTCGTCCTTCAGGTTCCAGGCCAGGATGACGAGGTAGTCGGGCTTCGTTTCCAGAATGTGCTCGGGGCCGTAGATGGGGATCTGCGTACCGGGCAGGAAGTGGTTCTGCTTGTGCGGGTTGCGGTCGACCGTGTACTCGATGTAATCGGAACGCACACCGGCATAGTTGAGCAGCGTGGCGGCCTTGGCCGGCGCGCCGTAGGCGGCAATGCGCTTGCCCTGCGCATGGGCGTCCAGCACGAAGCGCAGCAGGCTGCGCTTGCTGGCGCGGATGCGCTCTTCCAGGGCCAGGTACGGCTCCAGCGTGTCGAGGCCGGCGGCACGTTCACGGGCTTCCATCTCGGCCACGCGCGGGCTGATGGGCTGTTTGCCGGTGGCAGCCGGCTGGCAGTAGACACGCAGCGAGCCCCCGTGGTTGGGAATCTCTTCCACGTCGAACACCGCGAGGCCATGGTGGGCCAGGATGCGGCTGAAGGTCAGGAAGCCGTGGTAGCAGAAGTGCTCGTGGTAGATGTTGTCGAACTGGTTCTTCTGCAGCAGGTTCAGCACGTGGTGGAACTCGAACGTGGCCACGCCCTGCGGCTTGAGCAGGATGGAGAAGCCCGCCACGAAGTCGTTGAGGTCGGGCACGTGGGCCACCACGTTGTTGGCGGCCATCAGGTCGGCGGCATGGCCCATGTCGCGCAGCTTGCGGGCGCTTTCGCGGCCGAAGAACATCACCTCCATGGGGATGCCCAGCTTGCGGCCGGCTTCGGCCACGTTGGCGGCCGGCTCCACACCCAGCACCGGCACGCTCTTGGGCAGGAACCAGCGCAGCAGGTAGCCGTCGTTGGCGGCCACTTCCACCACCTTGCTGTTCGGCCCCAGTTTGAAGCGTTCGGTCATCTCGTCGGCGTAGCGCTTGCCGTGGTCGAGCATGGCCTGGACGTAGGAGGAGAAATAGGCGTAGTCCGAGAAGATGGCTTCACCGCTCTGGAACTCTTCCAGCTGCACGAGGTAGCAGTTGCCGCAGACGTAGGCGTGCAGGGGGAAGAACGGCTCCATTTTGTTGAGGTCTTCCGGCTTGCGGATGGCGTTGGCCATGGGCGACATGCCCAGGTTGGCCACGGTGTGGCGCAGCTGGGTGCCACAGAAGCGGCATTTGGCATGGGTGGCGGCCAGGGCAGCGAGATCCTTGCGGGCGGCGGAGGCGGTTTGGATTCCGGACATGGTGGTGTTGTGCAAAAGGAAGCCTGAAGTCTGGTGGCTGCAGACGCGGTGGCTGCTGCAGCGGCAAGCCCGCAGTATGCGGCGAAGGCATGCTGTACGGGTGTAAAACAGATGACGGATTCGGCGACAGCTTGCAGAATGGGCAACCGATTCTGAAACATTGCGCCAGGTGCGTCACCGTACCACAGGCAGCTGTCGCGCCGCGACGACAGACTTGGCATTTTGGGTCTGATGGATGCCGCGAGGGGGATGAACGGTTGGGGTATTACCCCTGAACGACAAACGGCGCCCGAAGGCGCCGTTCTGGGGTGCCGGGGGCAGCCCCCGGCACAGATCCGTACGGGAAGATCAGAAGATGCTTTCGCGCACGAAGATCAGGTCGTCCGGACGGACCGGATCGTCAAGCTTGGGCTCGAGCACCTGGATGTTGCGGTCGCCCACACGACGGTGCAGACGGATGCCACGGTCGGTACCACGCAGGGTCAGACCACCGCCCTTGGCCACGGCCTGGGCCACGGTCATGCCACGGTCCAGCACGTACTGGCCCGGACGCTGGACCTGGCCATAGACGTAGTAGTTGGGGGCCTTGTTGACGAAGATGG
>ERZ772971.845-NODE-845-length-18570-cov-3.806319_pt1 | contig 18570 bp, 10 predicted proteins | sample MGYA00511943_ERZ772971 | MGnify/ENA primary metagenome ERZ772971 (study PRJEB29015, sample SAMEA2737929) | human oral metagenome | biome: human oral; feature: human-associated habitat; material: dental | place: China | collected 2144 ... | reverse complement strand
GCCGACAAGCAAGCGAAAGATGAACAGGAAACGATGGGAAAAATAAAATAATTGATAAGCGTTCTAACGACCGATTGGGGATAATAAGCCCTAAACCACCCGCTAAGGCCGATTTTATCTCGTGGACAAACGGCGACTAACAGGCTGTTTTTTTGAACTCTTAGATTTTTCCCTAAACATCTATTATGGCTCGTAAATACAGCGAGTGTATGAGGTGTTATACCCTATAAACAACCCTCTAACGCCGATTTTTCTCGTGAAAGGCGGTGAGTATATGGTATGTTATGTCCTAAAACATGCTCGAAATACGGACTTTATCTAGTTACAACCAGAGAACGTATTGGCCAATGCCCACTAGAATACGCCCTATACATCGGCTATATCCGGTGAAAAGTGGCGATAATAAGGCATATTCAGCCTTAATTGTCCGAAGTTGTCTTGACTTTTAATATTTCTATAATTTGAGAGGAAGTCTATCATCTTTGTGGTGCAAAACCAAGGTAAACACACCTTTCATGTACGAAGGTGTTGTACAAAGATACGATGTAATCTGAAAATCAGCCCCATTTGTCTGTGGCAAAACATGGTTATGTTTCAAAAAGTGAGCTGGCGGAAGTGATTCAACCCAAATCGGGCATTAGCACCGCTTAGATTTTGTTTGTTGTTCAGCATATTGTCTGCCATAGTATTAAAGGCGTAGCGCGCTACGTCAAGAGAATAAGCCAGGTAAGAAGCCGACAAGCAAGCGAAAGAAGGACAGAGAACAATGGAAAACAACTTAAAATATCTGATAAGCGGTTTAATGGCCTATTGGGGGTAATACATTCCCTACAAGTTGAAAAACTGGTTGTCAATGGCAGATTACTTCTGTGTTTCCATGATGTTGTCTCCGTTGGCTGTGAGCAACAAGCCCTGCAACCGCTCTCGCAGGCGGTCGTAAGCGCACGTGCTTCCCGTGCCGTTAACCACGCGCATGTATGCGGCATAATTGTTCATTTTGTCTAGTTTTCGGTGTAAATTTTAACATTCTGATTGCCCTTTTTGCTCACCAATCGCCCACCTTGCCGCAAAAAATCGATTCTCGCGGAGGTTAGTTTTGATGCAAAAAGGGGTAGTATGTAAATGCAAGCAAAATGAATACACATTGCATAAAACCGCAATTTGCACCATGTTTGGGGCTATTTGCAGCCAAATATAGTGCATTTTGGTGCTAAATGCAGTGCATTTTGGTGCTAAACGCGGTGCATTTTGGTGCTAAAAGCAGTGTATTTCGGTGCTAAACGCAGTGTATTTTGGTGCTAAACGCAGTGCATTTTGGTGCTAAACGCAAGGCGAAAAGCATAAATATACACTGCAAAGAGATAGGCAAAACCTTCTCAAACCATCGAAAAAATGGTTCAAAGTGGGCAAAATGGCCATTAAAAAGTGGGATTTTAGGGTCTAAAAGCAGATAATTGGAGTTGAAAAAATAAGAGTCGGCAACCAAACTAGAAAGGCAAAATGGTGCAAAATACAGGTTCTGTTCTTGAAAATAGACAAAACGGAAGGTGTGAAAAGCTAGAAATAGTGGCTTTTTACCTACTTTATAACCTGTTTTTTCGCTAGAACGGAGTAGAAATTGAAGTGGATTTGTATAATAAAAGATAAGAATTTAAGCTTTTTGAATTGTTGGGTTGGTGAGTTAGTGAGCTTGTGATTTGGTGATTTGGTGAGTTCGTAAGTTGATGAGTTGATGTTTTCAGAGTTGTTGGATTTTTGTACGTTTATAAGCCAATGAATTGATTTGTCCTGCACTTCGTATGTGAGAAGAAAGTTTGTCTTGTGTTGGCATCACTAAGATAACAAGTTCTGTACAAGTACTAATGCCCGATTTGGGTTAAAACAAACAAAAAAGGTGAGAGCATGCCCGTTTAGGACAACTCTCACCCATTTTATTATAAGGGCATTAAGCCGAGAAACCGTTTAGGCAACCGTTTCTTCGTCTTTGCTCCAATCTTCTTGCGACTTGCGAACGTAGCTCTTGTAGCGAAGCTTGGCCATCTCTTCGGCAGCCTTGAACAATTCTTCGGCTTCGTTGGGATAAGCTTTCTTTACAGAGAGGTAACGAACCTCGCCCAACAAGAAGTCGTGGAACTTGCTCCAATCGGGCTCCTTAGAGTCGAGCGTGAAGGGGTTCTTGCCTTCGTCGGCCAACAATGGGTTGTAACGCCACAAGTGCCAATAGCCGGCAGCAACGGCGTTAGCCTCTTCGGCTTGGCTCTTACCCATACCTGCCTTCAAACCGTGGTTGATACAAGGTGCGTAGGCAATGATAAGCGATGGGCCTGGGTAAGCCTCGGCCTCGCGAATAGCCTTGAATGTCTGAGCTTGGTCGGCACCCATTGCAATCTGAGCCACGTAAACGTAGCCATAGGTGGTTGCCATCAGGCCAAGGTCTTTCTTGCGGATGCGCTTACCTTGGGCTGCAAACTGAGCAATTGCACCTAGTGGTGTGGCCTTAGAGCTTTGTCCACCCGTGTTAGAGTAAACCTCGGTGTCGAGAACAAGGATGTTTACGTCTTCGCCCGATGCGATAACGTGGTCCAAACCGCCGTAACCGATGTCGTAAGAGGCACCGTCGCCACCGATAATCCATTGCGAACGCTTAACGAGATAGTGGTCGAGCGTTTTCAGTTCGGCGCAAGTTTCGCAACCTTTGGCAGCACCAGCCTCGATGAAGGGTTTGAGTTTTGCACTCGATTCCTTCGATGCGTCGGCGTCGTCTTTGGTGTTGAGCCATTCGTTGGCAGCCTCCTTAAAGTCGGCAGGCACATTATCGTTGGCCAAGAGGTCGGTAAGCAGCATCGTAATGCGCTCGCGCATCTTCTTGTTACCCAGAGCCATACCCATACCAAACTCGCAGAAGTCTTCGAACAACGAGTTGTCGAAGGCGGGACCTTGACCGGCCTCGTTGGTTGTGTAAGGCGTTGAGGGGATAGATGCTGAATAGATAGACGAGCAACCCGTGGCGTTGGCAATCATTTCGCGGTCGCCATAGAGTTGTGAGATGAGCTTAACGTAAGGTGTTTCGCCACAACCAGCACAAGCACCAGAGAACTCGAAGAGGGGTTTAGCAAACTGCGAGTTCTTCACATTGCTCTTAAGGTCTACCAAATGTTGCTTGCTCTTAACGTTCTTAGCAAGGTAGTTCCAGTTGGAAATCTGCTGTTCGTCGTGCGTGAAGGGCACCATTGCCAATGCCTTTCCGTTCTTGTTGCCAGGACAAACGTCGGCACAGTTGCCACAACCAACGCAATCGAGCACGCTCACCTGAATGCGGAAGTTCATGCCAGCCATTGGCTTGGGAACTTTCATTTCGAGTGTTGCATCCTCAAAGCCCTTCATTTCTTCCTCGTCGAGAACGAACGGACGGATACAAGCGTGAGGACAAACGTAGGCACACTTGTTACATTGAATACAGTTTTCGGCAGTCCATTCGGGGTTGAAGGCCTCAACGCCGCGTTTTTCGAAGGCCGAAGAACCGTTAGACATCGTACCGTCTACCATGTCGTAGCGCACAAAGTCGGATACTTTGAGCAAGTCGCCCGATTGTCCGTTGATTGGGCGAACAATCTCTTTGATGTATGCTGGTACATCTTCTTCGGCTGCAACAGCATCATCGGGTAGGTTAGCCCAAGCAGCATCTACTGCAAGCGTTTTGTATTCGCCACCGCGGTCAACGGCTGCATAGTTCTTGTCAACTACGTCTTGTCCCTTGTTGCCATACGACTTAACGATGAACTTCTTCATTTGGTCGATGGCCAAGTCTACGGGGATAACCTCTGTGATGCGGAAGAATGCACTTTGCAAGATGGTGTTGGTGCGGTTGCCCAGCCCAATCTCTTGTGCAATCTTCGAGGCATTCATATAATATACGGTGATGTTGTTCTCGGCGAAGTAGCGTTTGATGCGGTTGGGGATGAATTTAACCAACTCGTCGCCTTCGAAAACGGTGTTCAACAAGAACGTACCGTTCTTTTGTAGACCGCGAATAACGTCGTACATGTTCAGGTAAGCCTGTACGTGGCAAGCCACAAAGTTGGGCGTGTTAACCTGATAGGTAGAGTGAATGGGCGAATTGCCGAAACGCAAGTGCGAACAAGTGAAGCCACCCGACTTCTTCGAGTCGTAAGAGAAGTAGGCCTGACAGTGCTTATTGGTGTTGTCGCCAATGATTTTAACCGAGTTTTTGTTAGCTCCAACGGTTCCGTCTGCGCCCAATCCGTAGAACTTAGCTTCGAAAATGCCCTCGGCACCCATAGGAATTTCGGGCACGGCAGGCAGCGAAGTAAACGTAACGTCGTCTACAATGCCCACGGTAAAGTGGTTCTTTGGTACTTCCAGTTCGAGGTTGTTGAATACGGAGAGTATCTTTGCGGGCGTAGTGTCCGAAGAACCCAGTCCATAACGTCCGCCAACGATTAGCGGTTTGTTCTCTACATCGTAGAAAGCGCTCTTTACATCGAGGTACAGTGGTTCGCCTTCTGCGCCTGGTTCTTTGGTACGGTCGAGTACGGCGATGCGTTTAACCGTCTTGGGAACGGCAGCCAGCAAGTGCTTAACAGAGAAAGGACGATAGAGGTGAACGGAAATCATACCCACCTTCTTGCCTTGTTTCATCTGATAGTCGATGGCTTCGCGGGCAGCTTCGGTGGCCGAGCCCATCAAGATGATGATATTCTCGGCATCTTCTGCGCCATAATAAGAGAATAGGTGGTATTCGCGGCCTGTAATTTCCGAAATCTTGCCGAGGTATTCCTCTACTACTTCGGGAATGTTGTCGTAATGTTGGTTACATGCCTCACGATGAGTGAAGAACGTTTCGGGGTTTTCGGCCGTACCGCGCGTAACGGGGCGTTCGGGCGAAAGGGCACGATCGCGGAATCGTTTGATGTCTTCGGGATTTACCAGCTTGGCAATCTCGTCTTGGTCTATCAGTTCAATCTTCTGATATTCGTGCGAAGTGCGGAATCCGTCGAAGAAGTTTACGAAGGGGATGCTTGTACGTAGAGTTGCCAAGTGGGGAACGGCTGTGAGGTCCATTACCTCTTGCACTGAGCCAGAGCAGAACATGGCGAAACCCGTTTGACGGCAAGCCATAACGTCGGAGTGGTCGCCGAAGATACAAAGGGCGTGCGAAGCGATGGCGCGAGCCGACACGTCGAACACGCAAGGTAGCATCTCGCCGGCAATCTTGTACATGTTGGGTATCATCAGCAGCAAGCCTTGCGATGCCGTAAAGGTGGTGGTAAGCGCACCAGCTTGCAGCGAACCGTGCATGGCACCGGCAGCACCGCCTTCCGATTGCATTTCTTGAACCATTACCGTCTGCCCAAACAGGTTCTTCCTGCCTTTGGCAGCCCACGTGTCTACGTGCTCGGCCATGGGCGAAGACGGGGTGATGGGATAGATGGCAGCAACCTCAGAGAACATATAGCTCACGTGAGCGGCGGCCTCGTTACCATCACAAGTGATAAACTTTTTTTCTTTTGCCATTTGAATAAAATATTAATTAATGTATTTGTATTAATAGAGAAACCCGAAAAGCCAAAGGGGTATCTTGTTGTCTTTTCCCACTTCGGTGTTGTATCGGGCATATATGGTATCATTATTATATCTAACCTTGTTCGTTCCTCTGGCATCGCAAATGCGAAATTTCCTTTTCTCATCTACGATATAGTAGTGTTCCTTGTTGCTTTGGTTCACTAGATGGTCTTTCCAAAGCGCATTAACGAAGAACGTTTCCATAACAACCTGTTCGTCGGGCACTATTGGATAGATGGCGTACATCAAGTTGGGGTTGTGCATCATTATCTTAGATGGTTTCTTGGGGAAGTCGTCGCCTACAAGGTGCATCATGTTGATGAGCCGCGCATCGGCCAAGTACTTGATGTAATTCATCACCGTGGCTCGGCTTGTCTCTATGTCTTGGGCAAGCTGACTGATGTTCGGGGCTTTCGTTGAGTTGAGCGACAGCAAGTAGAAAAGTTTCTTTATTTTGGTGAGATACTTCAAGTCTATTTGCTTAATGAGCAAGATGTCCACCTCGGTCATCATGTTCATTGTCTTTAATAGGTTCTCCGAAAAGTTGCGTTGTTCCAAAAAGAAAGGGTAGAAACCGTGGTGAATATAGTTGCGGAAGTGTTGCGAAGGACTAACCAAAGGCAGTATCTCTTTCACAATCCTCTCGTGTTGCGATATTATTTCCTCCAAACTATATGCCTTAAAGCGTCTTCCGGTAATGATGTTGAGGTATTCCCTGAACGAGAACCCCCGCAAATTGTAGCTTTTAACAATACCGTTGAGCTCTGGATTTTCGTCTTTGAGTCGCATAACGCTCGACCCAGTGAAGATAATCTTCAGCTCTGGGTACCTGTCGTAGCACTTACGCAGTTCCGAACTCCAATCCGGTTGCTTGAAAACTTGGTCGATGAGCAACACCTTTCCGCCGTGATTAACGAAGTCGGCCGCAAAGTCTGCGATGCCTCGGCTTTGGAAATAGAAGTTGTTCATGTTGATATACAGGCATTGCCTGTCGCCCTTTGCAAAATTCTCTTTGGCATATTGCAGCAAAAATGTAGTTTTCCCCACACCACGCGTTCCCTTAATGCCAATCATGCGGTCGTCCCAATTAATTTCATCCATAAGGGTTCGACGCAATGTGGCATTGGTATGTTCCACAAGATAAGCGTGAGTGCGAAAGAAAGCCTCCATAGTTTTGCTACTATATTTAAGCGATTAAAACCATGCAAAGATAACATTTATTTATTAGATTTGCAAACTCTACCTTACAAAATAAGTGATTTATATCATCTTTTTTAGGTATTGGCCATACATTCCACCTTAAAACGCGTGTATAGCATGGCCTTTGTGCATCGTCAAACACTTGTATGCAAGGTTACCAAGCATGTTTTTGCGTTTCTTTGCGCGTACGAATACTAATTTTTCGGCTTATGCGCAAACTTTTCTGATATTTCTTTTGCCGAATAGAAAAAATACTTAACTTTGCTCTATTGTTACTAACCATAAACACATAGATAAATATGTCTGAACACAAAAGAAACACATTGAGCGAGGTTTTCAGATTCAAGAAATTCTCCTTGTTCGTCTTGGCAGTGGTGGTCACAGCCATTTTGTGGAACTTGCCCTCAACGGCTTTTGGCATAGAAGGGCTGACGGTTATCCAACAACGCGTGATAGCTATCTTCGCATTCGCCACAATCATGTGGGTGACAGAGGCTATCTCCTCGTGGGCCACTTCGGTAACGCTCATCGGCGCGCTGCTCTTTACCACCTCCGACAACGCTTTCCTCTTCTTTCGAACGGGCATCGACAAGTCGGAGTTGATACACCACAGCGCATTGATGGCTACTTTCGCCGACCCAATCATCATCCTTTTCTTGGGTGGTTTCATGTTGGCCATTGCCGCAACCAAATCGGGGCTTGATGTCTTTTTGGCGCGTGCGTTGTTGCGTCCTTTTGGTAGGCGTTCCGAGATGGTTCTTCTTGGATTTATTCTCATTACGGGCGCTTTCTCCATGTTCGTGTCCAACACGGCCACGGCAGCCATGATGTTAACCTTCCTTACACCCGTGTTCAAGGCATTGCCACCCGAAGGTAAAGGGCGCGTCGCTCTAACGTTGGCCATTCCCGTAGCGGCCAATATCGGCGGAATGGGAACACCCATCGGTACACCGCCCAATGCCATTGCGCTAAAATACCTTAATGCCCCCGACGGATTGAACCTTGGGTTGGGCTTTGGGCAGTGGATGGCCTTCATGTTGCCGCTAACCATCATTCTGTTGCTCATCGGATGGTATCTGTTAAAAACCTTCTTCCCCTTCAAGAAGAAAGAGATTGACCTGCATATCGAAGGCGATATACACCGCGGTTGGCGAACACCAGTGATAGCCGTCACCTTTTGTATCACCGTTTTGCTGTGGATGTTCGACAAGTTTACGGGCGTAGGAGCCAACACCGTAGCCATGTTGCCCATATCGGTGTTTGCTTTGACGGGCGTTGTTAAGGCAAAAGACCTGCAAGAAATCAATTGGAGCGTTATCTGGATGGTGGCGGGAGGCTTTGCTTTGGGGCTTGCACTCAACGAGTCGAAACTGGCCGAACTAGCCATTAAGAGCATACCGTTTGGCAATTGGTCGCCTATGGTCATCCTCCTCATATCGGGAGTGATATGCTACATCCTCTCCAACTTCATCTCCAACACCGCAACGGCCGCTTTGTTGGTACCTATTCTTGCCGTAGTTTGTAAGGGCATGGGCGAAAGCTTGGCAGGAATTGGCGGAACGCCCACCGTTCTTATCGGTATCGCCATTGCCGCCTCCACAGCTATGTGCTTGCCAATCAGTACACCTCCCAATGCCATTGCCCATTCAACGGGGCTTGTTCATCAGAACGAGATGATGAAGATTGGCCTTGCCATTGGTGTAATTGGTCTTGTGTTAGGTTACATCGTGCTGTTCTTGGTTACTAAGATTGGCATGCTTTAAAGCCTTGTTAGCTCTTCAATTCCCATAATAAGGCCAACTTTAAAGGCTTGTTCTTCAAAGCCAAGGGCCTTTATATATGGATATAATAGTTCACCCTTTCGGCAGAATACACGACTATTCTACCGAAAGGGTGAATTAATTTTCAAACAGAATTGCTTTTGGCCAATTGTTGTTAGAAGAATGCAAGACGTTGTTTAGCAGGCATCAATAAACCCTTACGCAGAGGATAAGGAGGACTTTTGTTTGTTTACGATGCGCCAATAGCTTTGCAAATCCAATTATTTTTTTGACTATAACATCAGTACAAGCCCCCTTGTACTGGCACTACAAAGTGCTTGTACTGGCACTACAAGATGCTTGTACCCGCACTACAAGCCGCTTGTAGTGCTACTACAAGATAGCTTGTAGCCGCAGTACAAATAGTTTTCACTAACACATTGCCAACAAAACGGCAGTGTACAACCTGCATTCCAAAAGCAATTCTTTTTGCCTATAAAGTGCGAAACCGTACTGCTTTATAGTTGCGTGATGTAAACGAAGTGGTCTTTAACCTGGTGTTCCACTTCTTTTGGGCATTGCTCGAACAACCCAAAAATGGCACTTCCGCTGCCCGACATTTGCGCATATAACGCTCCTTGCGCGTAAAGTTCGCGCTTAATGTTGGCTAGTTCGGGGTAAATGGCAAACACCGACTGTTCGAAATCGTTCGTCAACTCGTCTTTCCACGTTGCTATGGGCTGCCTAACAATGTCGCGACAGCATTTGGCAGGCCGCTTAGGCACAATGTGCTTAAAGGCCTCGGCAGTAGAAACAGCCACATCGGGTTTCACGATAGCCAAGAAATAGCCGTTAAGGTTGTGCTGGGGCGTGTCCACTGGTTCGAGAATTTCACCCTTTCCTGTGGCGAACGATGGCTCGGCCGTAACGAAAAAGGCGCAGTCGGCACCAAGTTGGGCGGCGTATCGCTCCATTTCTGCATTGCCGATGTTCAGCCTGAAACGCTCGTCTAGTAGCCTTATCATAAATGCGGCGTCGCTCGAACCGCCGCCTAAGCCTGCTTGCGAGGGAATACGCTTATGAAGATGTGCGTGTACGCGAGGCATGGCGAAGTCGCGCGCCAGCAAGTTGTAGGCCTTACACACCAAGTTCTGCTGCTCGTCGCCTACAAGGGTGTTGCCTGTAACCTTCAAGTCGCACGCCACTTCAGACGGAAACTGCTCGTCCATCAGCTTTACTTCCAGAGCATCGGTTAGCGGAACGGGGTAGAAAACCGTCTCTAAGTCGTGATAACCATCATTGCGTTTGGCCACAATGTTCAGTCCTAGGTTTATCTTTGCACAGGGAAATGTAATCATAAATTGTCTTGATTGTTAACTATGCAAAGGTAACACATTTTTGCGCAACGACTTTATGTTGGTCAAATTAAATTAAAGGTTGCACCAAAGTGCAACATGTTTTTCGCAACGAGTATCGCTAATCGCATTATTTTTGGTAAATTTGTACCTACGTTCGCTTTAGAACAAGGTGCTGGCCACATGCCTCACCACATTCGGTTATGCTCTTCCCGCAATATAACATAGGCTTAGGCTTGCTTGTTGCACGCTGCTGCGCGTTGTGCCGGTGTTGCGAAGAAGAGATATACATGTTGCGAACGGCCAAATTGTTGATTGAGAAACGCCCCGAACGATAGGGGACAACACACGATATAAACATAATAGAACATGCCCGAAACAAGCAATACGAACAGAAGAACGAAAAAATCGGTGTCCGTAGACAACACTTACGGACACTTGCCGCCCCAAGCTCTCGACTTGGAAAGGGTGGTGCTGGGTGCCTTGATGATAGACAAGGACGCTTTCGCTGTGGTAAGCGAGATGTTGCATCCCGAAACCTTTTACGAACCCCGACACCAGAAGATATACACTGCCATAAGGTCGCTCAACATGGACGAAAAGCCTGTTGACATCATGACCGTTACCGAACAACTGAAACGCGACGGCACCATCGACGACGTTGGTGGCGCACCTTATGTGGTGGAACTCAGCTCGCAAGTGGCATCTTCGGCCCATATTGAGTACCATGCGGCCATACTTGCCCACAAGTTCTTGGCTCGTCAGCTTATTTCTTTTGCCAGTAACATCGAAACAAAGGCTTTCGACGAGAGTATCGACGTTGAAAATCTGATGCAAGAGGCCGAGGGAGCGCTCTTCGAACTGTCGCAGAAGAACATGCGGCAGGACTTTACGCAGATAGACCCCGTGATAAAGCAGGCTATCGACATACTGCAAAAGGCCTCGGCCAATAGCGGTGGCATGACGGGAGTGCCCACTGGTTATACCAAACTAGACGAGATAACGTCGGGTTGGCAACCGTCCGACCTGATTATCATCGCCGGCCGCCCTGCAATGGGTAAGACGTCCTTTGCGCTAAGTTTGGCTAAGAACATCGCCGTAGATGCACAAGTGCCCATCGGATTTTTCTCGCTCGAAATGAATAACGTGCAGCTTGTTAACCGACTTATATCCAATGTCTGCGAGATTGTGGGCAGCAAGATACTTAACGGACAGTTAACGCCCGACGAATGGGACCGACTTGACAAACGGCTGCGTAACCTACAAGGGGCACAAGTGTACGTGGACGACACGCCTGGTCTCTCTGTTTTCGAACTGCGAACCAAGGCGCGCCGTTTGGTTAGAGAGAAAGGTGTGGGCGTTATCATGATAGACTATTTGCAGCTGATGAATGCCAACGGCATGAAATTCGGCAGCCGACAAGAAGAAGTGTCAACCATCAGCCGTTCACTTAAAGGCTTAGCCAAGGAGTTAAACATCCCCGTCATTGCACTGTCGCAGCTTAGTCGTAACGTAGAGAACCGTGAAGGCCTTGAAGGAAAGCGTCCACAACTGAGCGACTTGCGCGAGTCGGGTGCCATTGAGCAGGATGCCGACATGGTGTTGTTTGTGCATCGCCCCGAATACTACCATATATTTGAAGACGATAAGGGCAACGACTTACACGGAATGGCGCAAATTATCATTGCCAAACACCGTAAAGGTGCCACGGGCGACGTGCTACTTACCTTTAAAGGGCAGTACACGAGGTTTGAAAACCCCGACGATAGCCCTTCGCAACCCGCTCTGCCCGACGATGGTGGCGGCTTGATTGGTTCGCGTATGAACGATGAGCCGATGCCGTTCTAACGCTCTTTGCAACGTTCATTAAAGTAAGGAAATAACGAGATTGGCAAACAAAATACTCCTCCATTCTCAGCATATAAGAAATGAAACGAAACATAATTTTGGCCTTCTTGGTCGCCACAATAAGCTTTAATGTTGCCGCGCAGACAAAGAAAGAGTTGCGCGACAGCATTGCCGTGTTGGCTAAGGAGGCCGACATGCACCCCGATTCTGTTGACTTACGCTTGCGAAAAGCGGCTCTGAACCTGCAATTGGAACAATGGCAATACGCCAAAGACGAGTACGACAACGTCTTAACCCGTTTTCCCAACAACGCAACGGCATTGTATTTCAGAGCCTTTGCATACGAACGGATGCGGCGTTACGACCTGGCTAAGGCCGATTACGAAAAGCTATTAGTGCATATTCCGGGCAACTTTGAAACATTGGTGGCCCTTGCCCTTTTAAATCAGAAGATGAAACGCCACACTGAGGCCCTTGAACTGGCCAACAGATTGGTGAACCAACACGCTGATAAGGCTTTGGCCTACGCTGTACGTGCAGGGATTGAACGAGAAAGGGGCATGCTGCAACTGGCTTTGTTCGATTACGAGCAGGCCATATCAAAGGATAACACCAATACCGAATACTATATATATAAGGTGGAAACGCTTATCGACATGAAACAGTTTGATAAGGCAATGCAAGAACTTAACAGGCTTACAAAGATGGGCGTACCGCGTGCGGAACTTGCCGAACTCTACAAACGATGTAAGCGGCGGTAGCTTTTGTTTTTCACTTAATGTGCCCGTTGTAGCGGGGTAGACTTATAAAAAGGGAGACTTTTGTCTTCCTTTTTTCATTGTCTGCTGTTCTAAAACGCTTTTTAATTCCCCATAAATCCATCCTTAGTGTTAAACTTTGCTTAATTCATTACATCTTTCTGCTTTGTGATATGCAAATATTTGCAAAACAACTATATTTGCATCATTAACTAATTAATACCTACTAATAACCATGAAACATCTGTACATAAGAACTTTTATCTTGTTGTTTGCCTGCGTTTGCGGCATTGTAGGCATGCGCGCAGAAGTGTTAGACCTCACCAAGCTTATGCCAAAGGTTAAGAAAGGCCAGAGTTATCCCCTCACTACCGTTGAGCAAGGTGGGGTGTTGCTCACCTTCAGCAAGGGTGAGGGTAGGGTAGTGCCTGCAAATTGGGGCTATGCACGCTTGTACAACAACAATACGCTGACCATTGCAGCACAGAAAAATATGCGAAAAGTAACCCTCCATTTCCTTAAATCGGGCAAAGAGGTTCTGCCGGAGGTAGGAGAAATGGAGGTGTCGAGTGGTAAATTGACGGCTGATAATGTTTGGCAAGGCAACACGCAGCAGTTGGTTATCACGGTTTATCCGCCAAGGGGCAAGACGTTTTCGCTCGAAAAAGTAGAGATAGCGTACGAAGAGGGGCAGACACCACCAACAACAGACCCCAACGAGGACAAGCCAAAAGAAGAAGAAACCATTGCCGACATCGCCAGTTTCAAACAAACGGAGCATGGGAAAGCTGCGACATTGAAAATGAACAAGGCACTAGTGTTGGGCAGTAATGATGCAGAATTGTTTGTGAAAGACCACACCGCACTTATTCGTGTGTTGCTTTCCAAGCGTGGCGATTGGCAAAGAGGCGACCTCGTTACAGGCGAAGTGCGCGGCGTTTACGAAGAAGTGGATGCCCTCCCCACCATCAATGCCGTTGAAAGGATAAGCCTAAGAAAGGTTTCAGGCCAAAGCGCATCGGCTCCAAACGTGCCTGTCAACAAGTTGTCCGAACATACTTACAGCTGGGTTCATACGTCGTTCACCGCCAACGAGAAGTATAAGCTGGCCGATCCGCGAACGGGCGTGTCTTGTTTTGCTTACAATGGGGCGGAAATAGATTGTTATGGAATTGTTATTCCACAAGGCACAACCCTTATCTTGTACCCGCTCACTGCGCAAGATGTAACCATAAACTATTACGATGACAAGCTAAACACGTATGGAGAGGCGCAAAACGTAAACGTACAAATTCATCAAGCACTTAAACAAGGCGTGTTCAACACCCTTACATTGCCCGTTTCGCTCTCTGCCAGTGAGGTGAAAAGCGTTTTCGGACAAGCAGCGGTCATTGCGAAGTTTGCTTATGTGGAAGGAAATAACGTTGTTTTCCAACGACTAACAGATGCAGGAATGCAGGCTGGCGAACCCTATTTGGTAAGTCCGCAAACAGATACGAAGAGCATCTTTGTTGCCCAAACGCAGGTGCATTCGCCTAAAACAAACCCCAATAGCCCATTTGTGGGAACGCTTAATGCCACCACGCCGCCAGCGGGAAGTTACTATCTCAACAGGCAAAACAAGCTGCAAGCCTTCTTCGGCAATCAGCAAATAAAGGCGTTTAAGGCCTATTTCAATGATATAGAGAATGGAGAAGGTAAAACAATCGTTGTAAAGGATGTTACGAATGGCATCCAACAACCGACGTCTGAAAATGAAATAAACGCCCCATTGCCAACCATATTCAACCTTAATGGGCAAAGAATGTCGGGCGATAAGGGTGCGCTTGCGCCTGGAATATACATCATTGATGGAAAGAAAACCATCGTGAGATAACGTATGTAGAATGTTTTTCGCTGTAACAAGGTTTTGTTAGTGGAAAGAAAGCTGGTGAATAATAACGCGTGACGACTGTTTTTTGTGTTCCACAGCTAGGCTTGTATGCGAGACAACTGCTGCTGTTTCAGAAGGAAAAATGCAATAAAAAAGGTTGCGCAAGGGGGGATTGAACATCCTAACTTGCGCAACCTATCAGTGAGCATTATGTTGGTACGTGGCCAGAAAGAAGTTTCTAAGCCATACTACCATAGGGCAATGTCGCTTTGTTTTTACTTCATGTTGGTGTAAACCGTTTGCACATCGTCAAACTCTTCAAGTCTTTCCACCATCTTGTCGATAGTTTCTCGCTCCTCGTCTGTTACCTCTTTCAGGTCGTTAGGGATGTAAGTAAACTCGGCGCCAGTAACTTCAAAGCCCTCTTCCTCCAAGTGCTTTTGTATCTCGCCAAAGCTGGTAGGAGCGCCATAGATGGTTATTTCGCCCGTTTCTTCATCCTCATCGTATTCGTCTTCCACGCCATAATCAATGAGGTCGAGTATCAATTCATCCATTTCCAGTCCGTCTTTCTTCTTGAAAGTGAACACCGACTTATGGTCGAAAAGGAACGAAAGCGAGCCAGAAGTACCCAAATTGCCATTGAACTTGTTGAAAATAGAGCGAACGTCGCCCACCGTTCTCGTCGTGTTATCGGTAAGCGTGTCTACGAATACGGCCACGCCATGAGGCCCATAGCCCTCGTATGTCACCACTTTATATTCGCTTTGGTCTTTACCCATCGCGTTTTTGATAGCCCTTTCGATGTTGTCTTTGGGCATATTCTCGCGTTTCGCGTTAGCGATGATGGCCCTAAGCGTAGGGTTGTTCTCTGGTTCGGGGCCTCCTGCCTTTACGGCAATGGCAATTTGTTTACCTATCTTTGTAAACGTGCGGGCCATATGGCCCCATCTTTTCAGTTTCGCAGCCTTGCGATATTCAAATGCTCTTCCCATAGGATTGTGCGTTTACGAGCGAGTTTGTGCCCTTATAACATCGTTGCATGGAAAAATAAGTGCAACATGTAGCAGGGCGACAGTGCCTCACTCCTATATTATTATCTATTTTTTATCGTTATATTCTTACATTAGATGTCTTTACCAGCATCTTTTGTTGCAGCCCGTTTAGCGCAATTCAGCCCCAAGTTTGCCTTTAAGGTTGGCAATCAACTTCTGCATAATGCTTTCAATCTGCTTGTCTTTAAGTGTTGCGTTCTCGTCTTGCAGGATGAAGTTCACGGCATAACTCTTCTTGCCTTGCGGCAGATTCTTGCCTTCGTACACGTCGAAGAGCTCAACTTTCTTGAGCAATTTCTTCTCCGTCTGCGTGGCCACGGCCACAACATCCTTAAACAACACTTCCTTATCGAGCAACAAAGCGAGGTCGCGACTAACGGCCGGGAACTTGCTTATCTCCTTAAATTCTACGTCTTTCTTGCTTGTCAGCTTAATAAGGGCAGTCCAATTCAAGTCGGCAAAGAACACTTCGTTCGTCAATCCAAAGTTCTTGCGAATGCCGTCGGCCACATATCCCAGTTCGGCAACAACCTTTCCGCCCCTGTTCATCACTTTAAGGGCATAAGTAAAGATGTTGTTTTCGCTCTTTTCGTAAACCAATAGGCCAGCAGGGATGCCAAGTCTAGCGAAGATGTTTTGCACATAGCCGTTCAATTCGTAGAACGAAGATTGCTCATCAGGATGAATCCACGAGCCTTCCACGCGTTTACCCGTTAGCCACAGTGCCAAATGCTTTTCTTCCGAGTAAGCTTTTATGGGGCTTTCCTCGTTTGCTTTGTCGGCATGGTAGTGGTAGCAGTTGCCAAACTCAAAGAAACGCAGGTTTTGGTTCTGCCTGTTGGCGTTGCGCGATAGGCTTTCCAGTCCACCAAACAGCAATGTTTGGCGCATCATGCCCAAGTCGGCACTAAGCGGGTTCAGCAGTTTCACGCAAGTATTTTCCGTGTAGTTGTTCAATCCCTCGTAATAGGCCACCTTCGTTAACGAGTTGTTCAGTATCTCGTTAAATCCGCAGCCAACAAGTTGTTCGCCAATAAGCGTTTCCAATTTATGCTCCCTATCTTCGTCGCCGTGTACCGTTAGCGAACTTTTCAGTTGTGTGGGTATTTCCACGTTATTATAGCCGTAGATGCGCAGAATATCTTCCACAACGTCGCAAGGACGTTGAACATCTACGCGATAAGCGGGAACTTTGAGTTGCAAACCTTCGTTGGTTTCTTCAACCACCTGCATGCCAAGGCTCGTCACAATGCGCTTAATAACATCGTTTCCAATCTCTTTGCCAATAACTTGCCCCACATAGGCATATTTCAAGTCAACGTCGAAGTCGGCTATTGGTTCGGGGTAAACGTCCTTTACCTCCATAGATATTTTGCCACCTGCCAGTTCTTTGCAAAGAATGGCGGCCTGTTTCAGGGCATACACCGTGCCGCTAGGGTCGATGCCACGCTCAAAGCGGTAGCTCGAATCGGTGCTAAGTCCGTGGCGGCGTGCGCTTTTTCTTATCCATGTCGGGTGGAAATACGCGCTTTCCAGCACAACATTGCGAGTTGTTTCGTATGTTCCGCTGCCTTTTCCACCAAACACGCCAGCGATGCACATCGGCTCTTCTGCGTTGCAGATGCTCAGGTCAGAAGGGCCAAGCGTATGTTCTTCGCCATCTAGGGTAACGAATTTCGTTCCCTCAGGCTGTGTCTTTACAATGATGTGATGACCCTTAACCATGTCGGCATCAAAGCAGTGCATGGGTTGTCCGTAGGCCATCATGATGTAGTTAGTGATGTCTACAATGTTGTTGATGGGGCGCAGACCGATGGTAAGCAACTTGTTTTGCAGCCATTCGGGGCTTTCTTTCACCTCGCAATCGGTTATCGATACGCAAGCATAGCGTTTGCAGGCATCGTTATTCTCGATGGTTACATCTATGGGCAGGTCGTTATTGTCTACCACGAAGGCATCGCAGCTGGGGCGTTTCAATGTAGTTTCATAACCATTTTGCACCAACCAGGCGTACAGGTCGCGTGCCACGCCATAATGACTTAGTGCATCGGCATGGTTAGCTGTTATGTCAATCTCGATAAGCCAGTCGCTTTCCAGTTGGTAATATTCGGCGGCAGGCTGGCCAACCTTAGCGTCGGCAGGCAAAACGATGATGCCGTCGTGAGCCGTTCCCACGCCAATTTCGTCTTCTGCACATATCATACCAAAGCTTTCAACGCCGCGCAACTTCGATTTCTTAATAACAAACTCGTTGTCGCCATCGTAAAGCACGGCACCCACATCGGCCACTATTACCTTTTGTCCGGCGGCAACATTGGGTGCGCCGCATACTATTTGAGAAGGTTCGCCCTTGCCCAAGTCAACGGTTGTGATGTGTAAGTGATCGGAGTTTGGATGCGCCTCGCATGTAAGCACTTCGCCCACATACAATCCTTTCAAGCCACCTTTGATGGTTTGAACCTCTTCCACAGAGTCTACTTCAAGGCCGCAAGAAGTCAATACCTCTGCCGTTTTTTGCGGCGTAAGGTCGAAGTCGACATACTCTTTCAGCCATTTGTATGAAATGTTCATTTATATAAAGTTGTTTTGTATACCCAAATAATGCGCAAAATTACTAAAAAACATGCAGTTTCGCAAAATATTGAAGTTACAAATTGTTTCTGTTGCCGTCTCCGCGATGCCAACACGCCTTCGGTTTGCGCCTCTTTCAATGGTGTACATCCTGCGGACATGTGCGTAAGCCCACGCTGTTTTGCATGTTGGGGATATAAAAATTGGCCGTGTCTAGCGTGTCTTGGTCGTGCATTTGTTCTTTAAATGGTATGTGTTTCGCTAGAAGAAGGGAAAAGTTTAATCAGCCTACTGGTTAACTCGTCATCTAAGTCCCCTTGTCAACTCACCAACTCACAAAACTTAAATCATTTTTCTTTATTTTACAATAACGCTCCAATTTCCACTCCGTTTTAGCGAAAATGTTGGTTGAAAAGTTGGTAAACATCGGCTATTTATAACCTGCCACGTCTTCAAGCTTGTCTGTTTTTAAGAAGAAGACCTGCATTTTGCACCATTTTGCCTTTCTAGTTTGCTTGCCGACTCTTATTTGTTCAACTCCAATTACCTGCTTTTAGACCCTAAAAT
>ERZ772971.843-NODE-843-length-18584-cov-4.664904_pt1 | contig 18584 bp, 20 predicted proteins | sample MGYA00511943_ERZ772971 | MGnify/ENA primary metagenome ERZ772971 (study PRJEB29015, sample SAMEA2737929) | human oral metagenome | biome: human oral; feature: human-associated habitat; material: dental | place: China | collected 2144 ... | reverse complement strand
GCTCCTGTGGTGGCGTCATTTCCTTGCCGCCACCACAGCGGTAGGTCGTCAGTCCAAGGCTCATAACTGAATTCCGGGTTGTCGTATTGGTGGTCTGCGAACATCTCGAAATCGTCGGGGCCTAGTAGATCCAACTCTCGCCTTAGGTCGTAGCCAGTACCGTGTCGAACGGTCGCGGAATCGATCGGCGCGTAGGCGGCGCTGTATCGTTCTACGGTTTCGCCAATCGCGGCGAGACGGGCGCTAGTCAGATCAGGTGATCCTCCGCCGTTGTAGGTGTTGCCGGGTACACCAAACAGCAGGCTGCTGTCTGTGCCGTGGGCTCCAATGGAATGAGCAAGGATGTCATCAACGTCGCGGAGTTTCATGTACTCGCGGCGCGCGATCCCGACATATGGGTCGGAGAGCGGCAACAAGATCGCCGCGGCTTGCTGTGTGCTACTCCATTCGGTCATTGGCGTGACCTTTGGCTCTCAGGGTCCACGAGGTTGCCGTGGAACCAAACTTGGGGGAAACCTGTGTCGGCCACCGGTGAACAGTCCGGGCAACGGGGAACCCGCAGAACTCGTCGGGTTTGAACATCCAATCCGGCGTCATTGACCGTTATTGTTGTGAGCCCGCCAGGCATAGCACTCGGCCCGTGATTGCGGAGCGCCACACTTTCAAGTAAGAAGTTTGCCACTATCCCCGCTTGAATGTAATGGATCGGGTTCGGGCCGAAGTCAGGGGTAGGGTCGTCAATGGGTTGAAGCCTGAGCAGCTCAGGGCGGAACACGTCATCGGAGAAGTTCGCTGAACGGCGCAGCTGGAAGCATTTCATGCTAGGCAGTCTTCCCGCACGGAAAGCGGCGCGAAGCGGTGAAAGACGGTTTCCTGCAACGACTGCGCCAGCCCCTGCCGCCCTGCTTCGCTGAGGCTGTTGATAAACGGTTGGCGCAGCGCGGTGCCCGTCTGCGCCTGGTGCAGCAGCGCCGCCGTTTCCCGCTCGAAAGCCTCCATGTCCTCACCGCAATGCCGCGCGGCCATTTCGCCGCCGGCAATGCGTCGCTCCTCGACATCGCCGCTGAAACTCCACACCACGTTCAGCTCGACGGTGAACGCCTCGGCCTCATGCGCCACCTCTTGTACCTCCTGCGCATCCACCTGGTTGCCATGCGCCAGATTCTTGAGCTGGCGCAGCAAGGTGGCGGCCAAATCCTCCGAGTCATAACCCTCAATCAACATGCAGAAAATCTCTGAAAAACAAGGCGGCAAGTATAGTCGTTCCGAAAGGAACTGATACGACGTTGGTAATCCTGTTTGAAACACGACCCTATGGCAGCCACGCCGCCGGGCGATACCCAAGCGGTGTCTGCGTCGATAGCAGCAATGCCACTATAATTCGTCTCCGTCACCACCGGTCCCGCTCATGTCGCACAAAACCTTCATCCTTCACTTTGCTGTCGCTACCGCCGCGCTCATCGCCGCGATTATCGGTGGCGAGTTCTACCTCAGCACCCTGCTCATTGCCAGCCCCGTTTACTTCGTCCTTTACGGCCTCACCCTCGCCATCCGTTACCGCCGTGCGCCGTTTCGCAAAGCCTGGCTGCATTACCCGCTCCTGAGCCTGCTGCTCTATCTGCTGACTTTCGCCTTCGCCTGGCGTACCTACCACGGCATTGACAACCTCACCGCCGCGCAGATCGCCGCCTTTCCCGTCTGCCCTGCTGGTGAGACCTGCGCACCGCAGGTTATCCAATACCGCCGTTACCTCGACAAACACTACCTCTACGAACGCGATAGCCGCTGCGTCAGCCTGCGCAGCCCCGGCTACGCCCTGGTGAAGGCCGACATCCGCCATTGCCATCAGACCCCGGAGCAACCATGAACCCCAGCCACGCCGACATCAGCGCCTTCGCTGCCTACCTTGACGACCTGCAACAACGCATCACCACCGCCCTGACCGCGACAGACGGCAGCCCCTTCCGCCGCGACGCCTGGCAGCGTGACGAGCCCCGCCTGCGCGGGCATGGACTGACGATGGTGCTGCAAGATGGCGCCGTCTTCGAGCAGGGGGGCGTCAACGTCTCGCACATCGCTGGCGACCAACTGCCGGCGGCGGCGACGGAAAAACGCCCCGAACTCGCAGATTGTGCCTACACCGCGCACGGCCTGTCGCTGGTCATCCACCCGCGCAACCCCTACGTCCCGACCAGCCATGCCAACATCCGCCTTTTCACAGCACACGACGGCGAGCGCGTCCGCGCCTGGTGGTTCGGTGGCGGCATCGACCTCACCCCGTATTACCCGTTTGATGACGACTGCCGCGCCTGGCACCGCACCGCCCATGATGCCTGCGTCCCCTTCGGTGCCGATCTCTACCCGCGCTACAAAGCCTGGTGCGACCGCTATTTCTACCTGCCGCATCGCGGTGAAACGCGCGGCATCGGCGGCCTTTTCTATGACGACTACCAGCCCGACGACTTTGCGGCAGGCGCTGCCTTCACCCGTGCCGTTGGCGAAAGCTGGCTTGCCGCCTATCTGCCCATCGTCGGGAAGCGCAAAGACACCGCTTACGGCGAGGGCGAACGCGCCTTCCAGCTCTACCGGCGCGGCCGTTACGTCGAATTCAACCTGCTCTACGACCGGGGCACCCACTTCGGCCTGCAAAGCGGCGGCCGCACCGAATCCATCCTGATGAGTCTGCCGCCGCTGGTGCGCTTCGCCTATGACTACCAGCCGGCAGCCGGCAGTGCCGAAGCCCGTCTCACCGATTACCTCAAACCGCGCGAGTGGCTGTAAATGAGACCCCTCACCCCGCGCCAGGCAGAACGGCGCCGCCGCCGCGCCAGTAAAGGTGTCTGCAAACACACTCAGGCAGACCGTCCGAAAACATGGCAATATCGCCGCCGAACCTAATCCTGGAGCCCCCTATGAATCACTACTGGTACGCCGACGCTCACAGTTGCCTACCGCTGCATGGCGACACCGACATCAACCAGCTGCGCCTGCACTACGATGCCGGCGTGCGCTACCTCTCCGTCAACGTCGGCATGGATATGAATCCGCTCACGCAAATCATGACCACCATCGCCGGTTACCGTCGCCAGATAGCCGAAGCCGACTGGCTCGAACTCGCCGATACCGCCGCTGACATCGAACGCATCGCTGCGAGTGGCAAACTTGCCCTCAGCTTCGACCTTGAAGGCGCGTTGCCGCTTTTGGAAACCCCGGACATGGTTGCGCTCTACCACCGCCTTGGTGTGCGACAAATCCACCTCGCCTACAACCGCAGCAACAGCGTCGCCGGTGGTGCTCACGACGAAGGTGGCCTGACCCCGCTGGGCGAGCGTATCGTGGACGCCATCCATGCCGCCGGTATCCTTATGGATCTCAGCCACAGTAACGAACAGACCGCGCTTGATATCTGCGCTTACAGCGGCAACCGCCCCGTGCTGTATAGCCACGCCAACCCGCGCGCCCTCGTGCCGCATGGCCGCAACATCACCGATCGCGCCATTCGTGCTGTGGCAGCCACGGGCGGCTTCATCGCCCTGAACGGTGTCGGCAGCTTCATCGGCGATCTTGAGCTCAAACCCGCCTCGCTCATCCCGCACATCGACTACGTCGCCCAACTCGTCGGCGTGGCACACACCGCCATCGGTCTGGATTACTGCTACGACGACGGCGTGCCGGACATTCCCGCTGATGTGAACCGCCAGTACTGGTGGCCGCCGAGCGCGGGTTACGACCCGAAAAAAGGCCTGAGCGGCAAATACATCAGCCCCGCTGCGCTTGATGATATCCGCGATGGCCTCGCCCAACGCGGTTACAGCGATGCGGATATCCGCGCCATCATGCGCGACAACCTGCTGGCGCTCATCAAGCGGGTATGGCTTTAGGCACGTTAGTTACTCTCACCAAGCAGGATAAGCACGAAACCCGCCTGCTAATAGCGTCATACAGCACCATAACACCTCGTTTCTGGCAAAAGTAAATTGTATCTATGATGAATTGCCTACGGCTGTAGGGTTGCATAATGGGCGTCGATGGTGGATTTGTGACGCTATTCCTCTTGACTAACTCTAAGCTACAAAAAGGACACAACGTTTTTTAACAACTATTTTATTCATTATTTTAAGAATAATTTTGTAAAATTATCCTGCGCATTGAGCGCTTATTTATTAACAGGCAATATGGAGAAAATGATGAATTATTGGCATATGCAAATGTTTCCTGGTAATGCACCTGAATTGGATAAGAATGTACCTTGGATTATCCAAAATCGGAAATTTATAGGTTTAGGTGACTGGGATGAAAAGAGAAATCAGATTGGTGATTTTTGTGAAAGAATGCAAGTAAATGATATTGTTGCCATAAAGAATGGTGCTGAATTTATTGCTTTAGTTCAGATTATTGGTGGAGTTTATTCTATTAAAGATGATGAAGATGAGCGGACTTCATGGATTGTTTATCGTCGGCCTGTTAGGGTACTGGATTGGGAGATTGACGATAAGGAAATAAGGGAATGTCCACAACCACGCGGTACACTCAATATCTGCCAGAATGAAGATGTTGAGACCAGTAAAGTTATTAAGAACTGGCATGAGAGAGTTTGTAGTTCGTTTAAAAAACGTGGTATCAATTTAACCGTTTGATGCTAAAAAACTGCCAAACCTCTGAAATTTATCATAACGTCATTGTAAAAAAACCGCCCCGAAGGGCGGTTTTTTCATCATGCCAACAGGGTTTGCCGCCGGATGGTGTGGGCACGGTCGGGGCCGGTCGAGACGATAGCGATGGGTATGCCCAGTTGTTGTTCGAGGTAGGCGATGTAGGCGCGCGCTTTTTCTGGTAGCTGGTCGTAGGCGGTGATGCCGACGGTGTCGCTTTGCCAGCCGGGCAGGGTGCCGTACACCGGGGTGCAGCGGGCCAGTTCATCCGCACCAACGGGGGCAATGTCAAGGCGGCTGCCGTCCATATCGTAGGCGGTGCAGACTTTGATTTCCGCCAGGGCGTCCAGTACGTCCGGCTTGGTCAGGCACAGGCCGCTGATGCTGGAATTGATGATGGCGCGGCGCAGGGCGGGCAGGTCAATCCAGCCGCAGCGGCGCGCGCGGCCAGTGGTCGCGCCATATTCGTTGCCGACTTTGGCAAGGTGTGCGCCGGTATCGTCGCTCAGTTCTGTCGGGAAGGGGCCGCCGCCAACGCGGGTGCTATACGCTTTGGCGATGCCGAGGATGTAGTCCAGCGCGCGCGGGCCGATGCCGCTGCCGGTCGCAGCACCTCCGGCGGCGGTGCTGGACGAGGTGACAAAGGGGTAGGTGCCGTGGTCGATGTCGAGCATCGCGCCTTGTGCGCCTTCGAAGATGATGTGCTCGCCTTTTGCGCTGTGGCGGGTGATGGCGAGGGTAACGTCGGTGATGAGCGGGCGGACGTGTTCGCCGTAGGCCAGCCATTCGTCACAGACAGCGGCGTAGTCCAGCGGCTCTTGATGGTAGTAGTGTTCGAGCTGGAAGTTGTGGAAATCCATCAGTTCGCGCAGGCGCTCGCGGAAGATGTCGGGGTGTTGCAGGTCGGCGAGGCGCAGGCCGCGTCGCGCGATTTTGTCTTCGTAGGCGGGGCCGATGCCGCGTCCGGTGGTGCCGATTTTGTTTGCGCCGCGTGCTGCTTCGCGTGCCTGATCCAGCGCGCTGTGTGTCGGCAGGATGAGGGCGCAGGCGGGCGAGATATGCAGGCGTTCGCGCACGGGAACACCGGCGGCTTCGAGGGCATCGCTTTCTTTTTTGAGGGCACGCAGGCAGAGGACGACGCCGTTGCCGATGTAGCTTTGTACGCCTGCATGTAGGATACCGGCGGGGATGAGGTGCAGGACGGTTTTTTTGCCGTCGATGACGAGGGTATGGCCGGCGTTGTGGCCGCCCTGGTAACGCACGACGGCGCCCGCTTTTTCGGTGAGCAGGTCGACGACTTTGCCTTTGCCTTCGTCGCCCCATTGGGCGCCGATAACGACGAGTTTGGTGCTCATGTGTTGGTTCCTCGGTTTGTTGGGATGTTAAGGCGTGGGGTTGCGGGGTGGTGTGCGTGATTTTTTATGGGGTCGCCCAGTAGAGCAGGGCGACGATGAGCAGGGCAACGGTCGCCATGCCCAGCCCGATGCGGCGCAGGGTCTGATCGGGCAGGGCGCTGATTTGTTTGATGGTACGCCGCCAAGCGGCAGGCGCGATGCCGATGAGCGCGCCTTCGCAGAGCAGCATGAGTGCCAGCGACAGCCACCAGATGGTCATGTTCATGGCAGGGCCGGCTCGTTTTTGGGAGCCGTTGCGGCTGCTTCCGGCGGGATGACGGGTTCGGCAACGGGATTCAGGGGGGGCGGCGGCAGTTGTTCTTGCAGCGGTGCTTGTTCCAGCGGTGCCGCAGGCGCGTTTTCGGCGTCAAGCGGCGGGGTGCTGTCGTTGTTGTTGAGGTAGTGGAAGTAGCGGCTGTGCGGGTTGACGATGAGGGTGCTGCCGCCGAGGCTGTCGCGGTAGGCACTGAGGCTGCGCCAGTAGCGGTAGAAGTCGAGGTCGGCACCGTAGGCGGCGGCGTATTGTTTGGCGGCGGTAGCGTCCGCCTCGCCGCGCATGATGTCCGCTTCTTCGCGGGCGTGGGCAAGGAGTTCGGCGGCTTCGCGTTCGGCGGTGGCACGGATAACAGAGGATTTTTCCTGGCCGCGTGCGCGGAAGTCTTTGCTGACGCGTTCGCGTTCGGCGCGCATGCGGTCGAAGACGCGGTCGCGGATTTCGTCGGAGAAATCCACACGCTTCAGGCGTACACCGAGGACTTCGATGCCGTAGCGGGCTTCTGCCTGACGCGAGATGCGTTCGCTGGCGGCGCCCATGATGGTGCCACGATCTTGTGAGATGGCTTCTTTAACGGAGCGTTGCACGAATTCGCCGCGCAGGGTTTCTTTGACCATGTTGTCAAGCAGGCGGCTGGCCTGGTCGAAGTTGCCCTGAACGCTGGTGTAGAAGGTGCGGATGTCTTTGATGCGCCATTCGACGAAGTAATCGACGATGAGCCATTTTTTTTCGTTGGTCATGAAGCGTTCGGGTTCGACATCCAGGCGCTGGATACGCGCGTCAAAGAATTCGACGTTTTGCACGAAGGGGACTTTGAATTTGAGGCCGGCTTCGTCGTCAGTGCTGATGAGGCGCGAGAATTGGGTGACGACGGCGATTTGCCGTTCGTTGATGATGTAGGCGCTGCTGACGAGCAGGACGAGGGCGACGGCGATAGCAGCGATGAGGGTGTTGAGTTTGTGGTTCATGCGGTTTCCTTAGCGGCTGCGGCTGCGTTCGTTGCTGCGGCTGTTCGCCGGGGTGGCGGCAGCAGGGGTTTTGCTGGTCGTACTGTTGCCGTTTGTCGGGGTGGGCGCGGTAGTGGCGCTGTCTTCTTGTGCGGCGAGTTGTGGCGGGGTGACGGTGGCAGATGTGCCGCTGAGGTTGATGATGGGGCGGCTGTTGTCGGCATCTATCAGCACTTTGTTGCTCTGCGCGTAGATGTTCGCCATGGTGTCAAGGTAGAGGCGCTCGCGCATGACGGCGGGATTTTCGCGGTAGGCAGCGAGCAGGTTGTTGAAGCGGCTGCTGTCGGCGGTAGCGCGGGCAAGGGTTTCGGCTTTGTAGGCTTGCGCTGCCTGAATGAGGCGTTTGGCTTCGCCGCGCGCAACGGGGATGCGTTCACGGGCGTAGGCTTCGGCTTCGAGGCCGAGACGTTCTTCGTCTTCACGGGCGCGGACGGCATCTTCGAAAGCGTCTTGCACTTCAACCGGCGCGCGCGCGTCTTGCAGTTCGAAGGCGACGATTTCAAAACCGAGGTTGTACTGGATGAGGGTTTTTTCGATGATTTGTTTGGCTTCTTGTGGCCACTCGCCGCGTTTGTCGATGAGGATGTCATCGACGGTATTGCTGCCAACGACTTCGCGGATAGCCGAGATGACGATATCGCGCAGCACTTCTTCGGGCTGGTTCGCCTGGAAGAGGTAGTTTTTTGCGTCGCGGATGCGGTATTGCACGGCGGCGCCGATTTCGACGATGTTTTCGTCGCTGGTCAGCATTTGCCCGTTGCGCTGGTTGCTGGTGCTGATGCGGCCACTTTGGCTTTTGAGTTCGCCGACTTTCATTGACGAGATGGAGGTCACGTCCACTTTGGTGACTTGGCCGAAGGGGATGGGGAAGTGCCAGTTGAGGCCGGATTTGGTGGTGCGGGTGTAGCGGCCAAGGAAGGTTTCCACGCCGTTTTCGCGTTCGCGTACGGTATAGACGCCGCTGGCCAGCCAGATGCAGAGGAAGGCAGCGATGACGAGGGTGATGAGTTTGCCGGGCAGATGCAGCGGGGCGCGGCTACTGCTGCCGTTGCCGCTGTTATTGTTATTGCCCCGGTTTGGTCGACGGCCGATGAGCCTGCTGAAAAATTCGTCAAGATCCGGCGGCTGGTCGTTGTTTTTCTTGTCCGGTTCGTTGTTGTTGCCCCAGGGGTCTTGCGCCATGGCGAGGGGGCGGGTGTGTTTTTTGAGCAGGCTGCTGATGAGGATGAACATGTGGTGTTATTCCTGGTCGTCTGTCTGGGTTTGTAGGTCAAGGCGGCGATTATACTGTGATTGTATTTGCTGATAGCGCTTTTCCCGCAGGCTGATGTGCAGCCATTGGCTGCCGTCGGCGGCGATGCGCTCCTCGCTGACGGCGCGTTCGGCGTAGAGGGCGGCGCGCAGGGCGCCTTCGTGCGGGGCGAGGTGCAGCCAGCCGTTTTTCTGGTCGCGGTTGAAGTAGGCGACGATGGCGTCAGTCAGCAAATCCACGCCTGCGCCAGTGAGTGCCGAGACGAAAACAGCTTCTGCCATGCCGTCGGCATCGGTTTTAACGTAGGGCGCTTCGCCGCGCAGGTCAATTTTGTTATACACACGCAGGGTCGGTACGTCGTCCGCTTCGATGCTTTTCAGAACTTCCATCACCACTTCTTCGCGCTCGAGGTGGTGCGGATCGGCCACATCAATAACGTGCAGCAGCAGGTCGGCGCGCGCGGTTTCTTCCAGGGTGGCCGAGAAGGCGGCGACGAGTTCGTGCGGCAGGTCGCTGACGAAGCCGACGGTGTCGGCCATGAGGATGGTCTGTCCGCCTGCCTGTTTGAGGCGGCGCCAGGTCGGATCCAGGGTGGCGAAGAGCTGGTCCTGTGCGTACACATCCGCTTCGGTCAGCATATTAAAGAGGGTGGATTTGCCCGAGTTGGTGTAGCCCGCGAGTGCCACGGTCGGCATATCGCGGCGGGCGCGCGCCTTGCGGTTTTCTTCGCGCTGTCTTTGCACTTTGTCGAGGCGGCGTTGTAATTGCTTGATGCGGGCGGCGAGCAGGCGGCGGTCGGTTTCGAGCTGGGTTTCACCAGGGCCGCGCAGGCCGATACCGCCTTTTTGCCGCTCCAGGTGCGTCCAGCCGCGTACCAGGCGGGTGGCAAGGTGGTTTAGCTGGGCGAGTTCGACTTGCAGCTTGCCTTCGTGACTGCGGGCGCGCTGCGCGAAGATGTCGAGCACCAGACCGCTGCGGTCGAGCACACGCGTGTTGCACAGTTTTTCGAGGTTACGTTCCTGCGAGGGGGAAAGCGGGGCGTTGACGATGATGAGTTCGATGTCGTGCGCTTTTACCGCTGCGGCCAGGGCTTCCGCCTGACCACGGCCGATGTAGTAGCGCGGCTCGACTTCGCCCCGGCTGAAGCGCTCGGCGAGGATGATTTGCGCGCCGGCAGAGAGGGCGAGTTGGTGAAATTCTTCTTCGACGGCGGCATCGGGGATGCAGTTGATGTCCACTTGGACGAGGGCAGCGCGTTCGCCGCTTTTCGGTCGTTCAAACAAAACGCGCCTCCCGTGGGACGGAAAGCGCGGTGCTATGCGGTTGATGCATTATTAATACAGCGGATCGGTACTTGGACGGGCAGCTTCTGCCGGGGCAGCGGCGTGTTCGCCGTCTTGTTGTTCTTCTTCACCTTCTTCGCCTTCGCCGGGGATACGCACGTTGCGCGCCGGGACGATGGTTGAGATGGCGTGTTTGTAAACCATCTGCGAGATGTTGTTACGCAGCAGAAGGACGAAGGCGTCAAACGATTCGATTTGTCCCTGAAGTTTGATGCCATTGACCAGATATACGGATACCGGGATGCGTTCTTTGCGCAGGGCATTGAGGTAAGGGTCTTGCAGGGATTGGGATTTACTCATTGTTGTTGTGCTCCGAAAGGTTTGTAGAAACACCGGCTGGCGGTGCGCGCGCAATGTATCACACTTCACCCGCCACCCGCGCTTTTTGTCGCTTATGTGATACGTCAGCGCTTCAAATCATGTTCAGTTCGATTTTGGCGCGCAGGGTCATCATGTCCATACCCCACGGCGGGTCCCATTCCATGTGTACCTCGCACTCTTCAACACCGTCCACGGCCTCGACGCCGTCCTTGACCCAGTCCGGCATAACGCCTGCGACCGGGCAGCCGGGCGCAGTGAGGGTCATGTGGATGTCGGTCTTGCCGGTTTTTTTGTCATATTCGATGTTGTAGATAAGGCCGAGCTCGTAGATGTCCACCGGGATTTCCGGGTCGTAGATGCCTTTCAGGGCAAGGATGATGTCTTTTTCGACCGGGCTCAGGGTGGGGTCTTCGGGGTCTTTCTGGTAGGGGACGTTTTCCGGGTCGTACATGGGGAGTCCTGTATTTTCTCTATTGTTCGTTATCGGTTTATTCGCGCGGTTATCTCGCTTGGCGGCTTTATTCGGTCTTCGCTTCGTTTTTGCCGTGCAGCGCGGCATCGAGGGTGTGCCAAGCAAGGGTGGCGCATTTGACGCGCGAGGGGTATTCGCGCACACCGGCCAGCACTTTGAGTTTGCCGACGCTGTCCGGGATGGGGTCTTGCGTGGTCGCGATGTGGTGGAAGTCGTGGTAGAGGTGCGCAAATTCGGCAAGGGTTTTGCCGCGAGCGAGGTCAGTCATCAGTGAGGCGCTGGCTTTGGAGATGGCGCAGCCGTCGCCGACGAAGCTAATGTCGGCGATGGTATCGCCGTCCATGCGCACGAATATTTTCAGGTTGTCGCCGCAGAGCGGGTTGTAGCCGGTGGCGCTGTGGTCGCAGGGGTCAAGCGCGTGGAAGTGGCGCGGGTGTTTGCTGTGATCAAGGATGACTTCCTGATAGAGGTTTTTGAGGTCGTTCATTACTGGAAGAGTTGTTGGGTGGCTTGGACGGCGGCGACGAGGCGCCCGATGTCGTCGTGGTCGTTGTAGGCGGCGAAGGAGGCACGGATGGTGGCAGGGATGCCGAAGCGGCGCATGACGGGTTCGGCGCAGTGCTGGCCGACGCGGACGGCGACGCCGTGCTGGTCGAGAACGGTGCCGGCGTCGTGCGGGTGGATGCCGTCCAGGGTGAAGGAGATGACGGCGGCTTTGTGGTGGGCGGTGCCGATGATGCGCAGGCCGGGCAGGGCGGTGAGCGCTTGTTCTGCCGCTTGGCGCAGGGTTTCTTCGTGCGCAGCAAGATTGGCGAGGCCTTTATCGGTAACCCAGTCCAGCGCAGCGCCGAGGCCGATCACTTCGACGATAGGCGGGGTGCCGGCTTCGAATTTTTGCGGGGCGGCGGCGTAGTGGGTGTGCTCGAAGCTGACGCTCAGGATCATGTCGCCGCCAGTCTGGTAGGGCGGCATGGCATCCAGCAGGTCGTGTCTGCCATAGAGAACGCCGATGCCAGTCGGACCGTAGATTTTGTGTGCGGAGAAGACGAGAAAGTCGCAGCCGAGGGTTTGGACGTCGCAGGGCAGATGGGCGACGGCCTGGGCAGCGTCCACAATGGTGTGGATGCCGCGCGCTTTGGCCTCGGCGATGAGCGGGGCGAGGTTGTTGATGGTGCCGAGGGCATTGGAAACGAGAGCAGCGGAGAAGATTTTGACGCCGTCGAGGTAACGCGCAAAGTCGCTGCTATCGAGTTCGCCGGCGTCGTTGATGGGCAGCACGACAAGTTCGGTACCGAAGCGCTGGCAGGCGCGTTGCCACGGCACGATGTTGGCGTGGTGTTCGAGGGCGGTGAGGAGGATTTTGTCGCCGGGTTTCAAGACGAGTTCGCCCAGCGAGCTGGCAAGCAGGTTAAGGCCTTCGGTAGTGCTTTTGGTAAAGACGATTTCTTCGGGGCGGGCGGCATTGAGGAAGCGCGCGGTTTTTTCGCGCACGGCGTCGTAGCGGGCGCTGAGGCGCTGCGACAGGGTATGTACCCCCCGGTGGATGTTGCTGTATTCGTGGCGGTAGCAGTGATCCATGGCCTCGATCACGGCCAGCGGTTTTTGGGTGCTGGCGGCGTTATCGAGGTAGGTCAGCGGCTGGCCGTGGATAGTCTGTGCGAGGATGGGAAATTCATGCCGCATCGGAGGTGTCCTCGTTGTTGTCGCCGAGCCAGTCGCGGCTGATGGTGTCGTGGACGGCGTCAAGGATAGCAGGATGCTCGATGACGACGGCTTCGTGCAGGAAGCTGAGGATGAGCATTTTCCGCGCGTTTTCGAGGCTGATGCCCCGGCTTTGCAGGTAGAACAGGGCTTCGGGGTCGAGGCGGCCAGTGGTGGAGCCGTGCGCGCACTGGACGTCGTCGGCATAGATTTCGAGGCGCGGCACGCTCTGTGAGCGGGCGTTGTCGTGCAGGAGGATGTAGCGGCTGTTTTGTCGTGCGTCGGTTTTTTGCGCGCCGTGAGCGACGTAGATCGTGCCGTCGAAGTAACCCTGGGCGTTGTCATCCAGCGCGCCGCGCACGATTTGGTGACTTTCACTGTTTTCGGTGTGGTGGCGCACGTTGAGGTGGTAGTCGGCGATCTGGCTGCCGCGCAGGTGCTGGATGCCGCCGAAGGCGAAGTGGCTGCCTTCGCCGCGCAGTTCGCTATGCACGTCGAGACGGTGCAGGCTGCCGCCCGCTTGCAGGGCGTTGATGCGGATGCGGCTGTTGGCGGCCTGCTGGCTCGCGATGTGCATGAGTTGGGCGGTGTGCTCGGTGCCATGAAACCACAGGGCGAGGTCGAGCTCCGCGCCTTCAGCCGCGTCAATACTGAGGACGGGCAGTTGTGCCCCGGCGCGGCCTGCCTGGTAGTCAATCCAGCAGGCGGTGCGGCTGTTTTTGCCGAGGCGCAGGTGGATGCGGCTGTGTTGCAGTCGCGGTGCGGCGAGGTCGATGTTGAACACGAGCGGGGCGTCAAGCGAGGTATTTTCGGGCACGGTGAGTAGCAGGGAATCGCGCTGTTCGGCGAGGTTTTGCGCGAGGTAAGGCGCATCCGGCAGGTCGAGCAGGCGGCGGTCAGCATCTTCAAAGTTACCGTAGTCTTCGCCGACGGCGTCCGGCAGGTCATATTGGTAGTCGCTGCCTTCGCTTTTGCGCTCGCGCGCGGTCAGGGCGTCAAGCGGGGTCCAGCGCCAGGCTTCGTGGCGGCGCGGTTCGCCGTAGTTCTCGCGGTAGGCGCGGGCTTGTTCCTGGATGTTGTTCATTATGCGCTCCGTGCCGCGCCGGTTTCTTCGCCCCGGAAGTCGGCGTAGCCTTTGGCTTCGAGTTCGAGGGCGAGGTTTTTGTCGCCGCTTTCGACGATTTCGCCGTTGACGAGGACGTGGACGTAGTCGGGCACGATGTAGTCAAGCAGGCGCTGGTAGTGGGTGATAACGAGGAAGGAACGCGCCGGGTCGCGCAGGGCGTTGACGCCGTCGGAGACGACGCGCAGGGCATCGATGTCGAGGCCGGAATCGGTTTCATCCAGCACGGCGAGGCGTGGTTCAAGGACGGACATTTGCATGATTTCGTTGCGCTTTTTCTCGCCGCCGGAGAAGCCGACGTTGACCGGGCGTGAGAGGAAGCTGTCGTTCATTTTTACGGTCTTCATGCGCTGTTGCAGCAGTTCGTAGAATTCCATCGCGTCCATTTCGCCTTTGCCTTCATAGGCGCGCTTGGCGTTGACGGCAGCTTTCAGGAAGTAGAGGTTGCTGACGCCGGGGATTTCGACCGGATACTGGAAGGCAAGGAAGATGCCGGCGCAGGCGCGTTCGTCCGGCTCCATGTCGAGCAGGTTTTTGCCGTTGTAGGTGATGCTGCCTTCGGTAATTTCGTAGTTTTCCTGTCCGGCGATGACGTTGGCGAGGGTGGATTTGCCGGAGCCATTCGGCCCCATGATGGCGTGGACTTCGCCCGCGCCGATATGGAGGTTGACGCCGTTTAAGATTTTTTTGCCGTCGAGGGTGGCGACGTGCAGGTTTTCGATGTTGAGCATGGTGTTTCCTAATGATGCTTGAATGTTTTTTTACTGTGGGTTACTGGCCTGCCAATGCGTTGCCGAGCGAGATGATGATTGAGAAGTAACCGGCGACGAGAAGCGCGGGGACGCTGAGGCAGAGGGTGGTGAGGATGCTGTTGCGGATGGCGTGACGGCTGTCCCAGCGGCGCGCCATGGCGAGGGCAATCAGCCAGCAGGCGAGCCACGGGGCGTACAGCCAGCCGTAGTAGGGGACAGCCATCAGCATGGAAGGGGGCGGCGGGAGAGGGACGCTTACTGCGATAAAGAGCCACACGGTCAGGTTGAGGCTGACGGCAGTCGCGCTCAGGAAGTACGGCGCGGCGCGCAAGCGGCAGGCGAGGGCAAGCGGGATACCGACGGCGGCGGCGTAGTTACCGTAGTAAATCAGCCACCAGCGGCTATCGGCGAGGAAGCCGACAAGCAGGGCCGGGAGGCAGACGGCGAAAGCTATGGACAAGTCATGGCGGCGGGCGTTTGCATCGGTTGCGCCGCTTGGCGGTAATGGGTCGTTATGCATAATCTTGAATGGTTTTACTGTGGGTTATTGTTGGTTTGGCCATAAGTTGCCGGACAAAACGAGGATTGCGGTGTAACCAAAGAAGAGAAGCATGGGGATGCTGAGGCAGAGGGTGGTGAGGATGCTGTTACGGATGGCGTGGCGGCTGTCCCAGCGGCGCACAACGGCGAAGGCAATCAGCCAGCAGGCGAGCCACGGGGCGTACAGCCAGCCGTAGTAGGGGACAGCCATCAGCATGGAAGGGGGCGGCGGGAGAGGGACGCTTACTGCGATAAAGAGCCACACGGTCAGGTTGAGGCTGACGGCAGTCGCGCTCAGGAAGTACGGCGCGGCGCGCAAGCGGCAGGCGAGGGCAAGCGGGATACCGACGGCGGCGGCGTAGTTACCGTAGTAAATCAGCCACCAGCGGCTATCGGCGAGGAAGCCGACAAGCAGGGCCGGGAGGCAGACGGCGAAAGCTATGGACAAGTCATGGCGGCGGGCGTTTGCATCGGTTGCGCCGCTTGGCGGTAATGGGTCGTTATGCATATGCATGGTGAGGTCTCCGCTTTTTCAGTTTTTTCCCGACAGGGCTCTTTCAGCCGACGCTGCCTTCGAGTTTGAGTTCGATCAGGCGCTGCGCTTCAACGGCAAATTCCATCGGCAGTTCCTGGAAGATTTCTTTGCAGAAGCCGTTGACGATGAGGCTGACCGCGTCTTCTTCGGACAGGCCGCGCTGCATGCAGTAGAAGATTTGGTCTTCGCCGATTTTGGCGGTGGTTGCTTCGTGTTCGACTTGCGCGCCGGGGTTTTGCACCATCAGGTAGGGGAAGGTGTGCGCGCCGCAGTCGCTGCCGATAAGCAGGGAGTCGCATTGTGAGAAGTTGCGTGCGCCGTCGGCTTTCGGCAGGATTTTGACGAGGCCGCGATAGGCGTTTTGCGCGTGGCCGAGCGAGATGCCTTTGGAGATGATGGTCGATTTGGTGTTTTTGCCGATGTGGATCATCTTCGAGCCGGAATCGATCTGCTGGTAGTCGCGGGCGAGGGCGACGGAGTAGAACTCGCCGATGCTGTCATCGCCTTTCAGGACGACGCCGGGGTATTTCCAGGTGATGGCCGAGCCGGTTTCGACTTGTGTCCACGAAATTTTGCTGCGCGCGCCTTCGCACAGGCCGCGTTTGGTAACGAAGTTGTAGATGCCGCCGTTGCCGTCTTTGTCGCCGGGAAACCAGTTCTGCACGGTGGAGTATTTCACTTCGGCGTTTTCGTGGGCGATGATTTCGACGACAGCAGCATGCAGCTGGTGTTCTTCCCGCTTCGGCGCGGTGCAGCCTTCGAGGTAGGACACGTATGCGCCTTTGTCGGCGATGATGAGGGTGCGCTCAAACTGACCGGTGTTGGCGGCGTTGATGCGGAAGTAGGTAGAGAGTTCCATCGGGCAGCGCACGCCGGGCGGGATGTAGCAGAAGGAGCCGTCGGTGAAGACGGCGGAGTTGAGCGCGCTGAAGTAGTTGTCGTCCATGCGCACGACGGAGCCGAGGTATTTGCGCACGAGGTCGGGGTGTTCTTTGACGGCTTCGGAGAAGGAGCAGAAGATGATGCCTTCTTTGCCGAGGCGCTCTTTGAAGCTGGTCGCGACCGAGACGGAGTCAAAGACGGCATCAACCGCCACGCCCGCCAGCATTTCCCGCTCTTGCAGCGGGATGCCGAGCTTTTCGTAGGTGCGCAGCAGTTCGGGATCGACTTCATCCAGCGATTTGGGGCCGTCTTTCTGGGTTTTCGGCGCGGAGTAGTAGGAAATCGCCTGGTAGTCGATGGGCTTGATGCTGAGATGTCCCCAGTCGGGCTGTTCCAGAGTTAGCCAGTGGCGGTAGGCGGTGAGGCGGAATTCACGTAGCCAGTCCGGCTCGTTTTTCATGCGCGAGATATGCGCGATGACGTTTTCGTCAAGGCCGGGCGGCAGGGTTTCTTGTTCGATGTGGGTTTCAAAGCCGTACTGGTATTCGGTTTCGGCGATTTTTTTCAGTTCTTCGTTGCTCATGAGGCTTTACTTTGGGTTTGTGCGGGATGCAGGCGTTCGTAGCGCTGCATATCGGCCAGGGTTTTATCGGCAAGCAGGGCGCGGATGTCGTTATTCAGGGTCAGCCAGAAGGGGCTGAGCTGGCAGTGTTCGGCCAGCGCGCAGTTGTTCTCGCTTGCCGCGCATTCGACCAGTTCCGGCGTGCCTTCCATCGCTTCCACCACGTCCAACGCGGTGATGTCGGCTGCGTCGCGGGCAAGCTGGTAGCCGCCGTAGGCACCACGGGTGGATTCGAGGATGCCCCGCTGGGTCAGGCGTTTCAGCACTTTGCCGGACATTGGCACGGCAATGCGGGTACGGCCTGCAAGGTAAGCGGTGTTTTTGGCGGTGCCGTCGGCAGCCAGCACCGCACCGAGCAGCATGAAGGCGTATTCGGTTTCTTTGGTGATGCGCAGCATGGGAAAGGGTTTCTGAATCAGGACAGGAAATGTACTTTATCGGGTTCGCGCAGGGCGTGCAAGCCGCACGTTCTACTTTTCTGTTCTTAAAGCCGGATTCGTTTGATTAAATCAATCAGTTGCGAAGCGTTACCATTTTCGCGGTAGCGCAAGGCTTCGTAGTCCGCCGCTGCGGCCTGCAATTGCGCCGCTTGCGGCGGCGGGGCGTTCTGCGCCAAGCGGCGGAAGAAGACGGCGACGGATTCGTTGTCGTCTTTTACGTAACCGCGCTTCGCCCAGCGCGCGAGGCGGCGGTGCAGCAGGCGGGCGACGGCATCTTCGTCGTGACGCGGGCGGTTGTGCCAAAACCAGTAGAGCAGCGCCGCGCCGATGAGCAGGGCGGGGACGAGGATGAAAAGGAGGCCGATGGCGCCGAGGTTTTGCAGGCCGAGGCCGCGCAGGATGCTTTGCTGCTGGTCGCGGTCAAGGTCGATAACCCAGTCCTGCCAGAAGGCCTGTGTCGCTTCCAGGGCATCGCGCAGCCAGGCGACGGCGCCGAGGGTTTCAGCGATGCGCGAGGTGAGCGAGCGGCTGTCTTCGCCTTCGAGGCCGCCGCCGGAGATGCGCCCTTGCAGGATGCGTTCCGGGGCGACGGCGGCGGTCGGGTCGAAGCGTACCCAGCCTTCGCCGTCAATCCACAGTTCCGCCCAGGCGTGCGCCGCTTCTTCGCGCACTGCCCAATCGCCGCTGACCGAGTTCGGCTCGCCGCCCTGATAGCCGATGACGACCCGCGCCGGAATGCCGACACTGCGCGCAGCGAGCACCATTGCGTTGGTGTAGTGTTCGCAGAAGCCCATGCGGTTGCCAAAGAGGAAGGATTCCGGGTTGCCCGCACCGGGCGGCGGTTCCAGGGTGTAGTAGAACTCGTTGTTGCGCAGATAGGCGAGAAAGGCATTGGCAAAGCCGCGCGTGTCGCCGCCGGTTTCTTGAAACAGCCGCCGCGCCAGCCCTTCCGTCTGCGGCATCGGATAATTGCGTGGCAGTTGCAGGGCGTCTTTGCGGTCGCGCGCCGGCAGGGCGTCTTCCATGCGGTAACTGAGCGCCGAAGACACCTCGAAGCGGTTGGCCGTGACCCCGCGCGACGTTATCGGCATTTGCACCTGCCAGGCATAGCCGGCGCGCGCTTCCGTCGGCAGATTGAGCGGCAAATCCAGCACCGTCAGCCAGCGCAGGGTTTTCTTCACCGGCGTCAATTCATAGTGCACCACGCTGTTTTCCCGATAACCGAAACGCGGCGGGCGGTTAAACACCTCGCCCGGACGCTGATGCCACTGAAT
>ERZ772971.842-NODE-842-length-18601-cov-4.746630_pt1 | contig 18601 bp, 17 predicted proteins | sample MGYA00511943_ERZ772971 | MGnify/ENA primary metagenome ERZ772971 (study PRJEB29015, sample SAMEA2737929) | human oral metagenome | biome: human oral; feature: human-associated habitat; material: dental | place: China | collected 2144 ... | reverse complement strand
TGTTCAAAGGTTTTGACCTCGCGTAAAGCCTTGCAGCGTAAGGGCTACAGCGATTCTTAGCATGAAATTTGTCCATTACGCCGATACCGCTTACTTTCTTGCCGCATCGTAGCCTTTTTCCATGGCGGTATCCGTGTTCCTCACACTCTACGCATCAATAATCAGGAAAGTGGTTTCTTCATGGCGTCCTTGCTTGCGACATGCTGCTGCCACCTGATTTGTTTTGGGGCTGTACTAAGGGCTGTTGACATTATCGCCTTACAATAATGTCAACAGACCCTAAACAATTGAGGCTTTGAGCATGAAAATTATCCATTAGAGCTAGACGTCTCAAAAAGGCATGAAATTTGTCCATTATCCTTTGAGGGAGAATGTTTTGATAAATACCGGTTTTTTCAGGAAAAAAGAAAGCCCCTGATAGGGGCTGATAAGTAGGTGTGGAGGCTGGGGTCGGAATCGAACCGGCGTCCACGGATTTGCAATCCGCTGCATAACCACTTTGCTACCCAGCCTGAATTAAAAGAGCCTCAGTATTGAGGCTCAGAAGGAATTTGGAGCGGGAAACGAGGCTCGAACTCGCGACCCCAACCTTGGCAAGGTTGTGCTCTACCACTGAGCTATTCCCGCGTTGTGGGCGCGCATTATAGTGGGATTCTTTACCGGGTCAAGCGGTGTTTGCATTATTCTTTTAATGCACTGTTTTCCAATATTTTTATATTGTCAGGCACATGTGCATATAAGTGATTTCTTATGGCATATGGCGATACCAATCATCGCATGCCGTGTCCATGTCAAAAATCTGGCCGAGCAGCGGGGTGAGCGGATTGACTCCATGGGCACGGGCAGCCGGGATACTGCGCAATACGGGATCATTCCAGCGATGCAGCGCCATCGGATAGGCACCCCAATGGATGGGCATAAAGCGCGAGGGGGCAAGTTTGGCGGCAACAGCGGCGGTTTCTTCAGGAAAAAGGTGGTTATCCGGCCAGTGTTCGCTGTATTGGCCGTTTTCGATGAAGGCAATGTCAATGCGGCCGATGCGGGCGGCAATGGCGTCAAAGTGTTGTCCCCAGGCGGAATCGCCGTGAAAGTAGTAGCGTTCGTTATCGTATTCGATGAGATAACCCACCCACAGGCTGCGGTTGTGATCGAACATTCCGCGTCCGCTGTAATGACGCGCGGGCAGGGCGGTGTAGCGGATGCCGTTGCGCTCAATACTTTGCCACCAGTCCATCTCGCTGATACGCGCGGCGGGAATACCCCAGCGTTGCAATTGCACGCCGACGCCAAGCGGGACGAAGTAATGTGCGTGGCTGTGTACCAGGCGCTTGTGTGTGGCACGTTCGAGGTGGTCGTAATGATTGTGCGAGATGAGGACGACATCCAGCGGCGGTAATTCGGTGACGGTCGCGGCAGGCGGCTGGAAGCGTCGCATGGTAAAGGGCACGGGCGAGACGTTGCCGCCAAAAACAGGATCGGTGATGAGGGTTTGTCCACCGATGCGCATCAGCAGGGTGGAATGGCCAAACCAGATGAAGCGACTTTTTACAGCAGGGGCGAGGAACGTGGCCCAGTCAGGGCGCATACTCGGCAGCGGGGCGGGTGGGTAGGTATGGCGGCCGTGAATGATCATTTTCGATAAGGCGGCAAGGCCGTGTTGCACCGGGCGCGGTGGTTCGGCAGCGTGGAAGCGGCGGGTATGCGGGTTGTAATGATCGCTGGCGGGATAGGAGCTCACAGATGGTTCCAGGATGAAAAAGTGCGTTATTGTACGGAGGTTCGTCAGCGGTGATTGTTTTTATAATCTGAATTTTCAGTAGCTTGTATATTTTTTGGAAAAAGCACCGAAAGTGTCTTGATTGGGGTAATAGGAACATTTATTATTATCTCCGACGGAACAGCTCATGCTAACTGTCACATTGCCTCATGATGATTATTGCCCCGCTTTGTTGCGGGGTTTTTTTTGCCCTGCCGATAATTGGGGTTTTGCCGTGTGACAAGGGCGTGCTGTTACAATGCACGCCGTTTTTTTCTAGTGAGGTTTAGTGTTATGGCGATGAATCCGATGCTTACGATTGCCCGTCGTGCCGCCGAGGAGGCGGGAAAGATACTGCAACTGGGGCAGCGTCAGCTTGATCAGATCCAGATTGAGGAAAAAGGGCGCGGCGATTTGGTCAGTGTGGTTGATCGCCGCGCTGAGGAAGTGATTAAAAACGTGTTGTTGGACAAGTATCCGCAGCATGATTTTCTTGGCGAAGAATCGGGCGAAACGCGCGCATCAGCCGAAGAAAGTGAATATTGCTGGGTGATTGACCCACTCGACGGCACAACGAATTATCTGCATGGCCTGCCACAGTTCGCCGTTTCTATCGGTCTGCTCAAGCGTGGCAAACCGGAACTCGGCGTGGTGTACAACCCGGTCAGCGAGGAATGGTTCACCGCTGCCCGTGGCGAAGGCGCACAACTGAATGGTCATCGCCTGCGGGTCAGCGGTCTGCGTGACGGTGGCCGCGCTATCGCCGCGACCGGTTTCCCCTTCCGCGATCCCGATTTGTTAACGCGTCAGTATGCGCTGCTGGCATCGGTGTTGCAGGAAATCGCCGATGTGCGCCGCCTCGGTTCGGCGGCGCTGGATTTGTGCTTCGTCGCTGCGAACCGTCTCGATGGCTATTTCGAGATGGGTATCAAGCCGTGGGACATCTGCGCCGGGATGCTGATTGCCCAGGAGGCGGGCGCTATCGCTAGCGATTTCAGCGGGGGGCAGGATATGCTCGAACGTGGTGAAATCGTCGCCGGCAATATCTACCTGCACAAAATCCTGCTGACACGTCTTGCTGCCGCTGCATGATTGCCCGCTGGTTGACCCGCTTCCTGCAACCGCGCTGTATCGGCTGTGGTACAGCGGCAGTGGTCGGCCTGTGTGACGATTGCGTGGCACGCCTGCCGCATCTTGGCATCCATTGCCCCACCTGTGCCAATGCTGTCGCCGATGCCCGTTTTGCCTGCGGTACCTGCCTGCGCCGCCCACCTGCTTACAGCCGCCTGCTGGTGCGCTGGCAGTTTCGTGATGTGGTGCGCAGTACCATCCTGCGTGGCAAGTTTTATGCCGACCGCTGCGCGTTGCGTGTGCTGGAAGACGAAACCCGCCGCCTGCTGCATGCCCATCCTGTGCAAGTTGATGCCGTACTTGCCATGCCGATTGCCAACCGTCGCCTGCACCAGCGCGGCTTTAACCAGACTCTCTTTCCCGCCCGTGCGGCAGCGCGCCTGCTCGGCGTGCCGCTTGTTGCCGAAGGCGTCTTCTATAAAGAAGGACGCGCACCGCAGTCGCTGCTGCCCACCCATGCCGCGCGGCGGCGCAACATTCGTGGCGCATTTGCCGTGCGCGATACCTTACCCGCGCGCCTCCTGCTTGTGGATGACGTCGTGACCTCCGGCGCCACCCTGCATGAAGCAGCGCGAGCCCTGCGGACGGCAGGCGTGCAGGATGTCGTCGCCCTCGCGATCGCCGCCGCTCATCGCGGTACTTCTTAACTCCCAGATTACACGGAACACCATGCAAGAATTTTTCCCCGCTTTCGCTTTTGTCGCGGCCTACTTTATTGCTGGCAGGAGCGGTTATGGCGCTCAGGCCATCTACTGGGCGACCGCAGCCGCCATGATCGGCGTGATCCTGCAACTCACCTGGATGCGTTTGCGCCGCCATAAAATTGAGAAAAAACACTGGCTGACGGCGCTGCTCATCCTGGTCTTCGGCAGCATTACGCTGGTCGTCAAGAACCCGATGATCATTAAATGGAAAGTCAGCATTACCTACCTCGTCTTTGCCTGCGGCCTGTTGGGCGCGCAATGGCTCGGCAAAATCAACCCTATCCGGGAAATGCTCGGCAGCGCTTTTGATATGCCGGATGCCCTGTGGCGCCGTCTCAATACCACTTGGGCGCTGTTTTTTGTCTTTATGGCGATACTTAACCTGATTGTGGCCTATAACTTTTCCGAAAGTTTCTGGGTCGGCTTCAAACTGTGGGGCTCGCTGGGCGGGACATTCCTGTTCATGGCCGCGCAAATCTACCTGCTGCGCGGCTATCTCAAACAGGAAGAACCACCGCGCGAATAAAAACGGCAACGTAGGCGGCAACTTCACTACTTGCAAGCGCCGGCGGCAGATAAATCCGCTATCATGCACGCCTTCAACATGACTAACTTGTAAACCCCATGACAGAAAATGCCCCCAACACCGAGGTGAAACGCCACCTCAAAACCCGCCATATCTCGATGATTGCCATCGGTGGTTGTATCGGTACCGGCCTTTTCATGGCCAGCGGCAGCGCCATTCATGATGCCGGCCCCGGTGGCGCGCTGCTCGCCTACGCCGCCATCGGCCTGATGGTCTATTTCCTCATGACCTCGCTCGGCGAAATGGCGACCTACCTGCCCACCTCCGGCTCGTTCGCGACCTACGCTTCCCGCTTCGTTGATCCCTCGCTCGGTTTCGCCCTCGGCTGGAACTACTGGTTCAACTGGGTCATCACCGTGGCAGTGGACATTGCCATCGCCGCCATCGTTGTCACCTACTGGGAACCGCTACGCTTCCTGCCCGCCTGGGGCTGGAGCATCGTCTTCTTTGCCCTCATCACCGCGCTCAACCTTTTCTCGGTGAAAGCCTATGGCGAGACGGAATACTGGTTCGCCCTTATCAAAGTCCTTACCGTCATCGTCTTCCTTGCCATCGGTACCCTGACCATCTTCGGCATCCTTGGCGGTGCATATGTCGGCTTCACCAACTTTACCGTCGGCGACGCCCCCTTCCTCGGCGATGGCATCGGTAACAAATTCCTCGCCATTCTCGGTGTCTTCCTCATCGCCGGCTTCTCCTTCCAGGGCACCGAGCTCATCGGCATCACCGCCGGCGAATCGGAAAACCCGGAACAAAGCATCCCGCGCGCGGTCAAGCAAATCTTCTGGCGCATCCTCATCTTCTACATCCTCGCCATCCTCGTCATCGGCCTGCTCATCCCCTACACCAGCCCGCAACTGCTCGGCGCGGACGTGGACGAAATCGCCAAATCGCCCTTCACCCTCGTCTTCGAACGGGCAGGGCTGGCCTTTGCTGCCGCGCTCATGAATGCCGTCATCCTCAGCTCTATCCTCTCGGCGGGCAACTCCGGCATGTATGCCTCAACGCGGATGCTCTACGCCATGGGCAAAGACGGCCTCGCCTGGCCGCTTTTCGCCCGCACTGGCCGTCGCAGCGGCGTGCCGCACAACGCTGTCTTCGCCACCGCTCTCGTCATCCTCGCCATCTTCCTGCTGCAACTGGATGACCGTGTCGGCAAGCATATGTACGAATACATCCTCGCTGCTTCGGGGCTGACCGGCTTCATCGCCTGGCTCGGCATCGCCATCAGCCACTACCGTTTCCGTCGCGCCTACATCGCGCAAGGCAAACCGCTCGAAGCCCTCACCTACCGTGCCAAATGGTTCCCCTTCGGCCCGCTGCTCGCGCTCGGCCTGTGTGTCCTCGTCATCATCGGTCAGGACACCGAGCTGGTGCTGAACGCCCATCTGGACTGGCAGCGTCTGCTGATTACCTACATGGGGCTGCCCGTTTTCTTCACCTTCTACTTCTATCACAAGCTGCGCTACAAAACGCGCAAGATCCCGCTCACCGAGGTGGATTTGCGCCGCGACGCCCATTAAGCACCCATAAAAAACCCCGCTCAGGCGGGGGTTTTTTATGGGCGGCATTCAGTTCAGTCTTCGCCGATGATATCCGGCTCAATGGCGAGGCTCAGGCCGTAGCGGGCGTGTATGTCCGCCTGGATGCGGGCGGCGAAGGCAAGAATTTCTGCTGCGGTACCGCCGTGGTTGGTGAGGACGAGGGCGTGTTTGTCGCTGATGCCGACTTTGCCATCACGCAGGCCTTTGTAGCCGCTTTGTTCGATGCACCAGGCAGCGGGGATTTTCACGCGGCCGTCCGCCGTTGGGTAGTGCGGAATGTCGGGGTAGCGTTGTTGCAGGGCGCTGAAGGTGGCGCGGTCGGTAATGGGGTTGTGGAAGAAGCTGCCCGCATTGGGTTCGGTTTTGGGGTCGGGCAGGCGGGTGGCGCGCAGGCGGCGGATGGCGGTGTAGGCGTCCTGAGCGTCGTGGATGGCCGCTGCCTGTTCGCGCAGGCCGGGGTAGGCGGTGTTCGGCTGGCCGCGTTTGGCAAGGCGCAGGGTGATGGCGCTGATGATGTAGCAGCTGCGCCAGTGTTGTTTGTAGTGGCTTTGCCGGTAGGCGAAGCCGCAGGCAGCGGCGGGGATATCTTCGGTCTGCCGGGTGTCGCGGTTGTAGGCGTGGATGGTGTGGACGGCATCGGCGATTTCGCGGCCATAGGCGCCGATGTTCTGCACGGGCGCGGCGCCGACGCTGCCGGGAATGGCGGCAAGGTTTTCGATGCCGTACCAGTTTTGCGCCGCAGTCCAAGCAACGAGGTCGTCCCAGCGTTCGCCGGCGGCAACACGCAGGTAAAGATGTTCCTGGTCTTCGCCGGTGATTTGCCGTCCGGTGTAACGCGGGCAGAGCAGGCGTTCGCGCACTTCCGCGCGGAAGATGATGTTGCTGCCGCCGCCGAGGATGCGGTCGCCGGGGGCGGTAATGCGCCATTCGTCGGGGTGGTCGATGTGGATGAGTTCGTGCGCGGTGGCGGGGCAGGCGAGGGTGTGGCGCGGGGCAAGGTCGGCGTGGTATTCGGTTTGCATGGTCTGAAACGGGTTAGTCGTCGCGGTTTTCAGCGGCGTATGGGGCATTGGGGCAGATGTCAAGGACGAGGCGGCTGGGTTCGAGCAGGCTGTCTTCGTGGCGGCAGTGCCAGGGTTCACCGTTGCTGCCGGTGAGGGTATGGCCGTCAGCGATAATGTCGCCGTGTTCGAGGAGGTAGATGGCGGTGTTGTAGAGCAGTTGCTTGACGGCATCGGGGTCAAGGTCGCGATAGTGGCATTGCAGATCGGGCACACCGAAGACGCTGAGGCCGCATGTATCCATGATGCTGTCGCCGGGGTGGTTGCTGATAGTGTAGTAGCGGACGTTGATGAGGCCGTAGTAGGGCTGGTCGTCGCCGGCATCCAGCCAGCTTTGCGGGTGGTAGTAGCGGTTGGTGGCGAGCGGGCGCACGGCTTGCGGCGCGGTGAGTTCGATGAGGACACGGCTGATGCTGCGGATGATGTGCAGGCGCTGGTTGGGGTCAAGCAGGCGGCCGAGGAATTCGTTGATGATGAGGATGTATGGGCATCGCGGGACGATGTCGGCAGCCTCCATCCAACCCCAGCTTTGTTGCAGGTCATCGGCATCAGGTGCTTCAGCCGGAGCGGCAAGCAGGGTGATCATGGTAGGCGCTCCCGGTCGGCCGACGTCGCAGCGGTAGTCGTGCAGGGCGAACATTAGGGGGGCGCCATCGCCGATGGCTTCGACGTGGCCGAGGTAGGCGGCAAGGCGGGTTTGCCAGGCGGCGGGGTCAATAGGCGGTGGCGCGGTGTAGTAGCCTTCGAGGAAGTAGAGTTCGGGTTGCAGACGGGGTTCGTGGGCGAGGGTCATGAGGTGTTTCCGGGTTCTTTTTGTTTGCGCTTGGCGCTGTATGTCCACCACGCTAAGGCTTCGCCACCGTGCATGTAGTCCACGACGGATTGCAGGACGTCGAGAACGCAGGGGTCGTGGCGGATGCCGTCGAGGGCGCAGAGGGTGTGGTAGAGGGTATCGGCATTTTTGCCGATAAGGTCTTTGGGGTGGTGGATGCCCAGGCGGCGCAGGTCTGCGGCACTGGCCGGGCCGATGTTGGGCAGGTCGGTGAGTTGGTGCAGGTGGTCGCGGCGGACTTTGGCGGGGTGCATGAGCGGTAGGGATACAAGCGATGGTGGGCTAAAGCCCACCATCGTGGTCAGTCAATGCCGAGTTTTTTGAGTTTGTAGCGCATGGCGCGGAAGCTGATGCCGAGTTTTTCGGCGGCTTTGGTCTTGTTGTAGTTGCAGTCTTCGAGGGCTTTGAGCAGCAGGTTTTTTTCCATGGTCTGCATGTAGTCTTCGAGGTCATCCGGCAGTTGGGCGGCGCTGCGTGGCGGCGGGGTGTAGGTGGCCGCTTCTTGCGGGTAGGGTGCGCTGTCTTCGTCGCGGCTGTGTTGGTGGGGGTAGTGGGATGGCGGCGCGTAGGCAGGCTGTTGCGGCGGGTAGGGGTAGGGCTGCGGCGGCGGTTGGTAGGCGTGGACGGGTTGCGGCGCGGCGACGGGTTCGTTGTGCGTGGGCAGGCGGTTTTCGTTCACGTGGATGTCTTCGGCTTCGATCATGTTGCCTTCGACGAAGGTGAGCGCGCGTTCGAGGATGTTTTCGAGTTCGCGCACGTTACCGGGGAAGTCGTAGTTTTCCAGTTTGCGCAGGGCTTTGGGGGTGAGCTGGGCCTGGGGATAGCCGGAGTCGCGCGCGAGTTTGGCAAGCAAATGGCGCGAGAGGATGGCGATGTCGCCGTCGCGTTCGCGCAGGGGCGGCATGGTGAGTTCGATGACGTTTAAGCGGTAGTAAAGGTCTTCGCGGAATTTGCCTTCGCTGACGCGCTTGGCAAGGTCGTGGTGGGTGGCGGAGATGATGCGCACGTCCACGGCTTCTTCGCGGTCGCCGCCGATGGGGCGCACGGCGCGTTCCTGGATGGCGCGCAGGAGTTTGACTTGCATGGAGAGTGGCAGGTCGGCGACTTCGTCAAGGAAGAGGGTTCCGCCGTTGGCAGCGACGAAAAGGCCGTCCTGGTCCTGGTTGGCACCGGTGAAGGCGCCTTTTTTGTAGCCGAAGAATTCGCTTTCGACGAGGTTTTCCGGGATGGCGCCGCAGTTGACGGCGATGAAGGCACCTTCGCCACGGTTGCTCTGGTGGTGGATGGAGCGGGCGGCAACTTCTTTCCCGGTGCCGGATTCGCCGTGGATGAAGACGGGGGCCTGGGATCTGGCGACGCGGGCGATCATGTCGCGTACGCGCTGCATGATGTCGGCGTCGCCGATGAGTTCGACTTTGTTGGTGGAGCGGCCGCCGCCGGTGGTAGCGGTCGGTTTGGTGTTACCCGCACCGCCGTCCGTACCGGGGTTTTCTTTGAGGGCGGCTTTGCAGATGCTGCGCAGTTGTTTGAGGTCGAAGGGTTTGTTGACGAAGTCAAAGGCGCCGAGTTTGAGGGCGCGGATGGCGGTATCCATGTTGCCGTGCGCGGTGATCATGCACACAGGCAGGCCGGGATAGTGTTTCTGGATGTGGGCAAGGAGGTCGAGGCCGTCACCGTCGGGGAGCTTGATGTCGGAGATGACAAAGTTGAACTGCTCTTCTTTCAGAGCCTTGATGGCGGCCTTGACGCTGTAGGCGCTGGTGCAGGTGATGTCCTGTCCCATGAGGCTCATTTCTATGAGTTCGCAGATGTCGCGTTCGTCGTCGATGATGAGGGCTTTGGTCATGGTTGTGGGTTCCGGTTAGGTGTCTGGGTGGTTTGGGGTTCGGCCGCGCGGTTGTCCCGCTTGGCGGTGTTCAGGTGTAGTCGTCCTCGTTGTTGTCACTCGCGAGGTAGCGTTCCATGGTCAGGCGGAAGCAGGCGCCGCTTTCCCGGCGCACGTAAACGATTTGTGCCTGGTTTGCCACGCACATTTCGCGCACGAGGTAGAGGCCGAGGCCGGTACCATGCCGTTTGCTGAAGAAGGGTTCGAAGATGCGTTCTTCGTCTTCGGCGGCGACGCCGCAGCCGTTGTCCTGGATGTCGATGTAGAGGAAGCGGCCAACGTCGCCCAAGCGGGTGCGCACGGTGATTTCCACGTTGTCCCGCCGCGCGTGTTTGGCCGCATTCAGCATGAGGTTATGCAGGATTTGTTCGAGGTGGCCGATGTCGAAGAAGACGGCGTAGTCCTGCGTTGCGGCAATGTCGGCGAGGATGGTGGTCGCGCCGGTTTCGTTGTTGGTCTGCGCTTCCTGGATGATGCGTTGCAGGAAGGGGTTTAAGCGGATGAGCTGGGTATTGCGCGGTTTGTCAGAAAAGAGGTTCAGGATGTCGCTGATGATGGTGTTCATCCGCTGGGTGTTGTTTCTGATTTTGCCGGTAAGGAAGTGGATTTTGGGGTCGTCGCTCATTTCTTCCAGGAGATCGGCGGCACTTTGCACGGAACTGAGCGGGTTTCTGATTTCGTGGGCAATCCCGGCGGTCAAGCGACCCAGCGAGGCGAGGCGGGTTTCGCGCACGCGCTGGTAGCTTTCGTCAATACTTTCCAGCATGAGCAGGGTGAGCTGCATGTCTTCGTCGCTGCGCAGGGCATTGAAGCTGAGGCTGTAGCTGCCTTTGCCAATATCGATGGTGCGGCTGTCGTTGTAGCGCATGTGTTGCCAGCGGCCGAAGCGCCGCGCCATCTCCGGCAGCAGTTCGCCGAGGGTGCGCGGCACCTTGCCCTGTTCGCTGAGACCGAAGATGGTGCGTGCCTGGCGGTTCAGGGTGAGGATGGCGCTGTCGCCGCTGACGACGATGAGGCCGTTTTGCATATCCTCGATGATGGAGTCGTTCATTTTGCGCAGTTGCCGGGTGTAGCTGCGGTTGAGTTCGGCGTTGATGCGGTTGTCACGCCCCTGGGTGGAGAGGTAACTGACGAGGAGAGCGAGGAAAGCGGTGCCGAAAGCAATCAGCGCCGGTTCATGGTAGAGGTGGGTATTTTGGCCGAGAGCGGTGGCGATGGTGTTCAAGCGGTCGTAGGCATTGAGCGCCCTGAGCTGTTGCCAGGGGATTTGCGGCAGAATGAGCAGGCAGCCGCCGACGCCGGTCCAAAGGAGGATGATGCTGATGCCATAGAAGATGCTTTGCCGCAGGGTCAGGGTGAGAGCGGAGAGGAGGACAGTGCTGAGGATAGTCATCATCAGCAGGCTGGTATTGCTGAATGCGCCCAGCTGGATGATGAGAGCAGCCATCAGCAGGAGGTCAAACAGGGCGTTACTGAGCAGCAGCCCGTCGCTGACGGGGTCATGCAGGGAAACGAACCAGTGCACGCCGAGGACGGTGATGTAGATGAGGACAAGTAGCACGAACCAGCTGGTGCCGCCGAGGCCGATACCGTGCAGCGGCGAACGTGCCGCCTGATCGCTCAAAATAAAGCCAAGCATGAAAAGGAGCGCCGTGACGATGCGCACAACGTTGAAAACGCGCAACATGGCGGCGCGGTAGTGCATGCTTTCCTCGCCGGTAATCTTGATGATGCGGCCGGGGTCGTGGAGCGGGATTTGCAGGTCTTCGTTCTTTTTCAGGGCAAGCATGGGGAAAAACGGGTTCAGCGGGATAAATCACCATAGCGCGACTGGGCGCGGGCAATGGCGACGGTAGCAGCAGTATCGGCGCGCAGGATGCGCGGGCCAAGACGTTGGATGAACCAGCCGGCAGACTGGGCGGCGGCGACCTCATCTGGCGTAAAACCGCCTTCGGGGCCAATTAGCAGACTGAGGTGATCGGCAGACGCGGGGGCATCGGCGGTTGGGGCATGATGCGGGGAAAAAATCCAGCGCAGACCATCGGCAGCATCCAGCACGGCAGCAAGCGGCGTGATCTCATCCAGCGCAGGCAGTACCGCCCGCCCGCACTGCATGGCGCTGGCGACAATGACCCCTTGCCAGTGCGCCAGCTTCTTGTCGCGCCGCTCGCCTGCCGGCAGCGCCTCACTGCGCGCGGCGGCAACGGGGACAATACGGCTGACGCCGAGCTCGACTGCCTTCTGCATCACGCGATCCATAGCCTCGCCTTTAAGCAGGGCAGCAAACAACGTGAGATGCAGCGGCGACTCATTGCCTAGCACCTCCCGGCTAAGAATACGGACGCGGGTCGTGCGGCGGTCGCAGAAACCAATCTCGCCGACATAATCAAAACCGTCGCCATTGAAGAGCGTCAGCGCATCGCCCACGGCCAAACGCAGGACACGGGCGACATGACGATGCGCATTATCGTCCAGCTCAATCTCCATGCCGGCCTGCAAAACCAGCGCCGAAAACACCCGAATTTCCCGCATACAGCTTCCGTTGAGGATGAAAAATATCCGTGATTTAATGACTTATCCATTTTACCCCCACTGACCAAAATTGACACCACATGAAAATTACCAGTTGGAACGTGAACTCGCTGAACGTGCGCCTGCCGCACGTCCTGCAATACCTCAAAGAAACCGCGCCGGACGTGCTCGGCCTGCAAGAACTCAAACAAACCACAGACGCCGTGAACAGCGAAGCCCTTGCCCAGGCGGGTTACCACAGCGCCATCTTCGGCCAAAAAACCTACAACGGCGTCGCCCTGCTCGCGCGCGAACCGCTCACGGACGTCGTCTGCGGCATCCCTGGCTTTGCTGACGAACAGGCGCGAGCGATTGCCGCAACTGTCGGCGACGTGCGCGTCCTCAACCTCTACGTCCCGAACGGCAAAGCGGTCGGCGACGAAAAATACCACTACAAACTGCGCTGGCTGGACGCCGTTACCGCCTACATTGACGAACTCAAACGCACACACGACAAAACCATCATCATCGGCGACTTCAACATCACCCCGGCTGACCTTGATGTGCACGACCCGGACGCCTGGCGCGACAAAATCCTCTGCTCGGCACCGGAAAGACAGGCGCTTGCCGACATCCTCGCCCTCGGCTACCGCGACGCCTACCGCAACCTGCACCCCGACACCGTGCAGTACAGCTGGTGGGACTACCGCATGGGCGGTCTGCGCCGCAACATCGGCATGCGTATCGACCTGACCTTGTGCAGCGACAACCTCGCCCTGCATGATGCCGGCATCGACACCGAACCACGCCACTGGGAACGCCCCTCTGACCACGCCCCGGCATGGGTGGCTATCAAACCCTGAAACAAACAAAGGAAAAACATGACACCCATCCAATACCTCTTTAGCGTTTACGTCAGCGCTCTCGGCACTATCCTGGGAACTCCGCAAGTCGAACCTGATCCGGCACTGATTGCGCAGCTCGAACAAGAACGCCCCGCTGCTGTCGGCAAAAACGGCGCGGATGCCCTTTATGCCATTCCCCAAGCCCCGACAGGCGAACTTACCCTATTTGCAATGTCGACCAGGCCGACTGCCTTGACGCTGCGCGGCAAAACCTCGTCGCCTACCGCGCAGCCGCCCAACAGCACCAAAACGCCTGGCAGGTGCAAGAAAAAGCTATCGCCGCCCTGCGGCAATACGAGCATTTCCGCTACACCACAACCCTCGAAGGCCCGCTACCGCCCTATAACCGGATTTTCCGGCAGCGCATCCTCGCCGCTTACCGCTTTGCCGATGGCGAAAAAATAGCTGCCATCGAAAGCCTCTGCACCACGACGGCAGTGGGTTTGCACCTCCTCAACAACGACCAAAACGGCCTGTTCCCCGGCCTGATAGCAACAGGGCTCATTGCAGCAAACACGACCATGCTGGCAGAAATGCTGGCCGAAAGCCCGGCAGGAACCCGCCTGCCTGCTATCTGCGACGAAATCAAAGTACAACCGGCGGAAAACCTGTCCCTATGTCCGCACCTGGCAGGAGAGTGGGAGTATCTATCCGCGCAACAGGCAAGATCCTTGCAAGAAATCCTTGACAGCTTAAAAGACATGGAAGACGAAGCGCGGCAAAACGGCTTTACAAACACCGCACCCCGGAAAGCCTTCATCAGTATGTTCAAACAGACACAAGCCTATATCGTGCATGAATCCACTCGTTTTTGCAGCGCCGAAAACAAAGCCGCCGTCGCGCGTGGCGAACTACCCGATCTCAATCCTGATCCCAATGCCAGAGCGCAATATTGCAACCCGTACAATGTCTTCTGCATCGCTTGGGCACAGGATTACACTCCCTTCCAAGCGCGGCTGCTCAACGTCAACCGCTACCTCACCGCGCTCGACTACCTGCGCCATCCCACAGACACCCCACCCGCGGGCTATCACATCGAAAACAGCACCCTGACCTTCACCCGTTACCCGATACGCAGAAACGAAGAAGGAATGCAAACCGTCACCCTGCCGCTGCCCGGCAGCCGGTATAACAACCCAAAAGCACACTAACTGACTAAAACAGAAGGGAAAAACATGACTCTGTTCATTGCCAATGTGCTACTCAGTGCACTCAGCACTATCGCAACCACTCCGCAAGTCGAACCCGATCCGGCACTGATCGCGCAACTCGAACAAGAACGCCCTGCTGTCGTCGGCAAAAACGGCGCAGATGCCCTCTTTGCCCTGCCCAAGGTTCCTACTGTACCGGCACTTCAATGTCAGACAGACAGTACCGATTGCCTTGCTAAAGAGAGAGAGAACCTCGCTACCTACCACAAAGAAGCCAAACAGCACCAAAAAGCCTGGCAGAAACAGGAAAAAGCCATTGCCACTCTGCTGCAATATGGACACTTCCGCTACCTTGCCAATTTGGACGCACCACCTTACGGGCACATGATTAGCGAACGCTTCCGTGCTACTTACCGCTTTGTGGATGGAGAAAAAGAAGCGGCGATGCAAAGCGTTTGCACCGATGCCGCACTCGGGTTGCACTTTATCAACACCGCACACAGCCAAATATTGGATGGCATCATCGGGGCATCCATGATCGGTCGAGACGTGCCCCTGCTTGCTGAAATGCTGGCGGAAAGCCCGGCAAACACCCGTCTGCCCGCTGCCTGCGACGAAGTCAAAGTGCAGCCTGCGGAAAACCTGTCCCTGTGCCCGCGTATGTACGGCGAATGGCGCGGCATGTCTGAACGGTTACAGAATGCCCTGCAAGCAGAGGAGTTGAAGAAAAACGACGAAAAACTCTACAAAGAATCCGGCATAGATCCCTCAACCCACATCATCGCTGCTAGTTTTCGGCAACAAACCCTCGCCTACGCCTTGCATAAAGTCGCGCGTGCCTGTACAGCGGAGGCTAAAGCTGCCGTCGCACGTGGCGAGTTGCCCGACCTTAGCGCGAGCATTGAGGCCAAAGCGCAATATTGCAGCCCATACAACGGCATCTGCATCGCCATAGAAGGGTTGGACTACACCCGCTACCAAGCGCGCCTGCTCAACGTCAACCGCTACCTTACCGCGCTGGACTACCTACGCCACCCCACGGATCCCCCACCGGCAGGCTATCACATCGAAAATAACACCCTGACCTCCACCCGCTACCCTGATCACGAAGACGAAGAAGGGATGCAAACCGTCACCCTGCCGCTGCCCGGCAGTCGGCAGAACAGCACGACAACGGCGCAATAAATGCCGGAACAAAAAATCATGAAAAAAGGCTTGCCCCAAACTTAAAAAACACTATAATGCCCGCCTTCACATAGCGGGTGCTTAGCTCAATTGGTAGAGCATCGCCCTTACAAGGCGAGGGTTATAGGTTCGAGTCCTATAGTACCCACCAATACGCGGAGTGGTAGTTCAGTTGGTTAGAATACCTGCCTGTCACGCAGGGGGTCGCGGGTTCGAGTCCCGTCCATTCCGCCATCTTTTCCTTTTTTAATTTTGTTTATCCATAGCCACGCGGAGTGGTAGTTCAGTTGGTTAGAATACCTGCCTGTCACGCAGGGGGTCGCGGGTTCGAGTCCCGTCCATTCCGCCAAGCATCGCATTCATGATAGCTACCGTAACGGTAGTTTTTTTATGCCCGGATTTTATAGTCGTTGCAAATAGGCATGAGAAAAGTGGCGAGCCGAAGATCGTTCAGATCGTACGGCGAGGCGGGCCAATACCGTATCAGTTCTATTTGAGGCTACTAAATGTGCAGCCCTTCCCCGTGAAATATAAAGATCATGGGGGAGGGCTGTGCCTTGTTGTCGATACCCGTCTGAAGTTTTCTACACGGCTACTTTCCGCATGGTTATATCAGTCCCAGAAATTAAGCTGGGAAGGCGGCGTACCGCAGACATTACACGTTACGGCGCAGGTTTCTCTACAAAAATCGCTGCGTGATTCTTGTGAATGCCCGGTTGGTTGCACCAACACTCCCAGATTATTTCCCAAGATTGGTATTACAACGTTTTCCGCCGGAACAGCATGATACCCAGGCCCAGCGGGGCGGCGATCCACAACAGCAGGGTGGTAAGCAGTACGCCGCTGGCGATGCCGTTTTGTGCGCCAAGGCCGCTTGCCACGTTACCACTTAGGTTGTAGAGGCGGTAGGTGTCGGTGGGATTAGCGAGCAGGAGCGCGTTCAAGATGTTTGCGCTGATGTGCTGGCCTTTGTCGGCAATAAGTGCGCCGAGCAGGGCGAAGTCATAGAGCAACACGAAGAAGAGCCACACGCCGATGGCCATGCCTGCGGCGCTGCCGCGCTGTTTGGCCAGCGCTGAGAGGACATAACCGATGGCGAGGAAGACGGCACCGAGCAGCAGGGTGGTGACCGTCATTTTGATAAAGGGTTGCCACACCGCCCAGCTGAAGCCGGTTTTTTTGTGCAGCAGGGCGACAGCCAGCCCCGCGATGCTGTAACCGATGGCGATAGCGATAGCGAGGATGGCGCTTTGGCCGAGAAATTTGCCAATGACGATATGCCAGCGTGCCAGCGGGTAGGTGAGGACGAGTGCCATGGTGCCGCGCTCGATTTCGCCGATGATGGCGTCGTAGGAAAGGAGCAGGGCGATGAGCGGGATGAGGTAGATGTTGAGTGTGGCGAGGCTGACTACGGTGATGGCGAGTGGACTGGCTTTGGTTTCGCCTGCCGGGGCGCTGCCGAGGAAGGCAAGCGTCAAGGCGAAGGCGGCGAGTAGCAGGGCGATAGCCAGCACCCAGCGGTTACGCAGGCCGTCTTTGATTTCTTTGCGGGCAAGGGTGAGGAGCGTTTTCATGGGTTTCCTTGGTCTGTTTCGGCGGCAGGTGTGTTTTCTTCGCGGCGCAGGAAGTGGGCGTAGAGGTCATCCAGCGCGGGCGGGAGGATGTCGATGTTTGTCGGCTGTCCCGCTTGCCACAGTTCGCCGAGACGCACGACTTTGTCCGCTTCGCTGCTGGCGCAGACCCAACCGTCGCCTTCTGGTTGCCACGGTGCGGGCAGGTTGGTGGCATCGGCAAACCAGGCGCGCAGGCGCGTCGGCAGACCGGCATCGCGGCGTAGGGCGTGTAGGTCGCCGTCGGCGGTTTTCACGCCGCTTTTCATGATGACGATGCGGTCGGCCTGGTCGGCAAGTTCGGCAAGGGCATGCGAGGAAAGGAGGATTGCGGTGCCTTGTGCGCGCAGTTCGTCGAGGATGCGGTAGAAATCGGCCCGTGAGGCAGGGTCAAGGCCGGTAGTCGGTTCGTCCAGCAGCAGGATTTTCGGCTGGCCGAGCAGGGCTTGCGCGAGGGCGAGGCGCTGCCGCATCCCCTTGGAATAGGTGCCGACGCGTTTTTTCGCCGCTTCGATAATGCCGACGCGGGTGAGCAGTTCGCGGTTGCGCTCGCGGCTGACATGTTTGAGGTCGGCGAAGAAATCCAGCGTTTCAAAGCCCGTCATGTTTGGATAAAGGGCGACGGTTTCCGGCAGGTAGCCGATAAGCTGCCGCGCGGCGAGGCTGGTCGCGCCGTGGCCGTTGATGCTGATACTGCCGCTTGTCGGCGTGAGCAGGCCGAGCAGCATTTTCATCAGGGTAGATTTACCGGCGCCGTTATGTCCGGCGAGGGCGATCATTTCGCCGGCGTTGATGTGGATGTCCACCTTGTTTACGGCGGTGAAGTTGCCGAAGGTTTTGCTGAGTTGGCTGGCAGTGAGGAGTGCGCTCATGCGGGTTCCTTTTGAGTTTTTATGCAGATTTTGCCTGTTTTAGGGCTCACGGGCTTTATTGACACCACTGCGATTCGCAGGGGATGCCGTCGTGGTCGCCATCCATTTCGACGCCGGGGCAGTATTTCAGATAGTTTTTGGCCTCGGCGCATGAGGTCATCTGCGAACAGTATTTTCTGCCGTCGCAGGTGAAGTTTGCCGGAGTGGATGTTTCGTGGGCAACTAGCGGAGCCGCATGGTTGTCTTGCCGCCAAGCTCGGTATGAGCGGTAGGCGAAGGCAGCGATGATGATAAAGCAGACGGTGACGAAGAGGAGCTTTAGATTACTGGATGGTGTGTGCTGCCGGGGGCGCGATGGTCTGGGTGGGGCAGGGCGGTCAAGATAGCGAATGTTTTTTGCTTCTTTACGTCCTTTGGCGTTATCGATAAGGGTGAAGGTGACGCGCTCGCCTGTTTGTGGACGCGGGGCGCGCTGTGCAAAGGCGGAAATGTGCGCGAAGATTTCTGCGCTAGAGGATTCTTCGCGGATGAAGCCAAAACCGCGCTCGTCGTTCCAGCGGATGATGGTGCCTTGGTAGGTCATGAGTTTTCTCTTGGTGTATTTAGTGGTTTACGCAGGCGCGGCATCTCTCGGTGACAGGTAAAGAAATTCCCCCTGCCGGGCGGTAGGGGGAAGCAGGACGGATGCCGCTCAACCGCGCAGGGCAGCGAGGATGGCATCCACGGTGGCTTTGGCGTCGCCGAAGCACATATAGCTGTTTTCGTTGAAGAACAGCGGGTTTTGTACGCCGGCGTAGCCGGTGTTCATCGAGCGTTTGAAGACGATGACGTTTGCCGCTTTCCACACTTCGAGCACGGGCATACCGGC
>ERZ772971.835-NODE-835-length-18687-cov-6.545674_pt1 | contig 18687 bp, 19 predicted proteins | sample MGYA00511943_ERZ772971 | MGnify/ENA primary metagenome ERZ772971 (study PRJEB29015, sample SAMEA2737929) | human oral metagenome | biome: human oral; feature: human-associated habitat; material: dental | place: China | collected 2144 ... | reverse complement strand
ACCAACAATTTTTCTTGAGAGAAATGCAGAAAACTTCTCAAGCTGAAATTGATAAGATAATTGCCGCACTACAAGGCAATTTTGAAGACAAGGTTTACGATTATACCAAAATATTTTTCACCGGCGATAATGTTTTGCCGCGCTGGGCGGGGTATAAACTTGGGTATTACTTTGTGAAGCAACACCTACATCAAACTAGTCAGACTATTGCACAGGCGACTTTGGCAAGTTACAAGGATTTTATCCTATAAATTGAAGAGTCCCCGTCGCGATATGCGTAACAACGGGGACGAGACGTAGTTTTAAATTACACTTTTTGTGATCGCACTATCCGCGACACAAAGGCTACTTGCCGCAGCCGCTGCCGCAGCTATTGCCTCCGCATCCAGCGCCGCAGCTACCGCCAGCGCAGCCGCTTCCGCCGCCGGAGCCGCAGTTGCCACCGCCGGAGCCACCGCCGCAATGGCTTCCGCCACCGCTAGCCATAGCCCGCGAAACCGGCGACACTACCACAGTGATAGTTGAGAGAGTCTTGGTGTGCATAAAATCACCTCCTTTCTGTTTGGATTCGTGAATCCATCCTGCATAATTCGCATATCAATGCAGGACAGACTCAAGCAAAATAGTGTGGCATAAGACGTGCGTCTTCTGCCACACAAGTCAGTGAGTGATGAGAGTAGTGTCCGGCACCAAAGCCAAAGCTGATCGGAACCAGCTTAGGACTTAGTACTTTTACAACTCTCAGTGCAGAGCGTTCTTCCGATACGTTCACGACAACCGCATCCAGCTTGCACTTTAGATCATCGATCGAAGCCTTTGCCTCAGGAGTAGTTTTTGAGATTTCACCCTCAAAAAGAAATTCCAGGTACTCATGATATAGCCTCGACTGAGCGTAAAGCGCTTCATGGTCTAGGACGCTATAAACATGTTCGGGAGTAAGCTCTCGTGTACTCTGCTCGTTTAAGCCGTAGATCAGCCTAGACTCAGCCTCTTGAAAAGCCTTGATAGCAGCCTCATTAAACGACTCCAGCGAGCTGGATGCACCACTTACAAAGCAGGGATATGAGTCGGAGGTAATCACCACTTCAATGATGACAACTCCCATCTGGCTCACATCAAGGACGGTCACGTCGTGACCTCGACTGCTCCAGTACTTCGCCCTGTTTTGCAGATGTAGTGGCAGAATTGCATAATCCAGCATGCACGGACTACGCTTTTCGTACCAGCTACGCATCAAGCTGTCTCGCTCGACAATCTCTAGCAAGCCTCGGTCAATCGCCCCAGCCATATCAGCGTAGGCTGCAAAACCCGAAGAGCAGGTGTCTACCATCAACTTTCTTTTGAGTTTTGGCGTGGAGTAGAATACAAGATCAGTCGGTACGAATACCGTTTCTCCCGCATAATCTATTCCCTTGACCCATTCAATTTCCAAATCCTCGCTGAACTTTTGCAGATGAGGAAACTGAACGTACTGCGCATCGGTAAGGGGCGCAATGACCCGTGGATCAAGCCAACGACCTGATAGTTCTCGCGCTGACGACCGAACATCGTAGAAGAAATGTGACGACTGCTGTCGTTCATATCCCTCTGCGATAGCCTTGAGCTTTGCATCAGACCACGACGTCGATATCCCACTAGCAACTTGACCATTTTGTGCAGTAGCCAAGAATTGGAAATACGACTTATCGCAGTTATCAGCAAGCGTGTCATCAGCAAACCAGGCGTGACTAACAGCCTTGTCGCCTCCGAGCATCTCGCTCTCAAGTTGCGCTAGTAATGACTGCTTTTTCTCTGTACTTGCGGCGGCAGGCTTGCCAAGCGCAATCGCCAGAAACAAAAGACAGTCGTTAAGCTGCAACTCATCGGCAACTTCCTGTTCTCTCATGCCTCCGAGGAAGCAGGTAGCCATGCCAGACTCCACCGCTCCGAGAGCGATATTCTGAGCAATCTCACCAGCCTCAATAGCCATGAAGCGATACCCCAGATTTGAGTACTTATACGGCTGCCGATTTTCATCAGCAGCGATAATAAGCATCAAACTCGCATCAAAGGGTAGCCCAATACTATTAAAAGCATGAGAAATTCGCTGAGGGTCAGGGTTTTCGTTGAATAACACAAGTCGACCACGCTCGTTGTCGTACTCATAGTATCCAGACGGGAAATCCTTCTGCTCTTCAAGAGCGATGACGAACAGCTTCATTGGATAGAGATTACCAGCTGAAGGCACTGAATGCCTATTTAAGGCATAGCCAATGTCCAGCAGGTCGCCAACGTCTTTGATAGACAGAGGCTCTCCCGTGAAACTCCTACAACTTGAACGACGAGCCTGCAGCTTTGCGAGTTCAGAAGAATTCTCGTTAAAGTCTAACGAGAATTCAACACCCTTCTTGACCGACATACGAGAAGAGTTGACATGTGCCATAATTTCCTCATCGGTAATGTCAGAAGGGTACGCCATAGGATTTGCACTGATAGCGTGGAAGTGCTTGTACACTTCTCGACTGTCAATCACAATGCCAAGCGAACCGAGGTCGCTAAGTAGCCCCTTGATGAAGTTTTCGTCAATATCCCTGAGTCTACTAGTAATCATGTCAATGGAGTTCTGACCATTGCACAACTCTAGAATAGCCCATGTACTTAACGCGACTTCTGACCCCAAGAAGATTTCTTGGGACGGCAAAACGAACTTGATTCCGTCATCCTTCGGGATTGCCGGAACCACAAGAAGTGGCTTCTTAAGCACTTCTAGCACGCTCCTCTCTTGGATAGTACGATGATGTGAAAGGACTAGATAGATAGACGTATCAAATACAATACTCTAGATGTGTCCGAGCAGTACAAGCGCCAATTACCCATCCTTAACGACAGTGTAGCATAAATGCTACTTATTGTCATCATTTTATCTGTAAAAAATTAAAAATGCTATCTATCATATGTAGAACAATTATAGTTACTACTGTAGGCTTGGTGATAAATGACAGTTCCTAGAACTAGATGACTGTTTGGAAAGCGTGTCCGTGAATTTCGTAAGACAGGAGAGGAGGATATTCGCAAGAGCAATTAGTAGACAAGGCTGGACTTCATCGAACCTACATAGGATCTATTGAGCGTGGTGAGCAAAATATTTCAATTGACAATATAGAAAAAATAACTAAAGCGCTTAGAGTCACGGTTCCGAGTTTATCCACCAAATAGACGCCCCAAGGACTATCACTAGAATCTCGGCAACGGTTTTTGGCGGGTCGGGGCGCGGGCGACCCACCGAACAGGGCTTTGCCCTGATTTATCTTTCAATACTGTGCCATAGTCTGGAAATAGGTTCGAGCAAACTCGTAAAAGTGATCCATAATAAGGATTTTTTCAGAAAAGTCGCCATTTTAGGCGACGATTCTGAAAAAATCCTTATTATGGCTGGGGTGGAGGGATTCGAACCCCCGAGTGACGGGACCAGAACCCGTTGCCTTACCACTTGGCGACACCCCAATAGTAATAACATTTTAGCAAATAAAATTTAAATCATCAATACTATTAATATTACCCAATCTAATACCCAACTGGCCGTCTAACCGCCCCGTCCCATGTTCTAGCTGACCAATACCTTGGTCGTATTCTTTACTATCTTCATTACTAAGATTAGTAAGGTCTGAAGAGCTGTTGTTTATACTTTAACTATGGTCTTGATCATTACCAGTAGGGTTATTATGGTGATTACGTGTATACTTATGACTTATCTCGCCAAAATACCCTAAATGCTAGATATAATATTAAAAGTAAAAATATTAAGCTAGGTTTCACTAAATACACACCCAGCATACCAACATTTAAACCGTTAATCAGGGCAAAAAGTATAATAATAATCCAAAGAATAGCTACTATCAAACCACATAAACGTGACACGTTTAATAAACTTTTACTAGCGCTTAGTCCTATAGCATAAGGTAAACTAAATATCGTCACTACAATAGAAATTATAAGTAATCCAGTCCAGATATCAGAAAAATCCCCTACATTCAATACTGTTGTTTTATCTAAAGAAAACAGATGAGAAACTGCTATTATAGTAGCTACGATAGTATATAAAAAAGAATATGTCTTATTTTTGGGTATTATATCTTTCAACATATTACCTATTACTATGGCGTATTTGATGGCTTTGGTCAATAATTTATACACACCTTTTCCACAGGCTATATAAATATTTTATATTCTGCTTGCGCTTTAATAGTTTTTTATGTATATTAAAGCCAGCGAAGCATTGCAAAAACAAAAAACATCAAAAAAGTTTTAGCGATGGGTTTTTCGCTCTACGATATACCCACCACAACAAGTTAGCACTCCTTTACTTACCGAAGGAGTGCTATTTAATATTGATTATTTATTTTTTATCTTTTTAGAATGATCAGCACGCCACTGATCAATTTCTGCATGATTTCCACTTAGTAAAATATCAGGTACACGCATTCCCCTGAATTCTGCAGGGCGAGTATATTGAGGAAACTCTAGAGTTTCACCATCAGAAAAACTTTCAATAATCGCACTATTTTTACCTCCCAAGACCCCAGGGATCAGCCTAACTATACTATCTATAATAGTCATCGCAGGCAACTCACCTCCAGTCAGAATATAATCTCCCACGCTAATTTCTATATCAACCAAGCTCATAACCCTCTCATCAAAACCTTCGTATCGACCACAAATAAAAATATAGTTGTCACCATTTTCAGAAAATTCTTGAGCCAAAGATTGTTTCCATCGAAATCCGCGTGGAGTCATAATTACAACTTTAGCACTGGAATCAATAGTTTTTGCATACTCAACTGCACTAAATATAGGCTCAGGTTTCAAAAGCATACCATCACCGCCACCATAAGGAGTATCGTCGACTTGTTTGCGCACTCCTAAGCCAAATTGGCGCAAATCTATAGTATTCAATTCAACAATTTGTTTATCTTGCGCTTTATACATCATGCCAGAGCCGAATACTTCAGTAAACATCTCTGGAAATAAAGTTATAACCTGGAATTTTCTCATATAAACAGTGTAGCAAGGATTAATAAAACCACAAAACCACCCCAAAAGGAGTGGTTACGTAGACATATAAGGCTCTCAACTCTTATAAAAGTTGCTCGCATAGAGCTTTTGTTCTCGCAGTTCAAGGTTGTTTTTTTGAACTGTCTTTATTATATATCCAAGTCATCTAATTCTGCAAGCTCTTTTCTAGACATATCAGCAAAATTAGAATGCTTTTCCACAGTCTTATCTGTAGAGTCATCCACAGAATGAGAAGATTTTTCAGAATCATCTTCTGAATTAGTAGTATTTGTTATTTTTAAATTATAACGCGCGTTATTTTTTACACCTAAAGACCTAAGTAAGTTACGTAAACTTTGTGCAGTAAAGCCACGTCGACCTATGACGCGTCCTATATCAGCATCATTAACCTTTAGAGTTAGCAATACGCCTTTCTCATCAATTTCACGTTCAACTACAACATCTTCTGGATGCATAACTAATAGTTTTACAACATATTCTACAAATTGCTGATCGATTGTTGACATCTCACCCTCCTGTATTTATACAAATACTCCACTTTATTTATATTTTATATTGTATCATGGTTTATAAGATAAAGATAATAAAAAGTCGTCTCCATTTCGCAAGAAGACGACTTTAAGTTTACAAATTCACGATTAATCTTTTGGTTGGTTCTTTCGTAACTTTTCTATATTCTTAATTGATCTTTTCTTATTATTTTGTGGTTCTTTAACCCACTTAGGTAATTTGACACCGCCATCTTTCAAAAGTTTAATCACACGAGGCGATGGCTGGGCACCATTATCTAGATACTTCTGTGCTAGTTCAACTTGAATTGAATTCTCCTTAGTATGTGGATTATAGCTACCTACATAAGCTACCACACGACCACTTGACGGATGTCGATTAGACTCCTGGACAGCTAACCGATAAACTGGATACCCCTTACGACCCAAACGTTGCAGACGAATTGCAAGCATAAAATACAAATTCCTTCTCTATTATTTAATTTACATTTAAATATCTTAAGCCATTTTACCTTTTTTTAGTAAATATGTCAATCTAGTCCTATAGTATTTCAAGATGCATTAGATATATCATTATATAATTTAAGCGCCGCTCTAGCGGCCTGTTGCTGGCCTAATTGTTTACTTGGGCCACAGCCCTTACCCATCATTTTTTCACCCACAAAAACACCTATTGTGAATAACTTATCATGATCTGGACCAATCTCATCTAAAACTTTATACTGCGGCGTAAGATTATCGATTCGCTGACTAACTTCTTGTAAGTGTGATTTTGGATCACGCCAAGATCCCTCTTCAATAATTTTATCAAGTTTTACGAGAATATGTTTAGAGATAAATTTCTCAGCAAATTCATAACCTTTTTCCAAATAGATTGCACCAGTAACAGCTTCAAAAGCATTAGCTAAAATTTGTTGCCTAGCACGATCGCTGCCATGCTTTTCCCCGCGACTCATACGTAATAGGGGTTCATAGCCCAATTTATCACCAGCTGATCCTATACTTTCAGTACGTACTAAGGCCGCCCGCCAACTCGTTAATATACCTTCTGGCTGAACGTAGTTTTTAAACAAAAAATCAGTTACTACAAGTTCAAGTACCGCATCACCCAAAAATTCTAAACGTTCATTATGCTCATTAACACTTTTACGATGCTCATTAACATAGCTTCTGTGTGTCAATGCAGTAATTAATATATCAATATTTTCAAACTCAAACCCTAGCTTATCACGAGCAAATTCTCTATAAGGTGTTTTATCCATTCCACTCATTATAAATTCCCCTGTCGTATTTGCTTCATTGCTAATAACATTAGTTTACCAATATCTTCGTATTCAATTACATCTAAAGCATCGTGAAAACTAAACCATTTTATACCATTCATCCACTCTTCTTTTTGAATAGCATTAGTGTCGCCTTTGGCTCTTACTAAATATATTTGAGTAGTCATTAGAACTAACTTATCTACTCTGCGATAACGAAAATGAATTTTACCAAGCCAATTTAAAACTTCGACATTATTTAAACCAGCTTCCTCACCTATTTCCCGTTTAGCAGTTGCTTGAGCCGTCTCGCCCTCTTCAATATGACCTTTTGGTATTGTCCATCGATCTTTTGCATCCTGGATAAGCAGTATCTCGACTTTACCCTCTTTATTATGACGAAAAACTATACCTCCCGCAGTTGGTTCACGTACAATTTCCTGAATTGAAGGTTTTTTACGATGAAAATATTTTTTAAATTTATCAAACTTCGGAGTTGTTGGCATTATTATTCTCCTCTACAAGAGTCCTAAATGCCGTACCTAGTACGCCATTAATAAACTTGCTTGAATTATCGGAACCAAACAATTTTGCCAACTCAACAGCCTCATTCAGAGCAACGCGCGCAGGTATATCGTCTTTACAATAGAGCAATTCATAGAGCCCTATTCGCAAGACATTTCTATCAATACGAGCAATTTGTTCTAAAGGCCAATCAGGAGCCAAAGGTCGCAGAGTATTATCCAACTCTTCTAAATGACTAATTACTCCATCAACTAATCTATATATAAAATCTGTGTCTTCAATATCTTCTTTATATTTTTCAAGATTACGCTTTGTCACTTCGCTGATATTGACAGGATCCGTTGGAGAATTACGAAAGTCATACTCATAAAGAGTTTGTAATGCAACCATCCTTCCTAGGTGACGATTTGATGCCATATTGATTGGTTCTCTCTTTAAATTATTAATGTTTATCTATAAAAAGATTGCGCAGAAAATACGCAACCTTATTTTTTGCCAGTCTCTCGTTTTGTAGTTCTGACCTTAACTGGTGACGTAGCATTTACACGACGTGCAAGCTTAAGCACTAAGTGGCTACGGCGCAATCCTGTTTTGCGAGGGCTGCTTTGCTTTTTAGGCTGTGCCATGAGTAGAATACTCCTTACGTTTCTTTAAACAATTCACTGATAATTATACAGTAATTTCAGGTAAACTTCAATACAGAGAAAACATCCTATATTACATCAATAGCCTTATTTCACAACAATATTTAAAATTTTATCTGGTATATAAACATTTTTTATATTTTGCTTACCTTCGATAAAGCTCATTACATGGCCATTAGCAAAGGCCATAGTCTCCACTTCATCTTTAGACAATCCTCGATTACACTCCAAACGGGCACGGACTTTACCGTTAACCTGTATTATTATAGTAGTTTGGTCAGATTTTAATAGATCATCATTCCAAGAAGGCCAATTATCAATATGAATTGTTGACTTATAACCAATCTGATGCCAAAGCTCTTCTGTAATATGTGGCGCAAATGGCGCAAGAACCATTAGTAAATTCTCCAAGGCAATTCTCCAAGGTTCTGATTTGGTAATACAATAATTTTCTTTTATTTTATATAAATTGTTTACAGTTTCCATCATAAAAGAGACAGCCGTATTAAACTTTTCATCACGAATGTCCTCAGTTACTTTTTTCGCTACCAAGTTGGCTATGCGTAGAATCTCAGTGTCATATTTAGGATTGCTCCTCTCGGTATCACTAGAGTCAATATACTCCTGAACCAGATTCCAAATACGATTTAAGAACCTATAAGAACCTGGCACGCCACGAGTATCCCACGGTGCATCCATGTCATACGGCGCGATAAACATTTCGTAAACTCTGAGTGCGTCGGCGCCATAGCCGCTGTCCATAATTTCCATTGGGTCGATGACGTTGCCTTTGGACTTAGACATCTTTTGACCGTCGGGTGCCATGATGTAGGCGTTGTACATCATCCGTTTGAATGGCTCAGGTGTTGGCACTAAACCAAGTTTATAGAAAAAGCGCATCCAAAAACGGCTATATAGCAAGTGCGCCACCGCGTGATCCGCCCCGTTGTAATAGTCGACCGGCATCCAGTGGTTGATTAGTTCTGGATCCCACGCCTGCTTGTCATTGTGCGGGTCCAGATAGCGCAGGAAATACCAGCTAGAGCAGGCATAACCATCCAATGTGTCGGTTTCGCGCCGACCCTCAGTCCAATTCTCGCCTTCTGGTTTTGGCTCGGTAATCGGCACTGTCTTACCTGTCTCAACGTCAACCCACACGCGCACCCAATCGTCAACCTGCGCCAGAACGGACGTGTTTCCGCCAGTCGGTTTGAAATCCTCAACCTCTGGCAAAACCACTGGCAAACACTCGTCTGCCACGGCAATCGGCGCTCGCCCATCAACATGAACAATCGGAATAGGCGCACCCCAGTAGCGCTGGCGCGAAATCAGCCAGTCGCGCATCTTGTATATCGTTTTACTCTGTCCAGCACCTTGCTGTTCTAGCCATGCCACAATTTGCTCGCGAGCATCTTCGCTGCGCGTGCCATCAAATTGGCCAGAATTAATCAACTCGCCTTCGCCAGTATAGCAGCCAATGTCCGCCGAATTTTCTGGCTTATCAACCACTTGGATAATTGGCAAGTCAAACTTTTCAGCAAAGGCAAAATCACGCTCATCATGCGCTGGTACCGCCATAACCGCGCCCGTGCCATAGCTACCCAATACATAATCAGCTACCCAAATTGGAAGTTTTTTTCCGTTAACTGGATTAATTGCATAACTACCAGTAAACACACCTGTCTTTTCTTTATTTTCTTGACGTTCAATATCTGTCTTCTGCTGAGAGCCTTTAATATATTCTTCTATTTTTTCGCGAGTATAGTTATTTAATAATTTTGGAACTAATCTATGCTCAGGCGCTAGAGCTAAATAGGTTGCACCAAATAATGTATCAGGGCGAGTCGTAAAAACCTTAATCGGTGGTAAATACTCAAAATCATAAACCGTAAAAATATCATCCAATGAAACTTCTTCGCCATAGAATTTCCTAAAACTCAACAATTTTTCATTATCATCGCTATAATGCTCATGTCCAGAAGTATTGTTAGGTATATCTCTTAGTGGGAGCTGGCGGATATTAGCTATTTTTATATATCCAAATGAATATACTTTCTCTCCATTACGTACCATAGCATCAGCAATATCACCAACCTTAAGTTTTTTAGCTTCATACCTAATTGTATTAGTTTTTTTGCCAGAAATAATTTTTTCTGCCAAATCAGGGGTGAACTTCAAAGAGTCAGATGCTGCTAAATCGAGAGTAAAATTAACCTCAGCACCAACAGAACGACCAATCCAATTCTTCTGCATAGTCTTGACCATTTCTGTCCAATCAAGATCATCAGTTGCATCTAAGATCTCGTCTGCATATGCCGTTATACGGAAGAACCATTGCTTTAAATTTTTCTTAGTAACTGGATTACCACAACGCCAACATTTTCCACCCTCAACTTGCTCATTTGCTAAAACAGTATTATCTGTTTCACACCACCATTGCGGCTGTTCTTTCTGATATGCTAAATCATGTTTATATAATTGTGTAAAAATCCATTGCGTCCATTTATAATACTCAGGATCAGCTGTTGAAATTTCTTTCGTCCAATCATAGCTAAATCCAAGGCGCTTCAATTGCTCCTTGAAATGGACCTTAGCCTCATCATGTGCAACCCTAGGAGCTTTTCCAACTTTAATAGCGTAATTCTCCACTGGCAAACCAAAACTATCCCAACCAATCGGATGATAAGCATTATAACCCTGTTGACGTTTAGCTCGAACTTTTATATCTGAAAATTGATAAGTCCTACCGTGCCCAATATGAATACCAGCACCAGTAATACCAGGCAACATACTAAAACTATAATATTTTTTACGGGAATCATCATTTAAATCAACTTTATAAGTTTCATTTTCATCCCATATTTGTCGCCATTTTTTCTCTACTTCAATAGGGTTGTAACGCTTCATAATAAATATATTATAACAAAAGCTAACAAGTTTTGTTTACAAAACTAAAATCCACGAGAATGTTAGTTTTGTAATATATTATAAATATTTCTTATATCAACCGTTTCCGTATTATTAGGAAACCTAGGTTCGACTTTATCCCCATAAGATAACTTTATATTAAAGTCGTAAGAAAAGGACTTCTTCTTATTATCCTTGGATTGTAGTTCTATATGTGTAATTTTATGAGATATTCTATCAACCCAAATAGTAAAATTATTAGATAACTCTTGTTTTTGCCTATCTTTTTTAGATTCAAATAATTTCAAAAATTTGTTGCAAGACGAAGATTCATTTACTATATCTAAATCCCTAATAGAATGCATAAAATTATCAGCCTTACCTTTATCAAATTTAATTCTAAGCCCCTTAGAGCCAGACTTATCTGCTATATTTTGATTTTCATCCACTAAAATAAATTGATTTTTACGAAAGTTCTTTACTAGGATACTAGAAGTAGATTTATCATCTCTAATTTTATTATTCAAGTCATCAATACATTGTAAAACTTGCCTACTTACATCGTTTCTACTTAACATTCCGTAGTTAATTTTTATCCACTTACCCCTAAGTTTATTTGCAACACGAGAGAAGTAATTTTCGACTTTTTCTTTTAGCTGGTCTTTATTTAAATTATTATTAACTTCATCTACAGTATCTTCAATAGATAATTTTTTAATATAGCTATTGCTAAGAGTATTAGTAATTTTATCTATATCATCAGCTTTAACATATAAAGATCCGTTGAAGTTTGTTATTAAATCTAAGCCGATTTTAGCTTCTTTATTAGGTACAGAGGATTTACCATTAGAGAGTCTACTAACTTTAATTTTAGACCTACCAAAATCTTTTTCTCGTACAAAATCCACACTCATAAATGTGGATGCAGAGTTATTTTTTAAATTTATATCCCCATTAAAACCCGTAGAACTTAATAACCCAGCAAAACCATCGGCCATCATTTTATTGGGATTATTATACCAGCACATACAAGCAAAAATAGATAGGGATATAACCACAATTAATATAACTACAACACCAACAACCACGAAAGACTTCTTTGTTCTACTACATAATGAAGATAGTTTACTTTTATTGTGATTGAGTGTATTGGAGCTCATCGGTCAATCTCTTGCTAATATTTATTGCGTAATCTGTGAATTATATTGTTCTGCCGTCTTTTTAAATACGCCTATCATTTGAGAAATGTCAGAAAGTATATCTGATACAGGTACCGCATCATCCGCAGGGGCATCTTCTACTTTTACCTTATCATAAGATAGATTGATTCCGATATTTGCCGATTGACCTCCTTCTAGAGTCGAAGTCATATTAACAGATTTTAATTGATCTTTATCATCAATTACTATATCTAGCGATATGTTTGTATTAGAATTATTATTTTGTGAAGTTTGCTCTTGTTGACCATTTTGGTTCTCTGACCCAGGGGCTAAATTAATTCCTGAACAGCTCTTTGTATCCTTGATAATAGATGATTCTTGTAGTGAATTCATAAATTTGTTTAATACTTCTCTATCAAACTTAACGGAATATATAGTATCGTTCCCATCTTTAGATGTATTCTTTATGAATATAAATCGATTATTCTTATAGACGTCCAGGAATGTATTCTGTATATTTTTATCTCTCTTTAGTTTACCAAAAACATCGGCAATACAGTTCTGACCCTGAAACGTCTTATCGCCAACTCTATTTATTACAATCCATTTTCCATTTATTTTGGCAACAGCCTGATCAGCATAAAGTTTTGCTTCTGGGGCGCCAGAGAGTAAATAACTACTTAAACTACCTAAACCTGTAGCTTTAACATATAAATTAGACTTATTGCTAATCGAACCGCGAACATCAAAAGAAGCATCGACTTTATTATTGCCTTGTTGCATATTAACAGTGAACTTAGCGCTAATTTTATCAGCATTAGCCATAGAGATATCACCGTTCAGACTGATTGGTGATGTTCCGCCAGATTGTTTTGTCGCAATTTTTGCTGATATATTATCTTTAGACATAGCTGTAAAAATCGCATCAATAATCCGCTGCTCACCAGAACTACTACCACGAGCTATTATATTTCCTATACAGAAGGCGCAAACGACCAAAATAGCAACCCCAGCAACTACAAATAGTCTATTAAATTTACTATCCATCATTTTTTTGATTATCTTTTTAGTCGCCTTCTTCACTATTCCCCCTTATTTCTATTAATTATACTATAGTAATTATTTCTTTTAAAACTTTGAGAAAAAATTTGTCTTAATTTCTAGCCACTCTGGCTCCTGGCGGACTAGCTTTTTCATATCATCAGTTGATTTAAGCATGATTTTTAGAGCTTCCTCGGCAAAAATACCATTCTGCGAACCCTTAGCTAAAACTACTGCCCCCCTCTCTAATTTGCTATGTACAAAAGCGCCCGCACTAATTGCATCTGGAAAACTACGGACAAAGCAGCCATTCGCTTCAGCAACTGGCGCCAAATATCTACCAGATTCATTTCCAATTGTAACAACCCAGTTAATTCCATTTGGATGACATAATCTACCAAGTTCTGCATGCTCTTGTGCAGATGTAGCGCCAAGTTCATTCATATCGCCTAAAATTGCAATTTTTTGAGGTGCTTCTATATTTGACAAAGTATTAATTGCAGCAGCTGCGGCGGCTGGGCTAGAGTTATATGCATCATCAATTAGAATACTATCTTTAACTCCACGCAAAATATTCATTCTACCAGGGACTGGGCGAATTAATTCAGCACCTCTCACAACAGCCTGTGGCGACATACCAAAACGAATCGCGACAGCTATCGCTCCAATAATTGGTCTAATATTATGTTCACCAACAACTTGCAGGGTCGTGCGTATACCATTACCCAGTTCTGGATTTATTAACCTACCAGTATATCCCTTACCTATAGAAAAACTTTCAATTTCAAATGAATATTCAGCAAGACTACTAGTACCATAAGTGATAATATTATTATTTGTAAGCATACTAGCATATTCTTGAGGCGTATCATCACGATTTATGATAGCTATATCGCTAAAATCAGTAGCTGAAAGTTCTTCTTGAGCAACAGCAGCTAATGTACCAAAAAATTCCATATGCTCAGGGGTTATACCAGTTACAATAGTAATATCTGGCTTTAAATATGTTCCAAAACACTCAATATCACCAGGCTTATCAGTTCCCAATTCTTGAACTATAATATCAACATCGGCTGGTTCTTTAATTCGCCGCTTAGCTTGTTTAAAAACATCTCGCCAAGCAGAAACACTTCTAATATCTCTAGGATAAGGTATTCCCAGTATAGCTAATGGAGCACTCATATTGGTATTATGATTTCCAGTATGTACTCGGATTCGATATTCCTGAGTTAGAATATTAGCCAAAGCCATTTTAGTACTAGTTTTACCAACACTACCAGTTATACAAACTAATTTAACATCTGGATGCGAAGCAAAATATCTGCGCACATATTTCTCAAGTTTCCTCTGAACATACTCTTTGAGCATAATAATTTCCCGTCTGTAAGTTTAGTATAATAGTAAGCAGTTTATATCAAAGTATAACACACAAACATAAGCTATACTATAAATCCTCTGCAATTAATTCACTATCTTTACGATAAGACCGCAGTATTTTTAACGACATGCGCGCAATTGGTCCAGCGACCAATATTTGCCACCAAAACGCCGCGCAGAAATTCACTGGCCATGCCGAGGCAAAGCGCAGCGGTAACTCAACCAGCGGCGTGCCCGCCAAGATCAGCCCGATCACGCTCATCGCCAGCGACATACCGGTCACCATGCAAACCGTCCGCGCCAGCGCGTGCGCCTGTGCGCTATCCTTCGCCCGAACAAACCGCCTCATGGCTTTTTGCGCCAGATTCGACACAACCAAACCCTCAACAACCATGACAATGGCAAGAATCACCGGCTGCAGCAGCAGCGCTTTGCCTAGCGATTGCATCGACACACCAGCGTGCAAAAATGTATCGAATAAATTCATGAAAAGTGACATAGTAAACGCCATCACAGCGCCGTAAAAGATTCCTTCGCGTTTGGTGCGGGGCATATTTCCTCCTTTGGTTAATGATTTTTTGGCAACAAAAAAGTTGCGCTTCTTCGGTGCAACTAGGGTGTTTTTCTTGACAGCATTACGCCTTTGCTAGCGGCTTCGGCGGACTTCAACCGCGACAAAAGCAACGTATTGACCTCTGAAGAGTTTAGCAGAGGGGTGGGATTTTGTCAAGATTTGGTATAACCTGCGACTAGATTACGCAGGATCGTTTTACTGTTTACTGGTAGATGATAATATTATGTAAAATTAGGTTTGTGTTACAATTGAAATGTATTGTTCAGTGCATTCCATATGCGTATCCGTTACCGACAATAGGTTTGAAAGATTTCGTAAAAGACGTTCACGATTACTATAACAAATATCAAGTTTATTTATGTGGTCGTGGCGAAAATTACGATTATTGTAACAGTGATAAAGCATACAAGCAAGGTAAAGAAACTGTTTTGTCTGCATTGCAACAGAAAGAGTCTTAAGAAAGGAAAGAATATAGCCAATGTCTCAAACATCACACTCAAATTCAGCTTTGCAATTATATAAATTCTGCCCAAAATGCGGTGGTAAATTTGTTCATCGCGGCGGCAATCATCTGAAATGCCAAGACTGCGATTATAGCTATTTTGTCAATCAGGCGCCGACTGCCGGAGTAATTATTTTTAATAGCGATGGCAAGGTGATGATGGCTAAGCGAAAGTTTGAGCCGAAAAAAGGAACATGGCAATCAATCGGCGGATTTGTTGGATTAGATGAATCTTTGGAAGAAGCCGCTGTGCGCGAGGCTAAAGAGGAGCTTGGCGTGAATATAGAAATAGATAATTATCTAGGCAGCTTTCCTGAAATTTATGAGTTTGGCGGAGTTGCTGTACCGTTTTTAGCAATTTACTTTACTGCAAAAATAATTGGTGGTGATCCGATACCAAACGATGACGTGGCGGAAATCGGCTATTTTACACGCGACGAGCTGCAAAAATTAGATATTACGTATCCTGCACTGCGTGAATTATTGCTTGCAAAAATGTCTTAAGCTCAAATCTCAGTACGTTGAAGCTTCTTTCACTAGTCTAACTTTGACACAATAACCATAACCACGCGAACATAAGGAGAGTTTATAATATTAGAAAAAACAATTCGCTAACTAGCATGAAAGGGTCCTGTTCAAATAAACTAAGATCACTGTTTAATAAGTATAGTGACACAGATTCAAGAATATAGGATAAATTTAATATTGCTAAAGATAACATATAGAGTTATTACTGCTAGATAATTAAATCTACAAGAAACCTAAAAATACTATATATAAATATATAAGTCGAAATAATAATATTAGCTTAGCAGTTCGTCAAATACTTTAATTGCTGGCTCGAATATAGCAGTATCAATCAGTTTTTCCTCTTCAATATAATCGGTCAGCTCTGGTAACATATGCAAACTTGCCCAATTGATAATCTGATTTGACGTTGGTTTTCGCTTGGCAAGTAATCTATCAAACGATGGACGCATATCATTAACAGTTGAACGAGGCTTTCCAGTAAGTTGAGGACTTAAGTATCCTCCACCAATTGTACGGCTAGCAATACAATAAGCTAAAAGCTCGTTATACACCGAGCGCCACGTATAGCCAGGCGGAGACACAAGTTTTTTTGGAAGGATAAACTTCTCGTACGAAGATCTACCCGCTTCTTGAAATAATTTTGATTGCTGAATTAGTCCATGCGCATACTCGTGAAGTATGACGATTCTGACAGCCTCTTTTTTCTGGTCATTAAATGAATAATGTGGTCGTAGGAGTATAAAGTTGCTACTACTGATTTTATGTCCAGCAGGGCCACTTGCTTCTGGGCGTGGCGGTAACAGAAATACAGTACTATCCTGTACAGCTTGCCTATCCAACCCCAGAAAAACAGCTATTTTTTGCAACTGTGGATACAGATCATCATATGAAAAATCATTTATAGCATTACGCCACATAACAAGGTTTTCATGACAATCTTGCCAAATACTATCAAATCTATCCATAAGAGGAGCAGAAATATGAGCAATTAAACGGAGGTTTTTGTTATCAAATTTTTCACTATATAGCTTTCGCAAAATATCATAAGGATTAGAGTCTGACTGTATAATAGCGCGCACTTGCGACAGAATAGGCTCGTCAGCGGGTTGAATGACATGGCGGTAATACGTGAATAATGGATACTCAAACGCATATGACTTATCCCATTTAGACACCGTCTGTAGCCAGTAAAAGAACGCTACATTTTTATTAAGAGTTGCCACTATATTCATTTACTCAATTTTATCAACTATTCTATCAATTAACCAGTTCATAAAGATAAAATAACATCTAGAAAGATTTAATAATAAAAATCGCCACGTTCTATAGTGGCGATTTACGCTGTTACGCGCCCACCCGGGGCACGGTTGTTGATTTATGTTTGTTTTTGCAACAGGGCGGCCCCATTGCGTACCAGCTTATAATTGATTATGCACCAATTAAGTATAAAACACAAGCGCTATAAATCATCAAAATGGTTTAAAACTTTACACACTTATAAATAACCTCAATCGCCAGTCCTATTAATAATGAGAAATACTTTATAATTTTGACTTTCTCTATATGTTAATATAGTGAATTTTATTGCTATCTCAACAATTACAAGTCATCGCGAGCAGTAAACCATTCACCAAATTTCTGCCAATGCTGAAAGTGGGAAGGATTAATCTCCGCGCCGTCATGACGGAGCGCAAACTCTTCAGCAATTGTTAACCCGCCGCTATCCTCCATTGATACAACCTGATTCATTGACGTTCCTTCGCCGCGCGGCTCGTTTATAAACACGCCAGTTTGATCAGATATAAACAGCTTTAGTTGCTCGCCATCAAAATACGCCACGACGTCATGCAATATAATTCTCCGATCATTTTTATCTTTCATCAAAGCCAAAAAATCTTCAGCCGTAAACCAATTAGCAACATCCTTCATGTAACCACCCGGAAAGCCACCGAGTGCTGGAATTTCCCAGCTGCTATCGTTAACCACGACTGGCTGGCCTGCTTTTTCATACGCCAACTTAACTTTTGCTTCGGTAATTTTCAGCGGATCATGATGCTGGATTTCATCAATATCAATTTGTAGCGGCTCGACAACAATCCCATAGTTTTTCAGAACCGACTTGGCTTCTTCAAGTTTATGCGGGTTACCAGTGATAAACGTGATTTTCTTAGACATATTATTATATTACCAACTTTATCTTAATCTTCACCAGGTTTTTCTTCGCGATATTTTTCTGGTTGGGCGCGAAATATTTTTACCCATTTACTGTCGTCTTTCAGGTCGTTATATTCAATATAATGACGTTTATCAAAGCCGCCTTTTTTCTGCTTTTTGCGCGCCATTTCTTCTTGGACTTGCTCGGTAGAAAATCCAAAATCCTGGCGCAATGCGTCAACCACTTCTTGCAAATCAGCCAGTTCTTTGAGCGATTCATTACGCTGATTATCGTCCAGCGGTATTTCGTCCGCCTCCTCGTGGACCTTACGTAGCAGCTCGCGGCGAAATTCCTGCTTGTTTAGTTCGCGGTACTCCGTATGTAAAACTTCTTCGTCATCCAGACACTTTTTCACGACTTTGTCGCGAACTAGTTTTTGTAAATAAAA